>Ga0101944_10000248_pt1 | contig 174087 bp, 124 predicted proteins | sample DewCreD2012metaG_FD_75245 | JGI IMG/M metagenome (GOLD analysis project Ga0101944, IMG submission 75245) | Hot spring sediment bacterial and archeal communities from British Columbia, Canada, to study Microbial Dark Matter (Phase II) - Dewar... ...
GACCCCGCAGGTAGGGGCGGGTCCCCGTGCCCGCCCATCAGACCCGCAGGTAGGGGCGGGTCCCCGTGCCCGCCCATCAGACCCGCAGGTAGGGGCGGGTCCCCGTGCCCGCCCGTCGCCCCGTGGTGCGGGCTGATGCCCACACTACAAAGGGGCAGGCACAGGGACCTGCCCCTACCCGCGCTTCCCCCGTGGTGTCCGAAACGGACCACGCCCGAAAGATCCTTCGACTTCGGGCCCCAGCGGCGGCCTACGCTCAGAACGGCGACTCTTTGGGGCTTGCGCCAGGGAAGGTAACGTTGTCGTGCTAGTAGCGTCTCGTAGTCGTGGAAGAGTGCCGGGAGGGAGCCTTCCTTGAAGGTGACGATGACGTGCCACCGGTAGCGCTCGCAGAGGGCGAAGACCGACTGGTTGGCATAGAGGGCGTCGAGGACCAGCAGCATCCGCAGGCGGGGGTAGGGGGTGTGGAGTTTCTCCGCCAGGCGGTAGAACGCTTTGAGCTCGCAGTCCTGCTTGGAGGCACCCGGGTCGCTGTTCTCGATGAACTCGGTGGCGAGCGAGAAGGCGAAGCCGTTGGCGGTCACGAGCTTGGCCTCCAGGACCTGGTGGAAGTAGAGCGTTTCGCCGCTGGGCCGCTCGAGCTACGCCTGGGGCCGCACCTACGCCAAGCGCGCCGCGGTGGAGCGGGTGAACAGCCGCATGGACGTCTCCTTTGGCTTCGAGCGGCACTTCATCCGCGGGCAGGCGAGTATGCGGCTGCGGGTGGGCTTGGCCCTGGTCGTGATGCTGGCCATGCCCTTGGCCGCATCAAGCAGAAACAGGAGGAGACGCTCCACTGCCTTGCCCGTGCCGCCTGAACACTGGATGAAGCTAGCCGGAACCGGCGGGCAGGGAGAGCCTATGGTCCGGGGTGGCTCCGTGCTGCCCTCCGGAGCGTCCTACGCTCCATTAAGGCCAATCCACCCGCCCACCAGACCTTCTCCCTTCGCTCCGGAACCGCCCAGCCGCATACAACGCAAATGCCTCCGGGAAAGAAGTGCTTGATTGTCGGAACTAGTTGGGGTATTCTATACGGGACTTCGCGGCCTGCCGCCGAGCGAGCGCCAGCCGAGACTTGTCCCCCCTGATCCTAGCTGGGCATGCCCAGTCGCGTTGCTTCATGCACGCGCGGCCAGGAGATGCGTCACATGAGATTGCAGTGCGCAGGGACGAGTGGCGTTCGGCCTAGGTGGTTTCTGACGGCGGCGCTGGTTGCAGCGGGCATTCTGGCGCCCAGCCTGCGGCCAGACCTCGGCGGCTCGGCACGGGCCGGACGCACCTTCACCATCTCCGGCCGCATCGTGTGCGGCCTCTTCGGGTTCGGCATCAAGAACGTCGTGCTCTACGGCCTGCCGGGCGACCCGAAGACCAACGGCGACGGCTACTACAGCGCCACGGTGCCCGAGGGCTGGGTCGGCGCGGCCTACCCCATCGCCGCCGGCCTCCACTTCGACCCCTTCGGGCGCAACTACGTCAACGTCACCGCCGACATCGTGAGCAACTACAAGACCACGCTGCCCTTCCCCCAGATCTGGGGCGTAGTCACCACTGCGGCCGGGGCGCCCATCGAGGGCGTCCTGATGGAGGGCCTGCCCCGGACCCCGCTGACCAACTTCCACGGCTTCTACCTGGCCGGCGTGAGCTACGGGGCCTCCTGCACCGTGAGGCCCCAGAAGCAGGCGTTCACGTTTCATCCCAGCACCCGCTCCTACCAGAACGTCAACAGCGACCAGGGGAACGAGAACTACACTGGGACGCCCACGGCCGGCATCAGCGTGACGCCCACATCGGGCCTCGTCACCACCGAGATGGGCGGAACCGCCACGTTCACCATCGCCCTCACCAATGCGCCGACGGGCAACGTCACCATCGGCCTGTCCTCCGACGACACGACCGAGGGCACGGTCTCGCCCACCGGGGTGACCTTCACGCCGCTGAATTGGGCCACTCCGCAGACCGTGACCGTGACCGGGGTGGACGACCCGGACGTGGACGGCGACATTGCTTACAACATCGTCACGGCGCCCGCGACCAGCAGCGACGAGCGGTATAACGGGCTGGATGCGCCCAACGTGGCTGTGCGGAACCGCGACAACGAGGCGCCGCCACTCCTCCAGGTCGTCCCTGCCGCCTCATTCGACTTCGGCCGGTGCGAGGTCGGCGACACCATTGAGCGCGACGCCTTCACTGTCACCAACGCGGGCGGCAGCATCCTCACGGGCAGCGTCTCGACCGCGGACGGGAAGTTCCGAATCGTCTCGGGCAACTCCTTCACCCTGGCGGCCGGCGCCAGCCAGGTGGTGCGCATGGCCTTCGCGCCCGCCGCCGCCATCGCCTACTCCCAGCCCGTCACCTTCACCAGCAACGCCGGCAACGCCACCCGCACCGTGCGGGGCACGGGTGGGCCGCACGAGGTGATCGTGGACAATGCGGACGCCGAGCCCGAGCGGCGCTTCGAGCCCGTCTCGGGCACCTGGCTGCAGGCCGCCACCCAGCCCAACCGCTGGGGCGCCGACTACCACTACAGCACCGGCTCCGTCGCCGCCTGGCACTATCGCGTGCGCTACAACGGCATCTACGAGGTCGCCGCCTGGTGGCCCACCCCAGCCGCCTCCTGGAGCACAAGCGTCCCCTACACCATCGTCCATGCCCTCGGCTCTACCACCGTCCGCGTGAACCAGCGGGCCAACGGCGGGCGCTGGAACGTGCTCGGCCGCTTCGAGCTCTACGCCGCGACCGACTGGCGGGTCGAGATCGCCAACGACACGCCGGGGGCGACCGTCGTCGCCGACGCCGTGCGGATCACGTGGGTCCGCGGCGTCACGCCCGCGCTGGCCGTGGACCCCGGCGTCGCCAGGGACCTCGGCCTCGCGCGCATCGGCACGGGCAAGGAGGTGGACGCCTACGTCGTGAGGAACGCCGGCGAGGGGCGCCTGGTGGGCACGGTGACGACGGCCCCGCCCTTCCAGATCGTTGCGGGCGATACCTTTGACCTGGGCACGGGCGCCCGGCAGACGGTGCGCATCCGCTTCGATCCCCCAGCCGAGGGCGTCCACGATGGCACCGTGTCGTTCACGAGCAACGTCGGCTGGACCACCCGCGGCGTGAGCGGACGCGGCGTGACCAGCCTGCCCCCGGTGCTGGCCGTGGACCCCGCGACCGACGTCTCCTTTGGCCGCGTGATGTGCGGCGATGCGGCGGAACTTGACGCCTACACGGTGCGCAACGACGGCGATGAGCCGCTGACCGGCTCGGTGCGCGCGTGCGCCCCCTTCAGCATCGTGGCTGGGGCCACCTTCAACCTGCCGGGGGGCGCCAGCCAGACCGTGCGCGTGCGCTTCGCCCCCACCCTGGCGACCCGCTATGTCCTGCCCCTGGCCTTCACCAGCAACGGCGGCAGCACGACCCGCATGCTGCGCGGCGAGGGGGAGTTCCTCTTTGTGGACAACCGCGACGACGCGAGCGACCGCCGCTTCGTCGTCCTGGCCGGGGTTTGGGCCGTCTCGCGGCTGAGGCCCTACCCGTGGGCGGGCGACTATGTCTCCACGCCTGCGGGGGACGGCAGTTCGGTGGCAGCCTGGTACTTTAAGGTGCCCTCCGACGGCATCTACGAGGTGGCGGCCTGGTGGCCCCGCTCGGTCACTTGGGGCCGCAGCGTGCCCTTCACTGTCTCCCACCGCAACGGCACGACGACGGTGAGGAAGGACCAACGCGTCGGGGGCGGCGCGTGGAACCGCTTGGGAACCTTCCAGTTCACCGCCGGCGACGAATGGGGCGTCGAGGTCACCAACGGCTCGCCCGGCATCAGCGTGTGCGCCGACGCCATCAGGCTGAGATGGCTCGGCCCGCTGCCGTAGACGCCCGTTGCGCCGCCACAGGGCATGTGCTATGCTGCTGGGGTGATGGCGCTGCGGGGTTCCCGACACTTCCCTGGGCAGAAGCGACTCGTGCTGCGCCGACTCCTGGCCCTTCTGGCTCTGGCCGCGGCCCCCGCGGGCGCCGCGCAATGGCAGGTCCACAGCGAGCGCGGGCAGGAAGACGTGGCCCGGCTCGTGAGCGAGCTGCTGCCGCCCATGCAGCAGGAGCTCGAGCGGCGGCTGGGGCTGGCGCTGCGGGGCCAGGGCACCGTGGTGCTGTGCGCCTCCACCGAGAGCTTTCGCCGGGCCACCCCGGGCATTGACCATCGCCACACCCTCGGGGTGGCCTTTCCCGCCGAGCGCGTGATGTACCTCAACTGCGAGCTGATCGAGCGGCAGCCGCTGGAGAACGTGGCGATCACCCTGCGCCACGAGCTGAGCCATATCATTGTGGGCGAGGTCGTGCGGCGCGGCTACCGCAGGGTGCCCCTGTGGTTTGACGAGGGCGTGGCGGTGTGGACCTCGGGCAAGGTGCCGTTCTACGACACGAGCGACTACGAGCGCGCGGTCGCCGCGGGCACACTGTTTGGCCTGGCCGAGCTGGCCGACCGTTTTCCGCTGGACCCGCGCGAGCGAGGCGTGGCCTACGAGCAGAGCGAGAGCGCCGTGCGCTTCCTCGTCCGCAGCCGCGGCGAGGGCGTCGTCGCCGCCATCCTCCAGGCCGCGGGACGGGGCGTTGAGTTCGACATGGCGTTCCGCGAGGCCGCGGGTATGGACCTCTCGGAGTTCGAGGAGCGGTGGCTGGCCTCCATCCGCCCCGGCCTCCCCTGGCTGAGCTGGATTGTCAACGCCTTCTCCCTCTTCGGCGCGATGAGCCTGTTCGCGGTCATCGCCTTCTGGGTCTACTGGCGGCGCCGGCGGCGCCAGTACCAGGAGTGGGAGCTGGAGGAGGCGCAGGCCGATTGCGGATGGTGGACCTCTGGTCATGGGCTGGGGGGAGGAAGGCCGACCACGGGTGGCACGGATGGGCACCGATAACAAGCCGTCGGAACCCCAATCCGCAATCCGCAATGAGCGATCCGCAGTGGCCTGGCGGGTGCGGCTGAGGCTGCTGTGGGGCAAGGCGCGGCGCCTGTGGCTGGCCATCTTCCGCCCGCGCTATGTGCGCGAGAGCATCGGGCGGCGCTCCGGCGAGTGCCGCCGCTGCGGGGCCTGCTGCCAGCTCGGCCACCGCTGCCCGTTTCTGAGGCACACCGGCGAGATCACGGAATGCCGCTTCCACCGGCTCCGCCCCGGCAACTGCCGGAACTTCCCGATAGACGAGCGCGACCTGGCCGACCGCGACCTGGTCGCGCCCGATCAGCCCTGCGGGTTCACGTTCAAGAGCCCGAAATGAGCCCTTCGCGAGAGGAGACAGCGCCTTGGGTCTGAAGGTGGCCAAACTGAGCGTGTGGGGCCGACTGAGGCTGCTGCTGGGGCGCCCGCGCCGCCTCTTCATCAACCTGTTCCGCCCGGGCTACGTGCGGGCCAGCCTCGCCCGCAGGCGCGGCGAGTGCCGGCGTTGCGGCGCCTGCTGCCAGATGGGGGCCTACTGCCGCCACTTGAAGTACGGCGCCGACGGCCTCGCCGAGTGCGCCCGCTACCAGAAGTGGCGGACGGCCAACTGCCGGAACTTTCCGATAGATGCGCGCGATCTGGCCGAGCGCGACCTCGTGGCGCCCGACACCCCGTGCGGGTTCTACTTCGATTGAGCGGCCCCCTGCTCGCGGCGGAGTGCCTCGCGGACGGCCCGCGGGATGTTGCTCTCCTCCATAACCTTCTCCACCGCGGCCAGCGGGTCGGGTTCCTTCATCGCCTTGTAGTAGCTCAGGAGCGCCTTCAACAGGTCGCCCGCCCGCGGGTGCTCGGGCAAGACGCTGAGGAACCAGCGGATGCGATCGATGTGGCGGCGATCGACGTAGGGCGGCGTCTGGCGCAGGACCTCGAAGAAGCGCCACGCCGGCTCGCTCGGCCCCATCTTGGGAATCTGCTCCTCCAGCAGGTGCGCGAGCCGGGAGGGATCGAAGGGCATGTGCTGGGTGAACGCCTCGCGGAGGTAGGTCACGCCGTGCGCCCCATAGCGCTCGGGGGGCGGGTTGGTGTGGGCGCGTTTGCCGCTCTTCACCGGGGCGTCCACCCACACCCAGTCGCCCCGCTCGCTCCCCTGCGGCATCTCGTCCTCGATGACCACGTGCTCCTTGCCCTCGTGGACGAGCGCCGTCCTGTCCCAGTAGACCCTTCCGCCGATCTGCTCGAAGACGATGCCGCGGATGGGCCAGCAGTGGGCCGGGGTCCAGGCCAGGGGGACGCGCAACTCGTGCCACTGGCCGGGCTTGGGCAGCGGTCCCATGTAGCGGCCCTCCTCCAGCGGCAGCCCCCAGTGGAGGCGGAACGGCTCGCCGCGGCTCTGGAGGCTAAGGGCGATGGTCCGCGGGGCGTTGGCGGGGTCGAGGAAGACCCATTGCGAGAGGACGGCGCCGGCGGCGGGGGGGATGATGTGTTCGAAGACCGGCGCCTCCATGCCCAGGATGCTGTGGTGGTAGGCGTTGTAGTCGCTGGCGGGATTGGCCTCGGTGTGGGCCTTGGCGCCGCTGTGGCGCGGCTCGCCCACCCAGGCCCACTGGCCCGTGGTCTCGCGGGCCTTCGGGGCCTCGTCGTCCAGGAACACCCGCTCGCCGCCGTCCCAGACCACGGCCGAGCGGTCCCACACGACGCGACCGCCGCCATGCTGGACGAAAGAGATGCCGCAGATGGGGGTGTCGTGGAGGTCGAGCCAGATGAGGGGGATGCGTAGCTCTTGCCAGCCGTCGGCGCGGGGGATGGCGCCGGCGCACTGGTGGGCGGGGGTGCCGGGCGTGCCCCAGTCGCGCCAGTGGTCCACGCCCCACAACACGCGGTGGTCCCAGCCCCGGACGTCCACGCCGTCGTGGAGCTGGAGCATCAGGGCGACGGGGCGCTTCTTGGGGTCAAGGTGCAGCCACTGGGAGAGATGGCTCTTGGCGGCGCGCGCGTAGCGGGCGCGGAGCGGCTCGGCCACGCCGGCCTCCTGGGCTATCCGCAGCACGGTTGGAGCGGGGTCGGACGCGAGGTCGGCCCGCAGCGCCTGGTCAAGGGCCACGAGCGCCCGCTCGGCCGGCAGCCCGCTAGGGTGGCGCTTGAGGTAATCAAGGTAGAGGTCGGCGATCACCTTTGATGGGCGCGTCGCCGCCCGAAGCTGGCAGGACTTGCGGAAGAAGTCCCACCCCTCGTCGAGCTCCGGCATCGCGTGGGCGATGGCCAGCCCTGCCTCCTCGCCCTCGCGCGTGAGGGGGTGGAGGTAGACGGCCTCCTGGAGCTCTGGGACGACCTTGGAGGCCCACCAGCCATTGCCCCAGGCGAAGACGCGCCGAGGGCTGCTGTCCCGGCCGCCGCTGGCGCCAGGGCCGGGCGACTCCTCCCAGGCCGCCACACAGACGCCAATCCTGCGCCAGCCGCCGTCGTTGCCCTGGCGCCGGACGAGCTCGCTCAGGGGCACGGTCAGCTCGTAGGTGGCCTCGCCGGCCAGGGGGTCGTGGCGGAAGGCGGCGCGCGCGTCCTTCGGGACGGTCGTCGAGCCGTCGCCATCGTGGTTTTCGCGGGTGCCGAAGGTCACGTCGCCTGTCGGCGCCGTCCATGCGATGCGGCTGCGGGCGTCGGCCCCGATACTCCAGTGGCGGGCGGCGGCGCCTGTGGAGATGGCGACCTCGAGCCGGCCGCCGCCGGCGTAGGCCCCGCGCCCATTCCGCGCCCTGGCCGAGGCGGTGGTATACGTGACCGCCAGGTAGAGGCGGGCGTCGTCGTGGGCGAGGCGGACGCTACCGCCTGGCTTCCGCTCCTCGCCTCCTGAGGGCCAGTCGTCGAGCGAGCCGTCGAGTGTGGGCGGCTTGGCCACGCGATGGGCGATGTGCACCGCCTTGTCGGGCAGTCCCTCGGGGCCGGCGGCCGTCACAAAGGCTGACAGCCCCTCGGCGTCCGTAATGAACATTGCGCCGTTGCCCCAGGCCACCTGGGTGCGGTAGCGGGTGTGGTCGCGCCAATCCCTGCGAACGGCGAACTTCCAGTACGGGAGGTCGCTGAGGAGCTGGCTGGCGACGAGGCGCCCCGTGGCCTTCTCGAAGGCATCCAGTCGCACGCGATACGGGGCCACATAGCTGGCATAAGGCCCGCGCTCGATGCCCGAGACGACGAGCACGGCATCGCCCTCGTCGTGGAAGTCGAGGATGCGTCCCCACTGGAGGGGCGGGAGCTCGACGGTGAACTGCGCCACCTCTTTTCGCGAGGGGAGGTCAACGACGCGAAGGGTCTGGTCGTCGGCCTCGTAGAGCTGGTTGCCGCGCACGATGCCCGGCCTGGCGCGCCGCAGCTCGTAGGCGGGGTTCCCGCGCTGGAAGACCCATTGGATGTGGCGGAAGAGCGGGTAGTCCTCGTACTGGTGCAGGAGGAGCCATTGCTCGGCATGCTGAAGGCTACGGCGTGTCCGCACGCGGCGGAGCTGGGCGGTGGTTTGGGGGTTGAGGTCGCGCAGGTCGGCGGCGTAGCGCTTGTGGGGCGAGGCCTCGGCTTGGCTCGGGCCGGGGCCGTCGAGGGTGAACTCGTAGGCCGCCTTGTCCTGGTCCACGTAGAAGCCCGAGCCCTCGCCGACGTCGAAGATGAAGGGCCATTGCCGCCCCTTGGGGAGGAAGCGGCGGACGGCCAGGATCGCGCCGTCCGTGGGCTGGCACAGGACGTCGAAGTGCCCGCCCCCGGCCCGCTGCTCCAGCGAGGCCAGCAGGTGAATGGCCCTGCCATCCCAGCCGATCCCGTGGAAGTACGATCCGTAGGCTTCACCTAGCTCGGAGAAGCCGCGGTGCCACAGGAGCTTGCCCGAGGCGAGCTCGAGGGCACACGTCCGCCGGCCGCGCTCGCTCTCAGTGAAGGCCCCGAGCACCAGGTAAGGCCCTGCCTCCTGCCACTGGCGGATGGGGAAGGGGGCCTGGGTGTGCCAGCGCAGACGCCCCGTGGCGGTGTCAATCGCCGCCACCGACGTCGGGTAGACCACGAGCAGCATCCCATCCAGCCACTCGGTCCCGATGTGGCATGGGGCGAGCCCGCGCTGCCAGTCCACGCCGCCCTGCGGTGTGGCCCGCACGCACTCCAGGACGCCCTCGGAGAGCACCAGGAGCCTGCCGTCGAGCTTGGCCTCGGGCGGCGGCACCCAGAGGGTGGGGTTGGACCTGGCGAGCTTCCAGCATCGGGTCAGGGGCAGGCGCAGCGGCCCCTGGGTGGACGGCGGGTGCGGGTTCAGCGGCGTGCCCGGCGCCTCGCGGTCGGAGCCCACGCTCTGCTCGGTGACGCCCACGATGGCCCGGCCGCTGATTGCGAAGGCGTCCATCGGGCCGCCAGGTCCCCAATCGGCGGCCGCCTCCAGCTCGCGGCCCGTGGCCGCATCGAGCAGGTGGAGCCCGGCAGGAGTCCCCACGCACAGTGCCGTGCCGGCCAGGCAGGGCCGGCCGCGCAGGCCTTCGGGGAAATGCCTGCGCCAGGCCGCGCGCCCCGTGGCCGCATCGAGGGCGGCCAGAGTGGTCCTGTCGGCGACGAGCACGAGGCCGGTCCCGCGCGGAAGATCGTCTGAGGGCGGGGCCACGAGCGCGCCGACGAGTTCGTCGGACGGGGCGAAGGGGTTGTCCCACACCAGCTTCCCTGTCGCGGCATCGAGCGCGAAGGCCCCCGAAGAGTCGCGCGGCAGGAAGACCACCCTGTCCCCACACACCAGCGGCGCCGCCCCCTGGCGGCGGACGACTCTGGCGACGTTCCAGCGCAGCGGCACGCGCGTGTAGGTGTGCACCCACTCGACCACGCCGTCGCGCGCGTCGCAGCGCGCCACGAAGCCCATGTTCGACTGGCAGTAGACCGCTCCGCGATCCACCGCCACGGCGTTGCCATAGTGCGCCAGGTCGAACTGGTAGTCTCTGTACGGGCAGCGTTGGTCGGGCATGAGGGCGACGTTTTGGGAGGCCAGCGGGCGCTTCCACAGCACGCTGCCCTCACGCGCGTCCAGGCACACCAAGCTGACCGTCGTGACCGGGATGACGCCGGTGTAGCCTTTGCGGACGGCCAGGACGTAGACCCTTCCGTCGGCCACGACGGGGTCGCCGATGGGCCACAGGTCGCCCCAGGCGGCGCCCGCCCCCGCCGAGGTCGAGCTGGCGCCCGCGGTGCACCAGAGCATCTCGCCCGTGGCAAGGTCGAGGGCGGCCACATCGGTGAGGAAGCGGCGCGTCTCCTCCAGCCCCCAGCGGCTGAAGACCCGCCCATCGGCAATCGCCGGTTGAAACGGCCCTGGGACCACCAGCACATAGCTGTCCGCCATCTCCAGCCTGCCGTGCCTGCCCCCTGAGCCCGTGGCGGAGCGCGTCCACAGCGGGCGGCTGGGGTCCTCCCCAAAGCAGGCAATCACCTCAGGCCCCGCGACCAGCGTCCCCCTCGCATGGGCCTGCGGCCGCACGAGGAGGGGCGAAATGGCCTCGGTGAGCTCGCGGGGGGTGTCGTCGAAGAGCTCGCTCTGCCACGGTCTCACGGGCAGCATGCGGAGCAGGCGGCGCTCGGCCGCCGCCAGGGAGAAGGCGGGCGGCCCGCCCGGCGCGGGCCGAGCGATGTCGAGGGCGGCCCGACCATCCCCCGCCTGGGCCGGCCCGCGGCCCGCCTGGGCCGGGGCAAGGCTCCCCTGGGATAAGCCAAGGCCCCCCTGGGCCGGGCCAAGGCCCGCTTGAGCCAGGCGCAGGCCCGCCTGGGCGCGCGCCCGCGCGTCGTTGTCCACCGAATGCGAGAGAACATCCTGGAAGGCCCTGAGGGCGAGTGCGGCGTGGCCGCGGCGGAGTTCATCCTCGCCGAAGGCTAGGAGGGCGCGGTGAGCTGTGGGCGCCCAGGGGTGGCGCCGGAAGGCCAGCATGGCGTCGCCCTGCCTCGGCTGGCGCCTGGCCTCGGCCTCCTGGGTCTCGCGCAGGGCGGCCAGCGCCGCGGGCGGCTGAGCCGACAGGTGGTGGTCGAGGAGCACCCACAGCGAGGCGTGGCGCGCCTCGCGCCACGGCAGGAGGTTTCTCCCTTCAGCGTCCTCCTTGAGCGCCCTGGCGATGCGGTCGGCCACGTCGGCCACGGGGGCCTCGCGGATCGCGTCCCACGCCGTCTCCAGCCCAAAGTGGCAGGCGTAGCTGGGCGGGTTGGCGAAGCTGCCGCCCAGGAGCAGGCCGACGAAGTCCCTGGCCCGCCAGTTCTGCTCGGAACGGCCGTGGAGGTCCTGGAAGCGTGGGAGGGCCTCGTGGTCGCGCCCGGCGGCCAGGTATAGCTCGGCTTCCTCGAGGAGCCAGGGGTCGTCGCGCCCGGTGTGGGTCTCGAGCGCCGCGAGCGCCTCGGCTGCCTCGAGGAGGCGGCCCTGCGCCCTGCGGAGCACGGCGAGCGCCCGCAGGGCGGTGACAGCGGCCAGGTGGCCCTCGGGCACCTGGGCGGCGCGGCACAGGGCCACCAGCCGCGGCGCCGCATAGTCCACCCAGTCCATGCCGTCCTCGATCTCCCAGGGGCTCTCCCAGCGGCTCTCGCGGAGGATGCGGTGGAGAGCGCCGAGGACGAGCTCGGTGTCGCCTGGCCGCTCCTCGATGAGCCGCACGAGCGCGTGATTGCCCCGGGAGACGAGGCCACAGCTATAGTAGTTCCCCGCGATCTCTTTGAGCGCCTCCAGCCGCTTCGTGGTGTCGGCCGGGTAGCGGGCGATCAGGGCCTCGAGGAGGCGCACCGCCCGCATGCGCACGAGCTTTTCGCGCTCGCGGGGGTCGGCGGTGAGCCTGGCCACCTCGCCCTGCCAGCGCGCAACGTTGGCCTTGTAGGTCGCCTCCCAGCTCTCCTTCCACTCGATGCGCGGGGCGGCCTCCTCCTGGCCGTGGCCGTCGTAGGGCCGCGCACCGAGGCCCTCAGCGGCCATGGCCCCGGCGGCGCTCAGCCAGCAGAGGGCCAGGAGATGTCGCGCGAAGCGTCCCACTTGCAGCAGCCTTCAGCGGCCTCGCCATCGAGAGGGAACAGACACACGGGGATCATACCAGCACCACAACGGCAAGGCAACTGTCTTGCGCGCCGCGGGGCTTTGTGTTAGCCTCTTGCTAAGGAGGAGAACCCGATGAGATCGAGCCGCACGTTTCTGCTTGCCGTGGTCGTGGCGCTCGCGGGCGCGCGGGCCGATGCACTCACCCTCAGGGTCTCGCCGAACGGGCGCTTGAGGTCGCTGGCGGAGGCCCGCGACGCGATTCGGGCGCTGAAGGCCAAGGGGCCCCTCAGGGAGCCGGTCCGCGTGGCCATCGCGGACGGCCTGTATCCGCTGGGCGAGACATTTGTGCTGACGCCCGAGGACAGCGGCACGGCCGACTGCCCCATCACCTACGAGGCGGCGCGGGGGGCGAGGCCGGTCTTCACCGGCGGTCGCCGCATCACCGGGCTTCAGCCGACCGCCGACGGCCTCTGGACCGCGCAGGTGCCCGAGGTGAAGGAGGGCAAGTGGTACTTCGAGCAGCTCTGGGTGAACGGCCGCCGGGCCACGCGCGCCCGCTCGCCCAACAAGTTCTACTACTACATGGTGCGCTCGGTGCCCCACGGCATTGACCCGCTGACGGGGAAGGAGGCCGACCTCTCGAAGCGGGCGTTCATCGCCCGCCCCGACGACCTCAAACCCCTCCTCGCCGTGGCGAAGGAGCGCCTGGCCGACGTCACGGTGGTGGTCTACCACGCCTGGGAGGCATCCCGCCATCGCGTGGCATCGGTGGACGCCGCAGCGAACGCCGTGATCACGACGGGGAACGCGCCGTGGAAGTTCTTCGACTGGGAGCCGGCGCAGCGCTACCACGTGGAGAACCTCCGCGCGGCGCTCGACGCCCCGGGCGAGTGGTTCCTCGACCGCGACGGCACGCTCCTCTACAAGCCGCTGCCCGGCGAGGACCCCGCCACGGCCGAGGTCATCGCCCCGGCGACCGAGACCTTCGTCCGCTTCGCCGGCGAGCCGACCCTCGGCCTCTACGTCGAACACGTCGCCCTTCGCGGCCTGGCCTTCCGCCACGGCCAATACGTCCTGCCGCCCACCGGCCACGCCGACGGGCAGGCCGAGGTCACTATCCCCGCGGTCATCATGGCCAACGGCGCGCGCGACGTGGCCATCGAGGACTGCGAGGTCGCCCACACCGGCACCTACGCCGTCTGGTTCCACCGCGGCTGCCAGGGCTGCCGCGTCGTCCGCTGCCTGCTCGAGGACCTGGGCGGGGGCGGCGTGAAGATCGGCCAGGGCTGGGGCAACGACAACCCCCGCCCCCCCGACCTCACGAGCCACATCACGGTGGACAACTGCATCATCCGCTCCGGCGGCCGCATCCACATCGGCGCCCACGGCGTCTGGATCGGCCACAGCCCCGACAACCGCGTGACCCACAACGAGATCGCCGACTTCTTCTACACCGGCATCTCGGTCGGCTGGCGCTGGGGCTACGCCCACAGCGTCGCCAAGCGCAACGCCATCGAGTTCAACCACATCCACCACCTCGGCTGGGGCGTGCTCTCCGACATGGGCGGCGTCTACACCCTCGGCCCCTCCGAAGGCACCACCGTCTCCAACAACCGCATCCACGACGTCTACTCCTACAGCTACGGCGGCTGGGGCCTCTACAACGACGAGGGCAGCTCCAACATCGTGATGGAGAACAACCTCGTCTACCGCACGAAGACCGGCAGCTACCACCAGCACTACGGCAAGGAGCAGGTCGTCCGCAACAACATCCTCGCCCTCAGCATGGAGGGGCAGATACAGCGCACGCGCGTCGAGCCCCACCTCTCCTTCACCTTCGCGCGCAACATCGTCTACTGGAAGGGCGGCCCGCTCTTCACCGGCAGCGGCGCGCGCGACGCCAAGGTGGCCTTCAGGAGCAACCTCTACTGGGACGCCTCGGGCAAGCCCATCTCCTTCAGCGGCCTCACCTGGGAGGAGTGGCAGAAGCTCGGAAAAGACCAGGGGGGCCTCATCGCCGACCCGGGCTTTGTGGACCCCGAGAAGGGCGACTTCCGCCTACGGCCCGGCTCCCCAGCGCTCAAGGTCGGCTTCAAGCCCTTCGACTACACCAGGGCCGGCGTCTATGGCAAGCGCGCCTGGGTCAAGCTCGCCGCCAGCGTGGACTACCCCCAGGTCGAGTTCGCCCCGCCCCCGCCCCCGCCCCCGCCGATGGCCTTCCGCGAGGACTTCGAGCTGGTGCCCGTCGGCGCCCCGCCGCCCCTGGCCCGGTGCCACACCGAGAAGAAGGGCGACGCGCTCCTGGTCACAGAGGAGTGCGCAGCGGGCGGCAAGCGCAGCCTGAAGGTGCTCGACGCGCCGAACCTCCAGCACGCCTTCAACCCCCACTTCTACTACGTGCCCCACCACCGCGAGGGCATCACGAGGTTCGCCTTCGACCTCCGCATCGAGGCGGGCACCGCCATGTTCGTCGAGTGGCGCGACGACGCCAACCCCTACAACGTCGGCCCCACGATGTCCATCTCCGGCTGCAAGCTCCACGTCAAGGGGCAGCCGCCGCTGGACATTCCCCCCGGCCAGTGGGTCCGCTTCGAGATGGCCGCCGCCCTCGGACCCCAGAGCGCCGGCACCTGGGACCTCACAGTGACGCTCCCCGGCCAGCCGCCGAAGACGTTCAAGGGCCTCGCCAACGGCAGGCCCGCCTGGAAGAAGCTCGATTGGCTCGGCTTCTCGAGCACGGCCAACGACAAGACGGCCTTCTATCTCGACAACATCGAGTTGACCAATGCGGCTGGGAAGTAGCGCTGCTTCAGCCGCCCCATCATAGGACCTATGGGAGCTATAGTTCCTATCGAGCCGGCGGGCAGCGCAAGGAGGTCGCCTATGCACTGGCACCTGGCACCTGTGTTGTTGAGCCTTCTTGCCTTGGCCTGTGGCTGCGCGCGCGGGCCTGAGCCAGTGGCGGCCACGGATGCTGCCGCTGGCGGCTGGCGGCTCGTGGTCCCGCCAGGCGTCAAGGCCAGCCTGACCAGCTTCGACATTGGCCCAGGAGCCGGCCCCGCCCTGCGCTTGAGCTTTGCCAAGGCGGGCCCCGAGCGGCGCTTCATCGCCCTCGAGGGCAAGCCCCAGGGCGCTCCCAGCACCGCCAAGGCCCTAGCCGTCGGCTACCGCCTCACCCTCGACGAAGGCAGCCGACCCAAGCTCGCCCTGCTGGTCCTCGAGAAGGACGGCGGCGCGTGGTTCAGGACTGGGACGGCCCCACTCGCCCCCGACGTCTCGACGGAGGTCCGGCTCCCGCTCGAGGGCTTCGTGCGGGCGGAGTTCGCCCAGGACGCCGACCCCGAGCCGCGTTGGGACCAGGCGGAGCGCTTCCAGGTCGGCCTCGTCCTCGACGGCCCGGCGGCCGGCACGCTGGAGCTCGGCCGCGTGGCGTTCACCGGCGAGCCGTTTCAGGCCACCGCGCCCCTCCCCATCCCATGCGCCGACCCAGCGCTCTGGAGCATAGGCAAGGACCGCGCCGCCCAATGCAGACTGGTCCCTGGCAAGGATGGCCCCGCCGGCCAGCCCTCGCTGCGCATCGAGTTCGCCTTCCCAAGCCGGCGGCACATGTACGTCACCCCGGCCCTCCGGCTCCAGGACGTCGAGCTCGCCGGCTATCGCGGCCTGCGTTTCTTCTACAAGGCCAGGCTGCCGGCGGGCATCGCTGGCCTGCTGGTCACGCTCACCGAGCGCGGCGACCACTCGCAGTACTACGCCCATCCCGCGCCGCCCGCCAGCGACGAGTGGGTCACAATGTCCATCGCCTTCAGCGGCTTCCGCCTCGGCGAGTGGTCCAAGGACGACAACGCCCGCCTCGACCTGGGCGAGGTCGAGAGCCTCGTCATCGGCGTCCACGGCGTCTCCACCGAGCCTGCGGCGCGCGGCTGGATCACCGTCTCAGAGCTCGAGCTGGCCCCCTGACGGCGAAGAACCCATGCCACCCATATGTCCCATGCGTCATACCCGCACCGGAAGAGCCATTCGATGACCCGTCGAGAACGCTTCGAGCGCGCGCTTCGTTGCGAAGAGGTGGACCGCCTGCCCTTCTGGGCGAAGGTCTTCGGCGACTCCTACCTCGCCTTCCAGGACGAGAAGTACCGCGCGATGGGCGAGCTGGAGCTCGCCGACTACCTCGACCTCGACCACATGGCCGGCGGCGGCGTGGCCGTGGCGTGCACCAACCCCCGCGTCGAGCGCCACGTGGAGCAGACCAACGGCCTCCGCGTCGTCCGCGAGACGACGCCGGACGGCACGCTCACAACGGTCGAGCGCTCCGACCCCGCCACGCGCGCCTGGCACCCCGTCGAGTTCCCCATCAAGACCCGCGCCGACCTGCGGGCGGCCCGCCACATCTTCGCGGGCAACCGCTTCGAGGCCGCGCCCGACGCGTTGGCCCGCAGCGCCGAGCGCCTCGCCGCCGTCGCCGACCGCGGCATCGTGATCACCAGCATGGGCATCTCGCCCCTGATGAACCTCATCCAACACCTCATCGGCCCCGATGCGACGTACTTCTTCCTCAGCGACTTTCCCGACGAGATGGACGAGCTCATCGCCCTCATGCACGCCGAGCGGCTGCGCTACCTGCGGGCGATGCTCCCCGCCTGCGCCTACGACTACATCTGCTCGGTCGAGAACACCTCCACCACGCTGCTCTCGCCCGCCGTCTTCGAGCGCTACTGCTGGCCCCACCTGGCCGACTACGGCCGCCTCATCCGCGAGCACGGCAAGCACCACGTCCTCCACATGTGCGGCCACCTCAAGGCCCTGCTCCCTCGCATCGGGGCGCTGCCCGCCATCGCAATCGAGGCGTTCACCAGCCCGCCCGTCGGCAACACGACCCTGGCCGACCGCGCCCGCCTGTGCCCAAGGACCTCAGTCATTGGCGGCACCAGCGCCGTCCTCTGGCTCCAGCCCGCCAACGTCATCTGCGAGACGATCGAGCGCGACCTCGCCGAGGCCGGCACGATGCGAGGCGTCGTCCTCACCTCGGCCGGCGTCATGCCCCCCGCCTGCCCGCTCGAAAAGGTCCGCCAGGTGCGCGAGTTCGTGAAGGGTATCACCGAGGCGGGGCTCAGCCGGGCCGCCGCCGCAGGCGCGCGAGCACCCGAGAGAGCCGTTGGGCAAAGCGAAACGCGCGGGTGCTGTGCTCCTGGGAGAAGGTGCTGACGGTGAAGCCGCGCAGGAGCCCCCCAGGGCGCGAGAGGCGGGCGAGGAAGTCGTTGAGCCAGCGCCGCGACGCCGCCGCCTGGGCCAGCGCGTATGCCTGGTGCTGGGGCCGCAAGGCCGCCTCGACCCGCCATGAGTAGTCGCGCAACGGCTCGCCCGCGCCCGATGCCAGGGCCTCGTGGACCACCGCGGCGGCCAGCTCGCCGGTCCGCATCGCCGGCGCCACCCCTTCACCCGTGAAGGGCAGGGTGGACGCGATGGTTTCGCCGATGGCGAGGATGTTCCCTGCGGCTCGGCGCCGGGTGCCCCCGAGGCCCCAGCGCAGCATGGCGGCGCCCAGCGGCGTGACGCTCTCGGCCTGGCGGAAGAGGTCCCGTGCCAGGGGCAGCTCGGCCACGGCCGCGTCGAAGGCCCGCCGCAGGCTCCCTCGCCAGCCGCCCCGGCCGCGCCGCAGGGCGCCGCAGCCGACGTTGTACTCGCCACCGCCCAGCGGAAACATCCAGAAGTAGCCGGGGATGAGCCCCGGGAGGTAATAGGTCACCATGCGGTCGAGCTGGAAGCGCGAGCGGACGTAGCAGCGGACGCCCACCGCGTTGGGCGCCACCTGCTCGACCAGCCCCAGGCGCCGCGCGAGGCCCGCGCGCGCGCCCGTGGCGAGGACGACGAACCGCGCCCGCACCCGCCGCCCGCTTCCGGCAAGGGCCACGGACGCGGCGCCGTCTCCACCCTCCACGCCGACGGCTTCGGCTAGGCCGAACCGCGCCCCGGCCCCCACCGCCTGCGTGGCCAGGAGCGCGTCGAGCTTCGCCCGCCGCAGCGTGAGGTAGCGCGCAGGCACCTCCAGCTCCACCTGCGAGGGGCTGAAGCCCAGCAACCCGTTCACCTCGTGGGCCGCGGCGCGCACCGCGGCCAGCGCCCCCAGCCGCTCCAGGACGGCCATCGAGGCCACCGTCAACGCGTCGCCGCAGACCTTGTCTCTGGGGAACTGATGGCGCTCCAGGAGCACGACGCGGTGGCCGCTGCGGGCGAGCAGGGTGGCGGCGACGCAGCCGGCCGGCCCCGCGCCCACCACCGCAGCGTCCCACATCGCATCGGGCAAGGCATCCGCCGCGGGCTGGTTCATTCCCGAAATGCCTCGGCGGGGCCGAAGGGGGCGAGGCCGACGGTGACGTAGGCGTTGATGGCCGAGTCGCCCTCGCGGTGTGCGAACTGCCAGAGCTTCCGCAGCAGCCCCCGCTTGGCCTCGGCGTAGGCCGGCTCGCCGCTGACGTTGCGCATCTCGTGCGGGTCGCGCCGCAGGTCGTAGAGCTCGTCGTCGTCGAAGCCGTTGAAGACGTACTTCAGCTCGCGCGTCGTCACGGAGCGCTGGGTGTAGTAGAGCTCGACGCCGTTGCACTGGGTGAAGAGCGCATCGCGCCAGGCGGCGGGGGCCTCGGCGCGGAGGAATGGCGTCAGGCTGGCGCCGCTCAGCCCGCTGGGAGCGCGGCCCGTGGCCAGCTCGATGAAAGTCGGGGCGAAGTCGGCGAGCGACACGAGTTCGCCGATGCTGCGGCCCGGGTCGCGGACCCCGGCGGGCCAGCGGACGACGGCTGGGACGTGGTATGCGCCGCGGAAGCAGGGGATGCCCTTGGCGAACAGCCCGTGGTCGCCGCAGTAGTCCCCGTGGTCGGAGGTGAAGAGGACGAGGGTGTTGTCGGCCTGGCCCGTGGCCTCCAGGGCGGCGAGCAGCTTGCCGAAGAGCTCGTCGAGGTAGGTGCAATAGGCCCAGAAGTGGCGGATGCCTTCGCGGATTTCGCGTTCGGTCATCTGGCCCCACACGGCCCGGCGCATGCGGCGGTAGACGCGCGGCTTGTCGGCCAGGTCGTCGGCGAAGCTGGGCGGCAGGGGCACGTCGTCAAGGCGATAGAGGTCGAGGAACCGCCGTGGGACGAAGTAGGGGTCGTGCGGGCCCGTGAGGCCGACGAAGAGGCACCAGGGCTTGCCGCGGCGGGCGAGGCCGGGGAGGGCCTCGACGGCGAGCTTGACGGTCCGCTCGTCGTGGGGGTTGCCGTCGTCGCGGAGGCCGTAGAGGGTGTAGGTGCCGTAGCCTGGGCGGAGGGCCTGGCCCTCCCCGCGTTGGGTGGGGTCGGGCCGCTCGGCGAGCTTGCGGTAGTGTTGCCACTGTATCTCGTGCTCGGCGGGCTTGTGGGCCGAGACGAAGAGCTCCTCGTGCCAGCCGCGCTGGGCGGGGGTCTCCTCGACGCTCACGTGCCACTTGCCGGCCCAGGCGAGGTGGTAGCCGGCCTCGGCGAGGTCCTGGCTCCACAGGCGCACGCCGGGCCGCGGGCCGCGGCTGAGGGCCTGGGCGTTGCAGACGTTGTTCCACACCCCGTGGCGGCTGGGATAGAGCCCGGTGTGGAAGGTCGCGCGCGACGGGCAGCAGTGGGGCGAGGGGCAATGGGCCTCGGCGAACGTCACACCCTGGCGCGCGAGCTTGTCGAGGTTGGGCGTCCGGCACGGGTGGTCGGGGAGCGCCGTGTCGCCCCGCTGATGGTCGGTCATGAAGACCAAGATGTTCGGTCGGTTCATACGCGCCTCAGGCTCAAGGAGCTGTGAGTTGGAAGCAGGCCAGGTGCGAGCTGTCCTTGATGTAGATGCGGGTGCCGGCGACGGCCATGTGGGCCCAGGTGGGCCGCTGGGTGAGTCGCACGCGGCCGAGCTCGACGAACTCCTTCGGGCTGGCGGCGAGCATGAGCAGCTCGCCCTTGGTGGTGAGGACGAGCGCCTTGTCGCCCGCGGCGACCAGCGATGCGTACTCGCCCAGGCCCCGCGGCCCCGCCCACGCCGTCTTGCCGTCCTCGGCGTTGATGCACACCAGCGTCCCGCCCCCGCGGGAGGCCAACCCAAGCAGGCAGCCGCCCGCGAGCACGGGGGTGCTCATGTAGAACTGCTCGGCGTCGTTGCGCCAGACCTCGCTTGCCGCGAGCTTCCCCTCCCGCGCGACGACGCGCCAGGCCACGGTCGGCTCCCCGTAGCCCGCGATGATCACCTTGTCCCTCAGGGCAGTCGGCGTGATGGCGTTCTGCTCATACTTGGTGGCCAGCGGCGTTTGCCACAACACGTCGCCCTGCTTCTGCTCCACCGCCAGGAGGTGGTGTTCCATGAGCGCGACGAGTTGTCGCCGGCCGCCCAGGTCGGCCGCGATGGGCGAGGAGTAGGACGCGCCGTCGGATGCCTGGGTCCAGACGACCTTGCCGGTCTCGACGTCGAAGGCCGCCAGGCCGCCCTCGCTCTTGGCCCCGATGCCGACGATGCACAGGCCCCCCTCGACCAGGGGCGAGCACGACGCGCCCCAGCTCGGGTAGGTCTTCTTGAACTTGTCCTTGAAGTCGTGGCGCCACAGGAGCTTACCGCCCTGGAGCTCGTGGCAGCTCAGGATGCCGCTGATGCCGAAGGCGAATACCCTTGCGCCCGCGATGGTGGGCGTGGCAAACGGCCCCTTTCCGTGGCGGGCCGCCACGCTCGCTGGCGTGTAGGGCGCCGCATAGGAGTCCTTCCACAGCGGCTTGCCGTCCGACGCGCTCACGCACTGGATGACCTCGCTATCGCCCTGGCGCGAGAAGAGCACGACCATCGAGCCGCTGACGACGGGGCCGGAGTAGCCGGCGCCGACCTCAAGCTCCCACACCTTGGCCAGCGACGCCGGGAGGCGGTCGGGCAGCTTGGCCCCGACGGCCACCCCGTCGCGATTCGGCCCGCGCCATTGCGGCCAATCCCCCTCCGCCGCCAGCGCAAAGCCTCCCACAGCAAGCCCGCACAGGGCAACGACCGCAAGCCGCCTGCCCATTGGACCCCCTTTCGCGTGGACTCCATTCCACCGCTGGACGCGCCATGTTTTTACCAGAAGCCGCTGCAATTGTCCAGTTTGCTGCGGGCGCGCCGTCCGTGCAGGATGGCGCGGGCCTGGCAAGGGTGGGGTGGGGGGCTTGGGGCCGGCGGGCGACAGAGGATCATTCTGTGAGGCGGAGGCCAGTGATCCCCTGTCCGGTGGGAGCGCGCCCAGTCCACAAGTGGCGGTGGGGCAAGAGCTTAGGGAGCGTGCCAAGAATTGGCACAGAGGATCAAGTCCTTGCACACACACTGATCCTCTGTCCGGTGTCGGCGTCGGCAATGGCTGAGGCGGCTCCGGTTTCTGCGGCCCGCGGTGTTGGGGTTCGAAGGGCGTGTTGCCCAACCACGCTGACACCGGGACAGGTGTTCGCAGTGCGGGCTTCAGGCCGTACAGATACGGGCTGAAGCCCGCACTACGAACCAGCGCTCTGCCCTGGTGCGCCTGGGCAACACGCCGTCGAAGGGGTGCCCTATGATGGCCCACGGCAGAGCGAAGCGACGCCCCGGGCTGTCATAGTGCGCCCCGTTGGGGCTGAGGATAGGTCGAATAGCCAACTCGGCCTGGCGTCGGTCGCGGAAGGGTTTGACATCCGCTGGCCGGCATCGTATAAAGGAGGAGGGACACTGGTTGGCCACGGAGCGGCACTGGAGGAAGGAACATGGGTTCGAAGGGCGTGAGCAGGCGTGGTTTCCTGGGCAAGGGGGCGCTGGTGGCGGGGGCGGCCGGGCTGGCCGCCTGCGAGCCTGCGGCGCGCGAGCCGCAGGAGCCGCAGAAGCCCGCCAAGCCGCTCAAGGTGCGATACGGGCTGAACCTCCTCCTCTACACCGCCGCGTTCACGAAGGAGCACGTGGACCTGGTGAAGAAGGCGGCGGACTTCGGCTACGACGGGGTAGAGGTACTTTTTGCCGACCTGAGCCTCCTGGACCCCAAGGCGACGCGGGCGGCCTGCGAGCAGGCCAAGATGGGCCTCACGGCCTGCTGCGTGATGGTGCCGGGCACCAGCCCGTGCAGCGAGAAGGCCGAGGAGCGCGCCGCGGGCGTGGCGCGGCTGAAGCAGATGATTGACATCTGCGCCGAGATGGGCGGCGAGGCCGTGGCCGGCCCCATCTACTCGCCCGTGCGCCAGCTCACGGGCAAGGCGGTGACGCCCGACGAGTGGAAGTGGTGCGTCGAGGCCCTGCGGGCCGCAGCCGAGCACGCGGAGAAGGCCAAGATCAACCTGGCCATCGAGCCCCTCAACCGCTTCGAGACCTACGTCGTCACCACCGTCGCCGACGCCACGCGCCTCGTCCAGGAGGTCAACCACCCGAGGCTGAAGGTGCAGGTGGACACCTTCCACGGCAACATCGAGGAGAAGGACACCGCGGCGGCCATCCGCGCCTGCGGGAGCAACGTCGGCCACTTCCACGCCTCCGAGAGCGACCGCGGCGTGCCCGGCACAGGCCAGGTGCGCTGGCGCGAGGTCTTCCGCGCGCTCAAGGACATCAACTACGACCGCTGGGTGACGATAGAGAGCTTTGCGACCGGCATCCTGGACCTCTGCGCCGCGGCCTGCATCTGGCGGCCAATCTACGAGTCGCCCGACAAGCTGGCGCGCGACGGCCTGGCCTTCCTCAAGAAGACCGCAGCCGAGGCATAGCCTGTTGTGTCGCAGAGGAGACCGTTCGTGGGCCTCACCGTTCTCGAGATCGAGGTCGGCAATCCGGCCAAGCCGGAGGTGACCGAGAGTCTTGAGTTCCTGGTGGACTCGGGCGCCGTGTACTCAGTCGTGCCGGCGCCAATCCTGGAGCGGCTGGGCATCAAGCCCCTGACCGAGCAGTCGTTCCGGCTGGCCGATGGCACGAAGAGCACCCGCAAGAAAGGCGGGGCGCTCTTCAAGTACCGTGACCGCATCGGTGTGGCGGATGTCATCTTTGGCGAGCCGGGCGACAGCACCCTGCTCGGGGCCTTCACGCTGGAGGCGCTAGGGCTGTCGCTCAACCCGCTCAAGCGTGAGCTGACCGAGCTACCAATGGTTCTTGCTTGATTTCTCGACCCTTGTCGGCAAGGAGGCCAAACATGGCGAAACGAGGTGCTAGCAGGCGGGAGTTCCTGGGCGCGGGCGCGGCTGCGGTGGGCGCGGGCGTGCTCGCGGCCGGCGCGCGCGGGGCCGAGCCGCCCCAGATGCCGCCCAAGGCGCAAATCCTCAGCTACAACGAGAGGATGGAGTACCGCCGCCTGGGCAAGACAGGGCTGTGGGTGTCCGCCATCAGCCTCGGCGGCCACTGGAAGCGCTGTCCCTTCAAGGGCGAGGCCTTCGACAGGAACCGTGCCGAGATCATGGCCCGCTGCCTCGACGCGGGCATCAACTATGTGGACGCCTGCTGGGGCAACGAGATCGTGGCCTACGCCAAGGCGCTCAAGACCATCGGGCGGCGCAAGGACATCTACTTCGGCTTCTCCAATGGCGCCCAGGAGATGCGCTTCCCCGAATGGCGCACGAAGAAGAAGCTCCTGGAGTCGCTGGAGTCCAAGATGAAGGAGGTGGGCCTCGACGTTGTGGACCTCTGGCGCCCGACCTGCCACGAGCCGGGCGGCCTGCACACCTTCAACGAATCCTGCGAAATGATCGCCGCCGGCGAACAGGCCGTCAAGGACGGCAAGGTGCGCTTCTTCGGCTTCTCGTCCCACGACCGCCGCTGGATCGAGATGATGATCCGCGAGTTCCCAATCGTCTCCTTCATCGTCACCCCCTACACGGCCAAGACCAAGGAGAAGCCACAGGGCAGCTTCTTCGAGACCCTCCGCAAGCACGACATCGGCTTCTTCGGCATCAAGCCCTTCGCCTCCAACTCCATCTTCAAGGGCACCAGCGCCCCCGACGACCCCCACCGCGAGGAGGACGACCGCATCGCGCGCCTCGCCCTCCGCTACGTGCTGTGCTGCGACGTCCTCACCGCGCCCATCCCAGGCCTCATCTTCCCCCACCACGTGGACAACTGCCTCAAGGCCATCGAGGAGCGCCGCCGGGAGGACCTCGCCGCCCGGCCCGCCGTGCTCGACAACGCCGAGCTCGCCCACGCCGCCGACGCGATGTGGCGGCGCCTCCCCAGCGGCTACCGCTGGCTCAAGGACTGGGAGTGGGTCTGAGGCCCATTTCCCATTGCCGATTGCCGATCGCCGATTGAATGAGCAAGAGAACGGAGAGTCTTTTCATGTCGGAATCACGCCTCGCGCGTCACGCGTCATTGGCGCCGCTTGTTGCGCTTGTCGTCCTCGCTGTCCCAGCCCTGAGTGGCGAGGCCCCCTTCGAGCCCGGGCGGGACGGCTGGCTCACGCTCTTCGACGGCTCCGACCTGTCGCGCTGGAGGCCCAGCAAGAGCGCCGACTGGGCGCTGAAAGACGGCGTGCTCACGGGCACCAAGGGCGAAGTCGCCAACTACTGGCAGTGGCTTGACTTCGAAATGCTCGCCCTCGTCAGAGGCGAGGGCCAGGTCCGCTTCCGCTTCTCCACCATCCCAGACCCCGCCCAGCAGGGCTACTGGCTGGACACGACCACCGGCGCCATCCGCGCCGAAGGCGGCCGCCTCGTCGCCCAGGGCAGCGGCACCAGCGCCGCCGACTGGCGCGAGCTCCACCTCAAGGTCTCCCGCGGCGTCTTCACCGTCCGCCTCGACGGCAAACAGGTGGCCGAGGCCAAGGACGCCGCCTGCCCTCACAAGGGCGCACTGTGCCTCGTGGCCAACGGCCAGCCCTTCGCCGTCAAGCTCCTCCGCGCCCGACCCCTCAACCTCGAAAAACACGCAAACGTCCCCTCCCCAGACTCCGCCTGCTTCGTCTGCCACGCCAACTTCGAGGACGAAAAGCTCGCCAAGAAGCACGCCGACACCAGGGCCGAAAAGCTCGCACGCGAGGAGGACCCCGAACACCTCCGCCCAGCCAAGGACAGGCCCAAGAGGGCCGGCTGCGTCGGCTGCCACGGCCCCTCCTTCCACCACCGCTCCGACGAGGACAACGTGACCGTGCCCGACATCATGTACACCCGCGGCGAGGTCCAGGCCGCCTGCCTGGCCTGCCACTTCCCGCACAAGAACGAGACCAAACGCAAAGACGGCGACGGCCCGCCGCCCCCCAACCCCGTGTGCACCGATTGCCACGGCCGGCACCACTGCAAGAACTGAGCCGGTCCCGGGCAGGGCCACCACTGACGGCCTACCGAGGGAAACGCCGAGAGCTATAGCAGTCCTCCTCCCCTCTCACCTGGTGACGTACCTGGGTCGCCTATGGCCTCGTGGCTGGAGCTCCCCGACGAGAGGCGACGCAAGCAAGGCGTGGACGCCGATGCGCGCGACGAGGTACGCCGGCGCAGCCCCGCCGACGAGTTGATGTTCTCCGGCGAGCGGCTCTACTACGCCGGCGAGTTCCTCGACGCCGCCCGCGAGTTCCGCCGCGCGCGCCGCCACGACCCCTCCCTCTTCGACGCCTGGGCCGCCGAGGTGGACGCCCGCCTCCGCGCCGGCGACCTCCGCTACGCCGACGAGGCGGCAACCGAGGCCCTCACCAACTTCGGCAAGGTGCCCATCTTCTACGCAGCCAAGGCACTCGTCCTCGCACACCAGGGCCAGATCGCCGCCGCCTGCGAGCACTCCGACATCGCGGTGAAGCTCCAGCCCGGCTCCATCTTCACCTGGCTCGCACGCGCCGAGGTGCTCCTCGCCACCCGCGAGAGCGTGGCACTGGGCGGCGCCGACACCTGTTTCGCGCGCGCCGAGCAGGCCGACCCCACCCATTGGCGTGCCAGCTTTCGCGCCGCCCTCGCCCTCGCCCGCTGGGGCCGGCACGACCGCGCCCTCGAGCGCCTCGCCCAGGTCACCCAACTCACCCCAGCCAACCCCTTCGTCTGGAAGGCGATGGGCGACTGCCACCTCGCGCTCCGCGACCCCGTCCAGGCCCGCCACCACTACCAGCTCGCCCTCGCCCGCAGGCCCGGCTACCGCCCCGCCCTGGAGGCCCTGCGCAGCTTGACCGTCTGGGGCCGACTCTGGAAGGGAGCTGTTCATCTGCTCAAGCGGATGCGCGTGGTGCGTGATGCGTGAGGGGAAAGACAGGAGGGGCCACCAATCACGGCTCGCCCGGTTCAACGAGCTTGACGTTCAGGCCGCCGGCGTGCTCGATGGTGAGGCGGTAGAGGGCGTCGGGCAGAGGGCGGATGGCGACGGCTTCGACTTGGGCGACGCGGACCCCCTCGGCCTCGGCCGCGCGGGGATGGTCGGCCCAGTGCCAGAAGCGCAGCCAGAGGCCCTGCTCGAAGGCGGACGGGGTGGCCGCCCCGGCGAGCAGAGGCCCCTCGCGCGGCTCCTGGGCCGAGCCGAAGGCGCGGCGGAAGACGTGCAGGGTCCGCCCCCGCAGCGGGTCGCCCACCTTGACGAGGTCGCGGTCGAACTTGATGATGAGGGCGTCGAAGTAGACCTCTTTGCCGCGGACGACGATGGTGCGGGCGGGGAGGCGGTTGCCGTCTGGGTCGTGTTCGGCGAACTCGATTGTCCAGGTGGGTTCGCCCTGGGGGTCGGCGCGGTGGGCGACGACGCGGGCCTCGGCGACGCGGGACTCGGCGGAGAGGCGGCGGACGAAGCCGCGCAGCTCCTCGCACTGGGCCTCGAGGCGGCGGACGTCGGCCCGCAGGGCAGCGTTCTTCGCGGCCAGGTCGGCCACGGCCGCCTCCAGCTCCGCGCGCTCGCGGGCGACTCGCGCCGAGCGGTACCGCGCCATCAGATAGGTCACGCCCATGTAGGCGAGGGCCAGCAGGACGACGACGGCGAGGAGGTTGGTGGGCCTCAGGAGGTCGCGCACGAGGAGCCCCAGGGCGTTGAGGGCGGCGCGCAGGCGCTCGAGGCAGCGGCTCATGCCTCACTCCTTCTTCGCGGGGCGGGCGAAGGGGTCCTTTATCTCCAGCAAGAGGTCCCAGACGGCTCGCGCCTCCATGTGCTGGACCGCGCGCGCGCGTGCCGGGTCTGCGCCGTGCCAGGCCTGTGGGGTGGCGAAGGCCCAGAGGGGCTTGTCGCGTTCCACGCCCCAGGCCTGGTAGTAGGCCCCGAAGGCGGTCTGGAGTGCGCGAGCGGTGAGCTCCTTGTCGCCCCGCTCGCGCCCGACGTGGTACATGGCGGCGGCGAGGCGATAGGTGTCGGCGACCGAGACCTCGTTGGCGCGGCCGATGGGTGGCGCGGCGCGGTCGGGGCTGACGACGGCGAGCGCCCCGGCATCGCCCGAGGCGTCGCCCGTGGCGTCGCGCAGCGGCCTCACGCAGCGCAGGAAGACCTCGTGGAGGTGCTGCTGGAGGCGCTCGTGGGGGAGGATGGGGGGCAGGCCGAGGGCCTGGGCGAAGCGGACGCCTGAGAGCGCGCCGGCGGCCAAGGCGTCGGGCTGGCGCGAATGGGTGTCCACCGCGTAGTAGCCGAGCTGGGGACGCCACAGGCGGCGGTCGAGGTTGGCGCGCGCGACGGGCAGGAGTCGGCGGATGGCGCCCGCCTCGGGGTCGTTGCGGAGCGACGCCAGGCGCTGGAGGGCCTCCAGCGCAGCGACGGCCAGGCCCCCGCCCAGGAGCGAGGTGCCGTGGAGCGGGCAGGGGGAGGTGAGGGTGTCGTCGCCCGTGTGGGTCGGGAGGCCGCAGCCGTCGGCATCGGCGGCCCGCAGCGCGGCGTAGCACTTCTTGCACGCTGGCCACACGTAGTCGAGGAAGGCGCGGTCCTCGGTGGCCTGGTGGTAGGCGAATGCCTGGAGGATGAAGAGGGCGGGCAGGTCCTTGGGCTCGCGTCCCGGCTCGGCAGAGGCGTTGCACTCCAGGAAGGGGTTGCCGCTCGGGGAGCCGAGGTCGTGGGCGAAGGGCGAGCCTGCCTCGATGAGGTCGGCATAGGCGATCAGGGCCGCGCGCTCGAGCTGGGGCCAGAGGGCCAGGCGGGCGCGTTGCGGGGCGAAGCGGGAGGCGAGCGGGTCGCAGAACGGCTGCGACGGGCAGGCGAGGGTGAAGTGCTTGTGGTCCTCGGGGTGGAGGCCCTTGAACTCTTCTGGCGTGGTGATGCAGCCGGCCTCCCAGAAGGCGCCGCCGAATGCCTCGAAGTAGAGCTCGTTGAGGGCGAGTTGCTTGAGCCAGTCGGGGTACTCGGGCGTGTCGAGGAGCGGGCGCACCCAGGCGTCCACCTCGGCCTCCCATTCGCCGTGGTGCAGTAGAGCGTCGCGGGCGAGGGCGAAGGCGCTGTTGGCCGAGCGGTCGAGGTGCGCGGTGTAGCGCCGCCACCAGAGGGTCGCGGGGTTCGACTGGCTCGCGGCGCCGTGGGCATGCGGCGGGGCGCCGAAGGCCACGCGGGGAAAGTCCCAGCTCAGGACGAAGGGGACCGTGGTGGCGGCCTTGGGCTCGAGGCGTGCGTGGAAGGCGACGGCTGCGGCGCTGGCCGTGGTGTCGAGGGCGGCATTGGGCAGACGGCCGGCCCTGGCGAACTCGCCGATGATGTCGCCCCCGCTCGCCAGGGCGTTCCACGAGGCGGCGTGGGAGACGGTTCCGCCGCGCTCGGCGCGCACCGCGATGCACCACTCGCTGTCCTGCGTGGTCGGCGGGTTGCGCTCGCTGCGGGCGTCGAGCACGACCGCGACGATGCCGGTCTCGGGGTCGGCCTGGGCCTCGGTGAGGAAGCCGGTCCGAAGCTCCGCCGTGTGAGCCGCCGCGTTAGGGAAGGTGAACATCACGGCGACCTCCAGCGGCCGCTCGCTCGGGTTGGCGACCTCGAACTCGAAGATGGCCACGGGATAGCTGGTCTCGCGGAAGTTTCCCCGAATCATGGGGCTGAAGAACTTCATCGAGAGGTCGGCCGTGAAGCAGCGATAGGTGAACCAGCCTTTCGGGTAGAGCGCGTAGTACTGGCCGCAGGCCGGCGGCAGCGGCGTCCAGGCCGGCATCGGGGCCTGCGACGCCAGGGTGACCACGCGGGCCGCACCGCCGTCGGGCCGCTCGTAGAAGTGAAACGCCGCGCCCGCCAGCCGACGCGTCTCCTCGGGCCAGCCAGGCACAAAGTGCCACGGCCCGAACCCGCCGGCAGAGTTCACCATGAAGCTCCCCGCCCCCACGCCGCCGACTGGCACCCCCCGCTCGCACCGCCCGATCGGCACCTGCCACGCCGCCGCGGGAATCGGCCACGCCACGCGCGCCAGCGGCGCCTCCGCACCCCAGGCACGCGCGCACCCCAGCACAAGGCCAAACGTCAAGACCGCATACCACCAGGGCCGATTGAGCATGGGCCTGCGACCAAGCTGTTGCCACCCGCACCTGCACCCGATGGTAGCAAAAGGCCACGAGAGATTCAAGCACGTTGATTTCGGGCAGCCGGGCGTTGCCGCTCGTCAACATTCCCTAAAACACCACAATTCAACGGCTTGCACCAGGTTTCCAGCGCTCCAGCCGCCGTGGGCGTTGCCGTCCGTCAACATGATGGGCCCCGAACAGGCAACGGAGGCAGCAGCCGCGCCTGGGCCGAGGGGGCGGCGAGACGCAAGTCTCCACAATTTCACAAGGTAGGGATGGGGCAGAAGCGATCCGTTTGGGCTCCGATGGCCGTGCGATTGGCACGAAGTTTGCTACCCACGCATCCTAACCACTTTTCTCAAGGGAGTTTTTATGCGCCTGCTCCTGTTCATCCTCGGTGTGACGATCGCTCAGTTGTCGCTGGCAGTGCCCTACGAGGCAGAAGTGCTGGCCGACAACCCCATCCGCTACTACCGCCTCGGCGAGGCTGCCGGGCCGACGGCCTTCGACTCCTCAATCCCCTTCCACGCCAACGGCACATATGTCAACCTTGCGGCGAGCGACTTCCTGGAGTACGGCCCCCTCATCGGCAGCCCAAGCGCCGCCGTGCTCCTGCGCGGCTCGCCGACCAACGCCGAGGTCATCGTGCCCGACGCCTCCGACCTGCGCCTCACCGGCGACATGACGGTGGAGTTCTGGTTCAAGAAGACCGCCGAGGCGAGCGACTGGCAGCGCATCGTCGGCAAGGGCGACGCGACCCACAGAAACTATGGCATCTGGGAAGAAAACGGCGCAGGCCAGCGCCTGCTCTTCCAGCAATACAACAGCGGCTCCTCTGTCCTCCACTTCTTCAGCAACTCCACCATCCCCCTCAACGTCTGGACCCATGTTGCCGCCGTCGTCCAGGGCAGCACCGGCTACCTCTACATCAACGGGGTGCTTGACGCCACGGGGGCACGCTCCGGCCCGCCAAGCACGAGCGCTGACCCCCTGCGGATCGGCTACGGGCAGGTTCACACCTACTTCCCCGGCTACGTGGACGAGGTGGCCATCTATGCCAGCGCCCTTTCCGGCTCCCGCATCGCCGCACACTACGCCGCACGCATCCAGCCGGTGGACTACCCGCAGATCGTCGTCGCCGACGGCGCCAACGCCTACTACCGCTTCGACGACCCCAGCAGCGCCAACGGCTCCCCCGTCGCCGACTCCGCCGACAGCAATCCCGCGACCTATCTGGGCAACGTGACCCTCATCCCCAGCGGCCTCCCCGGCGTGCCAGGCAGGGCAGCCAGCTTCAACGGCTCCACCAGCTACATCCGCCTCCCCGTCGCCCCCTTCGGCGCCTACCCCACCAGCGGCTCCACAAACAACTACACCCTGAGCTTCGAGACCTGGTTCCAGACCTCCGCCGGCGGCGTCATCCTCGCCCAGACCAACAACGTCGCCCCGCCCAGCAACCCCGGTGGCTGGGTGCCAGCCATCTACGTGGACACCACAGGCCGCGTCCGAGCCAGCATCTTCTGGCACAACGGCACCGGCAACCAGATCGTCACCCCCACCGCCTACAACGACGGCAAGTGGCACTACCTCGTGGACGTCTACGACCAGGGCATCGAGAAGCTCTACCTCGACGGCGTCCTCATCGGCCAGCAGACCTTTGCAGAGTTCGCCTACTCCGGCGCCTACGCCTACTTCCTCGGCACCGGCTACACCGGCGGGGCGTGGGCCAACGGCAACGGCACGTGGTACTACTTCAACGGCAACCTCGATGAGGCGGCGCTCTATCCGCGCGCCCTGGACCTCGAGCACATCGCCTGGCACTACGCCCTCGGCCGCCAGCCCGAGCCTGCCACCCTCGTCCTCCTGGGCGCCGGCCTCGCCCTCCTCAGGCGCCGCCGAGGGACGACTGCCTGAGGCCCGCCCCGATACAAGGCGAGGGAGGCGGGCGTAGCAACGCGCAAGAAGGCCCCCCGCCCGAGAGGGCGGGGGGCCTTATCATGTCCTGCGCAGCCGGACGCTTACTTCGCGCGGAGGACCTTTCGGAGGTACTCGATGCTGCGCGCCGCCTGCTCCTCCGTTCCGCACTCGACGGCTAGCACGCCCTTGAAGCCTGCCTTCCGCAGAATGTGGACCACCCGCGGCCAGTCAATCACCCCATCCCCGCAGGCGCAACCGCTCGGCACACCAGTGACCTTGCCCACCTCTTTCGTGACCTTCACGTCCTTGGCGTGCACGTGCACCACCCGCTTCGCAATCGCCGAGAGGGTCTCGTACGGGTCGCCGCCCGACATAAAGATGTTCCCCGTGTCCGGGTTGCAGCTCATGTAGGGCGACTTCACGAGGTCGAGGATCTTCAGGTAGAGCGGGAGCTTGACGGTGAACTTCTGGTGCTGTTCGAGGGCCACGTGGACCTTGTGGCGCTCGGCGACGGGCAGGATGCGGCGCAGCGAGTAGCGGATGATCTCGAATGCCTCGGCCTCGCTCATCCAGTCGGGCACCACGCCCTCATCGGTGTTGATGCAGCAGGCGCCGAGGGCGTGGGCGAAGATGATGGCCTGAGTGTGGAAGGGCACGCTGATCTCGGGCTGGGCCATGGGCGCGTGACAGCTAAGGCCGCTGACCTTGAGGCCGCGCGCATCCAGCATCGCCTTGATCTCGAGCGGGTCGCGCTCCATGCTCACCGAGGCCGAGTAGCCGGCCTCCGAGAAAAGGTCGCGCCCCGTCTGCACGTTGAGCTCCACATACTTGTAGCCCATCCGCGCCGTCGCATCGAGACAGTACTCCAGCGACTTGTCGGCGTGCCGGAACGCCTCGGTGTTCAGCCCAATCTTGATGTCGCCCATCGCGCTCTCCTTTCCCAAAACCGTGGAAGAGGACCCTCGCGCGAGCATCCTACCAAGCCCTCACCGCCGCGTCAAGTTTGACTCGCGCCCCCCATCGCCCTATATTCGATTTCCCCCTCCCGAAGGTTCCAATACCTTCGGGAGGGTAACGCAAGGAGTGCGTCCATGAACGATGTGCTTGGTTTCATCCAGAGGCGGCGGAGCATTCGGCGCTACAAGGCGGCCCCCGTGAGCGACGAGCAGGTGGAGCTGTTGCTCCGGGCCGCCATGTCGGCCCCCTCCGCCGGCAACGAGCAGGCCTGGGCCTTCGTCGTCGTCCGCGACAGGGCCAAGCTCGACGCCATCATGCAGGTGCATCCCTACGCCTCCATGCTCAAGTCCGCGCCCCTCGGCATCCTCGTCTGCGGCGACCTCCAGCGCCAGAGCCACGCGGGCTACTGGGTCCAGGACTGCGCGGCGGCGACCCAGAACCTGTTGCTCGCCGCGGCCAACATCGGCCTCGGCACCTGCTGGTGCGGCGTCCACCCACGCCCCGATCGCGAGGCCGGCTGCCGAAAGCTCTTCGGCCTCCCAGACCACATCGTCCCCTTCGCCGTCATCGCCGTCGGCGTCCCTGCCGAGCAAAAAGGCCCCGCCGACTACTACGACCCTGGCCGCGTGCACAGAGACGCCTGGTAGCCCGCGGCCTGATCACGCGTCGCGCATCACGCATCACGAACGCCTGGCCGTTTGGAAAGGAGCTTCGGCTTGGACTACCGCCCGCTTGGTCACAGCGAACTGAGGGTGCCGCCCATCATCTTCGGCGCCTGGGCCGCCGGGGGGTGGTACTGGGGGCCGCAGGACGACGCGGACTCCATCCGCGCCATCCACGCCGCCCTCGACGCAGGGATCACCTGCATTGACACCGCGCCCATCTACGGCATGGGCCACAGCGAAGAGGTCGTCGGCAAGGCCATCAAGGGCCGCCGCCACAACGTCACCCTCGCCACCAAGTGCGGCCTCCGATGGGACACCCCTGGCGAGGGCTGCCACCACTGGGTCTACAAGGCCCCCGACGGCTCCGAGCACACCATCGTGCGCAACCTGCGCCGCCACGCCATCATCGCAGAGGTCGAGCACAGCCTCAAACGCCTCGGCACCGACGTGATTGACCTCTACCAGTGCCACTGGCCAGACCCCTCCACCCCCATCGCCGAGACGATGGAGGCCATGCTCACCCTGAAGACCCAAGGGAAGATTCGCGCCATCGGCGTCAGCAACTTCACCCCCGACATGATGGCCGAATGCCTCAAGACCGCCCCACTCGCCAGCGACCAGCCCAAATACTCCCTCCTCACCCGCGACATCGAGGCCGACGTGTTGCCCTTCTGCCGCACCCACAACATCGCCGTCATCGTCTACAGCCCCCTCGAACAGGGCCTGCTCACGGGCAAGGTGACGATGGAGCGCACATTCCCCGCGGGCGACTACCGCGGCGGCCGACCCTGGTTCCTCCCCCAAAACCGCAGGCGGGTGCTCGACGCGCTGGAAAAGGCCAAGCCCATCGCGGCCGCCCACAACGCCACGCTCGGCCAGCTCGCCATCGCCTGGGTCATCGCGCAGCCGGGCGTCACAGCCGCCATCGTCGGCGCGCGCAACCCCGACCAGGCCCGCGAAAACGCCCGCGCCGCCAACATCAAGCTCTCGCCCGCCGACCTGGCCACCATCCGCAAGCTCTTCGACGGCCTCGGCCAACCCCTTGCCTAGCCCGCACCCTCGGCCCGCCACAGGGCACCCCGGGGGCGGCCCTCGTTTGCGTCTGGCACCTGCACGGCTATACTGATGCCGTGGAACATCGCTGCCGGCCAGGCGGCCAAGAAAGGAGCAGAGGATGAAGCGAAGAGACTTTGTAGGCGCGTCCTGTGCAGCGGGGCTCGCCGTGGTCGGCCGCGCGGCCTCGGGCGGCGAGGCGCCCACGCCGGCCGCTAAGGAGCTCCTGGAGCTGCGCCTCTACCGCTGCGACCCCGGGGCAATGCGCAAGCGCCTCGACGACTTCCTCGCCACCGCGGCCATCCCCGCCTGGAACCGCCTCGGCATCCAACCCGTGGGCGTCTTCGCCTTCGCTGACGAAAAGGTGGCCGACCTTTACGTGCTGCTGCCACACAAGAGCCCCGAGGCATTCGCCACCGCCGCGGCCAGGCTCTGGGCCGACGCCGACTATCAGAAGGCCGGCGCCGCCTTCCTCGAAACCCCCAAGGCCGACCCCCTCTACAAGCGCATCGAGAGCGTCCTCCTCCTCGCCTTCGACGCCGTCCCAAAGGTCGAGGTCCCAACGAAAAAGGACACGCGCGTCCTCCAACTCCGCATCTACGAGTCCCACTGCGACGGACGCGGGAAGAAGAAGATCGAGATGTTCAACACCGGCGGCGAGATTGACCTCTTCCGCCGAACGGGAATGAACCCCGTCTTCTTCGGCGAGACCCTCGTCGGCACGCGAGTGCCCAACCTCACCTACATGCTCGCCTTCGACGACGAGGCAGCCCAGAAGGCCGCCTGGGCAAAGTTCATCGCCCACCCCGAATGGAAGAAAATGAGCTCCGATCCCCAATACAAGGACACCGTCTCCAACATCACCAACATCCTCCTCCGCCCGACGCCCTACTCGCAGATATGAGCGGCCGAGCGCGGCCGGCGGTTCCCACCCCACCGTGCATCGCCGCCCGCTTGCTACTCCTTGCCGCTGTGAGTAGAATAGACACCGGCCCGATCGGATGGGGGAGATGCACCCGCCCCCGGAGGGCATCACGCTGAAATATCGGCTCCGATACACGGAGGAGGCCGCGCTCGATCTGGAGGCCCTACCCAAGCGTGCACAGGTCATGATCGTGGCGGGGGTCCGCAGCCATCTGATTGCGGCCCCCACGCAAGAGACCAGAAACCGCAAGCCGCTTCGCCCCAATGACCTGTCTGCTTGGGAACTGCGAGTCGGCGACTACCGTGTCTTCTACGACGTGTTGCCCGAGGAAGGAACGGTAATCGTGAAGGCCGTCGGGTGGAAGGTTCACAACCGACTGTTCATCCGCGGCAGGGAGTTTCAGCCATGAAGACCCTGGAAATCTCCGATCGCCCCCGCGACCTCCGCCCCCTCCTGGAGCTGGCCAGCGAGGAAAACCTACTCATCACGACACCGGGGGGCAGGCAGTTCGTCCTGGCGGAGATTGACGACTTCGCGGAGGAGGTCCGCCTCGTTCGAGACAATGCGGAGTTGATGGCCTTCCTCAAGGCCAGGTCGAGGGGATCGCGGACCCTCACCGAGGCTCAACTCAGAAAGCGGCTGGGACTCCGCCTGACGACGAGGCCGCGAAAGCGACGGTCACAGGCCAGCTCGAGGCGGTAACAGCCATGGTTGATATCTCTGAGCGGGTTCGCCACGTGGCCCTGGAGGCCGGGGCGGACCTTGTGGGCTTCGCACCCATCTCGCGCTTCGACGAGGCGCCCCCAGAGCTCCACCCCCGCACCATCTTCCCCCAGGCGCACACGGCCATCGTCGTCGCCGTCCGCCAACTGCGCGGCGCACTCAAGGCCGCCGAGGAAGGCACCTACTGGCAGGCCTACAACTGCGACTCCTACTGGTATCTCAACGAGATCATCGCCCCGCGCGTCCTCCGCAGCATCGTGCTCTTCCTCGAAGACCGCGGCTTCACCAGCGTCCCAGTCCACAACCCCTTCCACCCCCACACCGGCCGCCGCGTGCGCGACGACCAGCCCGCCGGCCCCGACGGCATGATGTCGCTCCGCGTCGCAGCCGTCGCCGCCGGCCTCGGCGAGCTGGGCCACTCCAAGGTCCTCCTCACCCCTCAGTTCGGCCCGCGCCAGCGCGTCTTCGCGGTCCTCACCGACGCCGAGCTGGAGCCGACCCCGCTCTTCGCCGGCAAACTGTGCGACGGCTGCCTCAATTGCGTCCGCGCCTGCCAGGCCGGCGCAATCGGACCGAAGCGCGAGGTCACATTCCGCATCGAGGGGCGCACCTTCGCCCACGCCCCCTTCGACCCCGCCGCCTGCGCCCGCGTCCACCGCGGCGACGACCCCCGCTTCTCCCCATTCTGGAACGGCACCGAGAAAGAGGGCGAACAGCCCAGCTACAGCCGGTTCCTCCTGGACCGCTTCCGCCACCTCTCCATCTGCGTAGGGCGCGGCTGCGTGCGTGCCTGCCTCCACCACCTCGAGAGCACCGGCCGCATCGAGGCCGCCTTCAAGACCCCCCTCATCGAGCGCGAGCCCTGGACCCTCCCCGGCCCGCCCCCCAAGCCCTGCACCTGACCGCCCCCCGCTGACCGTGACCGGGACCGTGGCCACAATTCCACCACGCGAACCGGCGGGAGGCCCCGACCCTCCCCCTACCCCCTCCCTGAAAGGGAGGGGGGTGTTCTCCGACGCCAGCCGCCATACCTATGGCCTCACCCACTCCCCGATAGGAAGGGACGTTTCTGACCCCTCTCCCTTCCAGGGAGAGGGTAGGGAGAGGGTCGGACCCCGAGCCGTGATTCGCCCTTGCCCGGTTAGCAAGGGAAGCTTCTCACCCCTCTCCCTTCCAGGGAGAGGGTAGGGAGAGGGTCGGACCCTGAGCGGTGATTCACCTATGCCCTCTGATGCCAAACAAGACTGGGGTCGTGTCAGTGAGCGCATCAGGGTGATGGGGCGCGGCGGGCCGGGTCGGCGACCTCCATGCGCCAGATGTCCCAGTAGAAGCCGCGGTTGGAGAGGAAGTAGATGAACTTGCCGTCGGGGCTGAACTGCGGCATGAGGTCGGAGGAGCCGTTGGTGGTCAACTGTGTGAGTCCGGAGCCGTCGGCCGAGGCGATCCAGATGTCGAGGTTGTGGTGGCCGGCGGAGTCCTTGCCGGCGTTGGAGGCGAAGACGATCTTGGAGCCGTCGGGGGACCAGGCGGGGTCGCGCTCGCGGCCCTCGGGGGTGGCGAGGAGCTGGGTCTGATTCGTCCCGTCCAGGTTCATGGTCCAGACCCTGAAGAGCTGGGTCTTTGGGTCGCGTGCGCAGTAGAGGAGCTTCTTGCCGTCGGGCGAGACGCGCGGCTGCCAGCCCTCGCGCAGTTGGGTGGGCAGGTTGCCGGTGGGTTCGACGCGCCAGAGCTGGTGGTCGCTGGCGTTGAAGGGGCGCGAGGTGTAGTAGATGGCGGAGTTGTCGGGCGCGACGGAGGGGAGGCGGTCCTCGGAGTCGCCGTGGGTGACGCGGCTGATGCCTGGGGCGCCATCGGCCCGGATGCGGCAGATCTTGTGGAGGTGCGAGGTGCGGTCGCTGGCGAAGTATATCGCCGAGCCGTCTGGGGCGAACGCGGGCTCGAGGTCCATGTAGCTGCCCGTGGTTAGCTGCGTGGCGCCCCCGGTGCCCGTGGTGCAGATGCGGAAGAGGTTCCAGCGCGGCGGGTTGGCGTCGGCCACGAGTGCCTGGTAGACGAGCCAGCGGCCGTCGGGCGAGACGGCGAAGTGGCCGGGCTCCAGCCTGCCCCTCAGATCGGTTATCCGCGTCACCGACTTGGCGTGGGGCGAGGTCTCGATTGTCTCGCGGAAGGCGCGGTATTTGACGCCGCCGACGACGGGGGCGCGGCCCTGCTTGGTGTCCAGGGCCGCCACCTCGCGGCGCACGAGCATCCGGTAATTTGGGCTGCACCCCGCTGCTGCAAGGCCGAGGGCCAGCCACGTCGCAACAGGTCTCATCAGCTACTTCCTTCGGCAACGGCCGAGGGGAGGCGGCGCCGCGAAGCGACGGCGCGGCGGCAGCAATCGGCGCCGGCGTCTGGCGGCAGACGCTGGTCGGCACTGTGGCGTCCGCGGCCACGCTGCAATTGTACACCCGCCACCGGCCTCCCGCAAGTTGACGGGGAGCGGCGTTGCGGCTCCGGGGCGCAGGGCTCGGACGCGGGTGGCGGCGGGGTAGCGGTATGGCGACATGGGCGTGTGGCGGTGAAGGGGTGGGACGCTGAGCAGTGGCCGGTTTGGCGGCCTCTGGGTCGGGTGAATAGGCGGGGGTGCGCCTGGCCTTGCCGCTATTCTTTCGCGGCTGGAGCGGCTGGGGGGGCTGGGGCCGGGGCTGCGCCGAGGTCCACGGAGAATGAGGTGCGGCGGAAGCGGGTGCGCCAGGTCTGCTTCTGCTCGTCGGTCAGCACGCTTTCGATGTTGGCGAGCCAGGTCTGGTTGAAGGCGGCGGCCTGCTTGAGGAGCTCGATGTGGGCCTTGCGCTGGTCGGCGGTGAGGGGCTCGGTGCGGGTGCGGACGGCCTCGGAGGCGGCGGCGAGCTTGGGGCGCGGGTCGTTGGCGAGGAGTTCCTTTTGCTTGGCGATGAGCTGGGTGACCTGGTCGGTGGTGAGGTTGAGCCAGTCAATGACGGGCTGGAGCTGAACGCGGACGGCGTAGTCGGTCTTCTGGTCTTGTGGGAGGCGTTCGCGGATGAAGTCGTGGAGTGCGGTCTCCTGGCGGCTGAGGGCGGCGGCGGCATCGTCGGCCTTCTTCTGGGCGGCGGCGAGCTCCTTCTTGGCTTCCTCGACGGCCTTGAAGAGTCCCTGGCGCTGGGCGTTGAGCTCCTTGACTCGTTCGACGACGGCCTGGATGTCGTCGGCGGTCATGCCGAGGGCCTTGAGGAGGGCTTCGGAGACGGCGAGGGTGGGGGGTTCGCCGGGCACGCGGACGCGGGGTTCGAGTTCGATGCCCTCGCCGGCGAGGGCGGCGATGCCGAAGGCGACCAGGGCCGCGATGACCGCTTGACGCATCAGGGGACTCCTCTGTGGGGACGCTTGGGCGCGCTTGCCTCTGGGAGAGGAATGATAGCGCCCGCGGGCGAGAAATGCAAGCGCATTTGACGGGTGGGCGTGGGCTGTGGTATAAGTTGCCTTTCCCGCTGGCCCGGAGGTGTTGTGGGCAAGAAGGTCGTCATCGTCGAATCCCCCGCCAAGGCGCGGACGCTGCGGAAGATTCTCGGCTCGGGCTTCGCTGTCGAGCCGTGCATGGGCCACGTGCGCGACCTGCCGCAGAAAGAGTTCGGGGTGGACATCGAGGGGGGCTTCCGTCCTGAGTACCGGGTGCTCCCCGACCGGAAGCGGGTGGTCGAGGGGCTGGCCAAGGCGGTGAAGGGGGCCGAAGCGGTCTACCTGGCCCCGGACCCGGACCGGGAGGGGGAGGCCATCGCCTGGCACCTGGCCGAGGCGCTCAAGCTGCCGAAGAGCCGCCTCAAGCGCGTGACGTTCAACGAGATCACGGCCCGCGGCATCCGCGCGGGCTTCGAGCGCCCGCGGGCGATCGACATGAACCTGGTGAACGCGCAGCAGGCGCGGAGGATTCTCGACCGCATCGTGGGCTACCAGCTCTCGCCGCTGCTGTGGAAGAAGATCGCCAAGGGGCTGAGCGCGGGGCGGGTGCAATCGGTCGCTCTGCGCCTCATCGTCGAGCGCGAGAAGGAGATCCAGGCGTTCAAGGTCGAGGAGTACTGGGAGATCACGGCGAAGCTGGCGCGGCCCGACGACCCCGCGGGCAAGCGGGCCTTCGAGGCCGAGCTGGCGCTCCTCGACGGCGAGAAGGTGAGCCTGGCGACCGGCGAGCAGGCCAGGGCGCTGGTCGAGCGGCTGCGGGGGGAGAAGTTCGTCGTCGCCTCGGTGGCCACGGAGCGCAAGAAGGTGGGGCCGATGCCCCCCTTCGCCACCAGCCAGCTCCAGCAGGCCGCGAGCGTGAGGCTCGGCTTCCGCCCCAAGAGGACCATGCTCCTCGCCCAGCAGCTCTACGAGGGCGTGGAGGTCGGCCCTGAGGGCTCCGTCGGCCTCATCACGTATATGCGCACGGACTCCTTCCGCGTGGCGGGCGAGGCGCAGGAGGAGTGCCGCGGCTTCATCCGCCGCGAGCTTGGCGACGAGTATCTGTCCCCCGCACCGCGCGCCTTCCGCTCGCGCCGCGGGGCCCAGGAGGCCCACGAGGCCATCCGCCCGACCTCTGTGGCGCGGACGCCGCAGTCGCTCGAGGGCTTTCTGACGCCTGACCAGCTCAAGCTCTACCGCCTCATATGGGAGCGCTTCGTCGCCAGCCAGATGGCCGACGCGGTCTACGACGTCACCAGGGTGGCCGTGGCGGCCGGCCCTGCCGAGTTCCGCGCCAGCGGCCGCGTGGTGGTCTTCGACGGCCACACGCGCGTCTACGAGCCGCTCCACGGGCGGGACGAGAAGGGCGAGCAGCCGCTGCCCCCGCTGGCCGCTGGCCTGGAGCTGCGCTGCCTCGACCTGGCGCCCTCGCAACACTTCACCAAGCCGCCGCCCCGTTACACCGAGGCGTCGCTCGTCAAGACCCTCGAGAAGGAAGGCATCGGCCGCCCCAGCACCTACGCCGACATCATCTCCACCATCCAGGACCGCGGCTACGTGGAGGTCCGCGACAAGGTCTTCTACGCCAAAGAGCTGGGCATCGTGACCAACGACACGCTGCTGCCCTTCTTCGAGAACATCATCAACACCAGGTTCACCGCAGACTTCGAGGAGCACCTCGACGGCATCGAGGAGGCCAAGCGGGACTGGCAGGAGGTGCTCCGCGAGTTCTACGAGCCGTTCAGCGCCGACCTTGCGAAGGCGGCGGCCGAGATGCCGAGCGTGAAGAAGGCCCTGGCCACGCCCACGGGGCAGAAGTGTCCCCTGTGCGGCGCCGAGATGGTGACGCGCCTGAGCAAGCGCGGCCGCTTCATGGCCTGCTCCGGCTTCCCCAAGTGCCGCTACGCGCAGCCCCTCGATGAGAATGGGGAGCCCGTGCCCGCCGAGACCCTGGAGGAGCCGTGCCCCGAGTGCGGCAAGCCGCTCGTCGTCCGCAGGAGCCGTTGGGGCAGGTTTGCCGGCTGCTCGGGCTACCCCAAGTGCCGCTACAAGCGGCGGCTGGGCGCCGAGGGCGAGCCGGCGCCGCCCGCGCGCGCGGCGCCCGAGCCCACGGGCGAGAGCTGCCCCCGGTGTGGCAAGCCGCTCGTGGCGCGCGAGGGCAAGCGGGGCAGGTTCATCGGCTGCTCGGGCTACCCCAGGTGCCGCTACACGCGCGATGCGGCCGGCGAGGCGCCGTCGGCTTCGCCCGGCGCAGGCCCGGCAGCGGGCACCGCGTCGGCCGAAGGCGCGCCGCCGTCGGAGGCCCCCGAGGCCAAGTGCGAGAAGTGCGGCGCGGCGATGGTGCGGCGCACCTGGCGCGGGCGCCCCTTCCTGGCGTGCTCGGCCTACCCGAGGTGCCGCAACATGAGGCCCGACAAGTCGGCCCCGCCGCCTCCCCCGCCGAAAGAGGTCGGGCGCAACTGCCCCGAATGCCAGAAGCCGCTCGTCATCCGCAGGAGCAGGCGCGGCGAGTTCATCGGCTGCTCCGGCTACCCGAAGTGCCGATACACGGAGAATGCATAGGAAGCTGCCAGCCAAGGCCCCCAGCCCGAGCCCTTGAGGCCCAGAGCTTCTGGCTTGCAGCTTGCGGCTGCACGAAGGAGACGACCATGAGCGGGCAGAAGAGCGCCGGCGAAGCGCCCCAGCCTTCCGAGCTTCAGCGCGGGCTGCCGATGGTGGCCAAGTGGGACCCCGAGGCCCTGGCCCGCGAGAAGGCGATGCTGGCCGAGCTTGAGAAGAGCGGCCTTTGCGCGCGCCTGGTCGCCTACTCGAAGAAGATGGGCCCCGGCTGGATGCAGAGCGCGCTGACGCTCGGCAGCGGCAGCTTCTTCTCGTCGTTCTTCGCGGGGGCCATGCTCGGCTACTCGCTCCTGTGGGTGCAGCCGCTGGGCATGCTGCTGGGCGTCATCATGTTCATGGCCATCGCCTACCAGACGCTTTCGACGGGCGTGCGGCCCTTCGCGGCGATGCGGCGCTACGTGCACCCCGCGGTGGCCTGGGCGTGGGCGCTCACGTCGCTGGCCGCGACGGTGATCTGGCACTTCCCGCAGTACTCGTGTGGCGGCACGGCGGCGGCCGACCTGGCGGAGCACTTCGGCTGGGCCGGCGCCGGGAAGCTGGTGGGGGCGCGCCTGTTCTTCGGCCTCGTGATGCTCGCCGTCTGCGTGGCCGTCACGTGGCTCTATGGCAGCGGCTCGCGCGGGCTCAAGCTCTTCGACAGGCTCATCAAGCTCATGGTGGCGGTGATCGTGCTGTCGTTCATGCTCGTGGTCATCCGCACGGGGGTCCGCTGGCAGGCTCTTTGGGAGGGCCTCACGCGATTCCGGATGCCGAGCGACAAGACGGGCATCGAAGTGATGATGGGCGGCCTGAGTGCGGCCGTCGGCATCAACATGACCTTCCTGTTCCCCTACACGTTGCTGGCCCGCGGCTGGGGCAGGGAGCACAGGGGGTTGGCGAAGTTCGACCTCGTCCTCGGAATGTGGCTCCCCTTCGTCCTGGCAACGGGTTTTCTCGTCATGGCCGCGGCGAACACGCTCTACAATCCGGCCAATCCCGTGACGTCGAAGCTCGGCCCCGACAAGGCGGCCCAGGTGCTCAGCGCTGCGGCCGGGCCGGTCGTCGGGCGCATCATCTTCGACCTCGGCGTCCTGGCCATGGTCATCTCCTCGATTGTCCTGCACATGCTCGTCGCCGCCTTCATCGTCTGCGAGATCTTCGGCATCGAGCCCACAGGCTGGCGCTATCGCCTCACCTCGCTAATCCCCATCCCAGGCGTCCTCGGCACCGTTGTGCAGTTCCCCTTCTGGCTCCCAGTCGTCACCTCCGGCATCTGCTTCGTCTTCCTGCCCATCGCCTATATCGCCTTCTTCCTCCTGCACAACCGCCGCGACTACCTCGGGGCCGACAAGCCCACGGGCGCGCGGGCCTGGGCCTGGAACATCGCCATGCTCATCGCCATCGGGGTGGTCACCAGCTACGCGGCCTGGTGGCTGATCGAGATCGGCCTGCCCAAGCTCCTCGGCAGCTAGGGGGCTGTCCCTGTCGCGGAGAGCCGGGCACCGCAAGCCCGCTGACGCGCGGAACGCTATTCTGGCGGCGGCTTGCCCTTGGTCTCGGGCGCGAACCAGATGAGGACGAGGCCGACCGCGTAGATGAGGGTGATCGTGGCCCCCGCCCGCGCGTAGCTGCCGCCGAAGAGGCCGACGAGCTGCCCCATCTGGAGCGCGCCCGCCGCGGCGAGTATCCGCCCGAAGCCTACTCCGGCGGGCCCTGCTCCTGGGGCGGCGTCAGCAGGTTCTCCGCCGTGGTGACGATCCTATCTGCAATGGTCAGGCACTGACGCGTGACTCCCTCGTCGGGATCGAAGCGAGGCAGGGCCGAACCCAGGGGATACTTGGAGGGGAGATAGACCGAGTCCATCAGGTCGCAGTCGTCATCGGTCAAGGGGGGATCGAACCCTGTCGCCGCCAGATCGTCGCGAAGCTCGCGGATGCTGTGGGTCCTCTTGAGCGGAAGGCCCCTGGCAAAGCCGATGGCCTTGAGCGCCTTCTCAGTTGCCTGCTGGGAGTTCTGCAAGCAGGAGTTGAACAGGCCGCTCTCAATGGCCAGCGTGGCCATGCGGAGGTTCTCCTCGGCATAGGCAAGCCACTCCCTGGCCTCATCGCTCATAGATGACCTCGCCCCTGGCGATCTCCGAGAGGAACGCTCCGGTCGCGCCGGTGGCTCGCACGGGGAAGATGTCGAGCGGGATGCGCCTCGCAATCGAGCGGGTCGCGCGCCGGTACTTCAGAGCCAGAGACAGGTAGTCCTCGTCGCTGTCCTGGAACACTGCGACGTCGAGGTCGTGGGGATCGGGGTCGGTGACGAAGGACCCGAAGATGACTATTCGGCGCACCTCCCTCTCGCCGCTCAAGCACGCCGCAAGCTCTTTCTTGATCTCGCCTTTTGGCAGCGCCACGGTCGCTCCTCCTGTAGCAGGGCGCTTCCCACTCCCGATCCTAGCCCCGGGTCCTCCCGCCGTCAAGCTCACTCGGGCAGCGGCTTGCCCTTGGTCTCGGGCGCGAACCAGATGAGGACGAGGCCGAGGGCGTATATGAGGGTGATGGTGGCCCCCGCCCGCGCGTAGCTGCCGCCGAAGAGGCCGACGAGCTGGCCCATCTGAAGCGCCCCCGCCGCGGCGAGTATCCGCCCGAAGTTGAAGCTCAACCCCTGCCCCGTCGCCCGCACCCGCGTGGGGAAAAGCTCCGGCAGATAGAGCGGCAGCCAGCCGTAGAACGCCGCCGTCACGCACCCCACGATGCCGGAGAGGACGAGGAACTGCGCGTCGTAGGCGTGGAGGCAGCGGAACTGGTAGCCGCAGAAGACCAGCGACAGGAGGCAGAGGCCGAAGTAGGCCGGCCTCCGCCCGATCTTGCCCCCGATGATAGGCGCGAAGAAGCACCCGATGATGGCGCCGACCGATACGACGACCTGCGTCATCGCAGCCGCGGCGGGCGCCTCCTTGCCCCCGAGCTGGTTGGCCCACAGCGGCAGCCAACCGCTCACTGCGGCCCAGGTGCCGATGAGCGGGATGGAGGCGAAGACGATGGCCAGCAGGGTCGTCCTGCGCAGGCCCCGCGCGAAGACCTCGCGGAGCGGCCTCGACGCCGCGCGGCCCACCGCCGCCTTCCACCGCGCCGACTCGGGCACAAAGGCCGCAACGTAGCCCGCCAGAAGCGCCGGCGCCGCGCCCACGAGAAACATCCAGCGCCACGACTCGCGCGTCGCCGGCCACAGCGCGCCGATGAGGGCGACGAGCAGGAACCCCACGTTGGCCGCCGCCCCGATGACGCCCGCCAGCATCGGCCGCAGCCGCTCCGGCCAGCACTCCATCACCAGGGCCACCCCCAGCGACCACTCCCCGCCCATCCCCAACGAGGCGGCGAACCGCAGCGCCCCCAGGTGCCAGGCATCCGTCGCGAAATACTTGGCCCCCGTGAAAACCGAGTAGGTCACCACGCTGAGCGCCAGGGCGCGCACCCGCCCGACGCGGTCCCCCAGCCACCCGAAGGCCACCCCGCCCGCTGCCGCACCCAGGAGGAACAAGGCCACGATCCAGCCGTTCCAGCGCCCCACGAGCCCCTCGTCTGGCCCCAGGATGCTCTGGAGCGCCGGGCGCGCGACGATGGGGAACAGCCCCATCTCGAAGCCGACAAACATCCAGCCCAGGAACGCCGCCACAAGCGCAGGCCAGCGGCCGTGGGACAGAGGCTTCCCCTCATTCACGCGAGCTTCCTTCTGTTCGTCAGGCCGCCCCGGAGCGTGACGCCTGAAGCGTGACGCGCGACGCGTGGTTGGACCGGCGCCGGTCTGCTCTCCTCTCCTCTCCTCTCGTCACGCGTCACGGGTACGGGTCGCGGGTCGCGCATCAGGCTTCCCGCATCGCCTCGCGGATGGCCTTGACGTGGCCTGGGATGGCGGTCAGCGGGTCCTCCTTCGCCTCGTACTCGATGGAGAGGTAGCCGCTGTAGTTGGCCTCGCGGAGGATTCTCACGATGCGCCTGAAGTCGGCGGGCTGGGCCTTCTGGCCCGCCGCGCTGACCTCGACCTTGATGTGGGTGGTGATGGCGTAGGGGGCGACCGCGGCGATCTCGGCGTAGGGGTCGGCCGAGTGGAAGTTCCCCGTGTCGAGGTTGGCGCCGAACCAGGGGCTCTTCACGTCGCGGAGGATCCTCAGCGTGCCCTCGGCCGTGGCGGTGGGGCCGCCGTGGTTCTCGAGGGCCAGGCGGATGCCGTGCTGGCCGGCATAGGCGCAGCACTCCTCGATGGTCTCCACGAGCACCTTGTGGGCATCCTCGTCGCTCTGGCCCTTCTGCTTGGAGCCGGCGAAGATGCGGATGACGGGCGCGCCGAGGGCCTGGGAGTGGTCCACCCACTTCTTCACGTTCTCGATCTGCTTGTCGCGCGCGGGGCCGGGCGGCAGGCAGAAGTTGTTGCCCACCGCGGTGCCGGCGACCTCGAGGCCGAGCTGAAGCGCCCTGGCGCGAATCCGCCGCAGGAACTCCGCCGAGGTGTCCTTGAAGTAATACGACGTCAGCTCCACCCCATCGAGGCGCAGCTCCGCCGCCTTCTCGAGGAACCCCTCGAGGGTCATCGGGTCCTCCTTGCGGGTGAGGAGGCCGCGATAGCTGTAGGCGCAGATGCCCAGCTTGAGGCGCGACGGCCCCTTGCGGGCGATTGGCTCGATGGCGCGCGCGGCGCCCGGCACAGCCACAACCCCGGCGGCCACAAGGCCCGAGCGACCCAAGAACTCACGACGCGAGGCAAGGCAGTCGTTCATATGAGCTTCCCTCGACCATAGGTCCGGCGCATCGGGTGCGCGGGGCGACGGGGGCCCCGCCCCCCCCCACCAATAGAAAGCATGAAACGGCGATTAGATCAACTGGCAGGGGGCCGGCGAGTGTATCGCCGACCCTGGCAAGCCTACGCCAAGGACTGGAGTCCGACCCTCTCCCTGCCCTCTCCCTAGAAGGGAGAGGGGTCGAGACCCCCTTCCCTTTCAGGGAGGGGGTAGGGGGAGGGTCAAAGGCAACAGTTGCCTCAGAGCGCCGGGAGCCGGGGGGCCAAGGTCTGGAGTCCGACCCTCTCCCTGCCCTCTCCCTAGAAGGGAGAGGGGTCGAGACCCCCTTCCCTTTCAGGGAGGGGGTAGGGGGAGGGTCAGAGGCAACAGTCGCCTCAGAGCGCCGGAAGCCGGGGGGCCAAGCTCTGGAGTCCGACCCTCTCCCTGCCCTCTCCCTAGAAGGGAGAGGGGTCGAGCCCCCCCTCCCTTTCAGGGAGGGGGTAGGGGGAGGGTCAGAGGCAAGAGTCGCCTCAGAGCGCCGGAAGCCGGGGGGCCAGGCTCTGGGCCGGAAGCGCCGAAGCCCACGCGAGGGGCGCGTGGGCTTCGGCGTTGGGTCCGACGAGCGGGCGCTCGGCTCGGTCAGACGGCCTCGACTGCTTTGACCTCGGGGATGGCCTTCTTCATTCTGGCCTCGATGCCGCGCTTGAGGGTGATGCGCGACATTGGGCAGCCGCCGCAGGCGCCGCGGAGCTTGACCTTCACCGTGCCGTCCTCGGCGACCTCCACCAGCTCCACGTCGCCGCCGTCGGCCTGGAGCATCGGGCGGATGGCAGCCAGCACATCTTCGACCTGCTGACGCAACTCGGCCATGCGGTTTCCCTTTCTCATGAGGCCCGGGGCTCCCGGCCTTGCGCGCGGCCTCTACCACTAGTGTGCCATTCCCCCTGATGCGTGTCAAGCGCGCTATTGCCTGAGGCATTTGCGTTGTGTGCGGTTGGGCGTTTCCGAAGCGAGGGGACGAGCCCCCAGTTTCGGTGGTTCCATCTGAAGGGCGGCGACAAGTCGCCGCACTCCCAGAGGCAGACGCCCATCGTCTGCACGGCTTCCCACGCCATGCGACAGCCTGATGCGACCGCGGTTTCGGTCTTCGACCTATCCTGAGCCCCAACGGGGCGGAGTATGACAGCCCAGGGCGAGGCCCTGATCTTTGCCCACATCTTGCAGTTCAGTAGCCCGCGAAGCGGGCGAGCCACTCGCAGCCCAGGGCCTGCCGCGAACGAAGTCGAGGGGGCGACCAAAGGGAGCCCTGGGGGAAGGCGTCCCCGCATTCATGAGCCCCTGAAAGGGGCGATTCATGGCCTTCTGAATCGCCCCCTTCGGGGGCTCTGTGCTGGATGCACCCTTACCCAGGGCTCCCTTCGGTCGCCCTGGGCTACGGCTCAAACGCCCCCTTCGGGGGCTATGCCTCGGACACAGAAACATGTGGGCAAAGATCAGGGCGTTGCCCTGGGCTGTCCCCTGCAAGCCTTTCAGGCTCCAGACAGGACGACCCGCCTGCAATTCCGGCTCGCACCCGGCCTGCGGGGCTGGGGGCGACAGAGGGCCACTTTGTAAGGCGGAGGCCCGTGAACCCCTGTCCGTGGGGAGCGCGCCCAGGTCGCAAGTGGTGGCGGGGAAAGAGCTTAGGGAGCGTGCCAATAATTGGCACAGAGGGCCAAATGCCTTGCGGCCGCGGTGGCCCTCTGTTCCGTGTCGGCGTTGGCAGTGGCCGAGGCGGGCCCGGTTTCGGCGGCCCGGGGGGTTGCGCCCCGGTAGGGCTCAGGATGGGTTGAAGAGCGAAACCGGGGTCGCCTCAGCTCAATTGCCGTGGGCCGTGCGGAAGCGCCCCCCGTAGGCGTGGCGCCGCCCCCCGAGGGCGCCGGGCTCAATGCCGGGGTCGAGGACGTGCTCGATGTTGGGGTCTCCGCGGCGGAAGGGGGCGGGGGTCGTCGTGGCGGGGCGGGGGCGCGCGGGGTCGGTGGCCAGGGTGATGCCGAGCTTGACGACGGCTAGGGCGAAGAGGACGAGGGCGATGAGGAGGCAGGCCTTCTCGTTGTTCCAGTCGCGGCTCAAGGCGGGGCCTCCTGTGGGCGGCGGTGTGGGGGTTAGTCGTTGTATTGTTCGGGGAAGCGGCCTCGGAACTTGTAGCGTTTGCCCTTGGAGTCCTCGATGGTGACGGCGTCGTCGCTGATGCTGACGACGCGGAGGTCGGCCATGACGATGTCGCCTTCGAACTTTCGGAAGTATTCGCCGGTCTGCTTGTCGCGCAGGACGGCTTGGCGGCGCGGTTCGGGCTCGTGGATGCGGACGATGGCGGTGAGCTTGAAGGGGAGGGCGTCGGCGTCGGCGGCCTTTGGGATGTCGAGCTTGGGCGCGGGGGGCTCGGCCTGCTTGACGGCGGGCGGCTCGCCCTTCGACTTGAGGGGAGGAGGCCCCTCCTTGGGTTTCAGGGGGGGCGGCCCGCCCTTGGGGGGCACTGCGACGATGGTGGTGGTGGCCTTTGGCTTGACGTCAATGACCAGGGAGTAGTTGGCCTGACGGAACTCGTAGGCGAGCTTGTTGGCGAGGGCGGCGAGCTCGCGGGGCAGGCCCTCGAGGGTGATGCGGTTTAGGTTGGATTCGCGCCCTTCCTTGGGTGTGAGCTCCACGAAGTCGCCTGGGGTGGCGACGGCGATGCAGCCGACCTCGCATTGGACGTTTGGGGTGGCCTCGGCGCAGGAGATGACCGGGGCGGTCCACGTGCCGGGGGCGGCGAAGGGCGACTGGAGCACGATGGTGATCTGGCAGCGGTAGTAGGCGCGCTTGATGAGGGTGGGGTTGACGGGCACGACGAGGGTGCGGCCGTCTGCCCCCCATTGGCGCTCGGGGTCGAGCTCCTTGCAGAAGAGGTCCGACACCTTGGTCTGCGTGGGGAGCTGGAAGCGCACTTCGCGGACTGGGGTGGGGGACATGCGGCACTCGAAGGCGTAGCGGCTCTGGACGACGGAGCGGAGGAAGTGGTGGGAGATGGCGGCGCGGACGAAGAACTGCGCGGGCTCGCTGGCGGGCGGAGCGAAGGGGTCGCGCGCGGCCCGCTCGAGGTAGCTGTCGAGGCGGTCCGGGGCGAGGAAGTTGCCGATGGCCGGGTCGCCTGGTAGGACGGCTGCCCCGGGCGCCAGGGGGGTGCCGGGGGGCGGGGTGTGGTGGGTGAGGAAGAGCAGGAGCTTGATTGCGACCCAGACGAAGAGGAGCGCGCCGATGAGGAAGACGGCCTTCTCCTTGTTCATCTCGGCGCTCACGGGGCGTTCTCCTTTTTTCGGGCCTCAGAGGCCGCGGCGGATGACCGGGGCGTCGGCGGCCGCGGCCGGCTTCCTGTCGGCCGGCTTGGGGGCCTGGACCTCCAGGAAGCTGAGCGCGGCGACCGCGAGCTCCACCTCGAGGTGGGGCGGGACGAGTTCGCTGGGGAAGCCGTCGCGGTCGGCCTTGAGTGCGCCGGGGACGGCTTTGACGCGGAGGCTACGGACGAGGAAGAAGCGGGTGGAGGCGAAGTCGCCCGGGCGGACGACGGAGCGGACCGGCCCCTTGCCGTCCGGGAGGATGCGGAGGTCGGAGGAGGGCTCGACGACGGCCTCGAGCTCTACGGCGGCCTTGGCGATCTCCCGGGGGTAGGCGGCCTCGAGGAGGAGGCGGTTGAGGCGGTGGAGCTTGTCGGTGGTCATGGCTTGGCGGTCGAGCTTTAGGAGGCCCTCGGCCTCGTTGGAGATGGAGATGCCGGCGAAGTCCTCGGGGGCGAAGAGCGCCCGCTGGGCGGCGAGCACCTCGTTGAGGGAGGCGAGGGCGGCGCTCTTCTGGGCGTCGGTGAGCTCCTTGCCACCCGCGGCGTGTTCGATGGCGGCGACTGCGGCTGGGGAGAGGAGCGGCCAGATGCGCTTGCCCAGGCTCGGTGCCCGACCCTCGGCCTGGCTCTTGAGGCGCGAGCAGAAGGCCGTCCAGTTCAAAACGTCTCCTGGCGTTAGCGCGGGGGTGCCTGGGTCGAGGACTTTGGTCGCGATGGCGTTGGCGATGAACTGGAGTTTCTGGGGCTGCTGCTCGTCGCGGCGGAAGAGGGTGAAGCGCTCCTTGAGCGTGCCCTGGGTGGCGTCGGGGGAGAGGAAGGCGGGGCTGCCGGCGAGGCGGATGGCGAGCTTTTGGGGCGGGGCGCCCTCGGCGATGGGTGGGGCGGCGGGGGCCTCGGGTGCGGCGGCGGCGGGGGCCACGGGTGCGGCGGCAGCCGGCATGGGCTGGGGGGCGCCGCCGGGGTCGCCGGGGTCGTCGGGGTCGGCGCCGCCGGGCTTGGCCTTGGGTGCGGGGGGCGCCTCGCCCGCGCCCGCGGCGGGGGGTTCGGGCGCTTTGGGGATGATGGGGACGATGCCCTCGGGCGGCTGCGCTGCGCCGCTGGCGTTGACGACGGCGCCGTGGGCGCCCGCGAGCGCGTGGACGAAGGCCAGGAGGGTGGGCAGGTCGCACTTGATGCGGACGTTCGCGGGGTAGGCGAGGGCCATGTCGGTGTCGTTGATGCGGCAGGTGTAGGGTTCGGCTGGGACGATGGAGGTGATCTCGTCCACGTTGAGGCGTATGGCGAGGTGGCCGAGTTCGTGGGCGAGGGCGATTTGGGTGATGCGGGTTTCGGGGTTGCGGATGGCTTCTGGGAGCGCCATGTCGCCCATGCCGAAGAAGGCGTCGCGGAGGGGGACGTTTCGGGTGCTGGCGAGCCAGACGACGCCGTCGCTGGGGTCCTTGATGGTGTATTCGGGGCAGAGGAGTTCGCCGTTTCGGGCGTAGTTGAAGACGAGGGAGACGTAGCGTGCGCGCTCGTTGCCCTGGCGCGGCTCTGGGATGCGGAAGGGGAAGCGTGGGAGGAAGCTCATCCAGGCCCGCAACTCGTCGAGGTTGGCGGTCAGCGTGCTGTTGGCCGCCTCGATGTCGCGCACAGCGTTCTTGATCGGGACCCCCTTGCCGCTCTTGGGGAAGAAGCGGTTCATCTTCTCCTCGAGGCTGCGGTGGTCCATCATGGCGCGCTCGTAGCGGGTGCGGTGGAGGCTGACGACGGCGGGTCCGAGGCCCCAAAGCGAGGGCCAGAGGAGGACGAGGGCGAGCAGGCTGGTGCCGGCGACGATGACGAAGAGCTTGTTTTGCTGCCAGAACTCCATCGGGCGCTTTCTCTCGGCGTTAGCTGCCCTGGAAGGGCGCGGTGAAGAAGAGGACCATCTTGAAGGTCCGCTGGGCCTCGGGCTCGCGGGGGTCGGGGTACTTGGTGACCTTGCCGCGGGCGTAGAGCTCCTTGCGCTCCAGGAGGCTGGCCAGGAAGTTGTCCACGATCTGCATGGCGGCGGCGATGCCGACGGGTTGGCCGTCGTGCTTCTCGGCGATGTGGCCCTCGATGAAGAGCTGCGTGACGGGTTCGGGGCGCGGGCCGCTCTTGCCGGGGGCCGTGAGGCCGGAGGGCTTCTCGGTGGAGGTGGCGACGGTGTCGAGGCGGAGCTGGGGTGGAATGGTCTGGCGGATGACGGCGATGGTTTCGCAGCAGCGGCGGCCTGTGTCGAGGATGCGCTTGAGGCCGTCGGTGTGGCCGGCGAGGGCTGCGTTGTAGCCCTGGTGGGTGTCGAGCTGGCGCTGGAGGTTGTCTGCCTCGCTGAGGACGCTGCGCTTGAGGCCGAGGTCCTGCTCGGCCCTTGCGGTGGCGGCGCTGGAGCAGTAGACCATGACGCCGAAGGCGCAGGTGATCACGCCTGCGGCGGCGTAGAGGAAGAAGGCGTGGTCGAGGAAGTGGCGGCGGCGGCGCACGTCCTCGGGCACGAGGGTGATGGGGTGGAGGCGGCCTTCCTCGAGCTCGCGGAGGGCCAGGCCGATGGCCACGGTGTAGCTGGCGCCCTGCTCGGCCACCTCGTCGCGCGCCGCGGGCGGCAGGGCGCTGGTGTCGAGCCGCCGCAGCGGGTCGAGGAGTGTGACTGGGATGCGGAAGCGGTGGGCGAGGAACTCGCGGAGCCCGCGCAGGCGGGCGCAGCGCCCGCTGAGCACCACCTCGTCTATCTTGAGGTTCGGCATGCGCGTCTGGGACTGGCAGTATTTGATCGTGGCCTGAAGGGTGTTGTAGAGGTCCTCGGCAGGCTCGAGGAGCGCGGCGGAGAGGCGGGCCTCGGGCGTGCTGGTGTCGAGTTCGGCGGCGAGCTCGAAGTGGCTGGGCAGGAGTGCGCCCTGGGCGATCTTCAGCTCTTCCGCCTCGGCCATCGGCAGGTGGAACTCGTCCTGCACGGCCTCGGTGAAGCGGTTGCCGCCGAGGGTGAGGTTGCGGACGAACAGCAGCTTGCCGTTGCGCTGCACCACCACCTCGGTGTGGCGGGCGCCGATGTCTACGAGCAGGGTCGTGCGGTCGTTGTAGACCTCTTCGTCCAGCGCGTTGACGTAGGCATTGAAGACGGCGATGGCGTCGAGGGTGAGGCCCTGGGTGTGCACGCCGCCTCGGCGCAGGAGGCCGAGGTGGCGGCGAAGGGTGTCGTCGCGCGCCATGGCGACCAGGACGGTGAACTCCTCGGCGCGCGAGGGCAGGTCGAGGAGCAGGAAGTCGCTGGTCTGCTCCTTGCCGCCGCCGGCGGCGGGGTCTTCGGAGACCTCGTATTCGATGAGCTTGCGGAGCTTGTCTGGGGTGGTGGGGGGGACGTGGAGGTATTTGATGAAGTAGTCGCGGCCGGCGAGGCCGGCCCCGGCGGGTCGGCCGCTGATGCGCCCGCGGCGCAGGAGGTGGCGCAGGAGTTCGGCGAGGCGCGCGTCCTTGCGCTCGCTGTCGTCGAGGAAGGCCAGCTCGCCCAGCTCCAGCGAGGCGGCGCGCGCGATGGCCACGTGGCTGCCCGTCTTGCGCAGCATGACGGCCTTGAGGGCGTGAGAGCCCACGTCAATGCCGACAGCGGTTCGGGTCCTAGCCATCTGCGGTTTCCGATCTGCGGTTTCCGATTGGCGGTTCAGGAGCCGAGGGGGAGGCGCTTCGCCTCAGGCCCCACGGGTGCTCCGTCTGAAATCGGCAATCGGCAATTGGTGGCAGTCCTCAGCTAGGGCGACGGTGCCGGTTGGACGACGGGCGGCGTGCGTTCTTCGACAGCCACGCGCTCCCGCGGCGGGGCCACCACGGGGGTCTCGTCCACGCGGCCGGAGTCGGCGTAGCGCGCGCCCGTGGGCGTGATGACCTCGGCCTGGACGAAGATCAACAGGTTCGTCTTCTTGTCGCGGTAGGAGGTGTTGGAGAATAGCCAGCCGAGGATGGGGATGTCGCCGAGGAAGGGCACCTTGTCGCGCACCTGGGTCTTCTTCTGCTGGATGAGGCCGCCGAGGATGACGATGGAGCCGTCGGCCGCGGTGAGCTTGGTGGAGAGCGACCGCTCGGCGATCACTGGGCGCTCGATCTCGACCTCTTGGAAGCCTGTGACCTGCTGCTGCGTCGAGCCGTTTGTGGGCGTGGTGGGGACGATTGGCTGATTGGTTGGGAGGAAGATGGTGAATTTCTGGCGCGGGAGGATTTCTTCGCGCATGCGGGGGTTGAGGTGGAGGGAGATGTAGCGGGTGTCCCTGCCCACGCTGGGGCAGACGTCGAGGGTGAAGCCCGTGTACTCGTCCTCGGCGAAGACTGGGGTGACGATGGGCTCGCTGGAGAGGGGTGGCATATAGGTCGGGGTGGTGCCGGTCGGCGGTGTGTAGTAGGGGTTGCCGTAGCTGGTGCCCGAGATGTCGGCGCGGTCCACCTCGTAGTCCTCGATGTAGATGAGGTTTTGGGTCACGCTGACGCTGGCGGTGCAGTTGTTGATGCAGATGACGTTGGGGGCGGCGAGGGTGCGTGCTCTGGACGTGCGCTGGATGGCGTCGAGGATGAGGTTGAACTCTCCGGCGTCGCACACTCCGGCCAGCCGCAGCGTGGCGTTCCTGCCCGAGGTCTCGAGGAAGTCTTCGGCGCCGAACTGGAGTATCTTGCCATCGAGGAGGCGGAAGTCGTTGTCCGCGTTGGGGGCCGTGTCGGCATTCTTGAGCTCGAGGGAGATGCCGGCCGACTCCAGCTCCAGGGCGTCAATCTCGATGAAGAGGGTCTTGATGAGGACCTGGATGGGTATCTGGTCCACGGGGTCGAGCAGGCGGATGGCCTCGGCGTAGGCGTCGCGGGTAGTGCGGAGGAAGAGGATGTTCATCTTCCGGTCGAGGTAGGTGAAGGAGCCCTGGGGCCACTGGTCCACGAGCTGTGGGAGGTTGGCGATGAGCTTCTCGATGCTGGAGGTTGTTGGGGGCGGCTGGGGCTGTGCGGCGCTGCCCTGTCCGGTGACGGCGCCCGACCAGGGAGCCTCCTCGACGTCCACCAGCCCGTAGTTGAGGGGGATGACGAAGGCCTCGAGCTTCGGCTGGTCGGGCGTGGTGATGAGGACGCCGTCCTGGGTGGTGGTGAACATGAGGCCGTGGTTGCGCGCGATGTAGTCGAGGAGCTGCCTCAGCGGGTAGTTGGCGATGTGCACGGTGATGGTCTTGCCCGCGACGACCTCGGGGTTGTAGATGAGGTTTACGCCGGTCGAGCGGAAGAGCAGGTCGAGGAAGTAGTCGAGGTCGGCCTCGATGAGGTTGACGCTTACGCGCTGGTTGAGTTTCTCCTCGAGTTCGCGGCTGGCGACGGCGTAGGAGGGTCGGGTGAGGTCAATGCCCGCGCGGGCTACGGGTCTGGCGGGGTCTTTGGGCACGCTGAGGTCATCAATCTCCTCCATTCGGCGCTCGAAGGCGAGGCGGTGGTCGAGGTCCTTGTCGGCCATCTTGTCCTCTTGGGCCTTGAGGCGCGCCTCCTGGTTGAGGGTGCGGGCGAGGTGGAAGTGGCGGTCCTCCTTGAGGATGTCGGCGGTGACGGTGGCGCATTCCTCGAAGCGCTTCTTGCGGAAGAGCTCCTCGGCCTCGAGGTATCGCTGGAAGAGGCGGGCGCGCTGGGTCTGCTCGGGGCTGAGGCCCTGGTTGCCCTCGGCGAGGCGGCGGGTGATGCTGCGGCGGAGCATGGCGGCGGTCTGCTTGTTGCGGTCGGAGTGTTTGCTGGTGGCGGTGATGGGTGCGAGGGCGTCGAGGGCCTTGTGGAGGACGGGGCGCGGGTCGGGGGCGAGCTTGGCGCCCTCGGCGAGGTCCCAGGCCTCCTGGATGAGGCGGCGGCCCTCGGGGTCGGGTTCGGGGGCCGCGGGGGCTGCGGGCGCCGCGGCGGGGGCCTGGGCGACCTCGGTGTTGGCCTGGGGGCCGACGATGCGCGTGGCTTTGGGGGGCGGGGGCTGGAGCTCGCCGGCGGAGCGGACGACTGGCGGCCCCCCCGCGACGGGGGTCGGCGCGGGCTGGGCCGGCGCGGGCACGGCGGGTGCGGCCAGGGCAGTGGGGGCCTGGGCGACGACCTCGCGCTCTGGCTGGGCGCTCGGCTCGGCGATGATGCTGGTCACGCGGCGCTGCAGCTCGAGCTCCGCCGCGCTCTCGGCCAGGCGCTGCTGGGCGCGCTTGTTCTTCGGCTCAACCGCCAGCACGGCCTCGCAGGCCTTGGCGGCCAGCTCGTAGTTGCCGGCGGCGAACTCGGCATCGGCGGTCTCGAGGAGCTGCTCCACCTGGTTTCTGCGCGCGCGGCGCTCCTCCTCCTGGAGCCTGGAGCGAATGCTGGCGAGGCGCGAGGCCACGCGGCGGAAGTTGGGGTCCTCGAGGGCGATCTGCGCGTAGAGCTTCTGGGCGTCGTGATAGCGGCCCTGGATGTAGAAGGACTCGGCGCTCTCGTAGAGCTTGCCGAGGCGCTCGCGGCGCGCGGCATCGCTCTCCTTGTCGGCTTCGGGGGCGGGTGTCTTGGGCGCCTCGGCGGGCGCTGTTGCGGGGGCGTCCTTCGCCGGGGGGGGCTGGGCTTCGCCGCCGGCGAGGGGCCAGGGGCTCGCGGCCAGGGCCAGAACCGCAGCGAGGAGGGGGACTCTCGCCGTCATGCAGCTAGCTCCTTTCGGGTCGGCGGAAGGGCCGATGGACTGTCACGTGGCGAGCGACAGCACGGGGCCGGCGCCGCCCCCCTGCGGAGCTGGCGTTCGGGGTGCGGCCTCCAGGCCGCAACGGGTGGGTCCGGGCTGAGGCCTGCACTCCCAGCGGCCCCATTGTCTCGCGCGCTCTCAGTGAGCCCATTCGTCCTGCTCCCAGGCGGGGGTGCCGACGTAGACGTTGCCCAGGCCTGTGGCGTAGATCACCTTGCTTCCTGGGGCGAGGCTGGGCTTGGGCACGTGCCAGTAGCAGGAGATGACGGGGACGCGCTGTCCCCAGGCGCGCAGGTTCCAGCTCTGCTTGCCGAGGACTGTGCGCTGCTTGATCTCGTACCAGGAGATTTGGCCGTCGTGGTCGAAGTCGTTGGCGCTCTTGAACGCCTGGAGGCCGGGGTAGGTGTAGCCGACGAACTCGCGTTGTGCGGGGGGCTGTCCGGGCTCGGCGTTGTACGATTCGTCCCAGCAGTAGAGCCAGTCGCAGGCCTCGGCGCCGAACTCGTAGAGGTAGCTGCACGGGATTCTGTCCTCGGGCTGCTTGGCGTAGTTGACGGAGCCTGGGTCGAGGAAGCGCCTGCCGCCGACGGCGGGGTGGGGGTCCACGTCGGCCAGGTAGTACTGGTCAATGATGCGGTCGGAGGACCCGTAGGTGGTGAAGAGGGTGTCTGGTCGGCCGCCCTCGTCGCCCGTCGAGGGGTCGGAGGGGCAGAAGAGGACGGAGCCCTCCTTCTGCATGATCTCGCGGTTGCTCGCGTAGTCGAAGCCTGGGTCCTGCGGGCGGCGGCCGGCCCGGTCGCGGAGCTGTTCCAGGAAGCCCTGCGTGGCGAGCTGGGTGATCCAGCAGGGCATGTACTTGTCCTCGCCCATGTTGAGCATGTAGCGTTGGGTGCCCTTGAAGAGGTCGGAGAGCTGGGCGATGCAGCGCTTCTGGCGGCCTTGCTCGCGGGCGCGGTAGATGGCGGGCAGGAGCATGCCGGCCAGGACTGCGACGATGGCGATGACGACGAGGAGCTCGATGAGGGTGAAGCCCGAGTTGCGAATCGCGGATTGCGAATTGCGCTTCGGCCTGCGTCTGGGGCCTGAGGTCGGGAATCGGGGATCGGGCAATCCTCGGGGTCTCATTGCACTACTCCTTTTCCTTCGGCAGGGGCGCGTGCTCGCTCTTCAGGGCGCGCTCGGCGAGCGCGCGGGGCCAGTCGCTGCCCCGCGAGAGCGCGATGCAGCGCTGATACCAGCGCCGCGCGCGGTCGGGCTTCCCCGCCAGCTCTTGTTCGGCGGCCAGGAAGTAGGCCACGTCGTTTGCGAACTCGTCGTCTGGGAGCCGCACCTTGTCGCCTCCGGCCGCCGGCTCCAGTAGGCGTGCGGCGAGGGCGAGCTGGTCGCTGTAGGCCGGCTCGTTGAACTCCTCGGCCACGCGACGCCAAGCCGCGCGGGCGTCGGCGATCTTGCCGGCGACGCGGAAGGCGTCGCCCATCCAGAGGTTGGCCCAGATGGCCTGGGCCACCTGGTCCGGGTAGTCGCGCTCGACGGCGCGATAGGCCTCCACCGCCTCTGGGAGGCGGCCTCGGAGGCGCTGGGCCTCGGCCACGCCGAGCTGGGCCCAGGCGCAGGCGCCCTTGACGTCGGGGAAGTCCTCCTGCACCTTGCGGTAGGCGGCGATGGCCTCGTCGTAGCGGCCGGCCGAGGCGAAGATGTCCCCGATCTCTTTCTGGGCGAAGGCGCTCCGCTCGATCTGCCGCAGGTAGGTGCTGATGGCGATGGCCTTTCGGAGCGCGGGGATGCTGGCGAGGGGCTCCGTCGCCCGCTTCTCGGCCGCTTGAGCGTAGCACCACTCGCAGATGCTGTGGACCACCGCCACGTCGAGGTCGCTGAGGAACCGCACGATGGCGGCGGTGGCGGTGCCGGCGTCGGCGACGTTGAACGCCTCGTCGAGCTGCTTGTGGAGGACCTCGAGGCGATGGGTGGGGAACTTGCGCATCTCGTCGGGGAAGCGGCGGCGCGCCTCGAGCTCGGCCTTGCTGGCCGCCGCGGCATCGCCAAGCTCGCGGTGGCACGCGCCCAGCCGCAGCAGGGCCTTGGCCGCCAGGGCCGGCCCCGCGGCCTCGCTGGCCGCAATCGCCCCGTAGAGCTGCGCCGCGCGGCGCAAGTCGTGCAAGCCGTTCTCCTGGTACCAGGCCTCCTCATAGCGCATGGCCAGCGGGGCCTCGGCCGAGGCCGACCTGGGCGCCGCGCTCGCCGACCACCCGCACAGAACCACAACGAGAAAGCCTGCCTGATGGCCCATTGGCACACCTTCTCCCTCCCGGGGTGCGGGCGCGCGGGGAGCGCGCCGGGCACCACCCGTCCAAGACAACATACTACATCCCCACCCACGGCATGTCAACGGCGGGTGAATTTTTGTAACTTGTTGTAAGGCGGCACCCTAACCGCGAGCGGGGAGATTGGCGCCGCGGGCTTTGAGGCGGAGGGCCAGGGCTGCGGGGCGTCCCTACGGCTCACTGTCCTGCGGCGCCGGGGGCCACACCGGGGTCTCCCGGCGCGCGGACCGCGCGAAACGCCAAGCCGCTTGCCGCCTCAATCCGCAAACTTGTAGCCCATGCCGTGGACGGTGAGGATGTGGGCGGGGTTGTGGGGGTCGTCCTCGAGCTTCTGGCGCAGCTTGACGACGTGGTTGTCAATGGTGCGGGTGGTGGGGTAGAGCTCGTAGCCCCAGACCTCGTCGAGGATGCGGTTTCGGGAGATGGGCTCGCCCTTGTGGGTGATGAGGAGGCGGAGGATGCCGGCCTCGTAGTGGGAGAGCTCGATGGTGCGGCCGGCCTTGGTGGCGACGGACTTGCGGAAGTCCACCTTGACGTCGCCAAACTGATAGGTTTCGATCTGCTCTGGCGGGCTGCGGCGGCGCCGGAGCACGGCTTTGATGCGGGCGAGGAGTTCGCGGACGCTGAAGGGCTTGGTGATGTAGTCGTCGGCCCCAAGCTCCAGGCCCACCACGCGGTCCACCTCCTGGCTCTTGGCGGTGAGCATGATGATCGGGGTGTCGAGACCCTTGGAGCGGAGCTGTCTGCATACCTCGAAGCCGTCGAGCTTCGGCAGCATGATGTCGAGGAGGATGAGGTCGGGGCAGGTGGTGCGGGCGAGCTCCAGGGCCGCCTGGCCGTCCCGCGCCGTGATCACCTGGAAGCCCTCGAACTGAAGGTTGTCCTGGAGCCCCATCAAGAGGTCGGGCTCGTCTTCGACCACGAGGATCTTCTCCATCGGTGGGTTCTCCGCCTTTGGGTCGGGGTGTTTGCGATCCGTAATCCGTGATTCGCAATCCGTAACCAGGCAAGAGGAGGAAGGGCCCCACGGCCGTGGTCTCTCCTCACTCTTGTTGCGGACTACGGGTTACGCATCATGCGGTGCGGCCTTTCTTCTTTAGGGTCGGCTCGCCATCGGTCAGGGTCTTGCGGATGGGCAAGGTGATGGTGAATGTGGAGCCTTTTCCGGGTTCGCTGGTGACGGAGATGGAGCCGCCGTGTGCCTCGATGGAGTGCTGGACGATGGCGAGGCCGAGTCCGCTGCCGCGCGTGGCGCGGACGCGCTCGTCGCGGCTGCGGTAGAACTTCTCGAAGATTCTGCCGAGGTCCTCGCGTGCGATGCCGATGCCGTGGTCTGTCACCTCGACGACGAGGGTGCCGTTGCGCTCGGCGCACGCCACGCGGATGCGCTTGTCCTCTCCCGAGTACTTCACGGCGTTCGAGAGGAGGTTCAGGAGCGCCAGCGAGATGGCGTCGCGGTCGAGCAGGGTTTCGGGCACCTCGTCGGGCAGCTCAGTTTCCACGGTGAAGCCCTGCTTGTCAAGCTCGTAGCTGTAGGCGCGCAGGGTGTCGCGGATGACGTCGGCGAGGTCGTCGAGGCGCAGGTCATAGGTCTTCCGCCCGCTGTCGATCCGCGAGAAGTCGAGGACGTTGTTGATCAGGTGGGTGAGGCGCTCGCTCTCGCGCATGATGATGCGGTAGTATTCCTGGACCTTTTCGGGGCTTCGCGCGCGGCCCATCTCGAGGGTTTCGGCGAACATGCGAATCAGCGCCAGCGGGGTCTTCAGCTCGTGGGAGACGTTTGAGACGAAGTCGCTCTTGAGCTGTGAGAACTCCAGCTCGCGGGCGGTGCCGCGGAGCATGACGGCGACGCCGACGAGGATGGCGGCGACCATGAGGACGTTGACGATGGGGAAGAGGAAGACGTTGTAGAGCGCCAGGCGCCGCACCTCGGCGGGTCGGTGCTCGACGATGCCGAGCTCCCAGGGCTGAAGGATGCCGGGGAAGGAGACGGAGGCGGCGGGCGCCCGGTCGGCCTCGCCGAAGACCCTGCGCCCCTTGCGGTCGGACACGACGAAGCCCACGCCCGGCCCCAGGCGGCTGGCGGCCAGGGCCTCGGGCAGGAGCTTTTCGCGGACGTGGGCCAGGTCCAGCTTCAGGCCCAGGATGCGCCGCGAGCCGTCGTCCCCGGCCACCGCGGTGTAGGCGATGAGGTACGGCTCGTCGCCGAACTCGTCGTCCCAGAGGTGCCTGAAGCCCTCCTCGCCGAGGCGCAGGAGGGGTGCCTGGACCTCGAGGCGTGGCAGAAGGACGCGGCGCAGGTAGGCCAGGAACTGGCCGCGCGTGGCCCGCTGCTGCTCCTCGTCGCGGAGGGCCGCGTAGCGCCGGGCCTCGGGCGCCGGCACGCCCGGGCTGGCCAGGAGCCGCTCGAGGTCCTCGCGCACCCGCTGCTTGAAGTAGCTCACGCGGTCCGGGTCGGCCAGGCGCGTGCGTTCCCGCACCAGGTCGCCGTAGAGGTCGAGATAGGCCCCGATGGCCTCGAGGGCGCGGCCGAGGCGGCTGAGGGCCACGGCGCTCTGATAGCGGGCCAGCACTGCGAGCGAGGGGCTGAGGACGGCCACGTCGTCAACCGTCAGCAGGCGGCGGTACTCGGCGAGGGCCTCCTCGAACTGCTCGGTGCGGAAGAGCGTGGCGGCGATGACCTGGGTGGCGCGCACGCGCGCGGCCGGGGAGAGCGTGCGTTCGCGGTAGCGGCGCAGGCTGGCCACGAGCGCGGCGGGGGCCTGGGGCGGGGCCTTGGGGTCCGGCGGCCGCGCCGGGGCGGGGAACGGCTCGGTCCACAGAAGGGTCTCGGAGACGCCTGGCACGGCGTCGGGCGTGGGGGGATAGAGCATGGCCCCGCGCTGGTCGAGGGCCAGGCGCTTGTCGAGCAGGCGCGATTCGTCGAGGAGGAAGACCTCCTCGACCAGGGGCGACTCGCGGCTGAGGCGGTCGAGGGTGGGGGCGAGCTGGCCGGGGGCCAGGCGGTCGGCCTCGGCCTTGAGCTGCTTCTCCAGGGCCGCCACTCGCGTCTCGACCTCGAGGGCCTTGACCCGCGCCGCCGCCGCATACTGCTCGGCCAGGCTCTCCTCGAGTTGGCGCTTGAGGTCGAGCGTCAGCTTCATCCCCACCAGGGTGAGCACCAGGCTGGGCACGATGATCGCCAGGATGGCGATGGTGACGATCTTGCGGATGGAGATGTGCGACTCGCGCCGCCGCATGGCTACCCTGAGCAGTAGGGGGCCTACGGAAGCCTGCTTCTCACCCCGGGGCCACTATAAGCCTTCGCCTCCCGGTTTTCAATCGGCACACGGAGAGAGGGAATCGGCAATGCCTGGGTGCGTGGCCATTCTCGGACACCTCTTGCCCCGTTGTCATTCTGAGCGCGCGACCGCCGCCATACGGTCGCCGCGAAGAACCTCTCAGGGGAGGCCGTGACGTGACGCAAGTGGCCACTGCTACGCCGCTTCATCCCTCCGACAGATTCTTCGCTCCGTTTCACTCCGCTCAGAATGACAGCCGGTGGGTGGCGGCGCGCGGCAACCACGGTCGCACCGTCTGAAAAGGGCCACGCCCAATGCTTAGAAGCTCTTCCTTTGGAGCACGGTCTCGTATTTCTCGGAGTTTCTGGCCTCTTGTGCGGTGCCGGGGTCGCCCCAGTGCACGACCACGCTGACCTTGTAGTACGACGTGCCGCCGTAGAGCGGAGTGAAGGTGACGTCGTAGAGGAAGCCGGGGAAGTCGGGGTGGGTGGCGTTGGTGATGGGCTGGGTGGCGTCATAGGTTGGCCCGAGCCTGGCCTGGAGCTCGCTGGCCACGGTCTCGGCCAGGATGGCCGCGCGGGTGCGGTCGAGCGCCCGCTTGTGGCTCCGCGTGCCCATCGTGAAGAGGAAGAGCACGGCGGTGATGCTGAGGGCCAGGATGCCGATGGCCAGGAGCACCTCGAGGATGGTGAAGCCGCCGCGATTGCGGGATGCGGAATGCTGAATGCGGATTTCAGGATTCTTCATCTGCGCCCATCCGTGGAGTCTGTGGTTGTCTTCTCTTCAATCCGCAATCCGCAATCATCGCTGCCAGTGGTGGTAGGCGGGGATGGCGACGGTGAAGACGGAGACTGTGCCGCGATAGACCTCAGCGCCGGCGGGGTGAGCGACACGTCGCGTGCCGCGGCAGCCGCGCGCCGCCAAGCCGTCGCTGCCCTGGCGGGGTATGGCGAACTCGGTGGGGGATGCGACGTGGCCGTAGAAGACCCATTCGGAGTTGATCTTGATGAAGTGTCGGGGGTCGCGGCAGAAGGCGGCCGATGGCCGCACGACGTTGTCGAAGCCGAGGGTGCTCAGGACGGCCAGGCGGCCGGGGTCCGCCGTGGGGAAGTCGGCTGCGATGCCCCCCGCGAGCGCGGTCTGGGTCCGCTTGCCGCGGTCGGGCTCCAGCACGGCAGTCACCTGCACCTGCTCGGGCAGGTAGCGGCTGGAGAGCCACTCGGTGCTTGCGGGACGAGGGCGGGTTTCGGCGGTGTACTTTGTCCCGTAGCCGGGTTCCAGGTCGGGGCGGTCCTCCCAGGTGGTGGTGTCGGCGCCCCAGAAGCTCATGCCCAGGTGGAGGACGTTGGGGATGAAGTCGTGGCTGGGGATGTCGCCGACCAGCGAGACGATGTTGGGGATGGTCAAGAGGTCGGGCTGTGAGGTGCCTGATGGGCGGCGCAGCGGGGCCTCGAAGGCGCGCCGCACGACGCCGAGGCCGGGCTTGCCGAGGCTCGAATGGTAGGGCTGGAAGACGTAGAGCACCTGAGCGCGGCCGACCACGGGCCGGTGGTCCTCGTCAATCGCACCATCTTGGTCGTCATCGGCGTGGTTGAGGTACTCGGGAGAGTTGGCGGAGCCGGTGGTCTTGGCGGCGGCCTGCTCGATCTCTGGCGGGAGGGTGCGGGTGAAGGTGACGATCTGGGCGCCGTCCTTGAACCAGGCGGCAAAGGTGGGGCGCGGGTGCTGCGCGAGCGCCTTGTCGTCGCGGTAGCAGTCGAGGATGAGCACTGGGCGACCGCCCGCGCGCATCCTGTCGCTGCGGAGGAACTGCGCGGCGTCGGTGTCGGCGCTCTGGTTCGTGAGCACGGCTTTGATGAAGACGATGTTTCCGCCCTTGAGGGCTTCGGAGACATCGGTTTCGCCGCCACCGATGCCCGCGTTGGGGGCGCCGTCGCGGACGATGGGGAGGTCGGCGAGGACCTTCCAGGCGGGGTCGCCGTCGGCGGGGGGCTCCTGGTCGAGCGGGGGTGGGGCGGTGGGGTCGTTGCGTGCGACGACGACGCGTGCCGCCGAGTTGGGCTCCAGGAGGTCGGTTCGCGCCTGGAGGAGTGCCGCGCCGATGATGAAGGGGACTCGGATGCGGAGGACGACCGTGGCGGAGCCTGGCCTGGTGGTTGGGGCGAAGTAGGTCAGGAGGCGTCCGTCGCTCTCGTCGCGGGTGAACTGGGTGATGGTGGAGCGCGCGGTGTCGAGGATGGCATTGGGGTCGCCTGGGGTGGCTGAGAGGTCGTAGAGGGTGTCGAGTGCGAAGTGGAAGTCGGGTGCGGGCGGGGGGTCGAGGACTGCGGCGGCGAGGTCGTCGCTTAGCTGGCGTTTGAGGGTCTGGAGCTTTTCGTTGACCTGTCGTCCCGCCTCGCCGCGTCGCCAGGCATCCATCGCTGCGGCCATCATGCCCACGAGCGCGACGCCGAGGATGACGAAGACGCCCATGGCGACGAGGATTTCGACGAGGGTGAAGCCGCGGCGATTGCGGATTGCGGATTGCGGATTGCGGATTTCAAGCCTCTTCATCTGTGCCCATCCGAGGAATCCGTGGTCCTCTCCTCTTCAATCCCCATTCCGCAATCTGAAATCCGCAATCCTCAGTAGGGCATTTCCCTGTGTTCCATCACGTGCGTGGGCGCCTTGTAGCGGAGCGTGATGGCGTCCACCCAAGGCGTTCGCCAGGGGATGTTGTAGTTGGGCGCCGCGCCGTTGGCGGCCTGATAGGGGTTCCACTTGAAGTAGACGCGCAGGCGGATGCGGTCGCCGTACTGGCCGAGCGGGGTGCTGGAGTCCTTGGCGTTTATGTAGTTGTTGGCCGCGGGGTCGTCGAAGAGGTAGATGACGGGCTTCTTGAGGCGATAGCCGGGCGGGTCGTAGACGACGTCGGAGCGGCTTGGCACATCGCTCCAGCGGACGGGTTGTGCGACGGGTTTGCCCGTGGTGGCGTCGGTCGCCAAGTCATCCCAGGCGGGGGCGCTGTCCACCTGGGCAGCGAGCTGGATGTCCCACGGGTCGTTGGCGTCGAGCGGCCTGGAGTCGTTCTTGCTGTGGACGATGGCGCCGGTGGCCTCGTCGTACTTCGCCTCGGTCCATTGCACCTGGGTCCAGAGTGCGCCTGGGACGGTAGCGGCGAACTCCCAGTAGCCGACTGGTGTGGCGGCGCGGTGTGGGGTGAAGTCGCCTGTGGTGTCGGAGATGGGGTAGCGGTCGTGGTATCGGACCTCGCGGAGGCGGACGATGCGGCGGGAGTGGGAGCCCGCGGGGTCCTGGTAGTAGAGGGGCTCCTCCTCGTCGGGGTCCACGGTGGCGACCACGTCGGCGGCGCCGGGCGTGAGGTAGTCCTCCCTGGCGGTGCCGTATCGCTGGCGGAGGAGCTTGATGCCGGTGAGGACAGTCACCTCGCTGTAGCCGCCGGGCGCGGCGGGGTCGGGCACCTTGGCGGTCCAGAGTGGGGTGGAGCCGTTGCGGTCCTGGGCGTAGCCGATGATTTCCCTGCCGATCTGGACGTAGCCTTCGGCGGGGAAGTTGTCGTGGTGTTCGACCACGATGCCGTACTCGTATTGGGGCTTGGAGGGGTCGAAGGCGGCGTCGTTGTCGGCCAGGGCCTTGATCTTGCCGTCGGCGTCGAGGAGGAGGCGGCCGGCCTCGTCGCGCTGGAGTTTGACCATTTTTCGCGGGGCGAGGGAGCAGGGGATGTGGTCGAGGGGGTTGACGCGTGCGCCGATGGCGTGGGAGTCGGGCGCGCTGCCCAGGCAGGCCCGGTCGAGGATGAGGAGCTCGACGGCGATGACGCTCACGGTGGCGCTGCTCGCTGAGCCGTCGGGGTCGAGGAACCAGCCCCCCGTCGTCGCGGGGTCATACATCTGTACCTTCTTGGGGGTGGAGTTCAGGATGCCGCGATGGGTGAGGGTGAGCTCGAGGGCGTTCTTGGAGGTGTCGTAGCGCTTGCCGTTGAAGAAGACGCGCTCCTCGGAGCCGATGTAGTGGCTGCCGTAGATGATCTTGCCGTCGGCGCTGCGGACCTCTTCGCCGGCGGCGAGGTCTTTCTCGATGGCGTCCCAGGTGACGCCGTAGGTGGTCATGATCTCGCGGACGCGGTTCCAGTAGTCGAGGTTGGCCCAGGCGTTGGAGATGGTGAGGTAGCCCATGTCGGGGAAGTCCTTGGCCTCGTCCTCTGTGAGGTCGAGGAGGAGCTTTGTGTCGTCCTCGTCGAGCACGGTCACGAGGTCGTTTGGGAAGGGCACGGGGTTGCCGTCGCCGTCGAGGGGGCGGGTGAACTTGATGGGGGCCGAGTGGCGCCCGTTGGGCCTGCGGTAGATGACGCGGTAGAAGAAGACCTCGTCGTCAATCTTCAGGTAGCCGTCGAGGGGCCAGGCGCCGACGTGGCCGTTTGAGTGGAAGCGGAAGGGCTCTGCGGCATCCTTTGGGACGAAGCTCTCCAGGTTGCCGATGCGGATGTAGAATGGGGGCGCCATTCCGCTCGTGATGCCGCTGGCGCTCCTGATGTGCTTGGCGGGGTCGGGCGCGCCACCCGTCTGCTTGCAGTCCCACAGCCGGGCGGTTCCGTAGGCGGCGGAGTAGATTTTCACCTCGTCGAAGGTGGCGTTGGCGGGGCGTTCGGGCTCGCCGGCGGCCGGGCCGTCGTGGGCAGGGGCCTTCGGGTCGCCGTCCTTGTAGAGCGCGTCGCTGCCGAGGTAGAAGAGCTTGTCGGGCTTGATTGGGAGGCCTGCGGGGAACTTGATGAGGCGGGGGCGGTTGGCATAGCTGAAGGCGCGGCCGCTGACGGCCAGGGGTGGGATGGACTCGCGGAAGGCGAACATCCTGCCCCATCCGTGGTGGACCCAGTGGTCTTCGCGCTGGCCGGTGTTGTCGGTCAGCGTCACCTCGTCGTGGCTGCCCTTCACGAGGTCCATGTCCTTCTCGACGAGGTCGTTGCCCATGACGTGGACGTAGCCCGAGCAGAAGAAGACGGGCATGACCTTGGCGCTGGCGGCTGGGAAGGCGACGGGTTTGTGGTCGGCGTCGCCGGTGTTGGCCACGGCGCGGCTGATGTCGTAGAGGAACTTGCCGGCGAGGACCTTCTCCTCGACGTTCTCCTGCCCGTCGGGCACGGGGGGCCAGGGGAAGCAGGGGTAGGTGAATTGGATCCACTCGAAGGGCTTTGTGACGTCGGCGTTGCCCTGGGCGTCGCGGTAGACGAGTTGGAAGATGCCGCGGCCGTTGCGGGGGCGGTTCTCGACCACCGTCTGGTCGGTGCCGACGAGTTTGTGCTCGATGGCCTGGGTGCCGCGGTGGCCGCGCGGGAGGTCGTGGTTGCTCGAGAGCTTGATGCAGTTGAGGCGGATCTTTGCCCCCTCGACGATTGTGGCCTGAGGGGTGTCGAAGCAGGCGCGGCGGCCGGCATAGGTCGTGCCGTCGGTCACGTTGAAGCCGGCCAGGTAGCCGATGTACCAGGCGATCTGGCGGCGGTCGTCGGTCGGCGTGTCGGGGTTGTCCACATCGCCGGGGTAGTAGCGCCAGACGAGGACTATGCCGGCCTTGGCGAACTTGATGGCCTCGCGGTCCTTGGCCTCGAGGGGGTCGGGGTTGGCCTCAAGGGTGATGAGCCCGATGCCATCCACGGGCTCCTCGATGGTCCGCTGGGCCGTGGTCGGCCGCTGCTGCGTCCAGGTGAGCATCGAGAGGAAGCCGGGGTCGTCGAGGACGGTCTTGAACTTCGTCTCGTCGTCGGCCAGGGTTCCGCCGTCTGTGGCCGAGGGCACGATCCACTTTTCGCTGGCGAAGATGGGGAGCCAGTCGCCCGAGGGGATCGTGTTGTCCGCAAGCCCTGTGGCGGCCTGGTAGGAGGCGGAGAACTGGTCCCAGAACTGCGTCGTGCCGCTCTGCGTGACGGCGGTCGGGGCGGGGGCGCCGGCGGGGTTCGTCTCGTCGTCGTCCTTCACCGTCACCTGGGGGAAGTCGGCCGGCAGGTCGGCGACGAGGGAGGGCTCCTGGCTGGCGTCCATCATGTTCAGGAGCAGGTGCTCGATGTCGCCCTCGCCGGTCTCGGAGCTGTCCTTGTGGATGTAGTCGGTGTAGCCGTGTATCTCGATGCGGGTGCCGTCGGCGTGGGCGCGTGCGAGGGTGCCGCGCGAGCCGCGGCCGACGGGGCTGCCGGCCGCGTCGGTGAGGATGCTCATCAGGCCGCTGCTGATGCCGGTGTATTCGACGATTTCGCCCCCGAGGACAGCGGCGCCGGCGAGGGGCCAGGGCTGGTGGCGGAAGACCGCCGTCGCGTCGCCAGACCGCGGGTCGTCGTTGGGCGTGACGGCGCAGGGGATGGCGGGCGCATCGGCCGCGACGCCGCTGGTCCGTGCTACGGGGAAGTACGCCCCCACGCTCCGCCCGTTGATGAGCAGCGCTATCTCGTTGTAGCGGATGCCCTTGGCAATGGCCGTGACGTGATACCAGCGCTCGGGGAGGAGCTGGAAGACGCCTGGGGCGGCCTCCCGGCCCACGCGGCAGCGCACCTGGGCGGCGATGGGCTGATTGGTCGAGTCGCAGGCGTGCAGCACGAGGTCGCCGCTGGAGTTGTCGCGCCCGTAGTAGAGCAGTGCGAGGCGGTTGCTGTAGGGCTGCTGGCCGAGGTCGAAGAGCACGCGGTCGCGGGCGTAGTCGAACTTCACGTCGCCGGCGACCGTCGGGTCGGCGTCGAACTTCACCCACATCTCGATGATGAGGGGCAGGACGACGTTGTCGCTGCTGTGCGGCACGTTGTTGGCGTCAATCGCCTTGCCCTGCGCGTCCTTGGCCCCGTCCACGCGGGCGGTGTAGGCGATGGTGCGGGTCTCGGTGCCGCTGCCGTCGGGCTTGGCCACGCGGCCGACGTGGAGCCCCTCGGGCCCCAGGTCGCTGTCGTCCCCTGGCGTGGTCTTGACAGTGGTGAGGTCCTTGAAGGGTTCGGGCCAGAGCGTGTCGCGGCCGCCGTCCTTGTCGCCCAGCAGGGTCTCGTCGAGGAGTTCGCCGTTGTATCGCGCAGTGAAGCGCGCTGCGAGGCGCACGGGGTCCGTGGGGTCGTGCTCGACGGTGGGGAGGCCCAAGCGCCCGTGTCGTGCGACGAATGAGGCCTCGGGCGGCTCGGAGGCGCGGGGGGCCACATCGCTCACCTGGGTGGGGTTCGGCCAGGTGGCCTGGTGCCGCGCCAGCCCGGCCTGGAACGAGCGCTCGAAGTCCTCCTGGCTGTCAATGCGAATCTCCAGGTCCACGGAGGGGGCGACCTGTGCGACCTCGCGGATGGTGTAGCGGGCGCGCTCGCGCCCGTCGGGCGCGTTGACTATGCCCGTCGCCTCGATGGTGTAGATGTTGAACGAGTGGGTGCAGATGGGCGCGGTCGTCGTCGTGAGGTCGAGCACCGTGGCGTTTCGGGGGTTGACGGCGCAGGCGAGGATGGCCGCCTTGCTGTCGGGCGTGAGCTTCTCCTCCTTCACCAGCTCCGCGAGCACGCCGGCAAGGTCGTGCTCGATGTCGGTGAACAGGAGGCGGACCTCGACCGGCTCCAGGGGGTCGTACTTCCGCTCCTTGTCCACCCGCGCCGCGAGGGGATGGGTGGGGTCCTTGGGGTCGAACCAGACGGCGAGCGAGGTGTCGGTCTTGGCGTTGTAGCGGACGGCGTCGCCCTCGATGCTCACCCAGTAGCCCTCGCCGGCGACGGGGTTGGGCAGCGGGGCCGTGAGGTCCTTCACCGCCACCTCGGTCGAGGCCGGGCCGACGTCTGCCGCCAGCTTCCCGAAGACCCGCAGGCGGGCGATGAGGGCGTTGAAGTCGTCCGTCACGGTCTTGTCGGGCGTCCCGTCCCCATCGGTGTCCAGGCCCTGGGTGGCGTAGCCGACGCCTTTGTGCCTGTCGGCGGGGTTCTTGTCGGGCTGGTAGAGCTTGATGCCGAGGAGGAGTGCGCGGAGGACCTCCTCGGAGCAGGTGTTGATGTTGACGGGGTGGAGCGGGGGCGCGCCGGCGGGCACCTCGCCGACCAGCGGGGCCGAGTGCAGGGTGAGGAAGCGGGTGAGGCGCTGGAACTCCGCATCGGTGATGAGGGTGCTGGCCTGGCGGGCCTGGGCGAGGCTGGTGAAGGGCGGTTTGCCGATGGGGTCGGCGGGGTCGCGGTGGAGCTCGATGGCGATCTTCTCGGCCCGCGTTGCGCCGGGGTTGGCCGGGTCAATCGTCTCGCCGGTGACTTGGGCGATGAGGGCGGCCAGGAGCGGCCGCGTGGCGGAGTTGAGGTTCACCTTCGCCTGCTCGTCCTGGGCCGAGGCGCTCCACATGGTGCCTGCGGGGTTGGCGAGGATGGTGCCGGGGAGCGACTCGTCGTGGAAGTTCACCCGCAGCTCGCCGGTGGAGTCCACGTAGGGCGAGTTGTAGACCGTCTCGGGGCGGCCTGGCTCGGCCTCCATGCGCTCGTAGAGCTCGTGGGAGCGCTCCAGTTGGGCCTTGGCGATGTTGAGGGCGCCGGTGGCGGCGAGCTTGGCCTGGGCTCGTGCGGCGAAGTTGATCGCCGCGAGTTCCTCCTGGCGCATCCAGAGGGCGAAGGGCGCGCCGATGATCACCAGCCCCACGAGCACCAACACCACCATGAGGATGGCGAAGCCGGAACGGGCTCGGGCGCGGCGCACGCTCCCAATAGGGCCTATAGTGCCCATGGGTCCTCTGGCTTTCGGGGTCGAGCTGTATGGCATGCGCGTGCCCCTATCTTATTGCATCATTGTTCCGCCGGCGGCTCCCCGTCGAAGACCTCCACGGTCCCCAACCAGTTCACCCGCACGCTTCGCAGGAGGCGGTCCTCGGCGGAGATGACGCGGAAGATGGCTGGGCCTTTGTGGTGGGCGGGGTCGAGCTTGCCTTCGGGGTCGAAGTGCACCCGCCCGTCGGGGCTGCCGCCGGGGTCGAGCCGCACCTCGGTGTTCTTCGGCAGATTCACGGCTTCGCCGGCCACGAGGCCGGCGATCTTCAGCTCGTCAATCATCCCCTTGAAGCGGTTGGCGCCATCGAAGCCGATGCGAAGCGGGGCGGTGTTAGCCTCCAGGCGCGGGTCAGCTCCCTCGTAGTAGCTGCGGCCCGCCTCCACGCCGTTGACGCTGAGGGTGAGCGTGCCGCGCTCGCTCCCCGACTGGGCCTTGCCGTCGCGGTAGTAGGCCAGGGCCACATGGCTCCACTGCCCTGGGACCACCAGCGCCCCCGTCGTTAGCGTGGAGGGGACGACCCCGCCCGCGAGGCAGACATTGCCCTGAAGCGCAAAGGCGTTGCCGCCGACCCCGAGGAGCGCGAGCCAGTATGTCGCCGCGGCGCCCTCCCCTTTGCTCACGATGGGCAGCAGGGCGCCGTCGGCGGCGGCCTGGGGGCAGACGTAGCACTCGATAAACACCCCCTCGCGCACCCCGTCGAGATAGGGGCTTTGGACCTCGAGCTGCGTGGTGGCCCCGTCGAGCAGAAGCGCCATGCCGACCTTGCCCGGGGCCGGCGTGGCGCCGGTGGCCGTGGCCTTCTGGCCGAGCGCCCCCAGCACCGAGCCGCCGGCGAACTGCTCCTGCTCGAAGTGCCAGCAGCTCACCGTCTCGCGGCCCAGGGCGTGGACGACGCCGACCAGCCGCTTCCTGGGATCGGGATCGGTGCTGTCGGGCTGGAACCCCACGGCGACCACGGCGGGGCTGCGCTCGTGCACGGCGCAGGCGCGCGCCGAGCGCAGCACCGACTCGATGCTGGAGACCGCCGAGGAGAGCGCCAGGCCGCGATTCATCCGCCAATAGACCCCCACCCCGCCGAGCATGAGGATGGCCACGACCGACATTGTGACCAGCAGCTCGACGAGGGTCATTGCCGATTGCGGATTGCGGATTGCGGATTGCGGATTGGCCATGTCAGTTCGCCACAAAGTTCGCAATATCGTCACAGCCCTGGGCTTTGCCGCGCCCATTGTCGTTCCGCTCGTTGGGGCCGCACGACCAGAGCTGGAAGCGGCCGAAGTTGAAGTAGTCGCTGGCGCCCTTCGCCGGCCGCACCAGGCGGTCGCCGAGGAGGTCATACTCGTGCGCCGTGTCGGCCTTCATCACGCTGGTGTCGAAGTAGACGAAGGGGCGCTCCCATTCGTCGAGCAGCAGCGGCCCCCGCACCTCGCCGTGGTCGTAGAAGGCCGCGGGCAGGTAGGGCGCGCTTCGCCCACCCTTGGCGTTCAGCAGCGCCACCAGCGAGCGGTTGCCGCGATTGGCGCCCGGTGGGGCGAACTCCGCGGGGGGGTAGAGCCCGTAGTCGTTCTGGTAGGCGGCGATGCCGCTGGCCATCGCGCCCACGGTGGCCTCCGTGCGCTTCACCCGCTGGCTGCGGCGGATGGCGTTGAACGCCGGGAAAAGGATGAGCAGCAGGATGGCGATGACCGAGGTGACGACCAGGACCTCGACCAGGGTGAAACCTGCCCGCTTGCGCACGCGCGGTCGCGGGCATTGACCCCCCGCCCTCTCAGGGAGGGGGCAGGGGGAGGGTCGAGCCGCAAGGCCATCCCACGCGCCGACCCGCACCCGCCCGCCTTCGCCGAGGCTTCGGCGGGCGACCTCTCCCTGGAAGGGAGAGGGGTTTGGTCTCCGCCCTCTCGGGGGCCTCGCGCTGAGCAGGCATGGTTGCGGGGGCATGGCAAAGGGACTCCGTCGCCGTGGGCGGGACGAGGCATCGGCGCTCACTGGCATGCTATGACGCATGGCCCGGCGCTTTGTCAGCAGCCTGTCACCTAATTGTAAAGAATTGTAATGGCCGGGGTCCGTTTCGGACACCACGGGTGGAAGGGCGGGTAGGGGCAGGTCCCTGTGCCTGCCCGAACTAGATGACGCGCGACAACTTAGGTGGGCGGGCACGGGGACCCGCCCCTATCTGGTGTCCGAGAAGGACCACGCCCAATTGTAATGAGGGTGGCCCTTTTCAGACGGGATGACCTCCGTTGCCAGGCGTCGCCGCCCGGCGGCGGTCGCTTGCTCGGCATGACAACCGGGCAGGGAATGTCGGAACAGGGCCGCGCCCAAATGCAATCAGAAGAGGCCGGCCAGCTTCTTCCGCTCGACGCGGAAGGTGGCGAGGTTGGAGTATATCTTTCCCGTCCACACGGGCACGTAGGCGTGTTCGTTCCCCAGCTTCTTCACCTGCTCCGTGGTCAACTCGGGGTGCAGGATGACCATGCCGCTGTCCTTAGTGACCTCATAGCTTGCGAGGAAGAAGTGGTCGCCGGGCCTGAGCCACTGGCGTGCGGGGGCGAAGGTGAAGCGTCGGCCGACGAATGCCCCCGGCGGGAGTGTGACGCGGTGGTAGAGCTCGGCCCGCCGCTCGGCCGGCACGCTCACCTTTGGGCTCGCGTAGCGCTGCCGCCCGCTATAGACCTCGTAGGCGTAGAACTTCAGCAGCCACTCCGAGGTCTCGCCCCGCTGGTCCTTGGCCACGGGCTCGAAGTAGACCTCGATGTCGCGCGGCTTCTCGCCCTGGCCCCGGCCGCGGCCGGCCACGTTGTGGAGCTCCACCTCCAGGACGATCGGCTCGTCGGGCGCGTAGCGGGCCTTCGTCGTCCGCGCCAGGAGCCGCAGCCCGTCGCGCGAGCGCGAGAGGCGCGCTTCAAGGCTCTGGAGGCGGCCGGGAGACGCCGCGCGCTTCTCCCCGCGCCCGTCGTCGCCCCGGGGGTCCAGGCCCACCCAGCCCAGGAAGAAGTCGGGCCAGTCCTTGTAGTTGAGGTTCGCCGTCACCCCGATGAAGCCCAGGTGCAGGTAGTGGGCGCACTGGGGCCGGTAGACCGGGTTGCCCTGTTCATCCGTGTTCAGCCCGAAAAATCCCACCCCGTAGCGGCTCTTCGTCTCGCCCTCGGGCGAGTCCGCGCTGCCCCACGAGACGTCCTCCGCTCCGCCCACCAGGAAGCCGGCGGCGCGCTGGTGGTGCTCCATCACCCCGATCTTCCCCCCGCCGATCCCCGCGAAATACCCGTCCACATTCGTGTAGCCGCCGGGGGCCGTGAAGGGGCAGTTGCCGTAGAGGCCGAACTGTGGCTTGAGGCTGAAGGTGAAGCCGATGTCAAACATGTCGAGCGCATCGCGCCCGCGGTTCCGGAGGTAGGTGCACCCTGTCGTGCACAGGAGCGCTGCGGCGAGCGCCGCCCAGGGCGCTCGCCCACGTTGCCTGCCTGGGCTTCTCAAAGCGATCTACCCTGCCCGGCCCGAGGGGCCGGCTCTTGTGACCTGCCCACCTCTCTCCACCGTACAGTACAGCTTCGCACGCGGAAAATCAAGTGGGCGTGCTCTGTTTCGGGGACGACGTGGGGAAGGGCTGGTAGGGGCAGGTTCCTGTGCCTGCCCGAACTCGATGACACGCCACAACATAGGTGGGCGGGCACGGGGACCCGCCCCTACCCGGTGTCCGAAACGGACTACGCCCAAGTCAAGTTCGTTCGCGCCTCGGGCACGGCAAGTTGCGGGGTCTTTGGGTTTTTTCAGCGGGGACCGAGGTGTGGAAGGGAGGCTCGGGAGCGCCGCCGCGGGCCAGTATTTTGGAACACTTGGCTCATTCCGGGGTGGCACCAGCGGCGGCTCAGAGCTGGAATGCGGCGCGGGCCTCGGGGCTGTCCTTCCACCCGATGCGGCAGGCCCTGGCGCGGACGGTGGCGCTCTTGGTGAGGGTTAGGGGCTTGGTGTAGAGGAGCCAGCGGGGGGCCTGGCCCTCGTCGAGGGTGTAGGCGATGCTGGCGCCCTGGGTGGGACAGGTGATGGCGACGGTCGCGGGGGGCTGGAGCTTGCCGCCGGGCGGCTCGATCTTGGGTTCGGCGGTGGTGGCGGGCTTGCCGCCAGGGATGCCACGCTCGCGCAGCTCGGCTTCGGGGATGAGGCCGAGGTCGTGGGTCTCCTTCATCCAGTCGTCGAGGAGCTTGCGGAGGCGGGCGAGGGTGTCCTGGTGTTCGGGCCGTGCGGCGAGGTTGACGATCTCGTGGGGGTCGGCGTCGCAGTCGTAGAGTTCTTCGGGGGGCTTTGTTGGGGCGAACCAGAGTGCGGGCGGCCCCTGGAGCTTGCCTTCGGCGTGGAGGCGGCGCATTTCCTGGAGGATGGGCATTTTTTCCATGTAGTTGATGCGTTGGGCGTAGGGCTTGTGGGGTTCGAGGTTGCGGATGTATTTGTAGCGCTTGTCGCGGACGGCGCGGATGATGTCGTAGGTTTCGTCCATGCGGTCGCGAGCGGCGAAGACGGCTTCGCGCGGCGGGGCGTCGAAGTCGCCGAGGAATGGGCGGCCTTGCATGTGGTCGGGGGGCTTGATGCCGGCGATGGAGAGGACGGTGGGGCCGAAGTCAATGAAGGCCACGAGGCGGTCGGTGACTGAGCCTGGCTTGATGACGCCGGGCCATCGGATGAGGAGAGGGGCGCGGAGGCCGCTGTCGTAGAGCCAGCGCTTGCCGCGGGTGAGGCCGCGGCCGTGGTCGCCGTAGAAGAAGACCACGGTGTTGTCCGCCAGCCCGTCGTCGTCAAGCTGCTTGAGGATGGCGGCGACCTGGGCGTCCATCTTCGTGACCTGGTCGTAGTAGCGCGCCCAGTTGCGGCGGACGACGGGGGTGTCGGGATAGTAGGGTGGGAGGACGGCTTTGGCGGGGTCGTGGAGGAAGGGGCCGTCGTTGGGCCAGCATTGGCTTTCGTGGGTGGTGGTGAGGTTGAAGACGGCGAAGAAGGGCTGAGCGGGGTCTGGGCGGCCGCGCCAGTGGGCCTTGTTGGAGCAGTCGTCCCAGGCCGTCAGCGGCGGGGGGAAATTGTAGTCGGTCTTCGAGTTGTTGGTGCAGTAGTAGCCTGCGGCGCGGAGGTATTCGGTGAAGCATCGGACGAAGTGCTGTGGGACGGCGTGGCAGCGCATGTGGTGTGAGCCGATGGTGGTGGGGTACATGGCGGTGATGATGCCGGAGCGGGAGGGGGCGCACACGGGTGCGTGGGTGAAGCAGTGGGTGTAGCGTGCGCCCTGGGCGGCGAGCTTATCCAGGTTCGGGGTGGTCGCATAGGCGTCGCCGTAGCAGCCGAGGTCGGGGCTGGTGTCTTCGCAGGTCACCCAGAGGATGTTGGGCGGCCGCTTGGCCTGGCCGCGGGCGATGGCGGGCGCGACGGCTGCGGCTGCGGCCGCGGCGCCGGTGGACTTGAGGAAGGTTCGACGCGGGATGTGCCGACGCGACATGTGCTGGCTCCTGGCATGCTTCGGGTCTGAAGGGGCGCTCACTCGATCCGCAGAATCCTGACACCGTAGCCTTCGAGGGGGACGGTGAACGCGGCTCGGCGGGGGTCGAGGGGGAACGTTTCGCCTTTCTTCTCCTGGTTGAGGACGGTAGTGGGGCGGAGCTTGAGGGCGCGGGTGTCGAGGCTGAACGTGACCTCGGTGGGCTTGGGGTTCCAGGTGGCGATGATGAGCATGAGCGCGGCCCCGCGCTGGAGGAGCAGGCTCTTGGCCTCGGGGTCGCTGGCCGTGAGGGGGTAGCCCTCGTCCCAGTAGTTCCACACGCGGCAGTCGTCCTGGCCGTAGCCGAAGTCGGCGGCGAGCTTGGCGAGGGGCTCGGGCGGGCCGAACCAGCGGATTTCGTGGACGAACATGGCGCCGAAGCGCGTGCGATGGGCGAAGTCGGCCTCCTCTTTCGTCTTGGCGTCTTGGACGTTGGCGATGACGACGGGGATGTTGCCGCTCTGGCGCCCCAGGGCCTCGGCCCGCAACAGGTCGTGGGGGTACTTGGATTGCTGCGGCTCGGGGCCGTATTTCCACTCAAGGTCAAGGTTCTCGTCGTTCCACACCATGTAGGGGATGATGTGGGTGTTGGTCATGTGGATCATCATGATGGGCGTCGCGTCCTTGGGGGCCAGGGTCTGGTGGATGACCCAGACGCGGCGGAGGTAGTCGCGGCGCGCCCACATGCCGGCAGTGGGCTGGATGCGGCCGTTGGGCAGGCGATAGGCGGTGGTGGTGAGGGGATCGTAGGCGCGGGTGGGGAAGGCGTTGTCGAAGTAGCAGCCGATGCCGCGCTTGACCCATTCGGCGGCGTAGTGGCAGGCGAAGTCGCGGTAGCTGGGCACAATGCCTGCGCAGCCGATGCCCCACATCTTGTGGGCCTCGACGGTGGGGCGCTCGAGCAGCTTGGCGTGCCAGCCGCCGCTCCACTCGCTCTGGAAGACGTGTGATTCGGGGTGCACCTGGGCAGTTGTGTGGAACTCCTCGAAGTACATCTTGTAGTACTTTTGCTTGGGGCCGAAGGAGCCGAGGAAGGGGCCTAGGGCGAGCTGAATCGCCCCTTCGCGGAACTTCGGCTCCATGTCCTTCGGGAAGTGGCGCTGGACCCAGGCATCGAGGGTCGCCTTGTCGGGGCCGGGCTTGCCCGTGCGCTTCTGATACGCCCAGTCAGCGATGGAGAAGTCCCCGCCCCAGGGGGTCTTGGCGCAGTAGGTCGCGGGGGCGCAGTAGCACATGTTGAAGCGCGACTCCTCGGTGACGCCGATCCGCCGCCAGTTGGGCTTCATCGGCTTCGCCGGGCTGGCCATCAGGCCGAAGACGATGGTGCGCGGCTCGGTGATGACCACGGGCTTCTGGACGAGGTTGACGCGCAGCGTGAGGGTGCCGCGTCGGCGGAAGAGCTGCTGGCAGGGGGCGTTCGGCACGCCCTTCTCGTCGGTCGAGAGCACCCAGCCGGCATCGTTGTCGGCGAACCAGCACAGCCCGCGCTCCGCGCCGCCCAGCCACAGGTAGCACTTGAAATTCCCATACCAGTTGCCGTCGGGGAACTTGCTGCTGTCCCAGACCACGCCTTCGCCCTTCGGTGTCTCGCCCGCGGGGTTCACCCGCAGCGTCGTCGAGGTCACGTGCCACAGGGGCATCTCGCGGTCCACGAGCGGGATGTCGAGCCACAGCGACTTCAGTTCCTGCTTCGCCGTGCCGGGCGCGAGGGTCATCTCCACTCTCATGCAGCCGTCGTATTCCGTCGTGCATCGCGTGGCGACGGTGACGGCTGGGTGCTCGGCCTTGCCCTCGTATACCGCGGCGTTGGGCCGGGTTTCGACGAAGCGGCCGCTGCCCCTCAGCGGCCGCCGCCCGTCGGCCACAAGCTCCATTGAATCGGCCAGGAGGTCGCGGCCGAGGCTCCTCACCTGGTCCCAGAGGCCCAGCCCGCCGACCCTGTGCTCGCGGAGCACGACGCTGAGCCGCCTGACGCTGACCTTGACCGGCTCGAAGGGCGGGAGCACCGCATCTGTGACCCCCAGCTTGTTGCCCTCCCACGGGAAATGAACGCGCTTGAAGGAGCGGACGAACGGCTCCTTCCAGCCGTCAATCGTCACGGTCAGCGTGTAGTCGCCGTCGGGGATGTCGCCGACCTGGAACTCCTGCGTCGCGGGCGGCTTCTCCCACGCCATCGTCTGGTTGAGCACCTCTTTGCCGCCAGGGCCGGCGATGACGACCTTGGCCGACCTGGCGGCCTCGGCCTCCTTCGATAGCTCGCGAGTGTCCACGAAGACCCGCACGAACTTGTACGACGGGTAGTAGGCGAAGCGCACCGCGGCCTCGGGGTCGGCCCCGATGCGATACTCCCACTTCTTCGCCGGCGCCTGGCTCCACGGCAGCGAGTAGCTGAGCCACGTCTCTTTCCCGTCGGCCGACGTCACGGCGAGCGAGAGCGCGTGCTGCGCCGTCTCGTGCAGGCGGCCCGAGGGCACGTCGTAGGCATAGCTCGCCGAGCCGTTGGCGGGCAGCTCAATCGTCTTCTCGTCGTTCAGCTCGGGCATGTCGGAGGTCTTGATGGCCAGCCTCACCTTTGCCCGGCGCGCGGGGCCGGGATTGGCGATGGTCGCCCGGAGCGCAAGCTCGCCGGCGTGGACCTTCTCGCCCAGCGACGCGATCTGCACCGACGGCGCGTCCTTCGTCAACCGCATCTCCGCGTAGCGATACCAGTCCACAAACGCCCCTCGCACGGGGAACCAGGTGCACTGGACCCAGGGCATCTTGTAGTTCCGAGCGATGAGCACGCCCATGCTCCGCCCGACCACCTCGCCCTTCTTCCACCCCAGGTCGCTCCACGGCAGGCTGAGCTCCGCCGTCCAGAGGTGCTTCGCGTGATCAACCGAGTTCTTGAACTGCCAGTTGCCGTTCCAACCCGTGTTCGGGCCGGTCTTGGGGTGGAACGCCACGTCGTAGATCGTGCCAATGGGGTTGGCGATGAGCTGATAAAACGTCAGGTCGCCCCGCGCGCTCTTGCGGTTCGCGCGGTTCGGGTCCAGCCAGACCTCGATCCCCTCGTCCCAGATAACGTCCGAGTCGCGGTTCAGCTGGCCCGCGTGGAGTTTCCCGTCGGGCGGCATCTCGCTCACCACCGCGAGATAGAGCGCGTCCTCAGTGAACCCGAAGAACGCGCTGCCCGTCCGCGCATCCAGCTCCCCGTGTCCCCCGATACTCTGAAACCCCGTCACCCGCACCGCCCCGTCCCACTCCCCCGGCGCTATCTTCCCATCCACCACCGGCGCCCTCCTGAACGCCGCCACCGTCGCTATCCCGCCAATGGCCGGCACGTCGCCAGCGCGAGCGCCCCCCACTGCAATGAGCAGGGCGACTGTCACATGAAGCCAGCTTGCCTTCTGCACGCAGCTCTCTCCCCGCGCGATTCCTGACCCTGACACGGACCGCTCCTAGAGGAACTCAAAGTGATTCATTGTCTCGTCTGGCATGAGGACACCCTTAGGACGTCACGCACCTTCTCGGCGAGAAGCGAGACGCCAGGATCGAGGCCGGCGCGGGCTGAAGGGCAAGGAGCCTGCGATGGCCTTGCCCGCACTACTCCCTGCGCTCGGGCGACGCCTGGGGCTTGAGGGTGATGCGGACCGCGGCCTCGCGCGGCACCACCGCCCCCTGCTTCGCAAGGTTCGCGTTCACCGTGGTCGGGTGCAGGTCCCACATCGCACCCGTCAGCGGGTCCACAATCAGCCAGCCGATCAGCCCGCCGATGAAGAAGTTGCCCACGATGTACCAGCCGTTGATCGAGCCCGAGATGGTGACGACCGTGGGCGTGTAGCCCGCCCTCTCGACCTGCACGCGGTACTCGCCGGGCGAGAAGTACCCCTTGCTGCGCGGCAGCGACAGGGTGACCGGCGGCGCCTGACTCGTCAGCACCGCCCCCGAGCTGTCGTAGACCGTCACCTTGGCGTCCGACGGCGTCGCGAATATGGAGACCGGCTGCCGCGTGCCCTTGATGACCGTGGCGCACCCCGTGCCGCCCAGGAACGCCACCAACGCCACCACGCCACAGGCCAGCGCCCCGCGCCTCATCCCCAGCTCCTCTCCGAGCAAGTGTGAGGAACACCCAGGCCCCGCATGGCCCATAGTTTAGGCATGCTCGCGGGATTGTCAAGCCCGAAGGCGACTGAGCGCCTGACCCCGCATCCGGGGGCCCGGGCGCGGTCTGCAATCGTCGTCGTCTTCGTCGTCGTCCTCGCCCTCGAATCTCCGTTGGAGCGACAGGCCAGGAGTTCGACGACGATGGTTCAGGAGACCGGCAGGTGTCAGCGACGCGACGCGGACTGGTGCCGCGCGTGGGGTGTAGCGGCAAGCGCTCCGCTTGCCGACCCCAACCGGCGCAGCCGCGGCCGCGCCGCCTAACTGTTGCGCGTTGAGCACACCATGAGACCGCGGCATTCGCTCTGTCCATAAGTTCTGAGAGGCAAATGGGATGTGAGGAGGTGATAAAGCTGTTTACCCCACCTTTACACCCCCTCCCGAACGTTCCAATACGTTCGGGAGGGTAACGCCCCACCCCGCCGCCGCGCCTTCAGCCCTACCCTCCCGAAGGTATTGGAACCTTCGCGAGGGTAGGGCCAAGTTCTCCCCTCGCTCCAGCCACGCTTTCCCGCAGACAACGCAAGTGCCTCGAGACCGATTTTTTCTTGCATCTCGGAGAGCGTGCGGTATAATGTTCCACGTGAAACGCGCCCAGCGCCACCATGCCAAGCACACGAGATTAGCCCCGCCCCCGGCTGTAGGGGCCTCGGCGCCGGGCGCGGTGCTACAGCGAGAGGGAATCAAGGCGTGAGCCCATGAGCGTGATCGCGATAGCAAACCAGAAGGGCGGTGTGGGCAAGACGACCACGGCGATGAACCTGGCCGCCTGCGTCGCCCTCGCGGGCCGCACCACGCTCCTCGTTGACATTGACCCCCAGGGCAACGCCACGAGCGGCCTGGGCCATCAGCGCGCGCGAGCCGGCGGCTCCCACGATCTCTTCCTCGCCCCCGACCGCGCCGCAACCACCGTGCGGAGGGCCGACGTGCCCAACCTCTCTATATGCCCAGCTAGCCGCCAGCTCGCCACGACGGAAGCCGAGATTGACCATCTGCCCGACAGAGCAGTCCGCCTCCGCGCGGCCCTCGACCGCCTGAAGGCCGCCTACCAATACACTTTCATTGACTGCCCCCCGTCCCTCGGCCTCTTGCCCATCAACGCCCTGGCGGCGGCTGACGCCGTCCTCATCCCCATTCAATGCGAGTACTACGCGATGGAGGGGCTGGCGCAGATGCTCGAGCTCTTCCGCCAGGTTCGCGACCGCCACAACCAGGCGCTACGCATCGAGGGCATCCTGTTCACCATGTACGAGCGCGGCCTGCCCTACGCCGACGAGGTGGCCACCGAGGTGACCTATCACTGCGCCGAACACGTCTACAAGACGACCATCCCCCGCGACACGCTCCTGAGCGAGGCCCCCTCGCACGGCAAGCCCATCATCCACTACGCCCCGCGCTCCGTGGGCGCATGGAGCTATGTCGCACTGGCGAAGGAGGTTCTGTCAGATGAAAAGTAGCCACCTGGGCCGCGGCCTCGATGCGCTCCTCGGCCAGCCCGACGCCCCCGAGGCCCCCGGCCGCCAAGTCACAGAGGTTCCCGTCAGCAAGGTTCGCCCCAACCCCAACCAGCCGCGACAAGAGTTCGACCCCGAAGCCCTCGCCGAGCTAGCCGAGTCTGTCATCCGCAACGGCGTCCTCCAGCCCATCATCGTCCGTGAAGTCTCCGACGGCTACGAGCTGATCGCTGGCGAGCGCCGCTGGCGCGCCGCAATGCAGGCCGGCCTCGCCACCATCCCAGTCATCGTCCGCACCGCCAGCGACCACGAGAGCCTCGAGCTGGCCCTCGTCGAGAACATCCAGCGCCAAGACCTCAACCCCATCGAGCAGGCGAAGGCCTACAAGAACCTCATCGAGAGCTTGGCCCTCACCCAGGAAGAGGCGGCCGCGCGCCTGGGAAAAAAACGATCCTCCGTCGCTAACATCCTGCGGCTGCTAGACTTACCGCAAGAGGTCCAAGACGCTGTTTCACGTGGAACACTCTCCATGGGCCACGCACGAGCCCTCCTAGCACTCCCCGACCGGGCCGAACAGCTCCGCCTCGCCGCCCGCATCCAGCGCGAAGACCTCTCCGTCCGCCAGACCGAGAAGCTCATCGCCGACAGACTCCGCCGCCCCCAACCCGCCCCCACCGAAACCTCAGGCCCCAAGCCGCCCCACGTCGCTGACCTCGAAGCCCGCCTCCGCGAAGCCCTCGCCACCCGCGTCACCATCCTCCCACACAAGCACGACCAAGGCGGGCGCATCGTCATTGATTTCTTCACCCACGACGACTTCCAGCGCATCCTCGAACACCTCACCGCCCCACGTCAAACCCCACCCCTCCCCACGGCCTAGCCTGCGTCCCTGACCGGGCGCAGAACCGAGGCGCGGCCAACTCGGCTCCGGAAGCACGGATCCGTACCCGGCCCGCAGCCAATCGCACCAACGCCGAGGGCAGCGTCCCCAGTGCGCTCGCCCCCCCTCGGCAGCGGTTTCGGCTGCCCCGACTTGACTCGGTCTCGCGCCCGGTCCATCTGGCCCCAGCTTCCAGTCGGCGCACCGTCGAGGGACCTGATCTAGGCGTCCACACCACCGAGAACCAATGCCCAAGGCTCAGCCTCCCCGCAAGCGACCGCCATGCGGCCCACCCCAACTCCACTGCTGGGGAACCCGCAGTCCAAGACCCCTGGTGACGCCGTTGACTGCCATTGCCCGGCGCGTGCGCCTCCACCGCAAACCTCCGGGCGCGCACGACGGGGATACTTGGTTACTGCCGTTGTTTGGCGGAAGCAAAGCATCGGGGGTTCTTCCTTTCGGACAACCCGTGGCTGGCTGTCAGACTGAGTGCGCGACCGCCGCGGGGCGGTCGTGGGGGAAGACCGACCTCTGTGGTCGAGCCTCTGTCGCCCTTGGTGCCAGAAGGCGAGCACGAGAGCGAGGTGTTGAAGTAGTGCCGTCGAGTGAGACAAGATGCTAATGCCGCGACCCTTAGCCTGTGCGACAGATTGTGTGGGAGCCGGGGTTACAGGTGGGTTCCCAAACCCCGAATAGGCGTCAGGCGGCGGCCCAGGGCAACGCCCTGGATCCAGGAGCCCCCATGAGGCAGGCCCCGAAGAGGCGACACGGGGCATGGTTGTGCCGCCCCTTCAGGGCTATGACTTGGGGGCCTTGGTTCGAGGGCGTTGCCCTGGGCTATCCCGTGCAAGGCTTTCAGGCTCCAGACAAGAGCGCCCACCCACAATTCCGGCTCGCACCCCGACAGATTCTTCGCTCCGTTTCACTCCGCTCAGGATGACGAGAAATGAGCGAGAGAGCTTGGCAAGGGGGGTTGTTCCGTCCGAGTAGGGTCACGCCTCCTCTCGTCAAGAACGCTCGTTCTTGATGCGCGCGGTAGGAGCTTAGCCTTGATTGACGAAGCGGTTGTTGGTAGTGCGGGCTTAGGACCGCATGGCGCAGTGCAGGCGGAGGGCACACTATGCGCGGGTTTTCCGCTTCGGGCGAGTGCGCCCCAGGCCGCTACAGGAATTGAGGCCAAGGGAGTTGCGTCGTCTGGGGGAGTTCGGGGGCATGGAAGGGCGGGGTTGCGCGCGCGCGAGCGGTCGCCGGTGGGGGTGGCGGGCCGCGTCAACGAGGTGGCCGGCAGGGCCACCATGAGCCGCGCTTGTTCGCGTATCTCGGCACTCCTTCGGAGCGGCTGAGGAGGCTGTGCGTCGAAGAGTTCGGCCCGGAGTGGGCGGTCCGCCTGAGGCATTTGCCTTCCCTAGCGCAAGTTCTAAAGAGTCGTCGTTGTGATCGTAGGCCGCCTCTGGGCGCCCGAAGTCGAAGGATCTTTCGGGCGTGGCCCGTTTCGGACACCACGGGGGGAAGCGCGGGTAGGGGCAGGTCCCTGTGCCTGCCCGAACTCGATGACGCGGCACAACATAGGTGGGCGGGCACGGGGACCCGCCCCTACCTGCGGGTCTGATGGGCGGGCACGGGGACCCGCCCCTACCTGCGGGCCCTATGGGCGGGCACGGGGACCCGCCCCTACCTGGCGTCCGAAACGGGCTACGCCCCAATTTTTCTTTGGCTTGTGTCCGGTTAAGCAGTGTAGCCCTCAACCAGGGGCTCCGCGCGCACGGAGATTGTTCGCTCCGCCCGCCGGGAGGCGGACTCGGCTCAGAGTGACATGTGGGTGTGGCGTATCTGCTGTGCTGACAAGTAGTGATCCGCTTTGGAGCAAGAGAATACAGCGCTGTAGTGCCAATACGTTCGGGAGGGTAACGCCCCACCCCGCCGCCGCGGCTTCAGCCCTACCCTCCCGAAGGTATTGGAACCTTCGGGAGGGAATGGCCAAGTTCTCGCCTCGCTCCAGACACGCTTTGCCGCAGAGAACGCAAATGCCTCGCCTCGGCGCAACTTGACGCGGGCGGAGCGTCGTGGTAGTCTGCTTTGCGTCGGGTTCGAGGGCGTCCCGGTTTCCCCCTGGCAGGAGACGCGCGATGATCGAGTTGAGCATGCACACGGACAACTGGCGGTGTCTGAGCGGCAGCTTCCGCCAGGCCTGCGAGGCCGCAAAGAGGTTCGGCCTCAAGCACATCGAGTTCGGGGTCGTGGACGGCCAGGACTTCATCGAGGGCCTGGGCTACAGCCCGGCGGTCTCTCTGGATTCGAACCCGATTCGGCTGCGGCGCTACCTCGACTCGATGGGGCTGCGGCCCTCGCAGATTGACGCCGCTTACCCCATCACCGGGCCGCTGGGGGCCACCTTCGCGGTCCGCTACGCGCAGCGCGCCATCCAGTTCGCCGCGGCCATCGGCTGCCCGCGCGTGGACACGACCGATGGCCAGTTCAAGCCCGAGGGTTACACGGACGAAGAGGTGCTGGCGATCACGAAGGTCAACTACCGCCAGATTCTCGAGTGGGCTGAGGACTACCAGGTGGTCGTGAATATCGAGACCCACGGCCCCTACACGACGAATCCCGAGATACTCGACCGCATGCTCAACTTCTTCGATACCCCGTGGCTGCGGTTCAACCTCGACACCGGCAACACGTTTATCTCGGGCGGGAACCCAGTGGAGTTCCTCAAGCGCTTCCTGCCGAAGCTGAGCTATATGCACATCAAAGACGTGAGCGAGTCGCTAGCGGCCAGGATGCGCGGTGAGGAGACGGGGATCGCCATGAGCGAGTCGCCCATCGGCGCGGGCGTGAACGCCAAGAACATCGCCGAGTGCATCCGCATCCTCAAGAGTGCCAAGTGGGATGGCATTCTCTCGATCGAGTGCTCGGGCACCGACGAGAACCTGGCCGCGAGCATCGCGTGGCTGCGCAAGCAGCTCGCCGGCGCGTGACGGTGGGGGCTATCGGGCGGGACCGGTGTCTGGCGGCTCTTCGTCGGCGAGGCGCAGGAGGCGCACGTCCTCGAGGTCCACGGGGCGGCCGGCCGCGAGCTTCGAGGCGATGAGGTCCTGCCTGGACGCGAGGTGGACCTGCTGCCCCGCGTGCTCGATTGTGAAGCGGCGGGGCCACGCATCGGCGAAGGTAATGCCTGGGGTCGTTGTCTGGACGTCGATCCTGACACGGTCCTTGAAGATCGTGATGGGGGTGGCCAGCAGGCTGTCGGCCGTGGTCAATGCTGCGGTGCCCAGGCCCGCGTCAAGGAACGCGTCGAGCAGGCGTTGAGCGTTGTCGGGGGTGGCCTCGATGAGCATGTCAAGGTCCAGAGTCATGCGCGGCACGCCGTGCACAATGGCCGCGATGCCCCCGATAACCAGGTACCGCACCTCATGGAAGTTCAAGGACTTGAACACGTCCCGGTACCGGTCCAGCATCTTTGGCATCCAGGAGCTTGGGGTTGGCACTGAGGACCATCTCCGCCAACTCGCAGAAGATGGCGAGGCGTTCGTCCACCGTGAGCGACTGGAACCAGCGGGCCTTGGCCTCCGGGGTTTCCTCGGACCAGCTCGTTGAGATGCTCGGCTTCATGCTATCATTTTAGCGCAGGAGAAGGCGGCATGCGAGTGGCAATCCTGCTGTCGGCCCTAGCGGCGTTTCCAGCACTCGGGGCGAGCCCCGCCGCCAGCCAGTTCTTCGCGCTGTGCCACGACACGCACGACGCGAAGAAGCGGGGCCTGGCCGAGCAGGCGGCGATGCTCAAGGAGCTGGGCTTCGACGGCGCCGCCCACCTGTGGCTCGGCGGAGTGCCCGAACGCCTCAAGACCCTCGACGAGGCAGGCCTCAAGCTCGTCGAGGTCTACGTCCAGGTCAATGTCGCTCCCGGCAAGCGGGCCTATGACCCGAAGCTCAAGGAGGTCGTCAAGCTGCTCAAGGGGCGCGAGACCATACTGGGCCTACTCCTCCAGGGGTGCCCGCCGTCCACCGAGGCCAATGACCCCCACGCCGTAGAGGTTCTGCGAGAGATCGCCGACCTCGCCGCGGAGTCCGGCCTCCGCGTGGCCATCTACCACCACACCGGGGACTGGACTCAGCGCGTCGAGGACGCCGTCCGCGTGGTGAAGAAGGCCGACCGGAAGAACCTGGGCGTGCACTTCAACCTGTGTCACTGGCTGAAGGCCGACGGGAAGTGGGACCTGGAGGGGACGCTGAGGCTGGCGGCGCCGCACCTGTTTGTGGTGACGATCAACGGGGCAGAGAACGCCGACCCGAAGCTGGGCTGGGACAAGCTCATCCAGCCCCTAGACCGCGGGGCGTTCGACGTCTACGGCCTGCTCAAGCGGCTGAAAGCGATGGGCTACACCGGCCCGATTGGGCTGATGTGCTACGGCCTTGGGGGCGACGCCCGCGACCACCTGGCCCGCTCGATGGCCGCCTGGCGCGCCCTCTGCGAACGCCTGGCCGCTGGGCGCGATTGATTGGGCGCGCGGAAGCGCATTTTCCCCTTGCGGACCGGCACCGCGGGCGTTATACTATGCGTCACGCGATGCCCCCGCGTTAGGAGCCAAGCCATGCTGCGCCAGAGCCTGCCTGTCCTGGTTCTCGGTCTTCTGTTGGCTGGCCCCTCGCCCGCCGCGGCGGGCGAGGCCGGCACCATCGCCCCAGCCGCCACGCCGGAGGCCGTCAAGCCGGCCGGCCCGGGTCCCATGCCCAACATCGTCTGGGAGAAGGTGGAGGTTCGGCGCGACCACCCGCGCCTGCTGATCAACAAGGACACCCTCCCGGCCCTCACTGCGCGGGTCAACCAGAGCCGAAAGTATGGGGAGTTCATGAAGGCCGTCGAGGAGGGCGACCCGCTCGCCTGTGCGCTCCTCTACCAGATCACCGGGCGCGAGGCCTACGCCAGGACCGCCATCCACGCGCTCCTGAGCGGCCGAATCACCCCGGGCACAATCTACCAGGCGGCCAACTACATCTTCGACTGGACCTACGACGCGATGACCGAGGAGGAGCGCCGCCAGGCCATCGCGAAGGTCTGGGCCTCCGTCTACCTCAACCAGGCCACGGGCTGGCCCCGGTGCTCGGCCTACGCCGCCTTCCCCGACGACCCGCTGCCCTCGGAGACGCCGCCCGCCAAGTGGCCCCGCTTCTATAACTGGACGTTCCACGACCAGGAGTGGGCGCGGCGCTACGCGCCCAACTTCGAGGCCGTCGTCGCCCTCGCGCACCACAAGGATCGCGCCGCCGAAGCGGTCCGACACTACTGGGAGTACTCCCTCAAGGACCCCGCGCTCTTCTTCGACTACCTGCGCGACGGCAGCTACTGGCAGGGCTACTACTGGTCCGTCACCACCCGCGTGTGCGAAATCTTCCGCGTCTTCGCCATCATGAAGAGCGCCTGCGGCATTGACTACCTGGACTACAAGGCCCACCCCTACCTCGGCAACCTCGGCCGCTGGCTCCTCTACTGCGCCGACCTGGGCGGCCAGCGCATCGTCTACAACTACGGCGACGGCGAGATGGTGAACTTCCACACCACCCGCGTCTACCCCGCCCTCGTCACCTGCGCCAGCCTCTCGAAGGACCCCCACGTCGAGTGGCTCGCCCGCCAGATCCAGCCCGACGGCGCCGACTGGTTCACCGAGTTCTTCTGCCACGACCCCACCGTGCCCGAGATCGGCCCGTCGGCCTCGCTGCCCCCTTCCAGGGCCTTCCCCTCCACCGGCCTCGTCGTCATGCGGTCCGGCTGGAAGGGGCCGGACATCTGGGCGTCGGTCCGCTGGGCCGACTGGTTCGACATGCACACCCACCCCGACGTCGGCTCCTTCATCCTCTACTATCAGAGCCCCGTGGCGCCCGACTCGGGCTTCTACTGCCCCGGGAACTACCATCGCAACGGCTACTACCAGCGCACCGTGGCCCACAACACCATCGCCATCCGCGACCCTGCGGCCAAGGACCCCGCCCAGAACTGCCAGCGCATACGTGAGAAGCGCACCTGGTCGTTCGCCATCGGGGCCGACGCCTGGGCGCGCAACTACGACGACTTCCACCGCGGCAGGCTCCTGGCCTTCGAGGGCCACGACCTCTATGACTACGCTGCCGGCGACGGCGCCAGGGCCTATCGCCCCGAAGTCCTCAAGGAGTTCTTCCGCCAGGTCGTCTTCATCCGCGACGGCGTCTTCGTGGTCTTCGACCGCGTGGAGACCCCGCGCGCCGAGCTCGAAAAGCGCTGGCTCATGCACCTCGTGGGCGAGCCCGCCATTGACGGAAAACTCCTCCGCAGCATCGTCAAGGGCCACATCGAGGACTACGATGGCTCGCTCGCCATCTCCCGCTCCAGCCGCCAGACCCTCGTCCGCTCCCACACCCTCCTGCCCGCCCAACACGTCATCCGCAAGATCGGCGGCGCAATCCCAGATGTCGCCACCAGCACACTCGTCCGCGTCCCTCGAACCACCCTGCGCATGGGGGCAGGCGACCCCTGGGATTGGTCCAACCCGCTCATCTTCGACTACAACGACCCGCTCACGGGCAAGAAGCTGGGCGCAATCTGCATCCAGCGCGACGTCCCCACCGACGCCGAGTACGAGGTCACTGATGCCGAGCTCTACCTCAAGCTCGTCTCCTCCGCGCGCAACAAGACCGATGAGATGCGCCTGAAGCTGGCCGACTACAAGAGCATCCTCGACCTCACGCGCGACATCGGCCAGCGCCTCGACGGCCACGCCGCCGTCCATTACCTCCCAGGCTACGAATACTACAACGAGGGGGTCAACTACGCCCCCGCCTACAGGCCCGGCCAGTGGGCGCAGATGGAGAAGATGATCCCCGAGGTCCGCGGCGGCCCCAACGACGCCGGCAGCTGGCGCATCGAGGTCCTCCCCGCCAACCCCGCCACCCGGGACTGCTTCCTCCACGTCATGCGCCTCCAGGCCCACGACAAGGAGCCCACCGGCGAGGTCAGCCTCACGCAGGACACCGCCGAGCGCGCCGAGGCCAAGATCGTCCTCGCAGGACGCACCTATCAGCTCGCCTTCAACAAGACAGGCGAGGTCGGCGGCCACATCCGCATCACAGAGGCCGACGGCAAGGTCGCCGCCGACCGCGACTTCGCCAAGACCATCATCCAGAAGGACTGACCCCCTCCCGCCCGCACCGAACCCCACCGCGGCCGGCGCCACGCATCCCGCGTGAGACGCCGGCCGCGTCGTTTCCCCCCACTCGTGCGGAGAGCGCCTCGGCCGCTCATGGGGCGGTTCGCGGGCCGATGACCTCGTAGAGGGTATGGGCGGCGCCGGCGAAGACCTCGCGGAGCAGAAACGCCGCGCGCAGGCCGGCCGCCGCGCGCACGTCGTCGCTGCGGAGGTAGGCGCAGGCGCCCCCGCCGGGCGCGGGGGCGGCCAGCGCCTTCTCCAGCGCCCGCCCGCCGTCGAAGCCCGCCACCAGCCGCACCCCTTGGCCCTCGCCCTCCACGGCGCGCAGGTAGTAGAGCGTGGCATACGGCCCCCAGTTGGCCACGATGGTGGCCCCTGGCCGAGCCGCCCCGAGCGCCCCGAGGCCGTCCGTGTGGTTCCACCGGGCAAACGTCGTCCGCAAGGGCCGCTTCGGGCGGACGAGTTCCCACGTCTTCGCCAGTCGGCCTTCGCCCGGGAGCCGCAGCCGCGCCGCAGCGTGGGCGGGCAGGAGGACAAGGGCCAGCGCGCCCGCGGCGAGCGCCCACCCCACCCATCGCGCCCGCGCCCGCCCCCACAGGAGGCCCAGCCCAACGCCCATTGCCAGGGCGAGGAGCGCGTGGCAGGGCAGGCGGTAGACATCGTAGTGGTGCGCGTGGGACATCGTGATGGCGGCATTGGCCTGGACCAGGTAGCCGATGCCCACGAGGGCGAGCGCCCGCGGACGGCTCCTGGCCATCGCGGCGACGCCCAGGGCGGCGAGCGCCAGGCCGACGGGCGAGAGCTCGCCGAGGGTCCGCGCGGCGTGCAGCGCCGCCTCCCGCACATAGCTCCAGGAGGCGACGCCCGCGAAGTACGTCCGCCAGTCCGACCCCGTGCCGCTCGCTGTCAGGTAGGCCCGCATCTTGGCCGCGACGCGGCCGGCCGTGGCGTCGGGGCCGAACCCCCGCCAGACGTAGTGCAGGTCGTAGCCCAGCCACAGGGCGCAGCCCAGGGCGCCCGCGGCCGCCGCGAGGCCCCCCGCGGCCAGCGCCTGCCGCCACCCAGCCCTTCGCACCCCCCAGACAATGTAGAGCGCCAGGACGGGCGCATAGAGCGCCAGCATCGGGTGGGCGCCCAGCGACAGGCCGTAGAGAAACACCCCCGCCGCGAGCGCCGGGCGACCCCCGCCATCGCTCCAGACCTCCAGGAGCAGGAAGACCGCCAACGTGAGCGCAAGGCTCACGCTGTAGGCATTGACGTAGAGGCTCTGGCTCCAGAACAGCGGCAGGAAGGCGAGCAGCCAGGTGGCGACGACGGCCGGGCCGCGCCCGACGCCCCAGCGCCGCAACAGAGCGTAGGCCAGCCCGGCGCTCGACGCCGCGGCCAGGACCGACAACAGGTTCGCTCGCCAGGCCAGCGGCCCGAGGGGGACGCATGCGGTCACCGCCCTGCCCAGGATGCCCATCAGGGGATAGCCTGGGGGATGGGCGAGACCGAGCGTGTAGGCCTGCGCTGCAAGGCAGGCCGCATCGCCATCGAGGACGTACTGCGAACAGGTTGCGAGGAAGACGGCCAGGGGAACGCCCGCGGCGATAAGCCAAGCGAAGCGACAGGGGACAGATGAGTGGAGCGGGCCGCCGGAAACCTGTCGTCTGTTGTCGTCTGTCATCTGTCCTCTGACGCTGCGTGGATCAGCCGCCGCGGCCCTTTGGTGGCGGGGCAGGGGCCGGGGCGGGCGTGAGCTTCTTGCGGGTGAGCCACTTCTCCGCGCGGTCGAGGAGCTCGATCCGCTTGACGACGAGTGCGGCGTGGGCGGGCTCGAGGCCGGTGCCCTGGTAGTTCTTCCACTGCTCGATGGCGGCCAGCGGCTGGAGGCCGCGTTCGAGGGCGTAGGCGGCTGCGGCGAAGCCCTCGCGCGACTTGCTCCTGCCCGCGATGGCGGCCAGCTTGGCGCCGGCGGCGGCGTAGTGGAACGCCGCATTGTCGCTCTCGGCGGCCCAGATGGCGGTGAAGGCGGCCTGGCACGCGGCGCAGTAACGGGACGAGCGTGCGTCGAGCTCGCCCGCCGCGTAGAGCGGCCCGCTGGGGCAGGTGGGGTCGCCGCAGGGCGCGAAGCCGAGCGAGCGGGCGAGCGCGTGGAGGACCAGGCGGCGCGCGCGGCTGGAGCGCTGGTCCGCAGTGTCGCCCAGGCGTGCCAGGGAGACGAGCGCGGCCCCGCCGGGCCGCGTGGGCGCCATGGCGTGGTCGAGGCCGGGCATGCTCACCTCGGCGGCCGTGACGCCAATGATGCGGACGGCCTGGGGGTCGGCGGCTTGCTCGCGGTCGAGGTGTGCCAGGATGGGGCGGGCATCGCGGGCGCGCGGCTCCGCGGCCGGGGCGAGGGACACGACCTTGGTGGAGATGTCCACCTTGATGCCCTGGGCCGCGCCTCCTGGGCTCTTGAGCGAGGTGGCCAGGTCGGTGGCGAGGTCGCGGAGCGCCGGCCGCGCCGCGGTGCCGACGGCGATGAGCACCAGGTGGGGCACCGTGGCCTCGTCGCGCACGTCCCGCCAGTCGCGCGGGGTGGCTCCGCGCTGCTTCTTCTTCGGAGTGTCCCTGTCGAGCTTGCTGAGGGCGTCGAGGGCGCCCTTGCGGATGGCCGACTGTGGCGCATTCAGCAGCTCGACGTCGCTCACCACCGGGAAGTCGTGGTGCAGGCGCGCGACCCCGCTGCGGAGCACCTTGGCCACCTCCTTCTCGTCGTCGTGGAGCTCCAGCAGCTTGGTCAGAAGGTAGGCGTGGGCGGGGTCCACGAGGCGGACGAGCCACGAGGCCACGCGCTCGCGGCTCTCGCGCGCCGCGTCGTCGAAGAGCGGCAAGATGTGGAGCAGGAGCACGGGATCGTCCCAGCGGGCGATGACGGCCCGCGCCGCCTGGCGCAACGACTCGTGGCGCAGGGCGTCCACGACGAAGGGCGCTCCGAACGGCGAGCCGAGTTCCTCGATGGCCTTGAGGCACTCGAGGCGGACGTCGTCCTCTTTGGCGTTGACGAGGACCTCGGTGAGGACAGGCTCGGCCTCGTGGCCGGCGATGGCGGCGAGGGCCTTGGCGGCCTCGGCGTGGAGGTCCTTCTCATTGGGGTTGCGCAGGGTCTCGACGATCTTGGGGACTGAGGCTGGGTCGCCGATGGAGGCGAGAACGCGCAGCAGGTGGCGGCGCTGGACGGGGGTGCCGCCGGCGAAGGCCGCGCGGACGATGGGCAGGGCGGCAGGCCCCTTGTGGGCCAGCTCGCCCTCGGCCTTGAGGCGGGCCGCCTCCTTGTCGTCGAGCAGGGCCTCGACGAGCGCGTGGGTCCTCTCGCGGGCCTCCAGGCGCGCGAGGAGCTCTGGGGACACCGCGATGGCTTCGCCGGTCGCCGTCGGCGCGGGGCCTTCGACCGTGGCCTTCTCGATCTCCCCCTTGTCTACGACGAGGGTGGCGCCAATGTCGAGCTCGATGCGGGCCTTGTTGCCGTCGTAGGTCACGCGCCCCTGGAGCTGCTGGCCGTTGCGCAGCACGATGGTGTCGGCGCTCGCGCGAAGGGCGCCGAGGGCGGCGAAGGCAGCGAAGAGGGCGCGGAAGGCGTGCCGGGGGATGGCCTGCCTCATGACGGTGGCTTTCGCTTCTTGCGCAGGAAGCCCAGGAGGCCGCCCTCCTCGCTGGGCGGCTGCGGCGGCGGGGGCGGCTGCGGCTGGGACTGACCCGCGACAGGCTCGGGGCGCGGCGGACCCGTCCCAGGGCGCGGCGGGGGCGGCGGCTGCGCGGGCTTGCGCTCAGGCTCGCTGGGCGCGACGTCGTCGAAGAGGGAGAACAGCGGCGCGCCATCGGTCTCGTCGGGCGGCTTCGGCTCGGACGGCTCCTCGTCCCCCCGCCGGGCGGCCTGCTGGCCGGCCTCGGGGGGGCCGCCCTTGTCCACGCGGTCGAGGAACTCGAAGAAGCCGCGGACGTCTTCCTCGATGGGCTCGCGGGTGGGTTTCGGGGCCTCGGGGGCGGCAGGGGGCTCCTGGCCGCCGGGCTGTGGGGGCGGCGCGGCGGGACGCGGCGGCGGGGGGGCCGGGGCGGCGGGCGGCGGTGGGGCCGTAGCCTGCGCCTTGCGCGGCTGCGCCGAGGCTTCGGCGGCGGCAGGGGCAGGCTCTTCGCGGGCGCCTGGGCGCTCGGAGACCTCGATGGGCACCGTCGTCGGCGCGCTCGTGGCGGTCGGGATGCGGAACTCCAGAATCGTCTTGCCGACGTAGATGGCGTCGCCGTGCTTTAGCTGGCGGGTCGTGATGCGCTGGCGGTTGACGTAGGTGCCGTTGCTGCTGCCGAGGTCGGCCACGGACCACTCGTCGGCGCCCGTGGCCTCCAGCTTGCAGTGGTTGCGCGAGACCAGGCGGTCCTTGACGATGATGTCGGCCTCGCGCGAGCGGCCGACCAGATAGGTCTTGCCCTCCTCGAGCGCATACTCGCTGCGGTCGGCGTGGCCGGCCTTGGTGAGAAGCAGGGCCTTCATCCGAGTGCCCTCGGCGCTCAGTGGCATGGCGGTCCAGGGCGCGGCGGACGACCGGTATCCTAGCGCGCCAGCATCGGCATGTCAAGCAATGAACGATGGTCCCCCCAAGGTGGCCGGAGCCCACGACCACGAGCGAGTGCCGCACACCGCATGCATGTCGGATGCCGCCTCATGGCTCGTGCGCCGTCCCCTGTGGCGCTATACTATGCTGGGCCCTGTGCTGAGCCGCCGCGCCGAGGCCGCCGGCCCCCGGCAGCATTTCGCCGCGCCCAGGTGTCTATCATGGCGCGCACGAGGAGTGGTGATGGAGACCCGTCCCGCCGCGGAGCCGCAGGGGGCCTCGGATGGCGACTTGGTGCGGCAGGCCAGGTCGGGCGTTACCCGGGCCTTTGAGACGCTGGTCCGTCGCTACCAGGGCCTGGCCGTCGCGCGGGCCTACGCGGTCGTGCGGGACCGGGGGGAAGCGGAGGACGTGGCGCAGGAGGCATTCATCAGGGCCTTCCGCTGCCTGGGCCAGCTCCGAGAGCCTGAGGCCTTCGTGCCCTGGCTGCTCCAGACGGTTGTGAACGTGGCCCGCCGCGCGGCGACGCGGCTGGCGCGGCGGCCCGGCCCGCTGCTGGACGGCGACGGCGGGCGCGACCCGTCGCCCAATATGGAGGTGCTCGATGCCATCGGCGCGTTGCCCGCAGGCTATCAGCAGGTGCTCCACCTGCACTACGCCCAGGGCTGCTCGTGCCAGGAGATTGCTCGGCTCACAGGGCTTCAGGTCAGCTCCGTCACGTCGCGGCTCACCCGCGCGCGGCAAATGCTCCGCAGGCTGCTGAGCGAGGACAGGTCAAAGCCATGAACTGCGAATGGGTCACCGACCACATTGACGCCTACGAGCTCGGGCTTCTGGAGGGCGACGAGCGCGCCGGCCTCGAGGCCCACTTGGCCTCGTGCCAGGCCTGCCGCGGGCTGCTGGAGACCGTGAGGGCGACGGACCGGGCGGCCCGCGCGGCGCTCGCGTGGGCCGAGCCCTCCGGCGACTTTGCCGCGGGGGTCGCCGCTCGCGCCCGCGGCCTCATCCGCCGCCGCCTGGTGGCCTGGGCCGGCGTGGCCGCCGCTGCCGTGGCCGCGGTGCTCCTGGCCGCGCTCCTCTTGGGCAAGCCGCGCAGGGAGGACGCGCCTCAGGCCAGCGCGCCGCCGCCGGCGTCGGTGCCCGCGGCCGCCCTCCCTGAGCCGGCTGCTGGGCTGCTCGTGGGCGAGGCCCGCGACGCCTATGGGCTGCCGGCCAGGGGCATCGTCCAGGGGCGTTCCTACGTGGCGGCCGCCCACGCGGTGGTCAGAGTGGCCGACAGCTCCGTGCTCCTGCTCGCCGGGGGAAGCGAGTTCGCGTCCCTGGCGCCTGACGCGGCACAGGGAGCGGCGATGAGCGTCCTGGCGGGCACGGTGGTGGGGCAGGTGGGCTCGCGCGGGGAGGACGTGGCCATCGAGCTTGCGCCCGAGCTGGGCGGCGCCATCGTGCGCACCAGGGGCTGCGAGTTCTACAGCGCGGGCTTCCCGGCCCACCGCCTGGCCGCGAGGCTCGCCTTCCCCGCGGGGTCCCTGGCGCGGTGGCCGGAGGACATCCGCCTCCACGTCTTCAGCGGCAAGCTCGAGCTCGGCCTGGGGGCGCAGCGCCTCGTGCTCCTGCCCGGCGACTCGGCGATCATCTCGGGCGGCGCCTGCGCCGGCACCACGCGCTCGGCCCGCGCCCGCGCCGCCGAGCTGCGCGCCATCCTGGGCGATGAGCTCCTCGCCCGGCGCGACCTCTACGATCGGCTCTGCGGCGACTACGCCCGCCGCCTCGTCGAGCTGCGCTCGGCGGTTGGCCGAGGCGGCGTGTCGTATCACCAGGAGCGGACCGAGCTCGTGACCTGGTTGCTCGAGAGCCACTCGGCCGCGCTGGAACGCATGGAGGCCAACGACCCGGAGCTGGCCGAGCTCGATGCCATCGAGGCCGAGCTGCGCCGCCTGGAGCTCCTCGACGAAGAGGCCCACCGCGCCCTGGAAGGGCTTGTGATGCAGATCGCTTCCGCAGGGTAAGTGTCCTTGCGGGTCACTCAGTCGGCTGGGCTGCCGCCCAGCATCAAGGAAGGAGCGTGTGAGATGACGAGATGGCTGTGGCTTGGCTTGGCGCTCGTGGCGTGCGCCCAGGTCGCCTCGGCTGGCGGGCCGCCTGGCCGGCGCGACGGCGACCGTGGCGGGCCGCCCGACCGCGGGCGCTTCGAGATGTTCCGGCCCGACGCCTTCGGGCAGCGGGGCCGCAGCAACGCCTTCGACGCGGCGCGCCGCTACTTCGACCTGACGCCCGAGCAGCAGGCGGCCCTGGCCAAGCTCGACGAGCAACGCGACGCCGAGGAGCGCGAGGCCCGCGCCGAGCTCACCAAGCGCCTCGACAAGAAGTTCGCCGCTCTCATCGTCGAGGTCTTCCCCGCCGACCAGAAGGCCAAATACGAGGGCGTCCTCGCCGCCCTCGCCGCGCGCGACGAGGCCATCGAGGCCGCGCAGAAGGAGTTCCGCGCCGTCCTCGACAAGGTGCGCACCGCCACCCCAGCCCAGCGCCGCGGCTTCTTCTTCTCCCGTGACGGCCTGCCCAACACCAAGGCCGACATCATCCGCCAGTACATCAACCTCACCGAGCAGCAGCACGGCGCAGTGGACGGCCTCCAGCGCGACGCCTGGACCGCCCTGCGGGACAAGATGCGCGACATCCCCCGGCCGCAGGACTGGCGCGACGCCGACGCCCGCCAGAAGTACGCCGACGCCATGCGCAAGGCCCGCGAGGCCGTGGACACCCAGACCGCCCAGGCCATGGCCCTCCTGCTCGACCCCGAGCAAAAGAAGGCCTACGACGCCGCTGCCGCCGCGATGGACCTCTGCAACAAGAAGATCGCCGAGGCCGACGACGCCTGCGAGAAGAAGCTCACCGAGCTCGTGGGCGCCGAGAAGGCCAAGGCCATGCGCGCCGGCGGCTTCGGCCAAGGCGGCTGGCTGATGGGGCCGCCACCCGGCGGACCGCAGGGACCCCCGCCCGACGGCGGCGCCCCTAAGGGCGATGCGCCCAAGGCCACCGCCTTCTGACCCCCAAGCGTTGTCAGCCCCCGGCAACGGCGAGTCCCCCGTCGGCGCAAGCTGGCGGGGGACTTGCATGCCCGGTCCTCAGATTCCAGATCCCAGATTCCACATTCCACACTCCGCCTTCCACATTCCGCCTTCCGCACTCCGCACTCCGGACTCCGCACTCCGGACCCCGCACTGATTGCAGATTCATGGGGCAAGAAGCCGGGCTAGTGCATGAGGGCGTCGGGCGGGACGTCCGCGTCGGGGGGCGTGGGCGGGGCCTCGGGTTCAGGCTCGGATTCCGGCTTTGGTTCAGGCTCGCGGGGCGCCTCGGGCTCGGGCGAAGAGGCCGCCTCGGCGGTCTCCGGGGGCGCCAGCTCCTCTTGGACCTCCACCGGCGGGGTGTAGGGGGGGCCTTCGAGCTGTGGCTCGGCGCCGGGGTAGTAGTCTGGGGCGGCCGAGGGCTCGACGGGGACTGTCACAGACGCGGGGGCCGGGCCTGGCGGGTAGGGCTCTGGCGGGGCCTGGGGGCTGGTGGTGGGGGCCTCGTCGTCGGGCCAGCCATACTTGGGGCGGAAGAACCTCGCTGCGAGGATGCCGACCTCGTAGAGGACGATGAGGGGGCCGGCCATGAGGCTCATCGTCAGGGGGTCGCCGGTCGGCGTGATGAGCGCGGCGGCGACAAAGATAAGGAGGATGGCGTAGCGGCGGTGCTTGGCGAGGGTCTTGGGCGACAGGATGCCGAGCTTCGAGAGCGCCACGATGACGAGCGGGGTCTCGAACGTGATGCCGAGGACCAGCATCATGAAGGCCTCGAGCTTGACGGCCTCGGCGACGTCCCACTGCGGCCTGACGCCCATCATCACGCTGTCCTGGATGAAGAAGGCGTACATGATGGGGACGAGGACGAAGTATCCGAAGGCGGCGCCTGCGGCGAAGAGGAAGAAGGTGACGAGGATGGCGGGGCCGATGACCCGGCGCTCCTTGCGCTTGAGGCCCGGGGCCACGAAGCCCCAGAGCTGCCAGACCGTCACCGGGATCGTCACCCCGATGGCCGCGAAGAGACAGTAGTAGATCGAGGCCATGAACAGCGAGCCGGGGGTGCGCACGAACATCAGCTTGTCGAACTCTTCCGGCTTGTTGCCCGCAGTGACCCAGGCCGACTTGATGGGATAGCACAGCCAGGCGAAGAGCCGCATCCTCATGGCGAACAGAAAGACCAGGGTGGCGACGACAATGGTGGCTATGCAGATGAGCAGGCGCCAGCGGAGCTCCAGGAGGTGCTCGAGGAAGGACATGCGCTTCTGGTCAATGCCGAACTCGTCCTCTTCCTCGGCCTGGGCCGCCTCTGGGCTTGTCGGGTTGGGCATCGCGTCGTCGCTCATCGTTTGTAGTGCGGCCCTCAGGGCGTATCTTCGTGGGGGTTCCAGCAGGCGCAGCCGCGGCCGTGGCCGTCTTCCTGCATCGGCGGCTCCTCGGTCGCACACTGCGCTGAGGCGCGGTCGCAGCGGGGCCTGAAGGCGCAGCCGTCGGGCCGCGCTGCGGGGTCGGGCACGGAGCCTGGGATGACGGGCAGGCGCTGGCGCCGCTCGCCGAGGGCGGGCACGCAGCGGAGCAGCCCGCGGGTGTAGGGGTGGCGTGGGCTGGCGAAGATGGCTGCGGCGGGGGCGCGCTCGACGATGCGCCCGGCATACATCACTGCCACGGCATCGGCCATCTGCGCCACGAGGCCGAGGTCGTGGGTGACGAGGAGGAGCGCGAGGTCGCGCTCCGCCCGAATCGCCGCGAGCAGCTCCATCATCTGCGCCTGCACCGTCACGTCGAGGGCCGTGGTCGGCTCGTCGGCGATGAGGAGCCTGGGCGAGCAGGCTAGCGCCATTGCGAGCATCACGCGCTGGCGCATGCCGCCGGAGAGCTGGTGGGGGTAGTCCCGCGCCCGCTCCGCGGGGTCGGGGATGCGCATCTGGCGCAGGAGGCCCACCGCGCGGTCGGCGGCCTCGGCGCGGCTGGCGCCGCAGTGGGCGCGAACCGCCTCGGCCACCTGGAAGCCGACGGGCAAGGCGGGGTTGAGGCTGGTCATCGGCTCCTGGAAGACCATAGCGATGCCCGCCCCGCGCACGCGGCGCATCTCGGGCTCGGGGAGGGCCAACAGGTCGCGGCCCTCAAAGACCACCTGGCCCCCCGCGATGCGCCCCGGGGGGCAGGGGACGAGGCGCAGGATGGCGAGCGCGGTGAGAGTCTTGCCGCAGCCGCTCTCGCCGACCAGTGCCAGGCACTCGCCCCGCCGCACCGCCAGGTCCACGCCGTCCACGGCCCGCACCACGGCGGCCTCGGTGTCGAAGTACACCCGCAGCCCGCGGACCTCGAGGATGGCCTTCTCCCGTGCGTTCGCGGGCTGGGGTTGGGCGATGGCTCCGTGCGCCTGGTGGGCCAGGGGTCTGTTCCTTGACTTGCCGCCTGGTGCATTGGGAACTCTTGGGTGCATGGTATCGGATCGGCGATGGGGTGTCAAGCAACGAAAGGCTTGCAAAGGTGGGCGAGTTGTGCTAGACTTTCGGCCCGAAGCGGCAGGGGCGTCCTGCCGCACCCGCGTTTCCTGGCCGCGGCGGGCAGGGCGGTCCTGCGGCGTCGGGCCGGGGGCCTGTCTCTCTCATAGGAGGGCGGTGCTGTGTCCCAACCAGCGAAGAGCCCGGGCGAGGCGGCGCAGCCACAGGGGCAGACGCTGCTCTTTGTGGCCTGCTTCGCGGCCCTCGTGGCCACATCGTTCTCGTTCATCATCCGCGTCCTGTGCATGGACGCCTGGCAGGTGTACTTCGGGCTGAGCGAGACGCAGAAGGGGGAGATTTTCGGAGCTGGCATGTGGCCCTTCGGCCTCTCGATCGTGCTCTTCAGCCTGATAATTGACAGGGTGGGCTACGGCAAGAGCATGATCTTCGCCTTCGCCTGCCACACGGTGTCGGCCATCCTGCTGATTTCGGCCAAGGACTACTGGTGGCTCTACGCGGGCTCGATCCTCAACGGGCTGGCCGCGGGCACGGTGGAGGCGGTGATCAACCCGGCAATCGCCTCGGCCTACCCGAAGGCGAAGACGAAGATGCTGACGATCCTCCACGCGGGCTGGCCGGCCGGCATGGTCTTCGCCGGCATCCCCATCCTGCTCCTGGGCATGAGCTGGCAGGTGCGGGTGGGGATCATCTTCATCCCGGTGATCCTCTACGGCCTGCTGCTGCTCAAGGCCAGATTCCCCGTCTCCGAGCGCGTGGTCGCCGGCGTCTCCTACCGCGAGATGCTGGCCGAGCCGGGCGCCATCGGCTGCCTGATCGTCCTCTACATGATCTGCATGGAGCTCAACCGCGTCTTCCGCCTCGAGAACCTCACCAATACCGGGTTCATTGACCTGCCCTCGCTCCCCTTCACCATCGCCATCGCGGTCATCACCCTGGGCTATCTGGCCTACACGCGGTCGCTGGGCAGGCCGATGTACATCCTGCTCCTGTTCGTGATGATCCTGCTGGCGACGACAGAGCTGGGCATCGACTCGTGGGTCTCGGACCTCATGAAGAAGCCGATGGGCGAGCTGGGCCTGCCCGGCGGCCTCCTGCTCATCTATATGCAGATCATCATGATGGTGCTGCGCTTCTGCATCGGCCCGATCGAGCGCGCCCTCAAGCCGCTGGGCGTGCTCTTCACGTGCGCCGTCCTGGCCGCCGTGGGCCTCCTGTTCCTCTCTAAGGCCGCGGGCGCCGCCATCCTCGTCGCGGCCACGATCTACGGCGTGGGCAAGACCTTCTTCTGGCCGGTCACCTTGGGCCTCTGCGCCGAGCGCTTCCCCAGGGGCGGCGCGCTCACCCTCAACGCCGTCAGCGGCGTCGGCATGCTCGGCGTCGGCATCATCGGCTCGCAGATCCTCGGCTTCTGGCAGGACACGAGCATTGACCGCGAGCTGCTGGCGCGCGACAAGGCCGCACACGCCCGCCTCATGGCCAAGGAGGAGAAGCGCAGCGTCTTCGGCCACTACAGGTCGCTCGACCAGAAGGCGGTCAACGAGGTGGCCGACAAGCTGGCCCTCTTCGCCGCGCGCAGCGCCACGCCTTACGAGCAGAAACTCGCCCAGGACCCCGCCTACCAGACCCTTGTGCGCAACGCCTACGACCACCTCGTCCGCAAGGAGGGCGACACCTCGGCCAAATCCTTCGAAGAAATGCACAAGGCCCTCGCCGAGCTCAAGGTCCTGGTGGACAAGGCCGAGGCCGACATCGTGGCCAAGGACCAGGCGCTCCTCGACGACGTCACCACCGCGGCCAAGCGCAGCGTCATGGGACGCGTCGCCGCCCTCCCGGCCATCATGGCCGTCTGCTACCTTGCCCTCATCCTCTACTTCGTCTCCAAGGGCGGCTACAAGGCCATAGACCTCATGGCGGAGAAGGGCGGCGGACACTGACCGCCGCCCCTCCGCCCGCAGCCACACGCTGACCACCGCTCACAGGGCCGCCGTCCCGCAAGGGGCGGCGGCCCTCGCCCTTATTGCGGATTGTAGATTGCGGGCTGCGGATTGAAAGCCGCGCGTCGCCAGGCGTGAGGCTTGAGGGGGTGAGGCTTGAGGCCGGGAGCCCTCACGTCTCAGGCCTCATGCCTGAGGCTCTCTCTTCCCAATCCGCAATCCGCGATCCGCATTCCGCAACCCGTAACGCCCGGCTTGAATCGTTTTCCCCGCTTTGCTACACTGCCGCCGCCGGTGGGTTCTGCCCCAGGCGCACGAATGGAGGACCGCACCCGTGGGGAATCGCCGCAGGCTCTTCGTGGCCAGTTGCCTGGCGCTCGTGGCCAACGCGATGGCGTTCTCGATCTGCACCGACATCATGGGCGACTACGCGCGCGCCTTCTCGATGACCCGCGCGCAAGTCGGCGCCGCCGTCTCCCTCGGCGCAATCGTAGGCATCGCCGTCCAGTTCTTCGGCGGCGCGCTCCTCGACTTCATCGGCATCGGCACCGCCTTCTGGCTCGCCTTCGTCACCCACATCGCCGGCATCGGCTTCGCGGTCTTCGCCCGGGGCTTCTGGAGCCTCGCCGCCGGCTGGCTCTTCTTCGCCATCGCCAGCAACATCGTGGAGGCCTCGATCAACCCCCTCGCCGCGACCATGTACCCCGACAGGAAGACCCACGTCCTGAACGTGCTCCACGCCTGGTGGCCAGGGGGCCTCATCATCGGGGGACTGGTGGCCTTCGGGTTCAGCGAGGTCCTCAAGCTCGCCGGGGCGCCGAAGGGCCTCGTTGACATCGCCTGGCAGATCAAGATGGGCTTCGTCCTCGTCCCAGTCATCCTCTACGCCATCCTGATCGTCGGCCAGAAGTTCCCCAAGACCGAGCGGGTCCAGGCGGGGGTCTCGGCGGGCGCGATGTTCAAGGAGGCCGCCCGCCCGATGTTCCTCTTCCTCGTCTTCTGCATGTTCCTCACCGCCTCCATCGAGCTTGGGCCGAACCGCTGGGTGGGGGTGTTCATCGAGGACATGATCGGCATGCGGGGCGTGCTGCTGCTCGTCTACACCTCGGGGCTGATGTTCGTCCTCCGATTCTTCGCCGGGCCGCTCGCCAAGGTGCTCTCCCCCACCGGCATCCTGCTCGCCTCCAGCGTGCTGTCGGGCCTGGGGCTCCTGTGGCTCAGCTACGCCACGACCGCCCTCGCCGTGTTCCTCTCCTCCACCGTCTTCGGCGTCGGCGTCACCTACTTCTGGCCGACCATGCTCGGCGTCACCTCCGAGCGGTTCCCCAAGGGCGGGGCCTTCCTCCTGGGCATCATGGGCGCCGCGGGCGGCCTCTTCCTCAGCTACGTCACCATCCCCGGCATGGGCAAGCTCCACGACCACTACACCCTCAGCGCCCTGCCCGCCGAAGTGTCGGCCAAGGTGGTGGTGGACGGCCGCGTGGCCGACGAAAAGCTCGCGGCGCTCACCGAGGCCGAAAAGGCTTCGGTGGACGCGGCCAAGCGCGATGCGGCCTGCACCACGTTCCGCATCGTGGCCGCCCTCGCCGCCGTCCTCGTCCTGCTCTTCGGCGGCATGCTCCTCTACGACAAGGCCCGCGGCGGCTACAAGCAGGAGCGCCTTGCGGCAGGCTGAGCGTCCTCGTCTCTCGTCCCTCGTCCCTCGTCCTCGATCTTCTCCGCTTGGGCGTGGAAGGCAAGAGTCGAGGACGAGGGACGAGGACGAGGACGAACGAACTAATCGAGCGGACCCCTCACGCATGCAGCCGACCCTTTTCGTCCCATTCATCCACTCCTACGGCGTGATGCTGGCCGTGGGCTTCTACGCGGCCTGGTGGCTGGCCGCCCGCCGCGCCAGGGCCGAGGACATCCACCCCGACGTCATCGGCAACCTGGTGCTCATCTCGATCATCGCCGGCGTGGTCGGCGCCCGCCTCGTGTGGTTCGCCCTCTACCGCGACCCGGGCGACTCCTGGCTCGTCCTCATCCAGGTGTGGAAAGGCGGCCTGGTCTTCTACGGCGGCCTGATCGCCGCCGCGATAGCCGACCTCATCTACCTGAGAAAGGCAGGGCTTTACCCCTGGCGCGTTGCCGACGTCGTGGCCCCCGCCGTCGCCCTCGGCCAGGCCTTCGGGCGCATCGGCTGCTTCCTCAACGGCTGCTGCTTCGGCGGCCTGGCCAGCGAGGCCTTTCCCCTCGCCGTGCGCTTCCCCGGCGCACCGACCGGCAGCCTAGCCTTCGCCGACCACGTCGCCCGCTACCCCCTCGCTCTGGCCCAGAGCACGGGCGTGCCCCTCACCCCAGAGGTCATCGCCGACCCCAGGGCGCTCGCCAAGCTGGCCGAGACCGCGCCCCTCTCGCTCCCTGTCCACCCCACCCAGCTCTACGAGTCGGCCGCGCTCTTCCTCATCGCCGCGCTCGCCATCGCCGCCACCCCCCACAAGCGACGCCACGGCGAGGTCTTCGCCCTCGTGTGCATCCTCAACGCCATCTCGCGCCTGGGCGTCGAACTCGTCCGGCGCGACACCATGCCCGTGGCCCTCGGCCTCAACCCGGGCCAGCTCGGCGCCCTCGCGGTGCTGGGCATCGGCCTCGCGCTCTTCGCCTGGGCACGCCTCCGCGGCAAGAGCTGAGCCTCGCCCCTGGCCCCGCCACAGGCCCCGCATTGCCCCTCCCCGAGCCAGGCGTAGTCGAATCTGGGGAAATCTCCCGCTCGGGAACTCGACGACGAACACGACGACGACGAGGGGGGGACGACGACTACGCGGGCGACGGGGACCAGGACGAGGACGATAGCGACCAGGTCAGCGCGCTGGGGGGGTGTCACAGCGGGATGCCCAGCGCGGAAAAAATCGCGCTTGACATTTCCGCCAAAAGGGGTATAATACGGAGCGCTGGCGAGAAAATCCAGACCGCCTGGGTCTAGCCAGTTTGCTCTTTGACAAGATGGTAGCCCTGTGGCGTGAGGTTGTGGAGCTGTCCCTTCGGGGGCGCTCAACCGTCCCTAAAAGACAGCACCGCGACCGTCACGTCCGACGTGCGTGCGCGTGTGCTGAGCCTTTTACTGGAGGGTATGATACCGGCTCAGAACGAACGCTGGCGGCGTGGATTAGGCATGCAAGTCGCACGAGAAACCCGGTGAAAATCGGGGAGTAAAGTGGCGAAAGGGTGAGTAATACCCGGGTAACCTACCCCCGAGATCGGCATAACCCGCCGAAAGGCGGGCTAATTCCGGATACGTTCCTCGGTCGCATGACCGGGGAGGAAAGGTGGGGACCCCGCAAGGGGCCTGCCGCTCGAGGAGGGGCCCGGGGCCTATCAGCTAGTTGGTGAGGTAACGGCCCACCAAGGCTATGACGGGTACGGGGCCTGAGAGGGTGTTCCCGCACACTGGGACTGAGACACTGCCCAGACTCCTACGGGAGGCTGCAGTCGAGAATCTTTGGCAATGGGCGCAAGCCTGACCAAGCGACGCCGCGTGGAGGATGAAGGCCTTCGGGTCGTAAACTCCTGTTGGGGCGAATGATGCGGGGAAGTGCCAATACCATTTCCCCGTGACTTCAAGCCCTGAGGAAGCCACGGCTAACTCTGTGCCAGCAGCCGCGGTAAGACAGAGGTGGCAAGCGTTGTTCGGAATCACTGGGCTTAAAGAGCACGTAGGCGGCCGGGTATGTCCGGCGTGAAAGCCCTCGGCCCAACCGAGGAACTGCGCCGGAAACTGCCCGGCTCGAGGGCAGAAGAGGAGAGTGGAACTCCTGGTGTAGCGGTGAAATGCGTAGATATCAGGAGGAACGCCGGAGGCGAAAGCGACTCTCTGGGCTGTCCCTGACGCTGTGGTGCGAAAGCCAGGGGAGCGAACGGGATTAGATACCCCGGTAGTCCTGGCCGTAAACGATGCGCACTGAGTGGGGCGGGCTCCGATGCTTGCCCTGCTGAAGCAAAAGTGGTTAGTGCGCCGCCTGGGAACTACGACCGCAAGGTTAAAACTCAAGGTAATTGACGGGGGCTCACACAAGCGGTGGAGCATGTTGTTTAATTCGAGGCAACGCGAAGAACCTTACCCGGGCTTGACATGCACGGATTAACCCGGTGAAAGCCGGGCCACACCCGCAAGGGTGGAACGTGCACAGGTGTTGCATGGCTGTCGTCAGCTCGTGCCGTGAGGTGTTGGGTTAAGTCCCGTAACGAGCGAAACCCTTGCCACTAGTTGCCAACAGCTCGGCTGGGGACTCTAGTGGGACTGCCGCCGTCAAGGCGGAGGAAGGTGGGGATGACGTCAAGTCATCATGGCCCTTATGTCCGGGGCGACTAACGTGCTACAATGGCCGGTACAGAGGGACGCAAGGCCGCAAGGCGGAGCAAATCCCAAAAAGCCGGTCCCAGTTCGGATTGGGGGCTGCAATTCGCCCCCATGAAGCCGGAATCGCTAGTAACCGCAGATCAGCTACGCTGCGGTGAATATGTTCCTGAGCCTTGTACACACCGCCCGTCAAGCCACCCGAGTTGGGGGCACCCAAAGCCGCGCCTCACAAGCGCGTCTAAGGTGAAACCAGCGAGGGGGACTAAGTCGTAACAAGGTAGCCGTATCGGAAGGTGCGGCTGGATCACCTCCTTTCTAAGGATCATTAGAAGCCGCGGCAACGCGGCTCCTATCGGCGCAACCTTGCGCCACGGGCTGCCTCTTGTATATACGAGTTGCCGATTGGCGACCCTCCCGGTCGGGCCATTGGCCCGCCCCGAGGCGTGCGGGCCCCAGAGGTCGCCGCTTCGGACCAGGGGCGGCTGCCAGTCGGCAATTCTTTTGGGCCTGTAGCTCACTCGGCCAGAGCGTGCCCCTGATAAGGGCAAGGTAGTAGGTTCGACTCCTACCAGGCCCACCACCCGCCCCTCCCGCTTCCCCATAACGGCGCGCGGCGCCGCGCACCAATCAATCCCCCCCGACCCATCCTGCCTCCCAACGGGGCGCAGCACCGCCGGCCACCGAACCAGAGGGCGCCTCCGCCATTGCCGATGCCGACACCGGACAGAGGATCAGTGTGCGCGCAAGGACTTGATCCTCTGTGCCAATTCTTGGCACGCTCCCGAAGCTTTTGCCCCACTGATACTTGCGACCTGGGCGCGTTGCCACAGAGCAGAGGCTCAAGGGCCTCCGCCTCACAAGTTGATCCTCTGTCAAGGGGCTGTCGCATGGCGTGGGACCCCGCGCTGAGCACGGGCGTCAGCCTTTCGGAGCGCGGCGACTCGTCGCCGCTCTCCACGCGGAACTTCCGAAACTGGAGTCGCGTCAGCCCATATTTCGCTCTTGACTGCCGAGGGCGCGCGGCTTACACTCATATAATCCAATGGCGTGGTACGCGCTCGACGAGACAGAGGAGAACCCCAAATGCGCAGGGCCACGGGAGCCGGCTACTCACCCTGGGCTATGGTGCTGCATGTCTGCCTGAGCATTGCGGCGTCGGGCAGGGGTGCCCCACCAGGCGCCGCATCGGGCACCGAAAGGCCCGCGGGCGTAGCCCCGCCCGTGATCTCTGCGACGCCGGTCAGTGCGGAGGAGCTGGGCTTCGAGGAGATCGCCTTCGTCAAGCGCAAGCCGTACTCGTCGGACCACTACTACACCGACATCAATAACGGGACAAGTCCCGACCGCTTCGTTCCGGAGAACGGCATCTACATCTACAATCTCAGGACGCGCTCGGAGCGGCCGGTCGTGACCGCCGCGGCCATGCCTGGCGGCAAGGGCTTCATCGGCCTGATCAGCCTGTCGTTTGATGCCAAGAAGATCCTCTTCGACTTCCGCGAGAACCCCGGCGCGGGGTTCCGCATCTGGGAGGTGGGCACCGATGGCAAGGGCCTGCGCCAGGTGTCGTTCCCGCCCAAGGACGAGGCCGAGAAGGCGGCCCGCTGGCACCCCGGCTGGCACACCGATGACATCCACCCCTGCTATCTGCCCGACGGCAGGATCATGTTCTCCTCCACCCGCTCCGAGCACACCGTGCTGTGCGGCGGCTCCTCTCACCTCGTGGCCCCCACGCTCCACAGGATGAACGCCGACGGGTCCGGCGTCGAGCAGCTCACGCGCAGCCCCGTCAGCGAGTTCTGCCCCATCCCCCTCGACGACGGCCGCGTGATGTACCACCGCTGGGAGTACGTGGACAAGGGCGCGCGCGTGGCCAAGACCATCTGGTCCATGAACCCCGACGGCAGCCGGCCCCAGGAGCTCTACGGCCTGGCCGACGACGACACGACCATCTACATGTACCCCAGGCCGCTGCCCGGCAGCCACACGCGGTTCGTGTGTGTCGGCACCTGCCACTTCCCCCAGGGCGGCTGCCTCGGCCCCATCCTGCTGGTGGACTACGGGATGGGGGTGCGCGAGCGCGGCCCGGACCCCAACGAGCCAGGCTACGTTCCGGGCGAAGGCCGCTACCCTGTGGTGAACATCACCCCGCACGTCTTCATCGCGCGCAGGTCGGAGCCCGGCTGGCACTTCCTGGCCGAAGGCGGCAAGTGGGTGCACGACCGCGAAGGCAGGAAGGGGCACCTCTACACGCACCCCTATCCTGTCAGCGACCGCAAGTTCCTGGTCTCCTTCAAGCCCAATCCCTCGGACCACTACAAGGCGGTCCCCAACGCCTACGGTCTGTGGCTGATAGACACGGACGGCGTTCACCGGCTGGTCCACGCCGACCCCGCGCTCTCGTGCTGGCATCCGCTTCCGTTGGTGCCCCGCGCGGTGCCGCCGCGCCTGGAGCCCGTGCGCAACCCGCAATACTCCGCTAGCAACCAGGCCGTCTGCGTCGTCGAAAACGTCTACCAGGGAATGGACGGCGTGGCGCCCGGCGAGGTGCGCTGGCTCCGCGTCAACGAGGTGTTGCCGCGCTACTGGTCAACCGGGCGGCGCTGGGGAACGTCGCTCAGCAGCTCCAGTTGGAAGGCCGCACTCTGGCCCCGCGTGCAGTGGGGCGTCGTGCCCGTCGAGAGCGACGGCTCCGCGCACTTCGTCGTCCCAGCCGGCCGCAGCATCTTCTACCAGGCCCTCGATGCGAACTTCAGGGAGATTCAGCGCGAGCGGACCTATGTGAACTACGCCCCCGGCGAGGTGCGCTCGTGCACAGGCTGCCACGGCGACCACAGCCGCACCCCGGCGATGCGCGCCGCGGGAACGCCTCTGGCCCTCGCCCGCCCCCCGAGCGTCCCACAGCCCCAGCCCTGCGACCTGAAGGCCAACGGCGGCGACGGCCTCGCAGGCCAGGTCATCCACTACCCAACCGACATCCAGCCGATCTTCAATGCCAAGTGCGTCTCCTGCCACGGCGCCAAGGAGCCCGCCGGCGGCCTCAGGCTCACCGGCGAGCTCACGACATACTACAACACCTCCTATGAGCAACTCGCCAGCAAGGAGCTTGCCGGCCCCATCATCCCCGAGTTCACCTCGTTCCGCCACGGCGACCGCGGCAACTACAACGGCGCCTACCTCCCGCCGCGAAGCCTCGGCTGCCCCAAGAGCGTCCTCATAGCCGTCCTGACCGACCCGAAGCACCCGAAGAACGCCAAGGACGACCACTCCAAAATGCTTACGGAAATGGAGCTGATGGTCCTCAGCCGATGGGTAGACACCAACTACCAGTTCTATGGCAGCTACTTTGGGCGCCACCATCCGCACTGGGCCGACAAGCGCGACCCGGCCGTGCCCGCCTACGATCCGGCGACCGACTTCCGCCGCAAGGCCACCTTCGAGGAGGCCATCAGCTTCCTCGCGCCGGCCTGGCACCGTTAGCCCCATCTCACACGCCAGCGGCTGGCGAGAAAGGGGCCAGAAAGGGCGGAGCGCGCGGCGCCGCAACGCAACAAGAACAAAGATGCGGGCGGTAGGGGGGGATGGTGCCGGGAGGGGGATTCGAACCCCCATAGCCTATGTGGCCACTAGGCCCTCAACCTAGCGCGTCTACCAGTTCCGCCATCCCGGCGTCGGCATCGGAATTATACCACCCACTCCGCGACCTTGCAAGCGCTATTGACTTTTCGGTCGAAGGGCGCTACGCTGCAAGGGACGCGAGGCTTCCTGAGCCTTCGAGGACCTCGGAAGTCCTGCGTCGCCCCTTCCCCGCTCCCGTGGCGATTCCCCGAACGAGTCCCGTGTGGGCCTGACGACAGAGGTTCTCCCCCTCGCCGAGCTCGAGGGCGCCATCCAGAGGCGGGCGCGCCACCTGGGCGCGCACTACACCCCGCAGCCGTTGGCGGAGCGGGCGGTGGCGGGCGCCCTCGGCCCGCTTTGCCGGGGGCTTTCGGCCGAGGGGCTTCTGCGCCTGCGCGTGCTCGACCCGGCCGTGGGGAGCGGGCGGTTCCTCCTGGCCGCGCTGGGGTTCCTGGACGCGGCGACGGGGCGGCCGGGGCGCTTCCGCAAGGCCATCGCCAGCCGCTGCCTCTTCGGGATTGACGTTGACCCCGCGGCGGCGGCCCTGGCCCGCCGCGCGCTAGCCGAGGCATCGGGCTGCGAGCCCGCGGCCCTGGAGGGGCAGATCGCGGTGGGGGATAGCCTACTGGACGACGTGGGCTCGCTGGTGGGCGCCGAGGGCTTCGACGCCGTGGTGACGAATCCGCCGTGGATTTCCTTCTCGGGGCGGCAGGCGGGCGCCCTGGGCCACGGGGCGCGCCGTCGGCTGGCCGAGAGGTTCCGCTCGTTCCGCCGCTGGCCGACGACCCACGGGGCGTTTCTGGAGCTCGCGGCACGCCTCCTGCGGCCGGGCGGGCGCGCCGCGTTGGTGCTCCCGCTCCAGGTGTGCCATCTGCCGGGCTACGAGGCCGCGCGTGCGGCGGCGCGCGAGCGCTGCCGCTTCGAGCCGCCGCCCGAGCCGTTGGGCGAGGGCTGCTTTGCGGGCGTGGTGCAGCCCGCCGCAATCGTCTACCTCGCCGCGCCTGCGGCCGCCGGCGTCGCGGCGGCGGCCGCGGCCGCAGCGGAGCTCGAGGCCCCCCAACCCGCAATCGGCAATCCGCAATCAGCAATCGAGGGCGCGATACTGCGGCTGATGCGGCGCCACCAGCCCGCGCCGCCAGGAGCCTTCCGCGACCCGGGGGTCCACACGGGTAACAGCGCGGAGCTTCTCCTCCGCGATGAGCCTGGGGAGGGACTTGTGCCGATCCGTGAAGGCCGGTGCGTGCGGCCGTTCCGTCTGGGGCCACCGCGGCGCTGGCTGGCCGCGAGCACGGAGTTGCCCGCCGGCCACTATTGTCGGGTGGGGCCGCCGTCGGTCTACCTCGGCGCGCGCATCCTGGTGCGCCAGACTGCGAGCCGGCCGATCGCGGCGCGCCACGTGGAGCCGGCTCACTTCCGCAACAGCATCCTCGCGTGCTACGGGGTGCCGGGCCTCGACGATGCGGCGCTCGTGGGCCTCCTCAACAGCACGCTGCTCGGCTTCTACCACCGCTGCTGCCAGCCCGACAGCGGGCAGAGGGCCTTTCCCCAGGTCAAGGTGGGCCACCTCCAGTCGCTGCCCATCGCGCGTGACGCCGACGCGCTGACGCCGCTCGTGGCCCGCATCGAGGCGCTGGCGGCGAGGGGTGGGGACGGTGGCCGCGAGCTCTCGGAGGCGCTTGGTCGGCTCGACAGCCTGGTGTTCCGCCTTTATGGGCTGGACGCGGAGCAGGCGGGCTATGTGCGGGCGAAGATGAGCGGGCGGGCGTAAGACGGCTGAGAGGAGAGAATACGGGGGCGACGGCGGCGCTCGGCCTGGCGTTCGCACCGTTGCTGGCCGATGCGAGCGCCAGGGCACGGCGCGGAAGACCACCTTTCGCCGGGCACCGACACGTGCGATGGCTAGCTCGCGGGCGGCGGGGGGATATCCGCGAGCTCCCGTTCCATCGCACGCATCGGACGAGACGCTGGTTCCTCGCCAGTCGCCCCCGAAGTTGTCAATTGTGGCCCCTCATCCCGGCGCATTCACTTGAGAGCCAATGCAGCGCCGATGCCTTGTCCGCCTCCTGAGTTTTCACTCTCGATGCCACACGGTCTGAGGGGCCGTGGCTGGGAGAGCTCATCGCTTCAACCCAAGCCGTAGAGCGAAACAGCAACATGTGTGCCAATCGCTGCCCCTCAGGCTCAATGAGTTGCAACGATGTGGGGCTGTCTGGACGCAAACATTGTGACACAAGGGACTTACGGCTCCGGCCGCCCCCCGGTCAAAGGGGGCCGCGGGCCGATCGTGGCGGCCAGGGGGGGTTGGACATCTGCACTCAGCTTCCGAAACAACGCTGAAATCCGCCCTAGTGCAACGTGTAAGTCACTGTCAGCACAAGAGTTAGCTCAGGCGCCACACTGCTGTGGCGCCACCGGGCCTCCGGCGCGCCCCGCGAGGCCTCAAGAATGGCCGTTGACAGCGCGTGGGCGCTGCGAGTATGATGTCGCCTGTGGTGCGCGACACGGGCCTGGCACGCGCCAGAGGTGTGGATGCATGGACGACGGAGTGTCCCCCGAACGCCTGCTGGCGGCGCTCGAGGAGGAAAAGCATCGGCTGGCTGCGGCCATCGAGTGCATGGCCGATGGCGTCCTGATCCTCGACAAGGCGTACCGCTTCGCCACGCTGAACCCCGCAGGGGCTGAGCTGCTCGGCGTCCGTAACCTCGAGGAGCTTGCCCTCAAGCTGCGCGGGGGCCAGGTGGACCCCGGCATCCACCCCCTCTTCTGGCTCGAGGCCCACGGCGAGCGGGCGAAGCCGGTCCGCTGCTGGCTCCTGCGCGAGTGTGGCCAGGAGCACTGCCCGGCCTACGGCTCCGGCCTCTTCCCCTGCTGGCTCTACGACGGCACGCTGTGCGAGGGCGGCGGCCCGGAGCGGTTCCCCGACAAGCTGCCCACCTGCTACCAGTGCGCCGTGTATCAGAGCAATGCCCGCATCGCCGACCCCGCCCAGGCCCGCGGCCGGCGCGAGCTGAGCATCGCGCGCCCGGCCAAGAAGGTTCTCGTCTGCCTCTCCGCGCCCATCGTGGACCGCGAAGGCCAGTTCCTCGGCGCTGTCAAGCTCCTCCACGACGTCACCGCCGAGCGCATGATGGAGCAGAAGCGCGCAGAGTTCGCCTCCTTTATCACCCACGAGCTCCGCACGCCGCTGACCTCCATCGCCGGCTTCCTGGCGGTCGTCCTCGGCGGCTATGCCGGGCCGATCTCCGAGGCCCAGCGTCAGCCCCTTCAGACCGCGCTGGCTCAAGCCAAGCGCCTCGAGAAGCTGGTGGACACGTTGCTCGACATGGCCGCGGTCGAGGCGGGACGCTTCCGCCTGCGCCTCGGCCGCTTCGACCTCACCCCCGTCATCCTCGAGACCGCCCAGATACTTCAGCCGCAGGCCGACGCCAAACAGGTCACGCTCCGCGTCGTGCCCCCCGCCGAGCCGCTCATCGTCACCGCCGACCGCGACCGCATCCTCGAGGTGCTGACGAACCTGACTGCGAACGCGATCAAGTACACCGAATCGGGCGGGGAGGCCGAGGTCCTCGCCCGCGACACCCCCGACGGCGCGGTCGTCGAGGTCGCCGACACCGGCGTGGGGATACCCGCCGACGACCTCCCGCACCTCTTCGAGCGCTTCTATCGCGTCAGCTCCACCGCCTCGCGCGTCCGCGGCTCGGGCCTCGGCCTCGCCCTCTGCCGCGGCATCATCGAGGGCCACGGCGGCCGCATCTGGGTCGAGAGCACCCCAGGCAAGGGCAGCCGCTTCTTCTTCTCACTCCCCCGAAACCCGCGGCCCCCCTCGGCCCAATCGTGAGGCGGACACCGCGCAGTCCCAAACTGGACACTTCTTGTCCACCTCCCCCGCCCGGCCAGACCACAGGGGGCCAATTCCCCGCCTGCGGTTCTGGCCCCCTGTAGAAGCTGTGTATCTCGTTGCCCAGCCGCTACTTGCGGCGGTCTAGGGACGCCTACAGAGGGCCAAGTCCTGCCCCGCGAGCGCTGGCCCGGTGTCCAAAGGCACACCATTTGCCCAATGGTACTCCCACCCTGCGACTCCACCTCACTTCGGGCACACAGGAGAGCGAAATGACCATCATCGAGCCCCACATCCACATGGTCTCGCGGACGACCGACGACTACCAGCGGATGTACGCCGCCGGCATCCGCGCCTGTGTCGAGCCCGCCTTCTGGATGGGCACCAACCGCCGCTACGCCGGTACCTTCTTCGACTACTTCCAGCTCATCCTCGACTTCGAAACCGTCCGCGCCCGCCGCTTCGGCATTGACCACTACGCCGCCGTCTCCGTAAACCCCAAGGAGGCCGAGAACCTCTCCCTCGCCCGCGAAGTCATCGCCGGCATAGGCGAATACCTCGACCACCCCCGCTGCATCGCCGTCGGCGAAATCGGCTTCAACAACATCACCGACAACGAGGAAGCCGTCTTCATCGCCCAGCTCGAACTGGCCAAGGCCCGCCGCATGCCCGTCATCATCCACCTCCCCCACTTCCACAAGCCCAAAGGCGTCGCGCGCATGCTGCCCATCCTCAATGCCATGGCCATCCCCGAAGAGATGATCCTCATAGACCACAACACCGAGGACACGATGCCGCTGCTCCGCGACACCGGCTACTACCTCGGGCTCACCGTCTACCCCATCTCCAAACTCACCCCCGAGCGGGTCTCCAACATCATCCGCCGCCACGGCGCCGAGCGGGTTCTCGTCAACGGCTCCGCCGACTGGGGGGTCAGCGACCCCTTGAGCCTCGTGAAGGTCGTGGACTTCATGCGCCAGGACGGCCATTCCGAGGCCACCATCAAGAGCCTCGTCTTCGACACCGCCAACGCCTTCTACTCCCACTCGCCCCGCTGGAAGCCAGAGCTGGACCTAACCCCAGTTGACCCGCGCGAGTTCCAGCGCTAAGCTCTTTGTGGTTCCGCCTTCAGGCGGTCTTCGCCTCTTCATCTGTCGTCTGCCATCTTTCATCTGGAATCCGTGATCAGTAGCCAGACGGTAGGGCGTGCATACTTGCACGCGGAATCCTCTGCGAGATGAGCACGCGCCCCCGCCCCCTCACCACCTGGTGCCGCCTCCTGCGCCTGCCCAACCTCTTCACGGTTCCCGGCGATGCCATCGCCGGCTACGCCCTCGCCAGCGTCCCACTTGTCCCCTGGGAGCGATTGGTCTGGCTGTGGGTTGTGCCCTGTGTCCTGCTCCTCTACGCCGCGGGCCTTCTCCTCAACGACTTCTTCGACCGCGAGGCCGACGCCCGAGAGCGTCCCGAAAGGCCGATCCCATCGGGCGCGGTTCGCCCTGGCACAGTCTTGCTGGCGGGTCTCGTTGCGTTGGCTGCTGGCGTGGTCCTCGGCTTTGTCAATGGCCCGGCGCCGGGCCTGGCCACGCTGGTCGTTGCTACGCTCGTCTTCGGCTACGACGCCGGCCTGAAACGAGTGAGGGCGGTCGGCCCGCTGGTCATGGGGAGCTGTCGTGCCGGCAGCGTCCTGATCGGGGCCTGCTTCGGCACGGCTGGAGCTGAGGCGATCGTGAACACGGCCCGCCGCCTGGTGGGCCTTCGGGCCGGTTTCTTCAAGGAGGGCCAGGATCTCCTGCTCATGCTCGCCGCAGCGGGAGCTTGGGCGCTCACCTCCGCAGTGACGGTGACCGCAGCCGCCGAGACCGGCGGGAGGCGACCTGGCCGCGTCGCCTACCTGCCCGGGCTGACTTGGGCGGCTCTTGCCGGCACGGTGTGGCAGCAGCACGTCCTGATAGCTCGGTGGCCCGAAATCGCATGCTTGGTTGCAATGGGCCTTGCCTCGGTCCTTGGGTTGGGTTGGGCTTGGGCGGCGCGCGCGGGCCGCCTGGCCACACACAGCTTGATAGGCCGACTCATACGGGCGATGATCCCGGTTCAGGCCGCGTGGTGCCTGCTCACCCTGCACCATCACTATCAGAGAGTCGAGGGAGTGGCCATCATCCTCGGCTTCGCGGCGCTTTGGGCGGGGGCCACGCTCTCGGCGCGACGGTTCTACGGCAGTTGATGCCCCCCACCGACCTCGCGTCGGTAGGGCAGGGGATTGGCAACTAGGGGGCGGCATCTCCCCAACCCCCCTCCCTTCCAGGGAGGGGGTGGGGGGAGGGTCGGGCGCTCATTCTGACCCTGGCCTCCCACCCTCACCCTGCCCTCTCCCTGAGAGGGAGAGGGGTCAAGCGCGAGCTCCCTCCCGAAGGTTCCAATACCTTCGGGAGGTTAGCCGGTTTGGCCGCTGTGCTGTCGCCGCGGGACTGTCGCCGCGGGACGTTACCCTCCCGAACGCATTGGAACGTTCGGGAGGGGGTCGCGGTATGGCGCTTGGCTGACCACGCGGTGGTTCTACGGGAGTTGATTCCCCAACCCCCCTCCCTTCCAGGGAGGGGGCGGGGGGAGGGTCGGGCGCTCATTCTGACCCTGGCGTCCCACCCTCACCCTGCCCTCTCCCTGAGAGGGAGAGGGGTCAAGCGCGAGCTCCCTCCCGAAGGTTCCAATACCTTCGGGAGGTTAGCCGGTTTGGCCGCTGTGCTGTCGCCGCGGGACTGTCGCCGCGGGACGTTACCCTCCCGAACGTATTGGAACGTTCGGGAGGGCGCAAGTTCGTTACCCTCCCGAACGCATTGGAACGTTCGGGAGGGGGGTGCGGTATGGCGCTTGTCTGACCGCGCGGTGGTTCTACGGGAGTTGATTCCCCAACCCCCCTCCCTTCCAGGGAGGGGGCGGGGGGAGGGTCAGGCGCTTATGCTGACCCTGGCGCCCCACCCTCACCCTGCCCTCTCCCTGAGAGGGAGAGGGGGCAGACAGAGGAGCCTATGGAGTACCGCAAGTTCGGCGAGCTCGATTTCCGCGTCTCGGCGCTCGGCTTCGGGTGCATGCGGCTGCCGACGCTGGGCAAGTACGACGCGATTGACGAGCCGCTGGCCATCGAGATGATCCGCTATGCAATAGATAACGGGGTGAACTACCTCGACTCTGCCCACGGCTACCACGGGGGCAACTCCGAACGCCTCATCGCAAGAGCCCTGACCGGCACCCCTCCGCCACAGCGCGCAGCCGACCCGCCACCCCGTGTCATTCCGAGCGTAGTCGAGGAACCTTCCAAAGGAGCAAACCGATGGCATGGAGCAGGCTCTGTAGCCGGCGCGGACTCCCCTGAAAGGTGCTTCGATAAGCTCAGCATGACAGGGGGTGGGCGCGCGCTGCTCTCAGCGGCCGGACGCGCTGAGAAGCAGTGGGCGGAGGCCACCTATCGCGACAAGGTGCGCGTCGCCACCAAGATGCCCGCATGGGCAGTGAAGTCCCCCGCCGACTTCGACCGCTTCTTCGAGGAATCGTGCGAACGCCTCCAGAGCCCTCGGATTGACTTCTACCTGCTCCACAACATTCAGGCCGGCTTCTGGGCCAACGTGCGCGGCCACGGGGTCCTCGCCTGGCTCGATAAGAGGCTCGCCGAGGGGCGCATCGGCGCCACAGGCTTCTCGTTCCACGACTCCCTCCCCGTCCTCCGAGAGGTCATCGCCGCCTACCCACACTGGACGGTCTGCCAGTTGCAGTACAACTTCGTCTGCGAGGAGGTCCAGGCGGGCACGGAGGGGGTGAAGTATGCCGCGGACAAGGGGCTGGCGGTCGTGGTGATGGAGCCGCTCTTCGGCGGGGCGCTGGCCAAACCGCCGGCGTCGGTGCGCGCCCTCTGGGACGCTGCGGGCAAGGACCCCGCCGACGTGGCCCTCCGCTGGCTCTGGGACAAGCCCGAGGTGGCCACGGTGCTCAGCGGCATGAGCACGCTGGAGCAGGTGAGGGCCAACGTCGCCAGCGCCGCCGCCTCGGGCGTCGGCAAGCTCTCGCCCGAGGAGCGCGAGCTGGTCGCCCGAGTGCGCGAGGGGTACAAGGAGCTTGCCGCCGTGCCCTGCACGGGGTGCGGGTATTGCGTGCCGTGCCCAAACGGTGTGGCGATTCCTGAGAATTTCATGCTCCTGAACCAGGTTCGGGTTCACGGCGGGGGCGTGGCAGGGCTGAACCGCAACCTTTACGCGCAGATGCCTGAGGAGAAGCGGGCCGACGCCTGCGTGGCCTGCGGCAAGTGTGAGGAGCGCTGCCCACAGCACATCAAGATCGCCGACTGGCTGGCCCGCGTCCACGCCGCCATGACGGAGCAATGAGCAAGGGGGCAAGCCAGGAGGCGCGCCGCTGACGCCAGCAACGCAGCCCGTGTGGGTTCTGAGGTGGTTTCTTGATGGTGGGAGAGGGGTGGGGGGGCGGGAGGTTAGTCGCGGGTGGCTTCTTGTGCCGCGCGCGGGGGGTCAGGTGGTTCCTGCGGGTTCGTCGTCGGAGTGCTGGGGGTCGGGCTGGCGCTCGCTGTGTTGGTCGGGCTCCTTGGGCTGTGGGGGGTCCGAGGGGCGTCGCTCGGCGGCGAGCTGGTCAATGAGCTTTGAGACCTCGATGGCCTTCTGGATGGAGGGGTCGAACTGGAAGCGGAGCTCTGGGGCTTCGCGTAGGCCGAGTCCTTTGGAGATTCGAGCTCGGATGAGGCCGCGGGCGGAGGCGAGGCCGCGCTCGGCGGTGCGGCGCTTGGCCTCGTCGCCGAGGACGGAGTAGTAGACGGTGGCGTGGCGCAGGTCGTCGGAGATTTCGGCGCGGGTGATGGTGACGAGCTCGAGTCGGGGGTCGCGCAGGTCGCGGAGGAGGATGAGGCTGGCGTCCTGGCGGATGCGCTCGGCGACTCGCGCGGCGCGGCGGTTCGACATCAGAAGATCTCCACCTGGTAGTCCAGGAGCTCGGCGGTGTGGTGGAGGCGGACGAGGTCAACGATCTTGGCGAGGCCGCCGTCCACGTACTGGGCGTCGGAGCCGACCATGGCGACGCCGAGGACGGCCTGCTGGCGGGAGTCTAGGGCGCCGACCTCGGCGATGGAGACGTTGTGGCGGTTTCGGATGAGGTCTTTGAGGCTCTTGAGGACGCGGCGCTTGTCCTTGAGCGACTGGGCTTGGCGGATCATGAGGCGCAGGGTGAGGGTGCCGACGGTCATGGGGCGCCAATCCTCAGAAGAGAAGGGGTTGCTGGGTGTGTGAGTCTGAGGACGAATCTAGAGCTTTCGCTTGATTTCCTGGATTTCGTAGGCTTCGATGATGTCGCCTTCCTTCACGTCGTCGTAGTCGGCGATGCGGATGCCGCACTCCTGGCCGTTGGTGGCCTCGCGGATGTCGTCCTTGACGTGGCGCAGGGAGGCGATCTTGCCCTCGTAGACGACGATGCTGTTTCGGGTGAGGCGGACGAGGCTGTTTCGGGTGATGCGGCCGTCTGTGACGTAGCAGCCGGCGACGATGCCGACCTTGGTGATGCGGAAGACCTTGCGGACCTCTGCGTGGCCGAGGACGACTTGGCGGCGCTCGGGCTCGAGGCGCCGTTCGAGGGCCGCTTTCATCTCCTCGGTGAGGTGGTAGATGACGTTGTAGAGGCGGATCTCGATGTCTTTGCGCTCGGCGAGGGCGCGGGCCGAGGGCTCTGGCACGACGCTGAAGCCGATGATCACGGCGTCCGAGGCATCGGCGAGCAGGACGTCGCTCTCGTTGATGCCGCCGACGGCGGAGTGGAGGATGTTGACGCGGACCTCTGGGGTGGAGAGGTCGTTTAGGGCCTTGCGGATGACCTCGAGGGTGCCGTGGACGTCGGCCTTGAGGATGACGCGGACCTCCTTGTGTTCGCCCGCGGCGAGGGTGGCGAAGAGGTTTTCGAGTGTGACGTGTTTGCGTTCGGCGAAGCTGGCTTCGCGGGCGCGGCGCTGGCGCTCCTCGGCGATCTGGCGGGCGCGCTCGATGTCGGGCAGGACGACGACGGTGTCGCCGGCGGCGGGGACGGTGGAGAGGCCGGCGACCTCGACAGGGGTGGAGGGGCCGGCGGCGTCGAGGGTGCGGCCCTGGTCGTCGTGGAGGCTGCGCGCGCGCCCGTAGGCGGTGCCGCAGACCAAGACGTCGCCGCGGCGGAGGGTGCCCTCCTGGACGAGGATGGTGGCGACGGCGCCGCGGCCCTCGGAGAGCTTGGCGTCGAGCACGACGCCGCGGGCGGGCCTGTTGGGGTTGGCCTTCAGCTCCAGGATTTCGGCCTGGATGGCGAGGGTGTCAATGAGGTCGGGGATGCCGGCGCCGGTGGCGGCGGAGACCTGGACGACCTCGACGTCGCCGCCCCACTGGACTGGGAGGATGCCGCGCTCGGAGAGCTGGGTCATCACGCGCTGGGGGTTGGCCGAGGGGAGGTCAATCTTGTTGATGGCGACGACGATGGGCACCTTGGCGGCTCGTGCGTGGTTGATGGCCTCCTCGGTCTGGGGCATCACGCCGTCGTCGGCGGCCACCACGAGCACGACGATGTCGGTGACCCTTGCGCCGCGCGCGCGCATGGCGGTGAATGCCTCGTGGCCGGGGGTGTCGAGGAAGGTGACGGTGTGGCCGTCCTTGGTGACGGTGTAGGCGCCGATGTGCTGGGTGATGCCGCCGGCCTCGCCCGCGGCGACCTTTGTCTTGCGTATGGCGTCGAGGAGCGAGGTCTTGCCGTGGTCCACGTGGCCGAGGAAGGCCACGACGGGCGCCCTGGGGCGCAGGTCCTCGGGGCGTGCGGGGGCGGCCTGGGCCTCGGCCAGCTCGCCCTCGAGGTCGCGGCCGCGGCGGACCTCGATCTCGAGGTTGAGGGCGGCGGCCAGGGTGGCCACGACGTCGTCGCCCAGCGGCTCGTTCAGGGTGGCCATTACGCCGTTCTTGACGAGGATGCCCATGAGCTCGCTGACCTTGATGCCGGCGCTCTGGGAGAGAGAGCGGATGCTCACGGGGTAGTCGGTGATGATCTTGGTGGGGCGGGTTGGGGCGGCTGGGGCCGCGGGCGCGACGCCGGGGCGCGGGTGCTCGGTCCGGATGGGCCTGCGGGGACGCCGCCGCGGGGGGACGACGCCTGGCTGGCGGCGTTCCTTGATGCGGACGTGGGGGCCGTACTCGCGGATGGTGGCGTCGTACTTGGGGAGCTCGATTCGGCGGATGATCTCGGCGCTCTCGCGGCCGCGTGGGGCGCGCTTGGCGAACTTTTCTTTCTGGACGCCGATGGTCTCGAGTTCGCCACGCTCGACGTATTCGGGCCTTGCGGGCTTCGGGGGCCGCTCTGGCGGCCGCTCGACGGGTTCCTCGGGCCCTGGGGGCGGAGGCGGGGGCGAGGGCGGGGGCGGGGTGGGCCGCGGCGGGGCGGGCGGGAGGGCGGCTTCGGGGGCGGCGGGCCTGGGGCCGCCGTAGGCGGCGCGCAGGGCCGCAGCCTGGGCCTCGTCCACAGTGCTCGAGTGGGACTTTGCGTCTATGCCCATTGCCCGAGCCTTGGCGACGAGTTCCACATTGTCTACGCCGAGGTCTTTGGCGAGTTGGTAGAGCCGGATACGCAAGCTTGGTCTCCTGGTGCCGCCGGGCTGTGGCGCCGCGTGGCGTCACGGCTCGGCCGGGGCGCCCGCGTTCTCGCCCTCGGGGGCTGCGGGGGCGGTTTGGGCCTCCTGCTGGGGCGGCGGCTGGCCCTTTTCGGGGGCGGCTTCGGCCGGGGCGAGTGCTTCGGGCGCGGCCCCCTGGGGAGCTGTGGCCTCGGGCGTCGCCCCCTCGGGAGCTGTGGTCTCGGGCGCGGCCCCGTCGTGGGGCAGAGCTTCGGGAACGTCGCCTGTGGGCGGCGGTGCTTCCTGGGGCGCTGCGCCTTCAGCGGGCGCGCTAGGCGCCTGCTCGGCGGGGCCGGGCGCTTCCTCGACGGAGGGGGCCGAGGCGGCGGCAGCGGCTTCCTCGGCCTCGGCGGCGGCCTGGGCGGCCTGGCGGGCGACGGCGATCTGCTCGGCGGCGACCTTGGCCCGCGCATAGATCTGCTGGGCGAGTTCCTCGCCGATATTGAAGCGCTCGCGCCAGGCCGCAGCGCCCTCGGCGATGTCCTCGACCGAGTAGCCCATCTGGAAGAGGCGCTGGGCGAAGCGCTCGGGGAGGCCCTCGAGGCCCTCGAGGGCGGCGGCCAGCTCCTGCTGCTCGCGCTCGGCTTCGGCCTCGCTGAGCACGTCAATGTCTATGTCGCACAGCTTGGCGGCGAGGCGCACGTTGCGACCGCGCTTGCCGATGGCCAGCGAGAGCTCTTCCTCGGGCACGATGACCCGGGCGCGGTTGAGCTCTGCGATGACGACGACCTCCTTGACTTCGGCCGGCTTGAGGGCGTTGGCGATGAAGACGTCGCGCGAGTCGCTCCAGCGCACGATGTCAATCTTCTCGTCGTTGAGCTCGGCGACTATGTTTTTGATCCGCGAGCCACGGACGCCGACGCAGGCCCCCACGCAGTCCACCTTGGCCTCGGCGCTGGCGACGGCGACCTTGGTGCGGTAGCCTGGCTCGCGGGCGATGGCCATGATCTCGATGACCCGCTCGCCGATTTCGGGGACCTCGAGCTCGAAGAGGCGGCGGATGAAGTCGGGGTGGGAGCGGGAGAGGAGGATGCGCACGCGGGTGCCGACTCGCTTGACGTCGAGGAGGTAGCAGCGGATGCGGTCGCCGATGCGGTAGCCCTCCTCGGGGACCTGTTCGCTGCGGGGCAGGATGCCCTCGGTGCGTCCGAGGTTGATGATGAGGGCGGCGCCCTCGTGGCGCTGGATGGTGCCGCTGACGATCTGCTTGACGCGTGCCTCGTAGTCGTGGAAGATGGCGTCCTGCTCGGCGTCGCGGATTTTCTGGATGATCACCTGCTTGGCGGTCTGGGCCGCGATGCGCCCGATGGCCACGGCGTCCACAGGCTCGTTGCCGTCGTAGGCCTCGATCTTCCCCGTCTCGCGGTCCACGAAGACCGCGATGTCGGCCTTCGGGCCGTAGTACTTCCGCGCCGCCGACAGGAGGGCATCCTCGAGGGCCTCGAAGATGATCTCCTTATCAATGTCCTTGTCGCGGTGGATGCTGTCCACGAGCCGCAATAGGTCGCCGTTCAATAAGTCCACTCCTCCGTGGGGTCCGCCAACAAAAAGAGTGGGAGGCGTTCCCACTCTTGACCAAGGCGTCGTGGGGGCGCCGGCCGGCCGCCGGCGGCACTCAGGTCGCGGGCGCGCCCGACGCCGCCGTCAGGTTCACCCCGGTCTCGGGGTCGAAGACGTGGCTGCGGGCCACGTCGAGCGCCACCTCGATCTCCTGGCCCACCTCGACCCGCTGGTGTGAGTCCACCTTGGCGATCAGGCTGTGCTTTGGGGTCGCGAGGTACAGGAGCATCTCGTCGCCGAGGGGCTCGACAACGTTGACCCTCACGCCGAGCAGGTTTTCGGGCGCGGCCCAGGGTGCGGCGGCGCGCGGCAGGATCATTTCGGGGCGGATGCCGAGCACGGCCTTGTGCCGCGCGCGGCCCTCCAGGGGCCGGGCAAAGCGCTCGGGGAGGCGAAGCAGACGGCTCCCCTCGTCGAACCACAGCGCCCCGTCCTGGGCGGTCAGCGAGCCCTCCACGAAGTTCATCGGCGGCGTGCCGATGAAGCCAGCGACAAACTGATTGGCGGGCCGGTCGTATATCTCGAGGGGCCGGGCGACCTGCTGGATGGTGCCGTCCTTCATCACCGCAATGCGGTCGCCCAGGGTCATGGCCTCCACCTGGTCGTGGGTGACGTAGATCATGGTGGTCTGGAGGTCGCGGTGGAGCTTGTTGAGCTCGGCGCGCATCTCCACCCGCAGCTTCGCGTCGAGGTTGGAGAGCGGCTCGTCGAAGAGGAAGACGGCGGGCTTGCGCACGATGGCGCGGCCCACGGCCACCCGCTGGCGCTGGCCGCCGGAGAGAGCCTTAGGCTTGCGGTCCAAGAGGTCCCGAATGCCCAGGATTCTCGCCGCCTCGTTCACCCGCTGGTCTATCTCAGCCTTGGGGTAGCGCCGCAGCTTGAGCCCGAAGGCCATGTTGTTGTAGACCGTCATGTGCGGGTAGAGGGCGTAGTTCTGGAACACCATCGCGATGTCGCGGTCCTTCGGCGGCACATCGTTCACTACCCGCCCGCCGATCGAGATGGTGCCCTCGGTGATCTCCTCCAGGCCGGCCACCATGCGGAGCATCGTGGACTTGCCGCAGCCCGACGGGCCGACCAGGACCATCAGCTCGCGGTCCTCGATGTGCAGCGACACGTCGCGGACGGCCACGACGTGGCCGGGGAAAACCTTGGTTACATGTTCGACGACCACTTCGGCCATGTCGAGTCGGCCCCGCCACCCGGTGAGGTCCAACGCCCTCGCTGGCCTGGGCGCACCTTCAACGCGCCCAGGCCAGCAACCCCTGATTATACTTGCACGGCCTCGTGTGTCAAGCGCCAAATGCCGTTGGCTATGGTGTGGCGAGCGTGGCCCACAATCTTCGATGCCTGCTGGAGGCTTCGGCACCCGACCCTCCACCCTAGCCTCGCCCTGCGAGGTAGAGGGCTTCCTGCCCCCCTTCTCCTTCAGGGAGGGGGTGTGGGGCCGGGCACCGCGCAGACCATTGATGCCTGGCCCCCCTCCACACCAGGGAGGGGGTAGGGGAGGGTGGGAGCCCGCGACCTGGCCAGGCGCCGGGATTGGGGCCAGAGCCGTCTGGGTGCACGGCCTGTCAAGCCGTCTATGGATCTTACCCTACGTGGGATCGTAGAGACACTTGTCTTGTTACCAAGAGTCACTGTTGTGGTCCTTCTTGCGACGGCCTCTCTCCCCCCAGAGAGGCCGTCGGCGGGCGGGTGGGTGCGGTGGGCGTGCGGTCGGGCACGACGAAGGCTCGCTCGGTGGTGGTGGACTCGATGGTGCGTAGCTTGGCCTCGATGGTGGCACTGAGTTCAAAGGGGTCAAGGCTCTTTCGGAGGGCGAGGAGTCTCTGGATGGCAGGAGGCATCTGGTCCTTGGGATAGGCGTCGGCGAGGCGGTCGAGGGGTGTCCTCGGCGGGTCGTAGTGCCGCCTGAGGCGGGAGCCGCAGCGGGTCTTGTGCCGGAGCTTGACGCTTGGTTGGAAGAGGTTCATCATCAGGCGGAGTTGGCCGCTGTAGAGGTCGTTCATCGCACGCACGAGCGTGGCCTGGATGGCCCGCAGGGCGTCAAAGACGGCCTTCTGGCTTGGTCCGAGCAGGGGACGGCTCTCGCACCAGCCGGTCGCCAGGTCGGTGAGGTTGAGGGAGTAGGCGAACTCGCCGCGGGCGGAGGGGCCGCTGTGGCTGACGAGGTCTACCTCGGTGTGGCCGGGTAGGGTGTCGCTGGGGGCTTCGGTGCGGACTGGCACCTGGTGGCGAAGGAGACCTCCTGGCTTCGTGCGGCCGTAGAGGCGGCGTTTGAGCTGGCGCTTGCGGGGAGCGAGCCGGCGGTCGCTCTGGCGGGGACTGATGGCCAGGAGTTGCCGCTCGGTGTCTGGGCTGAGCTGGTGGAGGTGTTTGCGCGCCCAAGGCAGCCACAGGGGCAGGAGTGCCTTGAGCCGGACAGATCATGGACAATCGGCGGCACGCCAGATCGGCTCCAGCACCTCGATGGCCTCGTTCGAGCGGGTGGGGCTTCGGGGGCGGCCGCGCTTGCCCGTGGAGTTCTCCTGGGGGCGTTCAGGAGGGGGATAGCATGCTTGCGGTGGTAGCCGGTGAGCCGGCAAAACTCGTCGGGGAGCCCTGATCGCCCCTTGTGGGAGGCTGCACGATGCCGCATCCTGAAGCTCCGGAGTGCCTGCTCGAGTCGTTCTCCTGCCATCTCGCGCCCTTTGCCATGGTAAGATCGCAAATGGCGGGACGATACCACGCCGGGTGAGGTTTTAGATGGCTTGATTCGATTGATTGACTCCCCTGTCCGGGCGCGCTATAATCCCGGTGCGGGGGCTGTGCGCCGCCTGGCGGCTCCGCTTGGGACTCGGCGTGGCAGGAGTGTAGCCATGAAGCCAGTCTGGCTCGCGCTGTTAGCCGCAACGTTGGTGGGCTGCTCCTCAGAGGTCTGGCACAACGAGTTCCGCCAGCCCCTGGAGCGAAAGCTCCGCGAGGACATGGACCAGCTTCCACTGGAGTGGACGCAGGCCCTCGGTGTGGTGGAGTCGGTGATTGCCCGCCGCTATGTGGTGACGTCGGTGGACAGGGTGCACGGGGTCATCGAGGCGTCGTCGCCCGTGCGGGCGAACATCTCGACGAAGTTCCGCACAAGGGTCACGGCCCGCGTCTTCGAGGTCGGCCACCGCCTCTATGATGCCGAGGCGCGGGTGACTAACGAGTTGGAGGTCTCCGAGCCGTCCAACCTCCGCGGCGGGCAGCCGACGTTTGACTGGCGCGCCGTGGGCTTCGACCATCTGGCCGAGGTGGCGCTGATGGCGGAAATCCAGGCCGCGCTACGCGGAGAGGTCGCCACCGCTTCGCCGCGTTCGACCCACGTCATGTACCCCACCCGCGCGCCGGCCCCGCAGCCGCGGCGTGCGGGCGAGCTGCTGAAGCCGACCATACCCGAGCCCGTGCGACCGTCCGAGCCGGTCGCGCCGCCTTCCCCCCCGCCCAAGGCGAGCTCCGCCGCCCCGCCTAAGGCCAACCCCGCGGAGCTCTTTGAGCAATACCTTGCCTCGGGCAGCCTCTACTGGCAGCGACGCGAGCACGACAAGGCGCTGCTCGAGTACCAGCGCGCCGCGATCGCCTGCCCCGACAACCCGCTCGCCCACCTCTCCCTGGCGAGCGTGTGGACGGCTCTGCGGCGCTACGCCGCCGGCGCCGCCGCGCTCCGCGAGGCGGCGGGTGTGGCCGGCGCGCAGCACCTGCCCCCCGCCGACCTGGCCCGCCTCCGCGGGCCGGCCGAGGAGCTGAGCGAACGCCTCCTGCTGCTCAAGGGCTGGTGCCGGCAGAAGCCCGACGACGCCGACGCACGCCTCCTGCTCGCCTATCATTACATCCTGGCCGGGCGCGGCGACGAGGCCCGCGCCAGCCTCCAAGAGTGCACCAAGTCCAACCCCGCGGACGCCGCCGCACGATTCCTCTCGCAACAGCTCGGCGGCCGGCAGTCCTAGGTTGAGCCCGGGGGGAAACGAGCAACGACATCGGCTAACGAGGAGCAAGGCTGGCGCGACGCACGCGAGGCAATGGTGGAGCACCAGCTCCGCCGCCGAGGCATCCGCGACCCCAGGGTGCTCGATGCCTTCCGCGCCGTGCCACGCCACTGCTTCGTCCCGCGCGAGCGGCTCGACGAGGCCTATGACGACCACCCGATTGACATCGGCTACGGGCAGACGATCTCGCAGCCGTACATGGTGGCGTTGATGACCGAGGCCCTGAGGCTCCGCGGCACAGAGCGGGTCCTCGAGGTCGGCACCGGTTCGGGCTACCAGGCAGCTATTCTCGCCAAGCTGTGCCGAGCCGTGTACACGATCGAGCGCCTCGTAGAGCTCAGCCGCAGGGCCGAGGAGGTTCTGAGGCGCCTGGGATTTGGCAACGTGTCGTTCCGCGTGGGCGATGGCACGCTTGGCTGGCCCGAAGAGGCGCCCTTCGACGCCATCGTGGTCACGGCGGGCGGCCCGGACGTGCCCCCGTCCCTCCAGGCCCAACTGGCCGACGGCGGGCGTCTCGCCATGCCCGTCGGCGCGCGCGGCGGGCAGGACCTCGTGGTCGTCCAGCGACGCGGAAAGCAGTTTCGCAGGGAAAACCTCGGCGGTTGCGTCTTCGTGCGACTCATAGGCAAGGAAGGCTGGCCGCAGTAGCGAGCGACTGAACTGGAAGGGCAGTCTTGCGACCTGCACCAGGTGTCCCCTCCCCACCTGGGGGTCCGGGCTGCCCTTCCTCCCTCCCTTCCTCCCTTCTTTCCTCCCTCCGTTGCACTCCGCTCGGGATGACAGCCGGTGGGCGATGGCGCGCGGCAACGGAGGCTGTTCCGGCTGACAAGGCCACGGCCATCGGAAACCGCCAATCCGGAGTGACCTGTTGACTTCTGCATAAGTCATGCAACGCCACCGCACCGCTGTCATTCCGAGCGGAGCGAAGCGAAGTCGAGGAAGCTTTAGGGCGCGGTCCGTTTCGGACACCAGGTAGGGGCGGGTCCCCGTGCCCGCCCACCTACTACCTTGGCCGCAATTCATGTAGCAGTGGTTCGTAGTGCGGGCTTTAGGCCGTATGCCCAGCTACGGCCTGAAGGCCGCACTACGAACGAGTTTTCCGCTTCGGGCGGGCGCGCCCGCGAGCGATACATGAATTGTGGCCAAGGTAGTATGTTGTGGCGCGTCATCTAGTTCGGGCAGGCACAGGGACCTGCCCCTACCCGCCCTTCTCCCCGTCGTGTCCGAAACGGACCGCGCCCGAATCTCTATTGTTCGCGCGCGGCAAACAGGGATGCCTCGACTCGGCTCGGCATGACAGGCCATCGCATTACGTATGCAGAGGTCAATAGCCCGCGTTTATCGCAAGGTGCGGGCTCAGCCGAGGTTTGTGTGGACGGCGGCATTGATCTTGGCGAGGAGCTGCGCGGCCGCCTTGTTCTTCGGGTCGCACTCGCGGGCGCGCTTGCACAGCTCGCGCGCCCGGTCGTACCAGCCGCCCTCGAAGAGGTGCTCGGCGGCGAGCAGGTAGCCGGCGGCGGGGTGGCCATCGAACATGTCGCCCAGGAGCCTCTCGAGGGGCTTGCGCTTGCAGACGGTCTCGACGAGCTCCTGGTTGTCAAACAGGGCGCGCAGCAGCAGCGGATTGTCCCGGTTCTCGGCCAGCAGATAGCGCAAGACGATGGCCGCCTCCTTGAAGAGCTCGCGCGCATCCTTCATGTCCTCTTTCACCGAGCGGCGCGCCCTGGCGATGATGCGCTCGCCCTCGCGCAGGAACATCTGCGCCCGCTGGGGCGCATCCGCCTGCTTCGACGCGGCGCGCAATGCCTCGTACTTCGGGCCATAGCGCTCGACCTCGTAGATCGACTCCTTGACCTTCATGGCCTGGTGAAAGAGCGCGCCGACCAGGATATCGAAGAGCGCCGCAGGGCTGGCCCCCTCCCTGTCCACCCCCTCGCGGGCGCGGAACAGCCAGTGGCACTCCTCCTTCAGCTCGAAGAGCTGCCCCTCCACAAAACCGTCCACCTCGGCGAAAGTCACGGGCTCCTGGCGCGTGTCGTCCCCGGCAATCGCCTCGAACGTCGCGTAGCAACGCAGGAAGCGCGCGACCGTCAGGGCCACGCGCTCCTGCTCCTCCCGCTCCTCGCGCTCGCGAACCTTAGGCGCCACGCCAATCGCCTCCTCGCTCCGACCCATCGTCTCGCTCCACCGATTGGGCATCTTACCACAGCCCCCTGAAGGGATCAAGCCTCCCGGCCGCTGACGCGACCCCGCTTCCGGTGGTTCCCTGTGTTGCGGCCCGAAGTGGCGGCCTATGATAGCCCAGGGCGCGGCGAAGCGACGCCCCGGGTCCTCGGCGCGGCGGGGTTTCAGCCCTGTAAGGGCGACCCAGGGGCGCTCCAATGCTAGTACGCCCTCTCGCGGCTGGCGGGGGCACCAGTGTGCCAGGGCTTCGCCCCGGCCTGTCGCGGCCCGCCCCCATCGTCTTATTCCACTGCCCCCTCAAGAGCCGGCCAGGCCCCTCCTCCCGCTGCCGCTTGACGCCGCGGCTGGCCGGGCTATAATCGCCAGCGTCGGGTGAGAGGTGAGCGGCCCGAATCAGGGGCGCGACGATGCGGGACGGCGACAAGCCAGGCGGCCTCGGGCGGCGGGCCTTCCTCGCGCGCTCGACCCTCGGCGCTGCAGGCCTCGCCGAGGCCGATGCGCTCCTGCGCCACGCCCTCGCCCAGCCCAAACCCCAGGAGAATACGATGACCGACGACGAGCTCCGCCAGAAGCTCCTCGCCTGCCTCGGCGGGCCGTGGCCCGAGCCCTGCGACCTCAAGCCCATCCTCCGCGAGACGATGCCCAAGGAAGGCTATCGCATCGAATCAGTCACCTACGAGGTCGAGCCGGGCGACCGCGTGCCCGTATTCGTCCTCGTGCCCGACGGCGTGGACGCCGCCCATCCCGCCCCAGCGGTCGCCGTCTGGCACCAGCACAACGGCGCCTGGCACCTCGGCAAGGTCGAGCCCGCCGGCCTGGCGGGCATGCCCATGCACCACACGGGCGTCGCGTTGGCCAGGGAGGGCTACGTCGTCATCTGCCCCGACGCCCTCTGCTTCGGCGAGCGCCAGAGCAAACACCTCCAGGGCGGCAACTACGAGCGATTCGAGTTCCTACGCTACGTCGTCGCGGGCAAATGCCTCGCCTGGAAATACATCCTCGACATGCGCCGCGCCATTGACTACCTCGTCACCCGCCCGGAGGTCAAGAAGGACAAGCTCGGCTGCTACGGCCACTCGATGGGCTCCACCTGCACCTGGCTCGTCGGCCCCTGGGAGCCGCGGCTGAAGGCCCTCGTCGGCAACTGCTGCCTCCCCACCTACAAGGGCATCCACCGCACCCACATCCTCCACTGCTTCCCCAACTTCATCCCTGGGTGGTTCCAGTATGGCGACACGCCGGAGATCGCCGGCCTGATCGCCCCGCGTGCCTTGCACCTCAACCTCGGCGAGACCGACGGCGGCAGCCCCATCGAGGAGGCCCGCGAGGGCATCGCGCGCATCGCCGCCGCCTACCAGCGCGCCGGCGCCGAAGCCAACTTCACCCACTTCATCGAGCCGGGCGCCGGCCACGTCCTCTCCCCCGAAATGTGGAAGCGCGTCAAGGCCACCTTCGCCAAGCACCTGAGAGCTTGAGTCCCTGGCATGGCATCCATACCTACACGCGGAACCTCTGGCAGGGCGTGCACACCTGCACGCGGCGGCTCTTGATAACGCCGGCGGCGCGCTGTATCATAGGGCATGGCTGGGATCGGGCGAATGCCGTAGAACCGATGGCAGCAGCTTGAGGCAGAGGCCGCCAATGCCGGATGTCAGGCTGGATGAAGTGGGCTATTGGACAGAGGTCAAGCTGAGCATCATCCGCGATTATTCGCGAGCATATGCTCAGATCCTCAGCAAGCAGCCGGCGATCCGGCACTACGCCTACATTGACGGCTTCGCCGGAGCAGGCACCCACATCTCCGAGGCCACCGGCGAGAAGATTCCGGGAAGCCCGTCCATCGCTCTGAGCATCGAGCCACGGTTCTCTCACTACCACCTCATTGACCTCGACGGCAGAAGGGCCGCGCGGCTTCGCGAGCTTGCCTCCGGAAGACAGGATGTGACCGTTTACGAGGGCGACTGCAACCGGATCCTGCTGGAACAGGTCTTTCCTCAGTGTCGGTACGAGGACTACCGTCGAGCTTTGTGCCTGCTCGATCCCTACAAGCTGAACCCGAACTGGGAGGTAGTTCATACCGCAGGCCAGCTGAAGAGCATCGAGGTATTCCTGAACTTCATGCTGATGGACGCAAACATGAACGTGCTCTGGGACGACCCGGAGCAGGTACCCGCTGCTCAGGTGGAGCGCATGAATGCCTTCTGGGGCGACGACTCCTGGCGAAGGGCCGCATACAAACGGCAGCGGGGGCTCTTCGATGAGGTCGAGGCAAAGCTCCCAAACAAGGCAATAGTCGAAGCGTATCGGAAGCGGCTACGGGAGGTTGCCGGCTTCCGTTTCGTGCCGGAACCGATGCCGATGAGAAACAGCAAGGGAGCTGTGGTCTACTACCTGTTCTTCGCCTCACACAACGCGACGGGCGACAAGATCGCGCGAGCCGTGTTCAACAAGTATAGGGAACGAGGGGTGCCCCATGGCCGCTAGATCGGCAATCGAGTGGACAGAATCCACATGGAACCCAGTTACGGGTTGCACTAAGGTCAGCCCGGGGTGCGCCCACTGCTACGCCGAACGCATGGCAAAGCGCCTTCAGGCGATGGGGCAGGCGAACTACGCAAATGGGTTCAAGGTCACCCTCCACGAGCGCGCTCTCGACCTCCCCCTGCGCTGGCGCACACCGCAGATGGTCTTCGTGAACTCCATGAGCGATCTCTTCCACCCGGACGTCCCGACCGACTTTGTCCTCCGCATCTTCGATGTCATGCGGAAGGCCAACTGGCATGTCTTCCAGGTGCTCACGAAACGCTCCGGCCGCCTCCTGGAGCTGTCGCCCCTGCTCCCGTGGGCTCCCAACATCTGGGTGGGGGTGACCGTGGAGAACCAAGACTATTCCTTCCGCATTGACCACCTCAGATCGAGTGCAGTGCCGGTGCGGTTCCTGTCTCTCGAGCCCCTGATCGGCCCCATGCCGAGCCTCGACTTGACGGGAATCCACTGGGTCATCGTCGGCGGCGAATCAGGGCCGGGCGCGCGCCCCATGCTGAAAGACTGGGTCGTGCAGATTCGAGACCAGTGCCAAGAGGCAGGTGTCCCCTTCTTCTTCAAGCAATGGGGCGGAACGTTCAAGAAGCGACACGGGCGGCGGTTGGAAGGACGCCTGTGGGACGAGATGCCCGAATTGCCTGGCCACCAAACGATGTCGTTGGCACATCAGTAGCCACCACCTCAGGAGTTACGGAGAAACACGAATGCTCTTGGCAAGCAACCACATGTTCCCGACCGGGCCCATTGAGGGAGTCTTCGAGCGGCTGAAGATGGCGGGGGCGGGAGGACTCGACCTCTTCCTGCCGCACATCCCGTACCTGCTCGACGGGCGGTTCGGGCCGAAGAATCTGGCTCTGTGCCGCCAGGCGGCCGAGGCGGCGGGCCTGCCGATCAAGAGCATCATCGGGGCGCCGCTCCAGGGCAACAGCGGCTTCGGGGCCTACCTCGGCGCCGATGCCGACAAGGGCCGCGCCGAAAGCGTGGCATTCATCAAGCACAACGTGGACCTCGCCGCAGCGCTGGGCGCGTCGCACGTCTGCATCGCCGAGGGCCGCCTGCCCGACGGCGCGGACGAGCGGGAGATGTGGACCCGCCTGGTGCGCACGCTCAAGGAGTGCGCGGCCATCGCCGAGCCCCAGGGCGTGACGATTCAGATCGAGCTTCACCCCGGCCTAATCGCCAGCACGCCCGAGAAGGCCCCAAGGCTCATCGCCGAGGTCGGCTCACGGGCCGTCCGCATCTGCCTCGACTTCTGCCACGCGAACGTCATCACGCAGGGCGACCCTGTGGGGATGATTCGCGCGCTCAAGGGCACGCTGGGCGCCATCCACATCGCCGACGGAGTCCAGGTGCCCGGCCTCCACCTGCCCATCGGGCAGGGGGAGATTGACGTTGACGCCTGCATCCGCGCGGTGAAAGAGGTTGGCCACGACGGCCCCTGGGTGCTCTGCATGTACGGCAACGCCTTCCCCGAGTTCACCCTGAAGACCGCCGTGCGCTTCCTCAAGGACCGCCACTCCGACATCCTGGAGTGAGTACGCAGGTTCTCGCACAGGATGACCAGCAAGTTCGGCGGCGCGCTGGAAGGAATGGGCTCTCCCGCGACGAGCGCGCGGGTGGCCACAGATGCCGCCCCCAAGCCGGCGATTCGCAGCGCTTCACGGCGGCGCAGCTCACGCATGGCATTGCTCCTCGTTCCCAGGATAGCCAATCGGCGGGTCCGCGCAAGGCGAAAATCGCGCTGGACGCGCAAGCCGGGGCATGCTATAATGCCCCGCGCAGCAAGTTGTCGCCGTTGGGTTAGGAAGCGCGGCGTGAGGCTGTTCGCGGCGATTCTGGCGCTGTGTGTCGGGCTGGGCCTGTCCCCGGCCCGCGGCGCGCTCATCGCCTATGAGGGCTTCGAGGACAAGGCGCTCGGCGACCTCCACGGCCAGGGCGGCGGCATCGGGCCCTGGTCAATGAACTGGGACGCCGACGCGAGCACGACCGAGAACGTGGCCGCGGCGAACCTGGTCTACACCTACCCCGAAGGCTTCGACCACAGCGGCGGCGGCAAGGCGCTCCGCATCACCGGCGCCAGCCAGTTCCAGGACCTCGCCTTCCGCTCGCTGGCGGCCGCCCAGAACGCCGACCACATCTACCTGAGCTTCCTGCTCCGCCGCACCGCCGGCTCCTCGGGTGGCGGCGACCAGGACTTCTTCGCCCTCTGGCTCGACAACGACCTCGGCAGCGGCCAGGCCGACCACGCCGACGTGCCCAACGTGGGCTTCAACACCAACGTCGGCCCGGGGAGCGACTTCATTGCCCGGGACTACGCCAACGCCCCGTCGTATGCCCGAGCCGGAACGCTGTCGAGCAACGTCACCTACCTCATCGCCGCCCACTTCTGGAAGGCCACGGCAGGCGCGGCTCAGCCCTACACCAACTGCGCTCTATGGGTCAACCCATCGCTGACCGACGTCGGCTCGCCCGACGCGACGGCGACCCTGACCCAGAACCGCACCTCTTTCGGCCACGTCGGCCTGCGAACCTTCAGCATTGACAGCGGCGACGTCTACCTGTTTGACGAGCTGCGCATTGGCACCAGTTGGAACGACATTGTCGCGCCCGAGCCGGGCACGCTGGCGCTCCTGGGCGCCGGCCTCCTCGCCCTCGCCCGCCGCCGCCGCAGCCGCCCCTGACCCGCCTCCCCGCTCACCTGTCGTGGGGCGTGCATACCTGCGCGCGGAATCCTTCAGTGCAGGCCGGCCGGGGTGCCGACGGTGCGGAAGACGTCTTTGAGCCAAGCTGGCTCGCCAACCTCGGGGGCTAGGCCAGCCAGGGCAAGGCGGCGGTCGGCCAGCACTGCGGCCCACTGAAACACGTCGCCGTGGCGGAGTGTGAAGGGGACGAGCGGGGCGCTCTGCCGCTCCAAGCAGCGCCCGCCGAGGTCGAGCTCCAGCGCCGCGATGCGGTCGTCGAGCGCCGCAGCGAAGAGCGCGGCGAAGGCCCCGCCCCCGCGCGCCCGCAGAGCGGCCTTGTCGCCGGCGGCCTCGCGCCGCCCAGCGAGCACATCCGTCTTCCGCTCCCACGCCCACTGCTAACCCGTCGCGGCGTGCGCTGTGGCAACAGCCAGCACCGCGAGGGGCGTCACCCCGTTCTGCATGCCACTCGTCCGTCCCCCGACGGTCCCCTTCATAGTCGGAACGGGGGCTCCTGTCACACCGCGGACGCCTTGACATCCTCAACCGGATCGCCTAAGATTCACTCGGGGGTAGGTGGTAAAGGGTGGCCTCAATGGCTTACCCCAGGCACGTGAAGAACGGGGTCGTGGTGCTCGACGAGCCGGCGCGGCTGCCGGAGGGGGCGGCGGTGCGCGTCGAGCTCGCCGACCCTCAGGAAAGACGCGAGCATCTGCCCCCACTCGCCGTGCGACTGAAGGATGTGATCGGGATCGTGGAAGGCCCCCCCGACCTGGCCGCTAACCACGACCACTACGCCCACGGCAAGCCCAGGCCGTGAGCTCGACAAGAACTGGTCCCTTACCGACTGCATCTCGTTCGTGGGCATGCGCGACCACGACATCAGCGACGCGCTTACGGGTGACAGGCACTTCGAGCAGGCAGGGTTTGCCATCCTGCTCGGGTGAAGGCGCCGAACCGTTCCCCTGAGGAGACGGCCAGATGGAGCCGCGGCCTGATCTGCTTGATGCCCAGTCGCCGAAGGGGATCGAGGTGTTTCAGCTCACGAGCGAGGACTGCCCGTCGAGCCACGTCTACATGGAGGCGCAGGTCTTCACGCCCGATTCGCGCCGCTTCGTCCTCCACCGCTCGGCCCACGCCCATGGCAGCTCCCAGCACGACCCCGACCACCGCTATCTCATCTGCGACCCCACCACAGGCGAGCTGTCGCCCATCACCGACGAGACGGGCGCCACAGCACCCTCCGTCTCGCCCGACGGCAAGACGCTCTACTACTTCGTCAACGAGACGCAGGTCAACGGCGGCAGGCTGACGCTCAAGCGGGTGGGAATGGACGGCTCGGACCGCCGCACGATAATGGTCATTGACTCGCCCCTGCCCGACACCACCTTCCGCCCAAGCTGCATCTATCCGCTCTCGACGATCTCCTCCGACGGCAAGCGGCTCGCCCTCTCGGCCTTCCTGGGCGATGGGCAGACGAAGGATGCCCCCTTCGGCCTCATGGTCTTCGACCTTGAGAAGGCAACCGTCCGCCTCATCCTCCGGGGCCAGACCTGGTGCAACGTCCACCCCCAATACTGCCGCTCGACCGAGCCCGCCCCATCCCGCGACATCCTGGTGCAGGAGAACCACGGAAACCAGTGCAACGAGCGGGGCGGGATCATCCGCCTCGTCGGGCCAGAGGGCTGCGACATCCACGTCATCCGCGACGACGGCTCGGACTTCCGCAACATGCCCTGGGGCCGCGACGGCAACGAGCACCCCCAGGGCCACCAGTGCTGGCGCGGCCGCTCCACCCGCGCCATCACCAGCACGGGCACCCGCAAGCCGCCTGAGAACCAGCTCATCGAAAGCCCTCCCGCGCCCTTCGCGGGACACATTGGCATCAAGACCCCGGGCGGCCTGAGAAACAACCTCACCCGCACCTTCCCCAAGCCGCGCTTCTGCCACTTCGGCACCGACATCGCGGGGCGGCGAATCGTCTCCGACGCCTGGCACGAGAAGGGCTGGCACATCTACCTGGCCGACCTGCCGGCCAGGGAAGGCGAGCCGCTCGAACGCTGGTGGTATCTCCTCGACCCCCGCTCCTCACGCACCAAGGGCGCGCACCCCCACCCCTTCCTCTCGCCCGACGGGGCGATGGCCTTCTTCAACTCCGACGAGAGCGGCCTGCTCCAGGCATACATGATTCGTGGGCTGGACACGCTTCGCTGAAGCAGGAGGATCGCCTTTGCTGCCCGTTGTGGACACGCATCAGCACCTGTGGGACCTGGCGAAGCTGCGGCTGCCCTGGCTCAAGGGGGCCGGCGAGCTCAACCGCAGCTTCGTGATGAAGGACTACCTCGCGGCCACGGCGGGCCAGAGCGTGGTGAAGGCCGTCTACATGGAGGTGGACGTCGCGCCCGAGGACAAGCTGGCCGAGGCCGAATACGTCATCGGGCTGTGCGAGCGGAAGGACAACCCCACCTGCGGCGCGGTGATCGGCGGACGGGTCGCCGAGCCGGGCTTCAAGGACTACATCAGCCGCTTCAAGGGCAGCCCCTGGGTCAAAGGCGTGCGGCAGATCATCGGGAAGCCAGGCCAGTGCACCCAGGAGGCATTCGTCAGAGGTGTCCGGCTCCTCGGCGAGCTGGGGATGAGCTTCGACATCTGCACCAGCCCGGCCCTCCTGACCGAGGCCGCGAAGCTCGTGGAGCTGTGCCCCGACACCCGTTTCGTCGTGGACCACTGCGGAAACGTGCCGCCAAAGACCCTGCTCGCCGGCGGCGACCCTTCGGCTTCGCCCGCGGCAGGCAAGGCCGTGGCCGACGCCTGGCGCCGCGACATGGCGCGCCTCGCCCAGGCCGGCGAGCGCGTCATCTGCAAGCTCTCGGGCATCGTGGCCAGCCTGCCGCGCGGGGGGTGGACGCCCCCCGACCTCAGCCCCGCCATCAATGCCTGCATCGAGACCTTTGGCCCCGACCGCTGCGTGTGGGCGAGCGATTGGCCAGTGTGCACCCGCGGCGCCACGCTGGCCGAATGGCTGGCCGCCTTTCGCCAGATCATCGCCCCGCGCCCCGAGGGCGAGCAGCGAAAGCTCCTCCACGACAACGCCGTCCGCTTCTATGGGCTATAGGTCCAACGGGTCCCAATAGGACCGATAGGACGGATAGGACCCCCATAGGACAGCGGGCGGGCCGCGCTACGGAGTGCCCTTCTTCTCTTTCAGCTTCGACACGAGGTCCCGCACGTCCTCCATCGTGAAGCCGTGCTGCTTGCGGAGGCGGCCGAGGGTCTCGGCGGGCGAGGTGCCGGCGGGGAGCTTGAGCTCGGCGGCCAGGCGCTCGGCGGGCACGCCGGCCTCGGCTGCGGCCTCGGCGAGGGTCATCGAGCCGCGGATGCCCTCGGCGCCCTGGCCGCCGCCGTGCGCCTGACCCTGGGCCTGCCCCTTCCCTTCCGGCCTTCCGTGGCGCGCCGCGAGGGCGTCGGGGTCGCTGGGACACGTGCCGTCACACGTCGTGCACCCTCCGCCGCCCTCAGTCGTTGCGGCACCTGTGGCGGGAGAGGCGGCGTCGCCCTCGCCCCGTCCGCCTCGGTAGCCCTTGCCCTTTCCCTCGCCTCCGCCCTCGTGGCCACGGCCGGTGCCGATGGGGAGGACGAAGGGTGCGGCGAGGCTGGCGGCGGTGGCCAGGCCGATGGCGAGGAGGAGCGCGGCCCCCCCGGCGCCCGCCCCGGCTTTCTTCGTGGCGCGCGAGCGCACGAGCGAGCCGAAGGTGTTAGTGACCCACTTCCAGTGGAGGATGACGTGGAGGGCGATGAGCGCGACAAGGGCGATAGCGGCGTAGAAGTGGATGGTGCCCCATTCGTGACGCGTGTAACCGAGGATCGCCTTGCTGCCCGAGCCAGGCGGGAGCCTATACTCCATGATCAGCCCCGTGGTCACCAGGCAGGTCATCGCGCCATACGCCAGGACGTCAACGACCAGGTGCCACTTGTTCTTCGACATCGGCCCTTCCTCCAAAGGAGTTGACGAGCTTTCGGCGCACACGGTCGCCTAGACGACATGTTACCTCATAGGGTATGGTGCCGGCAAGTCGGGCAAGGCCCTCCACGCTGTGGGGGTCGGAGGGGTCGGGCGAGATGATCTCCACCTCGTCGCCGACCGCGGCGGACGGCACGTCGGTGAGGTCTACGATCGTCTGGTCCATCGAGACGGTGCCGCGCGTTGGGACGAGTTGGCCGCGCACCCGCATCACGGTCTTATTGGTGAGGCAGCGCAGATAGCCGTCGGCGTAGCCGACGGGCACCAGTCCCACGCGGCTGGGGCGACTGAAGGTGTAGCGCAGGCCGTAGCCGCAACTGCTGCCGGCCGGCACGTCGCGCACCTGCATCAGACGCCCCGTGAGGCGCAGGCAGGGTTGGAGCGGCAGCCGCATGCGCATTTCGTCGGACGGCTGGTAGCCGTAGGCGGCGATGCCTGGGCGCACCATGTCCAGATGGGTCTGGGGAAGGTCAATCACCGCGGCGGAATTGGCCGCGTGGAGGATCGGAGATTTCGGATTTCGGATTTCGGATTTCGGGTTCTCGCAATCCGCAATCCGCAATCCGCAATCCGCAACCGCGCGCTGGAAGCGGGCGAGCTGCGCGAGGGCATGGGCCTTGTCCGCGGCGTCGGCGGTGGCAAAGTGGGTGTAGAGGCCGACGAGGCGCAGGCGCGGCTCCGAGCGAATCCGCCCCACAAGGGCAGGCGCCTGCTCAGCAGGGACCCCCGAGCGGCCCATGCCAGAGTCGAGCTTCACGTGCACGAGGCCGGTCGCGCCAACGCCGCGCGCAGCCTCGGCCACCGCCTGGACCTCCGCCGGCGACACGATGGTGAGCCAGACGTCGTTGGCGATGAGCTGGGCGAGCGCGTCGCGCAGCTCGGCGCCATCGCCGTAGGCGCAGGCCGAGAAGAACATCAGGATGGGCTTGCGGAAGCCCCAGTGGCGCGCCTGGATGGCCTCCTCCGGGGTGGCCACCCCGATGGCGTCGGCGGCCTCCGACAGTAGGTCGAGGACAAGCCTCAGCCCGTGGCCGTAGGCATTGGCCTTGGCCGCGACGCACAGCCGCACGCCGGGGGCCAACCGCTCGCGCAGGACGCGCAGGTTGTGCCGCAGTGCCGACGCCGAGACCTCCGCGGTCAGGTAGCTTTCCATCAGGGCGATCCCGTGGCGCCACTCGCGGCGGCCGGGCGCTTCTCGCTTGGCTCCATGTGGATGGTCACCTTGTAGCCCGGCAGGCGCTCGGCGATGCGGGCGCTCAACTCGTGGCTCAACTGGTGGGCGCGGGCAAGGTCCATCTCGGCGTTGACGACGACGTGGAAGTGGACGCGTCCCTCGCCGGCGGGGGTGCTTGCGACGGTGACGCCGTGGAAGCCCGCCACCTCGCCCGAGCCCCGCAGCCCCTCCTCGATCACCGCCTGCACCGCCTCCTCCGGCGGCACGTAGGGCACGCTGTCGCAGGGGTCCACGTGGACCACGGGCACGACGTTGAGGCGTGCCCCGACTGCGGCCTCGACTGCGTCTGCGATCTCGTGTGCGCGGCCAGCCGTCGCGCCCCCCTCGATCTCGATGTGCAGCGACACGTCCTTGTGCGCCCCGTAGTCGTGCACCTCGATGTCGTGGGTCGCCACCACGCCAGGCACGGAGCGGGCCGCAGCCTCCACCTCGCGCAGCACGGCCTCCCCGGGGCTCTCTCCGATCAGGTAGCTGGCGGAGGAACGCAGCAGGCGCAGCCCGCCCCACATGATCATCACGGAGACTCCGATGCCGAAGACGCTATCGAGCCAGTGGGCGTGGAGGGCCGCGGCGGCCACGGCCACGGCGACCAGCAGCGAGGCCGCCACGTCGCAGCGGTAGTTCCAGGCGTCGGCCTCCAGGGCGGTTGACCCGATGAGGCGGCCAAGGTGGCGCGAGAAGCGCGCCATCCACTCCTTCACCCCCGCCGACAGCACCACGGCCCCCACGACCAGCCAGTTAGGCTCGACCTCCTGGGGCGCCACGAGCCGTTTGGCGGACTCGACGAAGAGCTCCAGCCCCACCACGACCAGCAGCGTGGTGAGGATGACGGTTGTGACGGCCTCCATCCGCCCGTGGCCGTGGGGGTGGCGCGGGTCGGCTGCCTTGCCCGCTGTCTTGAAGCCAACGAGCACCACGACGTTGGCCAGCGTGTCGGCCAGGTTGTTACCCCCGTCGGCCATCAGCGCGATGCTGTTGATCACCCAGCCGAGGGCGAACTTCGCCGCGGCCAGCGCTGCGTTGAGAGCCAGGCACACCACGGCCTGGAGACAGCCGATGCGCGTCCGCACCGCCGGCTCAGCAGGCTGGTCCCAGCGAGGGACAAACGCTCGTAGGAGATGGTTCGTCGGCCACATCGCCGGCCCTTCCAGCATGCTTCCGCAGGGGAATAATGCAAGGATACGCCGCCGGCGCAACGCAGTCAAGCTCAGGAGGCGCAATTGGCGTGGCCCCAGTTGTGGCGAGAGCAGGGAGGGACCGCCTCTCCTCGTGCCCGTTGTCCCACGCGGTGCGGAGCCTGGGAGGAAGGCCCCTGGCGGCGAGCGGCGGGACAGGGGGCAGGGGGCGCGCTGGGCGGGGCGCGGCTCAGGCGTGGGGGCTGACGCCGAAGAGCTCGTGGACCTCGTCGAGCCACTTATCGCGGTCCATGAGGGCCAAGCGGGCGGTGAGGTGGTCGCGCTCGACGCGCGCCTGGGCGAAGGAGAAGAGCCAGCGGAGGACGCGGGAGCGCGAGGCGTGGGCGCCGCAACGGCGCATCAGGCGCCGCAGCCAGAGGGCCAGGCGGCGGTAGCGGCGGCGCACCAGGTCGTCGTCGAGGGCGACCATGAACTGGTAGGAGCCCGGGTCCCCCTGGCGGCCGGCGCGCCCGCCGAGCTGGCGGTCAATGCGGCTGGCGTCGTGCCGCTCGGTGCCGAGGACGTGCAGGCCGCCGAGCTCGGCGACGCCGGGGCCGAGCACGATGTCGGTGCCGCGCCCGGCCATGTTGGTGCAGATGGTCACCTGGCCGCGCTGGCCGGCCTGGGCGACGATGGCGGCCTCCTCGGCGTGCTTCTTGGCGTTGAGGACGGCGTGGGGGATGCCGAGGCGCTCCAGCTCGCGGCTGAGCTCCTCGCTCTTGTCCACGCTGCGGGTGCCGACGAGGACCGGGCGCCCCTGGGCGTGGAGGTCGCGGATGCGCTCGACGACGGCCCGCAGCTTCGCGTGGCGCGAGCGGAAGACTAGGTCGGGCAGCGCCTCGCGGCGCAGCGAGCGGTTGGTGGGCACCCGCGCGACGCGGAGGCCGTAGACGCGGCGGAACTCCCTCCGCGCGTCCACCGCCGTGCCGGTCATCCCGGCCAGCTTTGCGTAGAGCTTGAAGTAGCGCTGGTAGGTGACGGTGGCCAGGGTGTGGGTCTCCTCCATTATGGGGAGGCCCTCCTTGGCCTGGATGGCCTGGTGCAGGCCGAGCTGCCAGTTGCGGTCGGGCAGCATGCGGCCGGTGAACTCGTCCACGATGGCCACCTTGCCGTCGTTTATGAGGTACTCGCGGTCGCGGGTGAAGAGTCGGTGAGCGCGGATGGCTTGCTCGATGAGGACGTGGGTGGGCCTGTCGGCGGGCGGCGCGGCGCCGAGGCTGGCGGCGAGCTGGCGGACGCGCTGGCGCCCCTCCTGGGTGAGCTCGACCGTTTGCTCGCGGAGCTTGAGGGTGAAGTCCACGGCTGGGCGCATGCGGCGGGCCACCTCGTCGGCCCAGCGATAGGCGGCGGCGAAGGGGCTCGGCTGGCCGGCGGAGTCGGACAGGATGAGCGGCACGCGGGCCTCGTCTATGAGCACGCTGTCCACCTCGTCCACGATGGCGTAGGCGTGGCCGCGCTGGGCGTAGCCGAGCGTGCGGGCCAGGGCGCCGTGCTCGATGTCCCACCGCCGCAACACGTCGCCCAGCTCGCGAGCGGCGGCGCGCTTGCGCACCTGGTCGCGGAGGAAGTCGAAGCCGAACTCCTTGTTGGTGCCGTAGGTGATGTCGGCGGCGTAGGCGGCGCGGCGCGCCTCCAGGGGCATGCCGGTGAGGATGCAGGAGACCGAGAAGCCGAGGCCCTCGTAGACCGGCCCCATCCACTTGCGGTCGCGCTCGGCGAGATAGTCGTTGACGGTGACGATGTGGACGCCTTTGCCGGGGATGGCGTTGAGCGCCGCGGGCATGGTGGCCACTAGGGTCTTGCCTTCGCCTGTCGCCATCTCGATGGCGCGCCCCTTGTGGAGAAGGTAGCCGCCGAGGACCTGGACGTCGAAGTGGCGCATGCCGATCTGGCGGCAGGCGCTCTCGCGCACCGCGGCGAAGACCTCGGGCAGGAGCGAGTCGAGCTTTTCCCCGCCTCGGTAGCGCGCGCGCCAGGCGCGGGCCATGCCGCGGAGCTCCTCCGAGCTCAGCGCGCGCATCCGCGACTCCAGCGCCGCCACGCGCCGCACGATGCCCCGATAGCGCAGCGGCACGCGCGCCAACTGCTCGGCGCGCTCAGCCTCGGTGAGCTCCACACCCACGGCATGCCCTCAACCGCACGTTACTTCGGGGTGACGACGATCTTGCGCGAGGCCACGAGCGTCCCGTAGAGCTCCTGCGTGTCCCACGTGACCTCGATGGTGCACTCCTCGGGCTCGGACGCCCCAACACCCTCCGGGAGCTGCACGGCCTTCCCGCAGGTGCCGTCGGGCTGGAAGGGCAGGCTGCCGCGCGCGACCACGCGACCGCAGGAGTCGGTGATGGCGAAGGTCGGCACGAGGGACAGGGGCTCGGGCGCCGCCGCATCCTCGTCGGCCGGCGACTCCTCCGACCCGGGCGACAGGGGCGGGGGCGGCGGCTCGGGCCCGCCGCGCGTGTCGGCCAGCGCGCGCACCATGATGCCCAGCAGGGGGTCCATCAGGCCGACCCGAATCCCCACGGAGGCGGCAGGCTCGACGCTCGCATACTCTTCGGGCCGCAGGATTACGAGCGCCGGCTGGCCCGAGAAGTCGAGCTCGAGCGCCGCGTCGCGCGCGACGTGGAGGCGACACTGCGGCGAGCCGCCGCCGGGGTCGGCGAACACGTCGGTGCAATGGGAGATGACGAGCGACAGGGGCCCGAGGGCCACCGAGAGCCAGACCTCGTGGTAGTCGCCCGCTGGCAGCGGGCTGCTGTCGGCCAGCGGCAGGATGCCGTCGCAATCAGGCTGGCCGCCGATGGGCACGACCCATTCGCGGGTGCGCATGGAGCCGCTGGCGCCGAAGCGCTCCGTCGCGCGACCGCCGCCTGGGCCGCCGCGCCCCACCCGCAGCGTCCCGAGCGGGCCGCGGTAGGGCGTGGCGCGCAGCCTGTCGCCCAGCGGGCCGGCAGAGAACTGGTAGAAGCCGTCGCCCAGGCGCCGCAGGGCGCTCAACTCGTCGCACCCCGGCCACCTCTCGCGCGGGCCGGGCGGGTCTATCGGGGTCAGGTGCAGGCGGGCGCTGGGCGCGTCGGGCCGCCCCGCGGCCGGCTCGGGCCGGGCGAGCACCGCCTCGTAGGTGCGGCCCGCGATGTTCACTTCGCCCCGGAACACCGTGACCGCCGCTGAGGGCGGCGCGGCCTGAGGGCCGTGTGGCGCGGCGGGGCGCGGGACGACGCGGGCCTGGCGCGTGCCGAGGACGCTGGGCTCGCGGCGGACAGGGCGCTCTGTGACCTCGAAGGACACGTCCGGCCGCGGCCGCTCGGCGGCGGGCGGCTCGGCGCGCGGAGGCGTCGGCTCCCGCGCAGGCTCGGCGATTGCGGGCTGCCGCCCCTGGCTGAGCGAGGCCGAGGGCTTGGGGGCGAGGGCCTCAGCGATTGGGGGCTGCGGGACGCGGAATGCGGGCTGCGGACTGGGGGGTGCGGAGTGGCCTGGCGAGGAGCGAGGCGTGGGGCGTGGGGCGTGGGGGGCCGCGGCCTCGGGCTCCGCTGGCTGAGGCCTCGGGCCTTCTGCCGTGGCGCGATGGTCCGCCTGAAGCGCTGGGCGCATCTCGGCGTCCGGGCCCGAGTCGCGGGCGGGAACCTGTCGGATGGGCCGCTCGGCCTCGACGCGGTGCCGCTCCAGTTTCCTATGGCCGATGGGCGATGGCCGAACGGTGGGCGCGGGCTCGCGGATTGGGGATTGCGGATCGCGGATTGCGGACCGGGGGGGGCCGGAGCCATCAGCCCGCAGGCGGGCTGCCGCGTCCTCTGCTGTGTAATCTGGAGTCTGGAATCTGGAATCGGCCTCCTGCGCAGGCTGCTTGGCGGGCGAAGGTGCCGTGGCGAGGAAGCGCCTGGCTCCGGTGGCCACGACGCCCACCGAGACGGCCAGGGCTACGACGGCAGTGATCTTGGCGAGGAGCGCGGTGAGCGACAGCCCGCCGCCCACTGCCGCCACGCTCGAAGGCGCCGCCGCGGCTGCGGCGGCCAGCGGAGCAGGGCCGGCGATGGCCATCTTGCCCAGCGCGGCCATGAGGCTCACCGGCACCTGCGTCGAGCTCGCCTCGGCCAGCCCGCGCAGCAGGAATAGCAGCGAGATGACGACGCCGGCCTTCTTCAGCTCTCTGCGAAGCCGTTGCACGCTCACCCGCGTGCGGCGCGAGAGCGTGGCGGGCGAGGAGCCCAACTCGCGCGCCAGGTCGCTGAAACTCCGCTGGCGCAGGAAGTGCTCGACGAGGAGCAGCCGGTCGGCGCCGGGCAGGCGTTCTAGGGCCGCGTCCACGTGCGGCGCCGCCTCTGCCCAGGTCATCCCCTCGCCGTTGCCCGAGTGGCCGTTTCTCTCGGCATAGGCGCGCTCGTGGCGGAGGGTCGCGCAGCGCTTCTTCCGGATGTTCAGCGAGATGCCCGTGGCGGCCTGGTGGAGCCAGCCGCCGAGCGACTCGTTTACGGCGTTGGCCCGCCGCGCAAGGGCCAGGAAGCACTCCTGGGTCGCGTCCTCGGCTGCCGTGCGGTCGCGCAGGATGCGCAGGCAGGTGGCGTAGACAAATCGCTGGTAGCGGGAAAAGAGGTCGGCGAACGCCTCGGCGTCGCGCGTTCGGGCGTAGCGCCGCAGCACCGCGATGTCCGCGTCGCCTCGCACCGTCGCAGCCCTGGTCGCCACGCTGCTCATGTCGCCAAGCCCTCGCTACGACATATCTTACAGCGTCGCTGGGCATTATGCAAGACATTTCCGGAAGCGAGGCATTTGCGTTGTCTGCGGTGAAGCGTGTCTGGAGCGAGGGGAGAACTTGGCCATTCCCTCCCGAAGGTTCCAATACCTTCGGGGGGGTAGGGCTGAAGGCGCGGCGGCGGGGTGGGGCGTTACCCTCCCGAACGTATCGGAACGCGGAACGTTCGGGAGGGGGGGGTAAACAGCTTTCTCACCTCCCCACATCCCATTTGCCTCTCAGAACTTATGGACAGAGCAGATGCCTCGGAAGCGGGCCTGCCGCGGGCGGTCGGAGACGGCTCCGCGTGCCGGTTGACCGGGGCGGCCCGAGCTGCTTCCTCATCGGCTCTGGAGGAGCCTGGTTCCCAGGGAGCGGCTGTAGAGCATCATTTCGGCGCTGGGGCCTTGGGGCGGCGAGGACCACGGGGCGCCGTCGAGGGTGACCCAGCAGTGGGCGTGCATGGGGCTGGGGGGGCTGGCGGGCGGGAAGACGGCGAAGTGGACCTCGGGGTCGCGCCCGGCGAGGCACAGGAAGTGGAAGAGCATCAGCCCCTCGCGCAGGCAGGCGCGGCGCTTCATGTGCCAGGGCCTGGCGAGGCGGCGGCGGACGGCTTCGGCGACGGCCTCGGCGGGCAGGCGACGGTAGGGGCGGCACCACCGCGGGGGCGTGAGCGCCCGCAGCAGGCCGCGGAGCGAGAGCACCTTGACGAGGAGCAGGATGAGGCAGGCGACGAGCCAGACGTGGGCCCGCAGGATGAGCCGGCGCACCGGTGCTCACTCCCCAACTGCGACGATGAGCTTCTCGGCGAGGAGTTGCTCGGCCAGGGCCGAAAGGTCGGCGGCCAGCTCCTCGCGCGAGACCTCGTACTCGCTCAGGAGCAGGTCCACCACCTGGCCGAGGGTCCGCTGCCCGTCGAGGGACCGCAGGAAGCGCTCGGTCGTCTCGTTGCAGGTGTAGAGGTAGCCGCTCTTGAGGGATAGGAGGACAGTCTCCTGCCCCTCGCCGAGGGATTGGTAGGCGGCGTCCTCGGCCAGTGCTAGGCGAGCCGATTCACCCATCATGATGGCGTTCGCTCACTCGGTTCTGAGGCGGCGGAGGTCTTCCTGAGCCAGCCACTCCCATTCTGTGGCCGGGTAGGTGGCGATGACGTGCTGGTAAGTGTCGCGCGCCTTTTCCAGTTGGGCGGCGTACTCGTAGCAGCGTGCGGCGTAGTACCAGCAGGCAGGCGCAAGGGCGCTCTTGGGGTCGCGTTCGCCCAGGGCCCTGAAGGCGGCCAGGGCCTTGTCGAACTCCCGCGCCAGGAAGAGCCTGCGCGCCCGCTCGAAGGCGGTCACTGCGGGGGGGTTGGGCCGGAACCAGTCCCACGGGTGCCAGAAGTGCTCTCTGAGGGCGCCCTCGGGCGGGCCGGCGCCCAGGGCCACGAGGTCCTGGCGGGCGAAGACCGCCCAGTCGGTCTTCGGGTAGTCCTTCATTACGCGTCGGCACGAGGCCATGGCCTCGGCCCGCTTGCCGCCATAATACTGCGAGCTGGCCAGGTAGTAGAGCGCGGCGGGCTCGAGGGGGTTCTTGGGATAGGTGGCGAGCCAGCGCTGGAAGATGAACTCGGCGTCGGCGTAGCGGCGCTTCTTGTAGAGGCTGCGCCCGGCGTCGTAACGGCCGACTGGGGTGGGGCTGGCCTGGGACCAGAGGGCCTCGAGGCGCGCCTTGAACTTCTTCTCGCGCGCTGCGCGGCTCGGCGCATCGCAGGCGGCGAGGGCAAGCGCGAGGGCAACCGCGCAGGCAAGCCCGCCGAGTGCCTTACCGCAGCGCCAGAAGCCCACCATCACGCGCACTCCTCAAGCGGCCCCCCCCACAGGAGCGTAGCCTAGCACAAGCGCGCGCTTGAGTCAAGACCGCCTTGCCGCCAGCGGCTCGTTGCGCCGCTGGCGTGCGATGAGGGCAAGGGCCTGGGCGCGGTCGGCCTCCATCTGGGCCACCAGGGCCTGGGCAGTGGGGAACCGCTGGTCGTCGCGGAGCTTGGCGACGAATTGCACCTCGATGTCGCGGCCGTAGAGGTCGGCCTCCACGCCGATGAGGTGGACCTCGATGCTCGTCTCGGCGGCGTCGCGGAGGAATGTGGGCCGCCGCCCGACGTAGGTGAGGGCGGGGTAAGCCTTGCGCCCCACGCGCGCAAGGGTCGCATAGATGCCGTCGGGCGGGATCGCCTCGTGGTGCAGGTCGAGGTTGGCGGTGGGGAAGCCGAGCGCGCGGCCGCGGCGGTGGCCGGGCACGACGGTGCCGAGGAGGGAGAACGGCCTGCCGAGCATGGCCGCGGCGGCCCGCAGGTCGCCCGACGCGATGGCCTGGCGGATGGCCGTGCTGGAGATGACCTTGCCGCGGTAGCGGACGGGGGCGGGGGAGCGGACGCTGAGGACCCCCTGGTCCTCGAGGCGGCGCAGGAGGCGCAGGTTGCCCGCGCCGCCGCGGCCGAACGTGGAGTCGCGCCCGAAGACCAGATGGCGCGCGCCCAGCCAGCCGAGGAGCACGCGGCCAACAAACTCCTCGGCGGGGAGCGCGGCGACCGTGGCATCAAAGGGCACGACGACCGCCAGGTGCAGCCCGCAGCGCTCCATGAGCGCGAGCCGGTGGGGCAGGGAGGTTATGCAGAGCGCCCCGGCGCGGCCCACCACGGCCTTGGGCAGGGGGTCGAAGGTCACGACCAGCGACTGGCCGTGGAGAGAGCGCGCCCACGAGACGGTTTCGGCGAGGATGCGCTGGTGGCCGCGGTGGACGCCATCGAAGGCCCCGAGGGTGGCCACGGGGGTCCTTAGGCGAGGCAGGGGCGAGAAGAGGCCGCGAACGACTTTCATGGTCACACCCACCGGCCCTGGGGGGCGGGCCGCCCGCGAGGGGGCGCGGAGCGGGGTCGCTCTAGGGGCCATGATACACGGGGGGCGGGGTGGAGGCAAGCGGGCGCGCTGCGACCCCGGCCTGGGCTGGCCCAGGGCTGGGGTCGCGGCGCGCTCGGCGAAGTGCTGGCGGCGCTAGCGGCTGCTGGCGAAGGCGGGCACCTCGATGACCATGCCAGGGCGCAACGAGCTGGGGTTGGCCGGGTCGGGGAGCTTGGCCTTGTTGTGCTTGTAGAGGGCGGTGGCCTTGCCCGCGTCGCGGCAGACGTCGCGGGCGATGCTAGTGAAGGTGTCGCCCTTCTTCACCGTGTAGGTCTTCGCGGCGGACGACGTGGCTGGGGCCTTGGGCGTGGCTGAGGCGGTGGCCGCCTTGTCGGCCGACGCCTTGGGGGCGGGGGCGGCCTTGGCGGTGGCCGGCATGGGCGGGATGGTGAGCTTCTGGCCGATCCGGAGGGTGGCTGCCTGGCCGCCGTTGGCATTGGCGATCAGGCGCCACTGGTTGGCGTCGCCGTAGTACTTCTTCGCCAGCTTCATGAAGGTGTCGCCCTTGACGACGACGTGGGTGATGCCGGCCCGCTGCTCGGGCTGGGGCGTGGCCGTGGGGGTGTCGGGCGGGCGGGTGGTGCCGGCGGGCGAGGGTGTGGTGGTGGAGGCGTCGGCGCCTGCGGCGGGGCGCGCGGTGGGTTGGATGATGGATTGGTCGCTCGTGCGGAGTTGGTTCATCATGGCGGGGTCAGTCGGGAGGATGGGGGACGGGTCGGCTGGCTGGGCGGCAACCGCGTCCTTTGGGGCCGCGTCGTCGGCCCTGGGGGACGGCTGGGGAAGGACATCGGCCTGCCTGGCTGCGGCGTCGTCCTTCACGGGGGTGGCCTCGCCGGTCGAGGTGCTCACGCCCAGGTGCTCATCGGGCCTGGGGCTGCGGCTCCAGATGACGACGACCAGCACCATGAGCGCGAGGATCACGACGAGGGCGATCTTGGCGTCCTTCCGCACGCGAAAACTCCTTTCCTGCGTTTCCGGTTCGGGCATGGCACACCTCGCTGGAGGGGGGACAGATTCCACCTGGAATGAGTCCCTGGAGTCACAGTTTCGGGGAGAGAACTACGGGGAGGCTAACGCCTATAGTTATAGCGTGCGCCGGCGGAGATGTCAAGAGGAAATTCCGGTTTTTCGGGGGGCAACTTCTTGGAAGGGCCGGCTGGTGCGGCCGGGGGCCGCCCCGATGGGGGGGCGACCCCCGGCCGTTGCCCAGGTCAGGAGGTGGCAGCCGATGCGTCGGAGCGGGCGAAGCGCTTCTCGATCTGCTCCTGGTGAAGGATGAGGATGGGGCTGGCGATGAAGACGGTGGAGTAGGTGCCGGTGATCATGCCGATGAGGAGCGTGAGGGCGAAGTCCTGGATGACGCCGCCGGCGAAGAACAGCAGTGCCAGGTCGGCCAGGAGCACGGTGAGGGTGGTGATGATCGTGCGGGTGAGGGTCTGGTTGACGCTCAGGTCTATGAGCGCGCCGTCCACGTCGCGCTTGCGCTCCTTGCGGAGGTTTTCGCGGATGCGGTCGAAGATCACGATGGTGTCGTTGATCGAGAAGCCGACGATGGTGAGGAGGCCGGCGATGACGGTGAGGTTGAACTTGCGTCCGAGCAAGGCCAGTGCGCCCATCGTGATGAGGACGTCGTGGACCAGGGCGAGGACGCCAGCGGCGCCGTACTTGATGCGTTCGAAGCGCAGCCACACGTAGGCGATGATGGCAAGCCAGGAGGCCACGACGCCGACGATGGCCCAGGCGAGGAGCTGCTTGGCGACGGCTGGGCCGACCTTGGCCACGCGCGGGATGGGGTCGGATAGCACGAAGGTCTGCGGGTCCGCCGCTACGCGCTGGCTTAGCTCGTCCACCTTGGAGCTGGGGAGGACGAGCTCGAAGCGGCTGAACTTGCCGGCCACGGCCTCAGTGACCGGCTTGGCCGTGGCGTCGAGGGCCCACGAGGCGAGCTTGGCGTCGAGCACGGCCGGCTCGAGGGGGTTGGCGAGGTTGATGGCCACGGTTGCGCGGCCGTCTTTTTCGCCGAGGGGCTCGATGCCCACGGGGGCGAGGTCGTCCTTGAACGCCTGGAGGACCTCGGCGCGGAGACTGAGGGCGGTGAAGACGCGTTCGATTCCTGCGCGGACGGCAGCGGTCTCGATAATGGTGGTCTTGATGGTGAACCTGCGATAGGTGCCGTTGCCCTCGTCCTGGCCTTCGGGCTCGACCTTGACGTGCTTGTCCATCGTGCGGAGGCGGCGCTCGATGTCGGCCAGGCTTACGGGTCGGTCAATCTGAACCCTGGCCTCGGTGGGGTAGTTTACGGTGGACTTGGCGACCTTGAAGTCGGCGAGGGGTGCGCCGAGGGCCTTCTCGATGTCGGCGCGCACTGTGGCCGCATCGAGGGACTGGGCTGTGACCCTGAAGTCCGCGTGCTTGCCCTCGGCGTTGCCCGGGCCGGCCGGCTCGATGGCGAGGTTGAGGGCCTTGGCCCTGTCCTTCAGCTCTGCCGCGCCCAGGGGGCTGGCGAGCGTGAGGGTGGCCTCGATGGTGCCAGGGCTGAGCACCGGGTTGCTGGTGATGGTTGGGATGGCGACTTCGGAGAGGGAGGGGACGCGCACCTCGAACTCGGTGGAGCGTCGGCCGACGAAGGCGCGGCCGGCCTGAGCTGCGGAGGCGAGGCTCTGGACCTCGCAGTCCTTGAACTCCGGGCCGATCGCCTGGAGGCGGCGGGTGATCGCCTCGGCGTCCATCTCCTGCTTGAAGACGCAGTGGAGCATGGTGCCGCCGCGGAAATCAATGTCCCAGTTCTCGCTCCCGCGCGAGATGAAGACGGCCATGCCTGTGGCGATGAGGACGGCGGAGGCGGTCATGGCCCGCCATCGCACCCGCATGAAGCGGAAGTTGGGCTGCTTGAAGAGCTGGAGCATGGGCAGGCGGGTGACCCAGCGGCGCCAGGTGAGGACATCGAAGATGACCCTGCCGACGAAGACGGCTGTGAACATGTTGAGTAGGAGGCCGATGGTGAGGGTGAGGCCGAAGCCCTTGATGGGGCCGGAGCCGATCCAGTAGAGGATCAGGGCGGTGAGAATGGTCGTGAGGTTGGAGTCGAAGATGGTCCAGAAGGCCCGCTCGAAGCCCTCGCGGACGGCCATGCGCAAGGGCTTCTCGGTCCCGGAGTGCATCTCCTCGCGGATGCGCTCGAAGATCAGCACGTTGGCGTCCACCGACATGCCCACCGTGAGTGCCAGGCCGGCGATGCCCGGCAGGGTGAGCGTGGCGTCGAAGAGGATCATCACGGCGACCATGCACAGGACGTTGAAGATGACGGTCGCGTCGGCGATGATGCCTGGGATGAGGTAGTAGATGGCGACGAAGAGTATGACGGCGAGCGCGCCGATGGCGCTGGCGAGGACGCCCTTGGAGATGAGGGCGGAGCCGAGGCTGGCGCCGACGGTGGTCTCGTGCTCCAGGTGGAGCGGGGCGGGGAGGCTGCCCGCGCGGAGCACGGTGCAGAGGGCCTCGGCCTCCTTCATCGTGAAGTCGCCCTCGATCACCGCGTCGCCGAAGATGCGCGTGCGGATGACGGGCGCTGAGTAACAGGTGCCCTTCTCGGTGATCTGGTCGCCCGAGCGCTGGGTGTTGAGGATGATGGCCAGTCGGTCGTTGACGTGGTCGCCAGTGACCCGGGCGAAGATCTGCTCGCCGCGCGGCGTGAAGGTGAGGCTGACGCTGGGGCCGAGCGACCGGCCGCCGCCGGTCGTCACCCGCGTGCCGGCGATGTACTCGCCCGTCATCTCCACGCGGTCGGCCACCAGGATTTTCTCCTCCACCCGCTTCTCGTCCTTGAGCGACACGAGCGAGTACTCGGTGTAGCCGGGCGGGGCCTTGCCGGTCTCGGTCCAGGTGCGGTGGGGTTCGGAGTCCTTGGGTGCGACGAGGCGGAACTCCAGGTGGCCGATGTTCTGGATGACGCTCTTGAGGGTCTCAAGCGCTGCGGCCTCCTGGCCTGGGAGCTGGACGAGGAGGCGGTCGGCGCCCTGGGCCTGGATGCGCACCTCGCGCAGGCCGTAGGCGTCAATGCGGCGCTGGACCACCGCCTTGATCTCCTCGGCGCTGGCCGCTGTGGGGCTGTTGGGGTCGTGCAGGATGCGGTAGAGGAGCTCGGTGCCGCCGCGGAGGTCGAGGCCGAGGTTGAGGCCGCGCGAGATGACCTCGAGCGTGCGCTCCCTCACCTCGCGCCCGCCGACGGGGCCGAGCTTCTTGGAGCTCACCTCGCGCTCGAGCTCGTAGTGGAACGGGCTGGTGAGCCACACCCAGCGGTTGGTGACCTTCTGCGAGAGCACCTTGCGGGCCTCGGGCTCCACGCGGCCCCGCTCGTCGTAGGTGTCGTGCACCACGCGGACCGCGAACGGCGTGTCGCGGTAGGGGAGTACGATGAGGAGCGAGAGGACGAGGACCACCAGGACGAGCGGCGCCCGCCACACGAGGCTCTTCGACTCCCGGGGAAGGCTGTCTACCCATCGTGACCAGAACTTCAGCATGGCTCAGGGCTCCCAAGGCTGGATGATTGCGGGCGAAAGGGTTCGCGGCTCAGCGCGCGAGCTCAGGATCATTGTGCCTCACCCTCGGGCTCGTCGGCCGCCGAGAGGATGGCGGCGATGGCCGGCTTGCTCACCGTCAGCTCGCAGTGGTCGTCCACCTTCAGCTTCACCGTCTTGTCGCGCACGAGGGTGATGATGCCGTAGATGCCGCCGCGGGTGACCACTTTGTCGCCTTTCTTGAGGGCGGCCATCATGTCCAGGTGCTCGCGCTGGCGCTTGCGCTGCGGGCGGATCATCAGGAAGTAGAGGATGGCGAACATGACGCCGATGAACAGGAGGCTCTGAAGGAGCGGGTTGCCCGCCGGCGGCTGCGCCGGGGCGGCCTTAGCGAGGGGGAGCATGCCCATCCACAGCGGGGCGAGGGGGTTCATTGCGTCTCTTTTTCCTCCGGCTGCTGGTAGGTCTCGAGGAAGGCCCGCTTGAGGTCGGCGAGCCGCCCGTCGAGGATCGCCTGGCGGCAGCCGCGCACCAGGCGCTGGTAAAAGGCCACGTTATGCAGCGACACGAGGACTGCGGCGGCGATCTCGCGGGCGTGGAAGAGGTGCCGCAGATAGGCGCGCGAGAAGCCGCGGCAGGCCGCGCACTCACACGTCGGGTCCAGCGGGCGGGGGTCGTCGCGGTGGCGCAGGTTGCGCAGGCGGACGACGCCGTGGGCGGTGAAAGCCTGGCCGCTGCGCGCGTTGCGCGTCGGCAGCACGCAGTCGAAGAGGTCCACCCCCCGCTCGATGCACTCGATGAGGTTCCTCGGAGTGCCCACCCCCATCAGGTAGCGCGGCTTGCCGGCGGGCAGGTGGGGCAGGGTGGCGTCGAGCACCCGGTACATCAGCTCGTCGCCCTCGCCCACGCTCACGCCCCCGATGGCGTAGCCGGGCAGGTCCAGGTCGGCCAGACGCATCGCGCACTCGACGCGCAGGTCGGGAAAGACGCTACCCTGGACGATGCCGAAGAGGGCCTGGTCGCCCGGGCGCGCGTGGGCCTTCTGGCACCGCAGCGCCCAGGCCACGGAACGCCGCATGGCTACTTCGGCCCGGTCGCGCTCGCACGGGTACGGCACGCATTCGTCGAAGGCCATGATGATGTCGGCGCCGAGGGCGTTCTGGACCGCTGTGGCCTTTTCCGGCGTGAGCTGCACCGTGGCGCCGTCGAGGTGGGAGCGGAATTCCACCCCGTCGTCGCTCACGCGCCGCAGGTCGGCCAGGGAGAATACCTGGAAGCCGCCGCTATCGGTGAGGATGGGGCGGCGCCAGCCCATGAAGGCGTGCAGGCCGCCCAGGCGGGCCACCACGGCCTCGCCGGGCCGCAGATGAAGGTGGTACGCATTGCCAAGGAGCATCTGGGTCCCGGCCGCCTCCAGTTGGCTGGGCAGGAGGGCCTTCACGGCCCCCTGGGTGCCCACGGGCATGAAGGCAGGCGTCTCCACCCGCCCGTGCGGCGTCTCCACCCACCCGGCGCGTGCCGAGCCAAGAACCTTTAGGATACCGAAGAAGGGCCGTGTCGTCAAATCACTTACCTTATGGCGGACGCTCGTAGAGCCGGGTGAGCTGAGCGCCGGGGTAGTAATGTCGGAGGATTTCGATGGCGGAGTAGCCGGCCTGGGCCATGCCGCGTGCGCCCCATTGGCACATGCCGACGCCGTGGCCGAAGCCGCGGCCTGTGAAGGTGTAGCCGCCGCCGGTGGCTCGCACCTCGAAGAACGTGCTGGGAAGCTTGCTGGCGCCGACGGCGAGGCGGAAGTCGCTAGCGGCGACGGTTGCCTGCCTGCCGGGGCCTGCGCTCAGGAGAAGCTCGGCGGCGCGACCCGTCGCCGTCTGCCGCGTGACCGCCAGGGAGGCGAGGGGGCGGATGCTCGGCCACCTGCGGCCCACGGCGTCGGCGAGCTGCGCCTCGGAGATGCCCCGCTGCCAGGAGAAGTGCGGCGAGTCCTTGCAGAAGCGGCAGGGCACGCCGCCCAACGGCAGCAGGGGCGGGTCGGGGAACACCTCTTGCACCGCCTCGGTGTGCCCGCCGCACGTCGAATGGTAGTAGCAGCGAAAAAGGTTCATCTGGTAGAGGAGCACCATGCCGGCCGTGCGGTCCACGGCGGCGCGGAGGTGGGGGTCCTCTTTGGCCATTCCGAGGTAGTTTTGGTCCATCACCGTGGCATATAGGTCGAAGGGTTCGTCGCGGCGCTGGGCCATGCGCCAGAGGGTGTAGGAGCGCGCGACGATGGCCTGGGCCTCCAGCGCGGCGGGGGGCCAGGCCGGGAACGTCTCGCCGCCGAGCACTCCGTAGAGGTAGTCTTCGACGTGGAGGACGTTGATCAGGGAGACAAGCTCCTCGCCTGCGCGGCGGACGAGGAGGTTGCCCCGATAGCGCTGGCCGTTGAGGGCGAGGGCCGCGGGCGCCTGGATGTTGAGGAGCACCTGCTGGTCGGGGAAGTGGCGGTCGCCGATGATCAGCGCCGAGGGGGTCGCTCTCACCTCGCCGCCGGCCAGGGGGGGACATTGGGCGAGGACCGTGGGCGTGCCGCGCGCCCGCGGCCCCCAGGGCTCGACGGCATATGGGGCGTAGACCGAGAGCGCTGCGCTGCGCACGCCCTCGAGCAGGAGCACGCGCGCGAGGCGGATGCCGCCGACGGGCGTCGCCACGTCGGAGGGCAACTGGACGACGGTCGGCCCCTGGGCGCAGGAGGGCGCGAAGGCCAGCGCGGCCAGGGCCGCCGCGCTGGCTGCGGCGGCGACGCAGCGTCGGATGGCATGCCCCGCACTGAGCATTGGGGTGTGTCCCCGTTTCTTGTGCGGCCTTCGGGCCGCAGATGCGAGGATACGGGCGGGAGCCCGCTCTACGAACGCCTCTGGCCGCCGCGGTAGAGCTGGATGCCAGTGTCGCGGTAGCGTTCGTGTTCGCTGAAGATGCAGCCGCAGTATTGCTGGCGATAGAGCTGAAGCTGGCGTGCGCGCTCGAGGCCGAGGTCGTGGAGCGCGCGGCGGTCGGTGTCGTCGAAGGCCACGCCGTGGCGGCGGGCGGCCTCGTGGCCGAGTTGGCAGACGGTCTCGCGGTCCTGCATGGGGCTGACGAGGAGCGTGGAGGTGAAGGTGGCGAAGCCGTGCTCGGCAGCGTAGCGGGCGGTGGCCTCCAGGCGCAGCGCATAGCAGACCCGGCAGCGTCCGGGCCGGGCGCGCTCGGCCCCGACGGCGTCGAGAAACTCCTCCAAGCCGTAGGCGTCGTGGGCGACCAGGGCCAGGCGCTCGCGGTCGGCCAGCACCTGGCAGGCCTTGAGGCGTCGGCGGAACTCAAGGAGGGGATGAATGTTGGGGTTATGGAAGAGGATAGTGGGCGCGACCCCGCCACGGCGCAGGTCATCCAGCAGCGCGCACAGGCATGGGGCGCAACAGGCGTGGAGGAGCGTAGGCTCAGTCCTCGGAGTCATCGGCCGCTTCGTGCTCGTCGTCGGGCGCTAGGACCTCTTCGCCGCCCAAGTCCTCTTCCTCGTCCTCGTCAGGCTCTTCGGGCGGGGTCTCCTTGAGGCGAAGGCCCAGGCGGCCGAGCCGCTCGGTGACCTCGGTGAGCGAGGTCTTGCCGAAGTTGCGGCTGGCGAGGAGTTCCTCGGGGGTGCGCTCGATGAGCTGGCCGACCGTGGTGATGCCGAGGCGCTCCATGCACTTTCGGCTGCGGAGCGAGAGGTTGAGGTCGGCGATGGGGGTCTGCAGGATGGCGGGATCGGCAGCGCCGGGGGCGATGGGCGTGGGGGCCTCGGCAGCGGGCAGGCGACCTGGAATCTCCTCGCGGGCCTCGCCGAGGCGCAAGCCGCGGGCGGCCAGGACCTCTTTGATCTCCTGTAGCGACTGGTCGCCGAAGTTGCGAGAGGCCAGCAACTCATCCTCGGTCAGGCGGCACAGGTCGCCGAGTGTGACGATGTTCATCCGCTGGAGGCAGTTGCGGACGCGGACGGAGAACTCGAAGTCGGTGACGGGGATGGCGAGGAGCTTTGCGCGGCGCTCGGCCTCGCGCTGGCGGCCCTCGTCATAGGCCATGTTGAGCGAGGCATGGGCGTCCTTGAGGAACATCCTGGCCCGCGGGTGGTTGGGGGCGACGCTTAGGACCCGGCGGTAGCACTCGATGGCGCGCTCGTAGTCGCGGCGGTCCTCGTAGAGCACGCCGAGGTTGATGAGGGCGTTGACGTAGACACATGGAGAGCCGGCGAGGGCGTTGTAGTGGGTGAGGGCCCGGGCCTCGTCGCCGCGCAGGGCCTCGAGGTAGGCTAGGCGGAAGGCCGACCTCGGGTGGCCGGGGGCGAGCTCGAGGGCCTTCTCATACGCGGCGACGGCCTCCTCGTAGCGGTAGCACAAGTCGTAGCAGAGGCCGACGATGTAGTGGGCGGCGGGGTCATCGGGGTGGGAGCGAGCGAGGGCGCGCGCGGCGCTGAGCGCGGCTTCGGGGCGGCCGCCCTTGGCCATCGCCTCGGCAGCCCCAAGGGCGGCCAGGCGCTTGGTGGCGGCCTTGCCGCGCTGCGCGCGCTCGAAGGCCTCGCCCGCCTTGGCCCAGTGGCCGCTCTCCATGTAGCACTGGCCCAGGAAATAGTCGGCCTCGGGCGAGCCGGCCACGGTGAGGTTGGCGATGGCCTCCTCGAGCCGCCCGAGCGCCCAGAGGCCCACGCCGACGACGAACGCAGCCTCCTCGCGGCTCAGCGCCTTGCCGTCCACCGTCGGGTTCTCCATCAGCTCGATGACGAGGCGCTCGAGCTGGCGGCGCTGCTCCACCGATTCGCCCTGAGCTTGTCGAAGGGCGAGGTAGAGCGACACGTCGTCCTTGGAGCCGAGGAGGAGTTGCTGGACATCGAGCACCTGCGGGCTGGTTTCGGCCATGCTTGCTCTGCCCCTTTATCAGCGCACTCTAGCGGCGGCCCGGTGCGGACACACCGGGCAGACCCATGATTATAGGAACCTGCGTGCGATTTGCAAGCGCGGCTGGCCCGTTTGACAGCCCGCGCCCGCGTCTGCTATTCTGGAGGCGGGGCTGGGCCGGGGCAAGGAGCAGGACGTTGGGCGCCGAATTGTCGCGGCGCGGGTTCCTCGTGGGCACCGCCGTAGTCGCAGGGGGCGCGTTTGGCCTGGGCCTCTGGCGGCGCGCGCGCCGCGAGGAGCGGCGTCTCAAGGCTCGAACGGCCACGGCGCTTCAGCTCGGGCCGGGCGCGGTCGTCGTGGCCAGAGGGGAGGACCCCGCGGACAACCTTCGGCGCGCCCTCCAGGCCGCCGGGGGCATTCGGGCACTCGTCGCCGGCAAGCGCTCGATCGTCATCAAGCCCAACATGGCCTGGGACCTGCCGCCGGAGACGGGGGCCAACGCCGACCCCCGCACGGTGGGCGCACTCGTGCGCCTGTGCCGCGAGGCCAACCCCCGCGCGCGGATTACGGTCTTCGACCGCACGATGTCGCGCGATCCGGCCGGCCCCTACCGCACGAGCGGCATCGCCGAGGCCGTGCGGGCCGCCGGCGGCGTCGTCCACACCGTGGACGAGGGCCGCTTCCGCGAGGTCCCCATCCCCGACGGCGTGGCGCTGAAGGCCTGGACGTTCTACGAGCTGGTGCTGTTTGAGGACGCGGTGGACGTGTTGATCAACGTCCCTGCGGCGAAGACCCACAGCACCTCGGGCCTCACGCTGGGGATGAAAAACGTCTTCGGCATGGTCGGCGGCGAGCGCGGCGAGCTGCACCAGCAGATCCACCAGAAGATCGCCGACCTCAACCGCGTGGTGGCCGTGGACCTCACGGTGCTCGACGCCACGCGGGTGATGTTCCGCAACGGCCCGAACAGCCCGCGGCGGTCGGACGTGGACGACGGCCCCGAGCGCGCGCAGCGCATCGTCGTCGGCAGCGACCCCGTGGCGGTGGACGCCTATGCCGCCAAGGAGCTTTTCGGGCGCGACCCCGCCGATGTCGGCTTCATCCGCTGCGGCGCCGAGGCGGGGCTGGGCGAGATGAAGTTCACCGCCAGAGAGGTCTGATGAACGCCTTGCGCCGCATCACGCAGATCATCACCTTCGCGTTGTTCCTGGCGCTGCTCTTGCAGGGGGCGGCCCTCGTGGGGAAGGCGTGGGCCGCGTTTGCGCCGCCCGACGCTGTGCTGCGCCTCAGCCCCCTGGCGGCGCTGGGCGCAATGCTGGGCGCCCAGGAGCTCATCCTGCGCTACGTCCCAGCCCTGTGCCTGCTGCTCCTGGCCGTTGCGTTCGGGCGCTTCTTCTGCGGCTGGGTGTGCCCGCTGGGGAGCACGCTGGACGCCACGGATGCGGCCCTCGCTGCCGAGCGGAAGGGGCGGACGCCGTCGTTCTACGACCGCCGCCGCCTCAAGTACTACCTCCTGGCCTTCATCCTGGTCGGCGCGGCGTTGGGCATCAGCGCCGCGGGCTGGCTCGACCCCCTGAGCATCGCGGTCCGCTCCTACGGCCTCGCCGTCGTGCCCTACGCGGCGTGGCTGAGCCACGGGGCGGCGCTCGGGCTCAAGGAGCTGCCTGCCGGCCGCCTGGGGGACTGGTGGTCGCGCGGCGGGCAGGCCGTCTTCGCGGGCGGCACGCCGCCCACTTATCAGCAGCACGCTGTCTTCCTGCTCCTCTTCGTCGTGCTGTTGGGGCTCGGCGTGTGGTATCGCCGCTACTGGTGCCGCAACCTGTGCCCGTTGGGGGCGCTTCTGGCCCTCGTGTCGCTCAGGGGCCTCCTGCGACGCTCGGTGAGCAGCGAATGCATCTCGTGCCGGAAGTGCCAGCGGGTGTGCCCGATGGGCTGCATCACAGACGACGGCAAGGGGACCCTCGGCGGGGAATGCATCCTGTGCCTGCGTTGCCAGGACGCGTGTCCCACCGATGCGATCCGCTTCGTGCGCCGCCAGCCGAAGGAGCAAGACGTGGCGGTGGACCTCACGAAGCGCGGCTTCCTGGCCACGCTGGGCGCCACGCTGGTGGCGCTGCCGCTCCTGCGCATCAGCCCGGCGCGGCATCGCGCGAAGGGCCGGCTGCCCGTCCTGCGCCCGCCGGGCGCGCGGGAAGAGGACGAGTTCCTCGCCCGATGCGTCCGCTGTGGCGAGTGCATGCGAGTGTGTCCCACGCGGGCGCTTCAGCCGGCGGCCCTCGAGGCCGGGCTGGCGGGCCTCTGGGCGCCCCGGCTCGTGCCTCGGATGGGCTACTGCGTCTACCGCTGCACCCTGTGCGGCCAAGTCTGTCCCTCGCAGGCCATCGAGCAGCTCACGTTCCAGCAGAAGCGCACCCGCTCGCTCGGCAAGGCGAAGTTCGACACCAGCCGTTGCATTCCCTGGCGGGGCTACGCGCGCTACCAGGAGGGGCTGACGGAGTGGACGGATTGCAACTGCGGGACGTGTGAGGAAGCCTGCCCTGTGCCCACCAAGGCCATCCGCTACACACGCTTCGTGGGCAAGGTGGGCGACAAGCAGGTCGTCATAGACCGCCCCTACGTCGTGGAGGACCTCTGCGTGGGGTGCGGCTTCTGCGAAAACGTCTGCCCCGTCGCGGGGGACGCGGCGGTCCGCGTCGAAGGCCCGGCCGGCTCCGCCACGGTGGCGGCCGAGGAGGCCGCGGCCCACCCCGGCGGCGTGGACCCAAGACACGTCCTGGCCGCCAGGATCGCGGGGTGGGCGCTGGACGGCTCGGTGCGCCTCTTCGTGGGCCCGAAGGGGCTCTTCGAGTACATTGACGGCGCGGGCGAGCCGTATCTCACCTACGCCTTCGTCCAGGTCGCCGCGGCCAAGTACCGTCGGGCGACGATGGAGGTCAACGCCGACCTCTGGTACTTCCAGACGCCCGAGGAGGCGTTCGGGGCCTACAGCCGCGACGCGAGCGCGGGCGCCCGAGCCCCCGAGCGGCTCGGCAACGCCGCCGCCAGCGGCGAGGGCGAGGTGTGGGCGTGGAACGGCGCGAACTACCTCCACCTCGTGAGCCTGGGCAACCAGCCCGCGGCGCGCGACGACCTTGTGGCCCTCGCCAAGGCCCTCATCGCCAGGATGCCAGAGGGCGAGGCCAGGCTGCCCGCCGTCGTCACCGCGCTCCCCATCCCAGGCCGCGAGCAGCAAAGCGTCCACTTCTTCCACCACAACCTCGCCGCGCCCGACGTGCTGCCTGCCGACCTCACGGGGCCGGCGGGGTTGGGCCTCGGCCCCACCACCCCCGCCGCCTTCGCGCGATACGCCCACGGCGGCAAGCCGAGCCATTGGGTCGTCGTGGCCGAGTATGCGACATCGGACGAGGCCAAGGCCGCGGCCGGCCGCTGCACCGAGCTCTACGCCGCGAAACGCCTCCCGGCCCAGGAGCCAGGGGCGGTCTTCTTCGAGGTCGCCCCGGGCAGCTTCGCGGCCTTTCACCAGGCCGGCAAGCTCCTCGGCGTCGTCTTCAACGCCCGCGGCCTCGATGCCGCCAGAAAGGCCCTGGCCGACCTGCGCCAGACCCCGCCCCGCTGAGCGTTACAATCCCGTTACACCTCCCGCGCGAATGGCGTGAACGTCAGGCGATCATGGCGTATAATATCCGGGGGTCTGGGGGCCGGTCGGACGGAGTACGGCGGTGGAGCGCTTGAGGGAACGGTTCATCCGCACCGCTCGCAGGACCCCCTGGTGGGGGCTCTCGCTCCTCGTCCACCTCATCGCCTTCTTCATCCTGAGCCGTTGGAAGGTCATCGCGCCGCCCCCCGAGGAGGTCGTCGAGGCCGTCCGCATCGTGAACATCCGCCCCGAGGAGCCGGCCAAGCCCCCCCTGCCGCTCGACGTCTCGCAACACGTCGGCCCCGAGCCGCCCGCTATCGAGCCGCCGCTGCCGCGTCAGGACCTCAAGGAGGTCGTGGACCAGCGGGCCTTCGAGGAGGCGCTCAAGAAGGGCGAGGCCGCCACGATCAGCGTCGAGGACCGGTCGGCCTTCGCCCTGCGCACCGGCGGCGGGCGCGCCGCGGCGATCAAGAGCGGCGAGGGCACCGAGGGCTCCGAGAACGCCGTGGAGCTGGGCCTCGCCTGGCTCGCGCGCAACCAGCTCCCGACCGGCGGCTGGCGCGCCCACACCGAGGGCGCGGCGTGGGCCGAGCCCGGCATCTCCGCCCTCGCCACCCTCGCCTTCCTGGGCGCCGGCTACACCCACAAGCGCGGCAACCGCTACGCCCGCACGGTCGAGCGCGCCATCGCCTACATCAAGAGGCACCAGGACGCCAAGGGCTGCATCGCCCTCGTCCACGACGGCAAGCCAATGGGCGGCTACATGTACTGCCACGCGATGGGCGCCCTCGCCCTCGCCGAGGCATTCGGCATGACCGAGGACCCGCTGCTGCGCGAGGCGGCCCAGCGCGCCGTGGACTTCATCTGCCAGGCCCAAAACCCGCAGATCGGCGGCTGGCGCTACGCCTACAGGTACGCCACCAGCGACTCCTCGGTCAGCGGCTGGATGATCATGGCCCTGCGCTCGGCCTCGCTGGCCGGCCTCGACGTGCCCGAGGGCGTCCTACCCCTCGCACGCAAGTTCTTCGCCACCGTCACCAATGCGCGGGCCGGCACCACCGCCTACATGCCAGGCGTCCAGTTGGGCACCGCCCTCCACGCCGTCGGCCTCCTCGCCCACCACTACCTCGGCCTGCCGGGCGACGACCCCTACGTCCAGCGCGCCGAAGCCGTCATCCTCGACAACCCGCCCAAGTGGGTGGACCGCGAGGCCGGCCTCCCACTCCCCCTCGACAAGGCCGCCCTCCTCACCGCCACCAACAACTACTACTTCTGGTACTACGCCAACCTCGCCCTCCACCAGCGCCGCAGCAAGACCTGGGACGCCTGGCACCCCCAGGTGCGCGACCTCTTGTGCCGAATCCAGGAGCGCGAAGGCGACAGGGAGGGGAGCTGGCCCCCACTCACCTATGGCGGCACGACCGGCGGCCGCGTCTACTCCACCGCGCTCGCCATACTCTCCCTCGAGGTCTACTACCGCTACGCCCCCATGTACCGCGAGACGGTGGACGAGTTGCTCGCCGCCTATGGCGACGCGCTCGGCGCCTGCAACTACTTCGTCCGCCTCGACCGCGAGAAAAAACCCGAGGCCGAGGCCGCCCGCAAGGCCGCCATCGAAAAGCTCGACCGCTTCCTCGCCCTCTCCGAGGCCACGAAGGAGCACAAGGACCCCAAGAAGGCCGCCGAGCGGCGCAACCAGGCCGCCCTCATGCTCGTCAGCCTCTACCGCGCCGGCCTGGAGCTCGACCGCGCCATCGCCTTGCTCAAGTCCCTTCCCGACCGCTTCCCGGGCGCAATCGAGCCTGAAGACCTGGTGAAGCAGCTCGCCGACCTCTACCGCGCGCTCGCCAAACAGCTCGCCGACGCCGGCGAGGCCGAGCGGGCGGCCCAGGCCAAGGCCACCGCCGTCAACCTCCTCTGGCCAATCGCCGCCAAGAGCCTCGGCAAGAACCCCGACCTCGAGCTCTGGCTCGCCGCCGCCTTCTTCGAGCGCGAGGACTGGCAGAAGGCCTTCGACCTCTACACCGCGCGCGTCGAGGGCGTCAGCCTCGCCAAGCTCGACCCCAAGGGCGAGGAGGGCAAACTCGTCCTCGGCGTCTACGACCGCCTCATCAAGTGCTCCATCGCCCTCCGCAAGTACAAGACCGCCCAATGGTACCTCGAGCGGGTCGAAAAGCTCATCGGCGTCTCCCTCGCCACCCTGCGCCAGCGGGCCGAGCTGTGCCGCCTCCGCAAGGACTACCCCGCCGCACGCGCCATCTACGAGACCATCCTCCAGCCCGGACGCATACCGGAGTTCTCAAAGGACTGGTGGGAGACAAAGTACGAACAGCTCTTCATGGCCTACCTCGAGGGCAAGACGGCTGACGTCGTGAAGCTCATCCGCAAGCTCCAGTTCTCCCACCCCGAGCTCGGGGGCGACGAGCTTCGGCCGCGCTTCCTCGACCTCCTCGGCCGCGCCGAGAGCGCCGAGCCGCGCGGCAAGGGCCAGCCCGAAAGCCCCGGCCGCGCGCCGGTCCTCGACTAGCCGGCGCTGGCCTGCGGCCCGATAGGACGCATAGGTCCTACAGGTCCTATTCCTCTGCGGGGGCGGCGCCGTGGGCGAAACCAGGCCACCAAAGCCCGCGAAGCTCCTCGTGGGCATGCTCGCGGGGCGGCCCGAGTGGTTCGAGGCCGCCGAGCGCCTCCTCGTCGCCGACTTCGGCCCCATTGACCTCGCCAGCCCCCTCATCCCCTTCGACTTCACCGACTACTACACCCCCGAGATGGGGCCGGGCCTCCTCCGCAAGTTCATCACCCACGAGCGCCTCATCTCGCCAGAGGAACTCGCCCTCATCAAGTTGGGCACCAACGCAATGGAGGAGGCGCTTGCCACCAATCTCGCCGCTCCGGTCCCCCGCCCCGTCAACCTCGACCCCGGCTACCTCGACGGCTCAAGACTTGTCCTGGCCACCACCAAGGACCACGCCCACCGCATCTACCTCGGCAAGGGCATCTACGCCGAAATCACCCTCACCTACAAGAAGGGCGCCTTTCTCCCCACGCCCTGGACCTATCGCGACTACGCCACGCCGCCCTATCTGGCCTTCTTCGCCCAGGCCCGCGCCCGCTATCTGGAGCAGGCGAAGTCCCAGCACCCATGAGACCTATAGGTCCTATTCCCTCAGGAGCCACCCTATGAATCGCCTTGCCCCCGTCTCTGCGGCGCTCGCCCTCGCCTCGGCCGCAGCCGCGGGCACCTTCACCTTCCACCACGGGCCGCTGGCGCTCACCTTCGACGAGGCCACCGGCGCCCTGCTTCGGCTCGCCCGCGGCACCGAGGCCCTCGCCGAGGCCGATGGGAGCCGGCCGCCCACCTCCTTCGGCATCGGCGAGTACCAGAAGACCATCTGGGCCGAACAGCTCCAGCCCGCCCGCAAGCTCATCAAGCGCCACCAGCCCGCCCCCGACACCCTTGAGCTGACCATCTCCGTCGCCGACTACGAGGTCGTCGAGCGCTACAAGCTCTACCCCAACCCGCCGCGCCTCGACCGCTCGGCCGCCCTGACCAATCGCGGCAAGGAGACGGTGAAGCTCCGCGCCTTCTCCTTCCGCACGCCCGGCCTCAAGGCCACCCCCGACGGCTTCTATCGCTTCCCCAAGCACTGGCCGCCGCACAGCTACCCATTCGCCGCGATGAAGCCAGGCGTCCAGCACAGCAGCGGCCTCTCCATCGCCCCGCTCCTGACGCAACTGACGCCGAACCGGACGCTTCTCTGGGCCGCCTGCTCCGACGACTCGTCCCACGTCCGCGTCGAGGAGGGCACCGGCCAGTTCGACGTCGTCCAGGGCATCGGCGCCGCCGGCTACCTCAAGCCCGGCGTGCCCCAACAGATCGGCTTCGTGACGATGCAGGTCGTTGACGCCGCCTATTGGGACGCCCTCCCCAAGCTTTGGGACTGGTTTGACAGCGTGGGCGTGAAAGTGCCCGCCGACACCCCCGACTGGGTTCGCGGCGCCGTCCTCTACTCCTTCCATCCCGGCGGCACGATTGGGAGCAACTGGACCGACCTTGGCGGCTTCAAAGCCGCGACCGAGTATCTGTTGCCCACCCTCCCCAAGCTCGGCGTCACCGCCATCTGGATACTGCCCGTCGAGTGGAAAAGCCCCTATTGGCCCCTAGACTACTATCGCTTCCAGGACGGCCTCGGCACCGCCGACGAATTCAGGGCGCTCGTCAAGCGCGCCCACGAGCTTGGCCTCAAGGTCCTGCTCGACATCGTGCCCCACGGCGGCGCGCCCAACGCCGTCCACAACCAGCAGCACCCCGAGTTCATGCTCCGCCGCGAGGACGGCTCGACGCTGACCTACTGGCTCAACGACTTCGCCCGCCCCGACTGGCAGGACTACGTCGCCCGCGTCGCCGCACACTACGTCCGCGAATACGATGTTGACGGCTATCGCATTGACGCCTGCTACGGCAGCAAGGAATACAATTGGGACCCCGCCATCCCCTACGCCCGCGCGAGCCACGCCGGCCTCAAGGGCGGCCTGGAGATGGTCAAGCGCATCCGCGACGAGGTCAAGAAGCTCAAGCCCAAGGACGGCGCGGTCCTCGCCGAGGTCGAGAGCCCCCGCCACGCCGCCGTGAGCGATTTCCAGTACGACTTCGGCCTCGCGTTCACCGTCCTTCACGCCTGGCGGCACATGCCCGCCGCCGAATTCGTCCCCTTGCTTCAGGAATACCTGGAGGAGCAGAAATACATCAACCCGCGCGGCACCATCTTCCTGCGGCACATCGAGAGCCACGACACCCTGCGTGCCCAGGGCTGGTATGGCGTCGAGGGCCTGCGCGCCCTCTACGCCCTCACCGCCTGGATTGACGGCGTGCCCATGATCTACCACGACATGGAGAGAGGGCACTTCGCTCACCTGTGCGCAATTAACGAAGCACGACGCCGTGAGCCGGCCCTTTCACGCGGACCGGGTTACTATCGCACGGCGACGGGCCACCCCGGCCTTTTCGCGTGCGTGCGAAAGTTCAGCGAGAGGCTGGCCATTCCTGCAATCAACCTCAGCAGGGAACCAGTTCCGCCTGGAAACCTCGGCATCGGCGGAGGCGTTCCCTTGGGCGAGCGCGCTGCACTACCGGCCCTCGTTCCCCTCGGCTACGGAGTTTGGGACAGGCTGCGAAGCTTCGCGGTCTTGCATGAACGGCGCGAAGAGGCTGTGAGCACCCCCGCCCCACCGCCTCGTGGCGTCCGTCAGGTCCTCTCCCCTACCTGCTGGCGTCATCAACCCAGCGAGCATCAAGAGCCAATGCTAGATGACAGCCGCTGCCCCGCCGGAGTGAGCGCCCGTCAAGTGGGGCCGGACTGCATTGTGAAAAACGAACACTTCACTTGCGTCCTTCGGCGGCAGGCGGGGGTGATGCGGGAGCTGTTTGTGGGCGGCAAGGTGGTGGCGAAGGAGCACGATCTGTATGGCGACCGGGAGTTTTTCAAGCCCCACGAGTCGCCGCGCATCGCGGCGAGCAACGACGTGGAATCGGGCATCCGCATCTGGAAGGCCGACGACGGACTGCACCTGGCGTTCGAGGGACAACTCCGCGGCTTCCAGCGCTTCGAGCTGAGGCGTCCGCCGCTCTGGTATCGCACCGAATACGTCTTCACCGACAAGCCGGCGTTTAGGCAGAAATGGGCTTTCCGCAGCGAAAAGGGCTTCCAGGACAAGACCGCCTTCCTCGCGGCCGTCGTGCAACTGCCCGATGCCGACCGCTTCCGCTTCATCCGCGACGGCAAGGTGCTTGCCGAGGACGCCGTGGGCAACGGCGGCGAGCGGCGGGGCCAGACCAGCGGCGGGCCGGCGCCCGAGCGCATCGAGTTCCTCAAGGATGGCAAGCCGGTCTTCAGCCTGAGCGGCCTGAAGTCGCCGGCGGGCGCGAGGCCAAACATCTTCGTCCACGGCCGGCAGTTCTTCGTCGCACTGCTCGATGGCAAGGGGGCCGCAATGGACGAGGGGCGGTGGTATGAATTCGAGGCCGACTGGGCCGTGGCCCCAAGGTGAGGGAGCCTCCCACACCGCTCGTTTGGCATCCGTCGCAAGCAGGCCCTGCGCATCGGGCTGTGGCGAGTGCGGCCATGACCACCGGGTTATGGCACGCGACGCTAGGGCCGACGGCAGATGCGAGCCTCTCCACCTGGCGGCGCCCGCCTGGCGGTGCCTGGCACCGCGGCCTGGGGAATCGGCTGCTTGAGGCCCACCGGCCCCAGCCGATAGCGCCGCTCCCAAGCCAGCGCGCCCAGCCAGGAGACGAGCACTGCTGCGCGGGACAGAAGCTTCATTGCGTTGTCCCGTTCCCGTGGGGCAGGAAGCGTCGAGCGACCTTTGCCACGTAGGTGAAGAGCGGGTTGACGAATTCGGTGGCCCGGGCCTCAAGAACCTGGGCCAGGAGCATCACGCCCTCGGGCGTGGGTATGGCGTAGGACTCCTCAAGCCAGGCGAGGAGCTCGGCCAGGGCGATGCGAAAGGCGTCCTCGGCGGGACGCGCGAGGGCGAAGACGCCAATGTGCGTGGCGTTCTCGAAGCGTGGGAAGCGGAGCGACTTGGGCGCGGGCGAGGTGACGCGGCAGGTGAGCTGGACGCGTCCGCCGGCCTCGATGCCGCCGGCGCCACAGATCTCCCCGTCGCCCTGGATGGCGTGCATGTCGCCGACGTGGAGGAGCGCGCCCGGGCACTGGACGCGGATGTGGAGGGTCGCGCCCGTGGTCACCTCCTGTGCGTCGAGGTTCCCGGCCCACACGCCGGCCCAGCCGTTGTGGTGGCGCTCGCGCGCGGGCGCGACGCCGACGAAGCCGAGCATCGGGCGGAGCGGCAGGGTGAGCGACTCGCTCCAGCGGATGCCCTCCTTTGTGATCTCGACGAGTTTCTCGCACGGCCCGCAGGCCAGGCCGCGCGGGGTCGCGTCCGTGCCGCCGCCGAACCTCGTGTAGCCGACAGGGTCCACCTCGATGGCGCCGATCTCCACGCTGAGCATGTCGCCGGGCCGGGCGCCCTCTACGAAGACGCAGCCGCTCGCCGGGTTGCCGCCGCGGAGCCGCTTGCGCCAGGCATTCTGCTCGTCCGGCGGCAAGCGGTCAATCCACGGCCCGGCATTGATCTGAGTCTGCACCTCGAAGGTCTCGCCGGGCTTCACCCGATGCGTCACGGGATTGTCCGGCCCCGTCTCGAAATACAGCACTTCATTCCCCACGCGCTGCATCGGTTGGCTCCTCTCTTCTTCCCCCAGGAGGCGCGCAGCGCCCTCCCGAACGCTCCAATATGCTCGGGAGGGTAACGCCGGGTCCCCGTCTCAATGCCCCACCGCCTACCCTCCCGAAGGTATTGGAACCTTCGGGAGGGGCGGGCGTCGGCGTCCTCGACTCCCCCACGGCATGTTAGACGCTTTGGGCGCCTTGTCAAGCCGCGCGACGCGGCGGCACGGGATTCGTATAATGGAGGGCGAAAGGAGGCGGCCGATGGACTGCACCTATGCCGACATTGCGAAGATGATTGACCACTCGCTCCTCCATCCGGCGCTCACCGATGCGGAGCTGGAGGCGGGCATCCGCCTGGCCCTCGCCTACGACGTGGCCAGCGTGTGTATCCTGCCCTACTACCTGAAACGCTGCGCGGAGCTGTTGCGCGGCAGCACGGTGAGGGCCAGCACCACCATCGGCTTCCCACACGGCGGCCACGCCGCCGCCGTCAAGCTCGCCGAGGCGCGCCAGGCCCTCGACGACGGCGGCCAGGAGCTCGACGTGGTGGCCAACATCTCCAAGGTGCGCAGCGGCGACTGGGGCTATGTGCGGGCCGACATCGAGCCCCTCATCGCCCTCGCCCACGACCGAGGCCAGAAGGTCAAGGTCATCTTCGAGAACTGCTACCTCGATGATGCCCAGAAGGTGCGCCTGTGCGAAATCTGTGGCGAGGTCGGCGCAGACTGGGTGAAGACCTCGACCGGCTATGGGACAGGGGGCGCCACAGATGCCGACCTGCGCCTGATGCGACGCCACTCGCCCCCGAGCGTCCAGGTCAAGGCCGCGGGCGGCGTCCGCACCCTCGACCGGCTCCTGGAGGTCCGAGCGCTCGGCGTCAGCCGCGTCGGCGCCACCCGCACCGCCGACATCCTCGACGAGTGCCGCCGCCGCCTCGCCCTGCCGCCGATAGCGCCGTCCCCGCCTCAATAGAACCTATGGTCCTATAGGTCCCATCGTTTGACAAGGCGCCCGCCCGGGGCCATACTGGGGCGCGTTGGCTTGGTGCAACACCTTTTTTTCAGGAGAGCGCGATGCGGCGGCTGAAGTGGCTGGGCGTGGCGATGCTGGGCGTGGCGGCTGTGACGCTGGCGGCGGACAACACGCCGCCCGAGGGCTTCACCGCCCTCTTCAACGGCAAGGACCTCACGGGCTGGAAGGGCCTCGTCGGCAACCCCAAGAGCCGCGCCGCCATGAAGCCCGAGGCCCTCGCCGAGGCCGAAAAGAAGGCCACCGAGAAGGCCCTCGAACACTGGAAGGTCGTTGACGGCGTCATCGAGTACGACGGCAAGGCCAACAGCTTGTGCACCGCGAAGGACTACGCGAACTTCGAGCTCTACGTGGACTGGAAAATCCCGCCTGGCGGCGACAGCGGCATCTACCTCCGCGGCACCCCCCAGGTGCAGATATGGGACAACAAGGTCGGCTCCGGCGGCCTCTTCAACAACCAGAAGAACCCCAGCAAGCCGCTCGTCTTCGCCGACAACCCGGTCGGCGAATGGAACACCTTCTACATCAAGATGGTCGGCGAAAAAGTCACCGTCAAGCTCAACGGCAAGCTCGTCGTGGACAACGTGACGATGGAGAACTACTGGGAGCGCGACAAGCCCATCTACCCCACCGGCCAGATCGAGCTCCAACACCACGGCTCCAAGCTCTGGTTCAAGAACATCTACCTCAGGGAGCTCCCGGCCGAAGACAAGAAGTGATTCGGGCGCGGCCCGTCTAGCACTACAACGCTAGAATCTCTTGCTCCAAGGGACATAACTACTTGCCGTCTCTGAAAGCGCCCTTGTCAAGGGGCCGAACCTGATTCGCTCGGTTCGAACCGACTCATCTCTTCGCCCTCAGTGGGGCATGAATGTGTTCAGAAGGCGTGTCGCATTCATTCTTCGGCGGCGTCGGCGCCCCGTAGCGACCTCCTCGCGTTCCATGAGCGTGTAGTGCTTGTGACAGTCAAATGCGATACACTCCTTCATGCGCGGCTCCTTGTGCCTCCCGTGGTCTGGAGTCGACCAACCACCAGTTTACACGAGACGCCAGAGGCCGCGCTTTCATATTCTCATTCTGCGCGGCGACCACCGACAGGCGGTCGCCGCGCAGGACCTCTCAAGGGGCGCCTGAACGTGACGCAAGTGGCCATCGCTGCGCCACTCGGCTCCTCCGACAGATTCTTCGCTCCGTTTCACTCTGCTCAGAATGACAGCCGGCGGGCGATACAGAATGACGGCCGGTGGCCGGCGGCGCGGGGCAACGGTTGTTGTTCTGTCAGAGAAGGAGCCCGCCGAGGTGATTCCTGCCGAGTCCAGCGTGCCAGGGGAATGGCAGGCGGGCGGCCCCCGGCTTGTCTGACCTTCGGCCCCCGGCGCTCGGGGAAGGGGCTACTGGGGGGCGGACTCGGCCGCGAGCTCCCACTCGTCGTAGAGGGCAGCGAGCTCCTGGCGGACGGCGCCGAGCTGGTCTGTGAGGGTGCGGACGGTCTGCGGACTCTTGTAGATTTCCGGGTCGCTCATGGCGTGCTGGAGATTGGCCACGGCCTCCTCGCGTTCGAGGATGAGCTTTTCGAGGATGTGGAGGGAGCGGGGCGATCGCCGGCCCTTACCCGCGCGCTGATGCGACGGCACAGCCGAGGGCGTCTTTGCCACGTTGGTCCTTCCCGACACAACTGAGGGCCTGCCCTGCGCCTGCCGCTCGGCCGCCTGCGCCGCGGCCGCGGCGGCGCGGTGGGCGAGCTCGGCGTAGCGGGAGTAGGGGCCGGGGTAGAGCTTGGCGTGGCCGTCCTTGACCTCGAGGATTCTGTCGGCGACGCGCTCGAGGACGTAGCGGTCGTGGGAGACGAGGATGGTGGTGCCCTGGTAGGCGAGGAGGGCGTTCTCGAGGCACTCGCGCGAGGGGATGTCCAGGTGGTTGGTCGGCTCGTCGAGCAGCAAGAGGTTGGGGGCTGAGAGGATGACCTTGGCGAGAGCGAGGCGGGCCTGTTCGCCGCCGCTGAGGTCGCCCACGCGCTTGAAGACGTCGTCCTCGGTGAACAGGAACATTCCGAGGAGGCTGCGCATCTCGCCGGCGCGTGCCTGGGGTGCCTGCATCCAGACCTGGTCGAGCACCGTGAGGTCGGGGGTCAGGTCGTTGCGGTCCTGGCGGTAGTAGGCGAAGCGGATGCCGTGGCCGAGGCGGACGGCGCCTGTGGTGGGCTTTTCCTCGCCCACTATGAGGCGCAGGAGGGTGGTCTTCCCGGCGCCGTTGGGCCCCACGACGCCGATGCGGTCGCCGCGCATGACCTGGAGGGTCAGGGCGTCGAAGAGCACGCGGTCGCCGTAGCGCTTGCCGACGCCTTCGAGGTTGAGCACCTCGTTTCCGCCGCGGGTGGCGGGCTCGATGCGGACGTGAATCGTCTTCTGGCGCTCTGGGCGCTTTTCGACGGGTTCCAGGCGCTCCAGCAGCTTGCGGCGCCCCTTGGCGCCTTTGGCGCGCTGGCCGGCCGCGTACTTGGCGATAAACCACTCTTCGTGGGCGATGTGGGCCTGCTGCTGGGCGTGGAGCTTGTTCTGGCGGGCCACGCGTTCGGCCTTCTGGCGCACGTAGGCCGAGTAGTTGCCCTTGTAGGCCTCCACCCGGGCGCCGTCGAGGTCGAGGATGCGCCGCGCGAAGTTGTCGAGGAAGCGGCGGTCGTGGGAGACGACGACGGCGGCGCCGCGGAAGTCGGCCAGGAAGCCCTCGAGCCACTCGAGGCCGGCCACGTCGAGGTGATTCGTCGGCTCGTCGAGCAGGAGCACCCCGGGCTCCTGAAGCAGCACGTGGGCGATGGCCAGGCGGCTGCGCTCGCCGCCGGAGAGCTGGCGGACTGGTGCGTGGATGGCGTCGCCGCGGAAGCCCACGCCGGCGAGGACGGCCTCGGCGCGCTGGCGACAGGTGTAGCCGCCGAGGCGCTCGAAGGCGTGCTCCAGCTCCCCCTGCTGGCGGAGGAGCCGGGCGGCGTCGGGTGGGTTGTGGGCCAGGCGCTCGTGGATGGCCGCGAGCTGGGCCTCGAGCTCGTGGACCCGCGCGAAGGCCGACAGCGCGGTGTCGAGCACGGAGCCGTGGCCGCTGAACTTCGGCTCCTGGTCCAGGAAGCCGATGGTGGTGCCGCGCGCGATGTGCACCTCGCCCCTCGTCGGCTCGTCGAGGCCGCCGATGAGGCGCAGCAGGGTGGTCTTCCCCGCGCCGTTCGGCCCCACGACGCCCACGCGGTCGCCCTCGTGGAGCGTGATGTTGGCCTCCTCGACCAGCACTTGGGTGCCGAATGCCTTGGTGACGTTGTGGAGTGAGATCAGGGGCATGGGGCTTCAGCGGGGCGGCGCGCCCGGGCGCTCGTAGTGGTAGAGGATGGCGGCGAGGGCCGCGGCAGCAGCAGTCTCGGCGCGCAGGGTGCTCTTGCCGAGGTGGACGGCCTCGAAGCCTGCGGCGAGGGCGTCGCGCACCTCGGCCGGCTCGAAGCCGCCCTCCGGCCCGATGAGGTAGATGAGCGACGAAGGCTCCGGGTGGCTGTTGAGCACGTTGCGGAGCGGCAGCGCGCCCTCGTCGGGGGTGAAGACCAGGCGCACGTCCCACTGCCGCGCCTTCTCCAGGAGCGCGGGGAGCGGGCGCGGCGCCGCGATGCGGGTGAGGGTCGTCCGCCCGCACTGCTTGGATGCCTCGATGGCGATGCGCTCCCAGCGGGCCACGTGGGCCTGCTCCTTGCGCTCGATCTTGGGCACGCTGCGCTGGGTCTCCACGGGGATGAGCTCGCGGAGGCCCAGCTCAGCGCACGACTCCACCAGCTCGTCCATCGCCTTGGACTTCACAATGGCGCAGCCGAGGGTCACGGCGAGGGCGGGGTCGCGGTCCACGCGCTCGCGGCGGGTGACGACGATCTTCGCGCGATCGCGCTCGGCGCGCTCCACGGTGCCCGTGCACTCCAGCCCCGAGCCGTCGAAGACCCCCACCTCGTCGCCCACGCTCAGGCGCAGCACGCGCACGGCGTGGCGGCCCTCATCGCCCTCCAGCCAGACATGGTTCTCGGTGCCCAGGTCGGGCAGATAGAAGCGGTGCAACGCGATCACACCTGAAAGCGGCTTCGATGGCACAAAGCCTGATTATAGCAGCCGGCGGCCTGCGTGTCCAAGCGCACAGCGATGCCGAGCGATTCCGCAACCGCGGACCTAGGGCTTGGGGATTCGGTGAGGTAGGGCGATTCGAGGGTGTGGTCAGGTTCGCGCGGGATTTTGGCGGGGGTTCCAGGGGGCCGGCATGCTCCCTCGGGGGGGCTTGGGCCTGCGGGGTGGGCTTGC
>Ga0101944_10000249_pt1 | contig 174038 bp, 114 predicted proteins | sample DewCreD2012metaG_FD_75245 | JGI IMG/M metagenome (GOLD analysis project Ga0101944, IMG submission 75245) | Hot spring sediment bacterial and archeal communities from British Columbia, Canada, to study Microbial Dark Matter (Phase II) - Dewar... ...
ACCTCTCTTCTACAATACCATAACCCCTACGGGGTATTGTATTGGTATGGGATCATTTTAAGGCATAATTGCATGTTGAAAAAATATTGCCCGTAGGGCATCCGGTATTGTAGATTTAATTGACATCCTAACATCCATTATTGCCTGTAGGGCATCCGGTATTGTAGATTTAATTAACATCCTAACATCCATTATTGCCTGTAGGGCATACGGTATTATTATGCCAGATTAAAATTATTTCCAAACCGTATCCCCTACGGGGAATTTTATAAATTAACTGAACCTCTCTTCTACAATACCATAACCCCTACGGGGTATTGTATTGGTATGGGATCATTTTAAGGCATAATTGCATGTTGAAAAAATATTGCCTGTAGGGCATCCGGTATTGTAGCAGAATGGATGTAAATATTTATGGTATTGCCTGTAGGGCATCCGGTATTATTATGCCAGATTAAAATTATTTCCAAACCGTATCCCCTACGGGGAATTTATAAATTAACTGAACCTCTCTTCTACAATACCATAACCCCTACGGGGTATTGTATTGGTATGGGATCATTTTAAGGCATAATTGCATGTTGAAAAAATATTGCCCGTAGGGCATCCGGTATTGTAGATTTAATTGACATCCTAACATCCATTATTGCCCGTAGGGCATCCGGTATTGTAGATTTGATTGACATCCTAACATTCATTATTGCCCGTAGGGCATCCGGTATTGTAGATTTAATTAACATCCTAACATCCATTATTGCCCGTAGGGCATCCGGTATTGTAGATTTAATTGACATCCTAACATCCATTATTGCCTGTAGGGCATACGGTATTGTAGATTAACATACCAAAACCATTTTATTGCCCGTAGGGCATCCGGTATTGTAGATTTAATTAACATCCTAACATCCATTATTGCCCGTAGGGCATCCGGTATTGTAGATTTGATTGACATCCTAACATCCATTATTGCCCGTAGGGCATCCGGTATTGTAGATTTAATTAACATCCTAACATCCATTATTGCCCGTAGGGCATCCGGTATTGTAGCAGAATGGATGTAAATATTTATGGTATTGCCTGTAGGGCATACGGTATTATTATGCCAGATTAAAATTATTTCCAAACCGTATCCTCTACAGGGAATATTATGAATTAATCGAACATTTCTTCTACAATACCATAACCCCTGCAGGGTATTGGTTCCGTAACATTTTACGGCATTATGGCATGTTAAAACCACATTGCCTGTGGGGCACGGGTTAGGGGGAAAGTGTATCCTGCTTTTATTTTTTCGTTTTTCTGTCAATTATTTCCCTTGAGACAACCCCAACCCTTTGCGCCCATTTCTCATATTCTGAAATCATTTCTGTTGTTTTCTCCGGGAATTTTCCGCTCAGGTCATTAAGTTCTGACCTGTCATTTTTAAGATTGTATAATTCCCACTTCTGAAATTTTTTTGCATTGTTGTCATAAGCCGATACCAGTTTCCAGTCGCCATCCCTCACGGCACGGTTCCCTTCATGCTCCCAGAAAAAAGGGGCTTTACGCTTCAGATTCTTACCTTTAAAAACAGGAACAAGACTAATCCCTTCCATGGGAACGATATCCATCTCTTTAATTATTTCACGATTTTTCACATCTGCAAGGTCAACAATTTTGCCGGGATAATTTGCCCCTGTCAGTTCGACTATCGTAGGCATGATATCAATAATATGGGCAGGGCTGGTATCAATTCTCCCTGGTTTAACAAGTTTCGGGCAGTATGCTATAAAAGGTGTGGCAATTCCCCCTTCGTGCACCCAGTGTTTATACATCCTGAAGGGTGTGTTGCTCGCATTTGCCCACGGGTACTCATAAGCGTCGAATGAATCGGGCGTTCCTGTTTCACCTTTTACCCTGAGGAATTGAGCCTGGTTCCGGGTTGATTCGTGGCACCCGCCGTTGTCGGAAAGAAATAATATCAGTGTGTTGTTGAGTTCTCCCGTGGTTTCGAGGTATTTAATCAGTTTTCCGATGTTCCGGTCCATTCTGTCTATCATTGCGGCATAAACAGCCATGCGGAGATCCCACATTTTCTTCTGCTCTTCAGTGAGTGTTTCCCATTCAGGAACTCTTTCATCCCGTGGAGAAAGTTTAACATTCTCATCAATAATGCCGAGCTTCTTCATTCTTTCGAATCTCTCCCTGCGGAGAGCATCCCATCCGTTCATGTATTTTCCGCGGTATTTTGCAATATCTTCAGGCAATGCGTGGAGTGGCCAGTGAGGGGCGGTGAAAGCCATATAAAGGAAGAATGGTTTATTTGCCTCTTTGCGTCCCTTAAGGAACTCCACCGAATAATCTCCCACTGCATCGGTGAAGTAGAAACCTGTGTCGGGCGGGAAGAAAAGCTTATCATCAAGCATCCATCTCACAGGTTGCATCCCCTCGCGGTAGGCAATGGGTTTGAAATAGCTGCCGGCACCTTCAATTAGTCCGAAAAACCTTTCGAAGCCTCTTTTCATAGGGTGAACTTCGGGGAGACTTCCAACATGCCATTTGCCCGACATAAAGGTGTTATAGCCATTAAGTTTAAGAACTTCAGCAAGTGTCACACATTTGTCGTTAAGGTATCCCTGGTAAGCCGGAAACCCGAGGTTGTTTACCATATCGCCCACTCCGGCCTGGTGCTGGTAAAGGCCGGTAAGTAACGAGGCTCTTGTAGGGCAACTCCGTGAGGCATTATAGAAGTGAGTCATGCGAAGCCCCTGTGAGGCAAGCCTGTCGAGATTGGGGGTATGGATTTCCGAACCGAAGCAGCCGATATCGGAATAGCCCATGTCGTCGGCAAGGATAAGAACAATATTGGGTTTCTCAGTTTTACCCTGAGGGGAGAATGCTGCAACGGCAAGTGCTGCAGCACCAATACCTGAAACCGGAATAAGCCTGAGTTTTTTAATCATTTGAAATTATTTTTACTTTTCTCATTCATCATTCAATGAATTCAGCGTTTTTTAAGCCTCCGGAGTACCGCAAAAGCATCTCCTTCATATTGAGAAATTATTTCCACTGTTTTACCACCGCCGGCAACATCCTTTTTGTCCCAATCAGCCTTTTCCACCGGAATCCATTCAATTGAAAAATATCCATTTGCCGCAGTTAAATCGAGTGTGACCATACCAGGTTGAGTAAAATAAATAACATAGGAATCTCCTTCCTTTGCAGTTATATATGCTTTGTTTTCACCCACATTTCCCAAAAGATCCATCCGCGGAACCATCTCCCGGAATTTCACCTTCTCCTCAATTTTTCTGATTGTGATTCTGCAGTTTATTGAGGTCTTACTTAAGCCGAGGCCTGAGGGAGGGCGGTGGAAACGGCTTGAAGCAAACCCGCCGACAATATTCCGGCAGAATGTTTCAACGGCATGTTTTGTGTTTATTCCGCGGTCGAGCCAGCTGCCGCGGTCGCTCCCGTAAATTTTGGTACTGTTTACCGGCCGGGGATTATTTTTTATATAATCAAAAACATACTGTGCATTATCCCAGTTTTGCTGACCGGTTATCTGGCTGTTCTGGGAAATATCAATAAAATCATACCTTTCCGGATGATCCAGGGTTCTCTTATGCATTGCCGATTTAACGTCCCAGTTATCCCACATCTCCGTAACAAAGATTTTTTTTCCTCCGGAGTTATTTTTCAGGAAATCTGCCCAGTATGCAGCCCATTCTTCAGAGCCGCTGGTTTCGTTGTCGATGCAATAAAGCACATTGTCATATTTCAGTGACACTGACAACAGTTTTTTAACAAAATATTCCTGGTATTTCAGCAGTACTTTATTATTATTAAGCCCGGGAACAGTAAAGAAGAAAGGCTGTTTATTCTGCCCCGGGTGAAGCGGATAGAGTGAATCGAGTTTTGCTTCGGCATAAGTGTAGTTGACATTGTTTTTCGGATTAAAAGGATCTGTGAGCCAGTTGTCGCGCGAATGGTCAAAACGGTCCCAGATTTCTATCTGGACAATAATATCCCTTTCCTTAGCAAGTCTTAAAAGGTTTTCAAACCGCTGCCAGTATTCCGGATTCCATTTGTCAAGATCATATTTCCCGGGTGATATTTGAGCAAAAGCTCGTTTATCGCCGGGATCGCGGTCGCTCATTGTGTTCCTTACATAATTGCCTCCGGTCATCCTTAGGCTGTCGAGATGAGACTTCAGATTGTTGTTCTGAAACAGATTGTCGTTATCAGTTCCGCCAAGCAGAAGAACCGGTTTGCCCTTATATTCCCAGTAGCGGGGATTTTTTGCCCATGGCTGTATTCCCCGGTATGGGTCATTATTTACCCGGGAAAATGAAAGTAACAGAAACACAGTTAATAATGGAACAGAATATTTCATTTGAATTTAAAATTGTTTATTACACAAAATAAGTCATAAAAATGGATTAACCGGCTCAAAGTTTATAAATCAATTCCGGGTAAATCCTTTTAACTTCCGTTCCGATAACTACCGGAATCTGCCCCCCGAATCCTATTAGTTGCCCCCCTGAATCCCCCCAGATGGGGGACTTAAGCTATACATGGTTCCATGCTACATGTTCAATGCTCTTCGCTCTTCGCTCTTCGCCCCTCCGCCTTCACCCAACCTCCGCTTAGCTATGGTTGGCAAAGCAAGGCCTCGGCCTTCGAACGATACAGTCGGCTACAGCCAATAAAACCGGCGTAAGGATGCTTCTTATTTCTTAAATCCCGGATTCGGAACAGGCATACTGGCATTTACGCTTTTTCTCCATTTAACAAGCAATTCATGCAATTCCCTGGTCTTCTGTTTCATTGATGACGATAAATTTCCGGATTCAGAAATATCTTCTTTCAGGTTATATAATTCCATTTCACCGGTTTCATAATTTTCAACAAGTTTATAATCTCCCAGCCTTACTGCACCGGCAGGTCGTCCCATCTGATTAGAAAAATGTGGATAGTGCCAGAACAAAGGCCGCCCGGAATCAATCCTGCCGGTTCCAAAAAGAGCTGGAAGGATGCTTATTCCGTCAACATCAGCGGGCAATCTCTTTATACCCGCAATCTCGCAGAGAGTTGAAAAATAGTCAATTGAACTGAAATACTCATCCGATACCCTTCCCGGTTTTATCTTTCCCTGCCAGCTGACTATTGCCGGTACCCTTATCCCTCCTTCATAAACATGCCCCTTCCATTTTCGCAACGGAAGATTCGATGTGGGTGTGGGACCAAGTTCATCCATGCCCAACCCGCCATTGTCACTTGTAAAAATCACTATGGTGTTTTCAAGGATACCGTTATCTTTCAGAAATTTAACTATCCGCCCCACACCATCATCAATACTCTCAACCATAGCAGAATAATAGGGGTTAAACTTTTCTTCTGCCTCATTATATTTACGGAAATACTTCATAAGTTTATCCGGACGAGGTACAATTACAACATGTGGTGCCGAATAAGCCAGGTAAAGAAAAAAGGGTTTCTCTTTGTTCTGAGCCAGAAATTCAATGGAATAATCTGTGAGTTTATCTGTTAGATAGTGTGTTCCGTTGTCAGTGAATTCCTTCCGGTAAGAGTCTTCATATATTGAATAGTTGTAATAGTCGAGTCCGTTTTTACCGATTATTCTGGTGTAATTAAAGCCCTGGTTCCATGGGGCAATTGAATCGTGTGAGCCAAGGTGCCATTTTCCGACCATTGCAGTTGCGTAACCTGCATCTCTCAACAGTTCAGCAATTGTTACCTCCCTTGCCTCAAGGTAAGGTTTCCATGGTGCAGGCAGAACCGGAGAAGCAGGGTCTGTTCTGTTTCCTGCAATAAAATTTGTTAGCTGAAGCCTGGCAGGATATTTACCTGTCATTATTGAGGCCCTGGTGGGAGAACTTACGGGACATGCGGCATACGACTGTGTAAAGAGTATCCCGCTGCGTGCAAGAGAATCAATATTCGGGGTCTCTGTGTATTTGTTGCCATAACAGCCCAGGTCTTTCCATCCCATATCGTCGGTAAGGATAAAAACGATATTGGGTTTTTGCTGTGCAAGAACAGTGCTCCCGGCCAAAAGAAGAGGCAATAATGTTATTGATGATTTCATTTCCGGAACTTATTAAATATTTCTTCATGAACTACATTCCCGTCAACATCGCAATACCGAAATTTAATAATCACCTCATCATTATTGCGGTTATTTTGATTCTGAAGGAAATTTTTCTATTTCAACCCATATGGGAAGTATCTTTCTCTGACCCGAAAGGTAGAAAGGTGCAAAATCACATTCAACAGCCGGTATCTTAACATTTTTCATTACTATAATATCAGTTACCTCCTGCTCATTCTTTATCTGGAAAATTAACGATTTTATTTCTGTCATCATTTTGCCGCCTGCAGTTACAGGTGTCTTGAATCTGAATTTAAAATTATAGGTTCCCTGTTCAAAACGGACCCGCCATGTACCGTATGCCTCTTCCTGGTCCCATATACCCCACTGGCCATCCGCATCGTTCCGGTTCAGGATAACCGGGTTTTCATATTTCGAACCTGCGCATATATATGGCCTGTTTAACATGTTTTCAGAACCGGCAAGTTCCATAAATATCCTGTCAAGTTCCGCCTTAAGTTCTTTCGCCTTCAGGGGATAATCTTTGATCAGATTCTTCTGTTCATAAGGATCTTTTTCAATATCATAAAGTTCAAATTTATCCGGTGTGGAATCATAATCAGTATTGCCAACGAGCTTGTATCTGCCTTTCTGCAATGCAATATTGGTATAAAGTTCAGGTGAATGACGTGTCCAGTAAAAGAAAAGCGTTCTCTCTTCCGATTTCTTTTCCCCTTTAATAAATGGTAGCAGGTTAATTCCGTCAATTTTCACATCAGAAGGAAGGGGCACATCGCACAGTGCAGCAAGTGTGGGGAAGATATCAATAGCGGCTGCATTAGCATCCACATCGGTAATATTTGTTTTAAGGGCGGGATATCTCATCCAGAAGGGCACTCTTATTCCTCCCCGGTAAACAGATGATTTTAGTCCGCGCATGCCGGCATTGTAGCGTCTTTGCTGTGGGCCGTTATCGGTCATGAAGATAACAATGGTATTTTCAGAAATGTGCAGTTCCTCAAGCTTCTTAAGCAATCTGCCGACATTATCGTCAATGTTTGTTACCATGGCATAAACTTTACGGGCATCTTCCCTGTCTTTTTCCGTCATCTGAGGGAAAGGCCTGCTGTCACCTTCAAATCCGCGGGAGGGATCGATATCCCTGTACATTTTGTAATATTTCTCAGGAACCTGAAGGGGTGTGTGAGGTGCATTGAAAGCAAGGTAGCAAAAGAAGGGGCCGTTTTTATTGTTTTCAATGAACTTTAATGCCTGTTCTGTAAAAATATCGGAACAGTAACCTTTATATGCCTGCTGTTTTCCGTTATGCCATAAAACCGGATCAAAGTAACTGCTGTCGCCCCTGAAATATGTTGTAATATCACCGGGCTGGCCCATTCCGCCGGAAAGATGAATAACTGATTCATCAAAGCCCTGGTCGCAGGGTCTCATGGGGTAGTTGTCGCCAAGGTGCCATTTTCCGAATATCCCCGTTGTATAACCTGCTGATTTTAGCATTTCGGCAATTGTAACCTCAGAGGCAGCCATCATGGCTCCGCCGTTATAGGTATCCCTTACACCGGTTCGGAGGGAATAACGGCCTGTCATAAGAGAGGCCCTTGTTGGTGCAGAAACAGGGAAGACGTAAAAGTTACTGAACCTGACGCTTTCACCTGCCAGTCTGTTGAGTGCCGGGGTTCTGACATGAGGGTTGCCGTTAAAGCCAATGTCTCCGTAGCCCTGGTCGTCGGTAATAATCAGTATAATATTCGGTTTTGCCTGCGCCTCAGCAGGCAGGACTGTGGAAGCTGAGAACCCCGCAAGGATAAATACCGGTTTAAAGAAATAATCAGTGGTTTTTGAAATTAACACGACTCTGTTTTTTCAGGTTAATGAATGATACGTAATTTTTTGACAGCCAAATGGATACTTCCTCCATCTTTATGCCGTATTCTTAAAAGGATTTTTATTTCCCCGTTTTATAGTTTTTTCCTGTGCCGTTCTGCAACCATATATCAATTCGCGGTGCATCGCCGTCATAAGGTTTACCGAGAATATCAAGGTCGCCGTCGCCATCAAGGTCGGCAATTTCCGAATCGTGGACATCAATTCCCTTTGAAATAATCATATCACGCGGAAAATTTCCCTTGCCATCGCCGAAAAGTATCCGGTTGACGGCGTCCCTGTAACCTCCGAGAGTCATTTCGGCATACCAGATATCAAGGTTGCCGTCGCCGTCAAAGTCAATCACAGCAAGGGAATGTCCGTTTCTGACTGATGGAACTATCTCTTTTCTGCTCCATGTTCCTTTGTTGTATTGATACAAAAACATGGGTGCAATTCCGTCGCCGACAACCATCACCACCTCGGGCCTGCCTCCGGGAATAATCTGCCCTGCAGCCACACGGCTGAAAGTATAGGCAGCATCAATAACATTATACGAGAATTTATCGTTTCCAAGATATTTGAACCAGAGGCCCCCTCCGATTATATCCTGAACACCGTCGCCGTCAATATCTGCCTTTGCAAGACCTTCATGTTCATTTATTCTCTTCCACGAAGGGTAAGTACCATGCTGCTCCATCTGGCTGTCGGAGTAATATTTGTAAACCGGTATCAATTTCCAGTTTTCTGTAGGGACAGGATCTTCCGGGATTCTTGCAAAATAGAGAGTCTGGTCGCCCTGCGCCCAGAAGACCAGGTCGGGTTTCGTATCGCCGTCAAAATCTCCAATTATCTGGTCATGTATTTTATTTCCTCCGGTATTTCTGATTACATGTCTTGGCCATGCAGGTTTTGAAAAGTCGGGGTATGGATTTTCCCACCACCACACCTGGTTGGTTTTGCTTTCGCTCCCTGCAATGATATCCATATCACCGTCGCCATCAACATCAAAGGCAATAGTGCCGGCCTCGATAAAGCATATTGCATCCTCAACAACATATTTTTTCCACCCGTTCTGCGTCCGCCGGTACCAGACAAGTCCGGGAGCAGTGGTTCGTTCTGAGATGCAGAAATCGTTAATGCCGTCGTTGTCGAAATCGGCAACGGCACAGGAGGTCTGTTGTTTTCCGGCATTGGGCAACTCTATTGCACCGGTTAAACTGGAGATGTGGATCCAGTTAGTCTGGCCGGAAAGGTTGAAGACTAACAAAAAGAAAATCAATATTAAATAAAATTTTTTCATAGAAATAATTATTTCAAATAATACCTGCCAACTAACAACTTTTAAAATAACACTATATTATTTGAAAGAGATTACACTATTAAATGTTTTTTTCGTAAAAATTATTTCAAACAAATTACTCTTTTTAATTAAAGATAACAACCTTGCCTGTAAGCCCTGAAACTACCGGAGAATAACCTTTTGTCCATCTCACGGCTGCCGGGTTATCCTTAAGTGTCCTTACATAATTGCTAAGTGTGGTTGTATATTTTATCACCAGAGTGTTTTCTCCCTTTTTCAATAGTGAAGAGATATTGAAAACAGGTTTACCATACCAGCATACCCCTGCATTCTTGCCATTTAAGTTAACTTCTGCAACACCTCTGTTGAGGTTATTTAATGAAAGCCATCTCCCACGGCCATCTGAATCAAACATTATTTTATAAAAAACTGTACCGGCAAATGAATTAAGCTTTTCGTCTGTGGATGTCCCGAATTCTTTTAATTCATCAAATGTCAGACTGAAATTGTTTCCGTTGATATGATGAAAATCAACTTTCCACGGACCTGTAATTACAAGCACTGTATCGCCCCTTGCCTCTGGTGTCTCAGCTTTATTATGAGCATTTAATTTCCCGGGTTCAAACACCAGAAGAAGTGACTCAAGAGGGTCAAGTTCAATAGTCAATACCGAAGGACTTTCATTGTAACTGTAAATTTCCATCTTTCCGGTCTCCGGGTCCCATTTCCATGGTATTTTATCCCCGGTAGGGAATTCAACCTTTTTATATGCTGTCTTTTTCATATCCGGATTGACAAAAAACCATATATCTTTCTGACCCAGCACATGTCTTATCTGGAACATCTCCGGGGAAGGGTCTGATATTTCGAGATTTTTCCTTATATTAATTTTTTTCAGAGCATCCTTTGTCCACGGCAAAAGTGTTTCAGGTGAAACCGGTTCCGGTTAAAGAAAAATTCTGTCGGGATATTCCTTTAACAGGTCATCAAAAATTTTTCTCACTTTTATGTCGTTCTCTTCAGCATTAACCAGAGAAAGTGACCTCCCGGGCACAGAACCGGCAAGGAGTGTTTTACCACCTGATTTAATTATATTCAGCAATAGCTTCTGCTGTTTGTGGTTCGACCGACTTTACATTACACAATATAAGTGCCTGGTACGACATTGGCCCATACCTGATTAATCCATTTTCCTTTACAGCGCCGGCAATTATTTTTTCATCAATGTAGTCACACGAGCTTCCTGCCTGGCTTAACGGCTCCCATAACCTGTAACAATACCATGGTATAATATGAAAAGACACCCTTGTAAGACCGTGTTCACTCCAAACATCTCCTGTCGGGCCTGTTATTGCTTAAATCTTTAAAACCTGATCTTTGGCTCGACGCCCATTTCCTGTAAAGCCCCTTCAAGCGCCCAACCGGTAAATGAGGCAAAATTCCCGTCACGGTAAATCCGGGTTGACCCGGGGTGAGGCTGTTTGTTGCCCGGTTCGACCGATAATCCGGCCAATGTTTTCCGGATTTCAGGAACCAGCGGAAGGGCAGCTTTTCCGACTTCCTGAATAGTGCGGGCCGCATACAGCGCTAACCACATACGCTCGTCGTTCATCCATTTACCCAAAACCGGCAGTGCTTTTTCCGGTTTTTTCAGCTTACAAAGCAACCCGGCTGCGGCAATCTGTACCGTGGGTGATTCATCGTCCAGTAATCTTTCGATCTGAACGATGTAATTTTTTGCTTCTTCTATGGTATTCATTAAACCCAACAGGGCCCAGAACCTAACAGCGTTATCGGGGTCTTCCAGCCTGTCTGCAATTTCAGGTGCATGGGCTTTCCCAACCATTTCGGCAGTCTCAAGAATTTTCCCGAGGTCATATTTTAAGGAATCATGTGCCATTTCATAAGTTGTGGTACCCATGGAACGCATCATCATTTCGGGTTCGAAAAGGAAACCTGCATCGCGGGTTTTCAAAATATGTTCTTTTAATAATCCCCACATATTCCCGAGCACTTCGGCGTATGCGGGCAATGTGGCCAGATTGTTCAGTTCCTGAGGGTCGGTCTTCAGATCGTAAAGTTCTTCAACAGGTTTTGGGTGCCACATCATTTCACCTGCAGGCGGTAATTGTCCTGCGTTGTGTGCACGACGTAATTCACGGTAGGCGTCCTTCCCGTCGCTGGTAATGATGCCGGTTTGAATATAGGGCAGATGCGGCAAAAAATGGCGCACGTAGATAAAATTTTTATCAAAAACGGCTCGTGAAAGTTCGTACATATCGTCGGCGCGACTGCGGGCTGCAAAAAGGTATTCGTGAGGTGCTGGAATTTTTTTGCCAAGAAAAGGTGTACCTTCCATGTGCTTCGGAATATCAATACCGGCCAGATTGAGTACAGTAGGAGCAAAATCAATAAAACTGATCAGATCAGAGTTCTCAGTTCCGGGGTCGTTATTTGCCAGATGCCGGCATTTTTCTGGGATATAAACTACCAATGGCACCCTCAGCCCTGTAATGTTGAGCCAGCGCTTATAACGTGGTAATCCGTGACCATGATCGGAAAAGAAAAAGATTATGGTGTTTTCCATCAGTCCGTCTTCTTCCAGGTTTTTCAGGATCTGTCCCACTTTGTTATCCATGGCAGCAGCCAGATCGTAATAGCGTGCCCATATTTTGCGCATTTCGGGTGTGTCGGGATAATAAGGAGGAAGTGTTACCGAATCGGGTGAAGTAAATTGTTCAGGCGAAAGACCTGCAGTTACTCTCTGGTAGGTTTCTGTTAAATTTGCAGGTCCCTCGTGGGTGTCCCCAATGTTGAAAAAGCTGAAAAAAGGCTGACCTGAAGCACGTTGCCGCCACGGAAACAAATCCTCCCGGTGGTAATTAAAAACACCTTCAGCACTGAAATTGAAATCGGTTTTATTCTGGTTAGTTGTAAAATAACCATTTTCTGAAAGGTATTGCGGGAATGTCTTCATCCAGAACGGAATGGTTTGTTCCTGCCGCAGATGCTGTGTTCCCAGTGAAGTGGGATAGACACCTGTAATGAGACACGACCTGGCAGGCGCGCTAATAGGTGCGGTTGCATAAGCGTGCCGGTAAACAATTCCGGTTTCCGCCAGCTTATCTATATTGGGAGTTCTGGCCACTTTGTCGCCATAACAGCCCAGAATCGGGTTCATATCTTCGCACACAATCCAGACTATGTTGGGGCGTTCGGTGGTTTTCTTCGACCCTGCTTCACCGCAACCGGTGAACATTATTCCTGCTCCGGCGAAGCCGGCACTCATAAGGATGATGTTTTTTGTTTGCATTTCAGATTAATTTATCATTTAACTATTTCAATAACATATTACAATCAAATACATTTATTGCTTCAACCAGATTGTAGTTGAATGATCAGCAATTAAATGCTCTTTTAAATCCTGAAGGAAATATAACAACAGATTGCGACTGAAATCAAATTCGCTTTCAATGTATTTTGGTTTGAAAGAGATTTTGTTTTTCATCATAATATAATGCCAGTTTTTTATATCCGAAATTAGTATTTAATTTGATTTAAATACTTATAAATCAATATTTCACACATCTGAATCCTATGGTAGAAGCTCTGTCCACCCCCGGGTACATCAGAAAATATTTTACATGTGAATCGTATCTTTGCGGTCCTCCGGAAAATTCGCCATAAGGTGCGCCAGGCAGGTACCACCATGAACTGTGTGTTACCCAACGGCTGCACCCACCCCGGAGGGTTACAAAACGGTTATAACCATCGGAACGTTCGCTTTCATTCCATTCAAAAACTTCATTATATATAAAATCCTCTTTTAACGTTTCTGCAGCAAGTTGCCATTCCCATTCGGTGGGAAGTCGCATTCCTGCCCATTCAGCAAATGCACGGGCATCTTCGAGGCTTACATAAACCACAGGTTCATCGAGTAAAGAATCCGGACAATGTGTTCCTCCCCAGTGTTTAAGAAAATTTTCAGAAAACTCTGGTTGATAACGGGTTGATTGTAAAAATTCTGAAAACTGCCGGTTGGTAACAACACGCGGCATAACCGAAAATGGAGCTATTTTTTCGAGGTGAGTATGATTAATGTATTGAACACCATTTTCAAAAGTTATCACCAAATCGTGATTATTTTTCCCATCGCGATTGGGATAGCAACGCCCTTCACGCCAGATATGCTTACACTTAAATGTATGTTCTCCTCCTTCAATTTTAAGAAGCTCCGGATGAAAAACCTTATTTTCAGAGTTTTTATACTCATATTTCAGCGGCTCTTTAATCGAGAGTTCCTGTTCGTATTTATCCGGAACAGGTAACGGATAAGAGGTTTCCTTTTGCTGTTTTTTTAAAAGGCCGGCAAGTAATTCATCTTCTTCATCAGTTTGCAACAAACATCCGAAATCTTTAACTGTTACGTTGACAAAGGCTTTCCCATTTTCATTATAAGGCTTCAATTCTTCCCCATTCCACAAATCAAAATATTTCATTTTTTCATTCTGCATAACTGAAAACTTAACATTAGTTTCATCTCCCGTGGTATCCACCATGCAGGTAATGGTTTTATTGCTATCAATCCACTGACTGGCTGCAACATTCCTGTTTGCGAGTGGAATAAAGGGTTTAAAACTGTCGGAGTTAAACATCTTACCGTAAGTTTTCCAGATGGCATTCATTTTTCTCAACCATTGGCGATGAGTTGCATTCCAGAGATTCATCGTGCCAAAAATATTTTCCCAGAGTTGAATCCCCTGCCCGTTGATCCATGCGTGTGCAAGAATCCGTTTGCGATTCTTTTCCATCCGTTTGATATAATGCTGTTTGTGGGTTGGAATCAGCCATTTTTGATGTGATAAGTCGGTATAATGAAACGGCTCAATTTCCTGTCCCCACGAACAGGTAAGAGCGTCAGGGCCAACTAAATCCTTGAATTCGGGCAGAATTTCGGAGGAAAAAGCAACTGACCGGCCAAATCTGGCAACCTCCTCTCTGATTGAACTTTCTGTTTCAAAAATTGAAATAGAACCTCTGGCGCTTTTCCACGTATCCAGAAAAATACCATCAGCACCTGTTTCTTGAATCACTTTTGCAAGCTCGGTAAAATCATGGTTTTCAGAGCGGCGGGTATCCAGATCCCATGGATTATAGGTTATGAAGACTTTAACTCCATTGCGATGAAAATCATTAACCACCCGGGTTAATCCTTTCAGCCCTCCGGGTAATGTCTTAAAAAAATCAAACTGGTTCCGTTCATCAATTCCGATGTTGGGGTAACTGTGCCAGAGAATAACAGATTGCAAACCGCCAAACTCCTTTTCCATTGTTCTACAGTAATTATCAACCATATATTCTCCCTTTTCGGGCGACCAGAAAGTTTGATCCCACATAAACACAAATCCCATAAGGAAATTATCCAGGGTCCATACTAACTCGTCAGGAATTACAAATTGGTTGTTCTCCTTCTGCACTCTCAGGTAATTTTCAATTCTCTTCAATAGCATGTCTCGTTCGCGATTTCTTTCTGTAACAAGCTGAATATCTCTCAGAAACAGTTTGGCTTCAGATTTAACAGATTTAATCCTGACAACCGGGACAATTACAAAACTGTCGGCATTGAATCCGGGGATTCTCAATTTTTTATTGAAAGGAATCCAATCATTTGAAGAGTTGATAAACAAGCTGTCCGCAGCTAATATTTTCCTGCGGACAACATAGCTTAACTCTTCACCCTTGGATTTTAAATCAAAATCGAAATAGAGCATAAAGGGTACAGAGGGGGAACGGCTTTTTCCTTTTATTTCAATATTATCTCCCTGTTGGAGCTTAAGCTGGTAAGCAAATTTATCGAAATGGATTTTTGATTCTCCTGTGGATGGGAAACGGCAGAAAATAACAGGTTCCTGTTTCCCAATCAGTAATCTGACAGAATCCCGGTACTGTATGAGGGACCTGTACCAGCTTTCCCAATTAGCTTTTTCAGGGGTACTGATAAAAGAGTTATTTAGTTCAATATCTTCATTATATGTCCATATCATATTTCGTCCGCCAGGGCCGACAGTCCATTGCGAATAGGGAAATGTTATTTTTCCCGGCTCATTTTTACAGGATAAGGCCACTAATAAAATGACAAAAGTCAAAGAATGAATTTTCATGATTGATTTATACTATTTGTTATCAAATCTACTTAAGAATTCAGTTATCTGATTCCTGTTGTGAAAGGAAGGAATGGTATCGGCTATGGTACAGGACAGTGCGCCTGCTGCGTTGCCAAAACGTATAGCTTCTTTTAACGGTATTCCTTCCGAAATAGCAACGGCAAATGCAGCATTAAAAGCATCGCCTGCGCCGGTGGAATCAATCAATTTTGAAATCTGAAATGCCGGGATATGAGTTTCTTCCTTGCGGGTTACCAGCAAACTACCTTTTTCTCCCAGCGTGATAATAATGTTTTTGCATCCCAGCCGGAGTAATTCGCGTCCAACTTCCACATCGCTGCGCGGGTCTTCGGGTGACAGTCCCGCACAAATCCTGGCTTCTGTTTCGTTCGGTGTAAGATAATCAATGTACGAAAGGTCTGTTTCGGACAGCACTTTTGCCGGGGCCGGATTTAAAATGACGACAGTTCCCTTCTCTTTCGCTTTTTGTGCTGCATACATGGCAGTTTTAAAGGGAATTTCGAGTTGAATGAGCACTACACTTTCCGGGTTAAATAGTTCCGCTGCCTTGTCAATTTCTTGTTTGCCAAATTCATTTAACGCCCCGATATCGATGGTAATGATGCTATGGCCTTCTGCACAGATGATAAAGCCAGAAGCAGTTGGCAATTTTTCATGGATAGTCACATTCCGGTGGTCAATCCCTTCTTTCCTGCAAAGGCTAATAAAATCCCGTCCAAAGGCATCGTTTCCAATTTTTCCTACAAAACTAACCTCTGCTCCCAGACGGGATGCCTGAACAGCCTGATTGGAGCCTTTTCCTCCGAAGGTCTGCCTGAAATTCCGTCCCATCAGGGTTTCTCCTTTTAAGGGAATCCGGCCGGTATCCATTACCAGGGCAACGATGTAGCTGCCAACTACAACTATTCTTTTTCTTTGCATAATTATATCAGTTAAATTTTGGCCCGTATGGTTTCAAGTCCTATTTCAAATTTGTTTTATTTAAATCAATTCAGGATTTTGCAGCCTCACACATTGCTTTTACATTTTCAAATGGAACATTGGGCATCAGCACTTCGTGACTGGGACCCAAAACAATGTTGTTGCCGAGCAACGTTTTTACCCTGATAACTTCATTATAAACTTCTTCCGGGCTTGCGTTTGGAAGAATATCCTGGGTGTCAATACCCCCGATAAAGGCAATTCTTCCCTTAAAATGTTCTGCCAGATAAGCTGCATCCATATTGGCAGCTTTGGATTGAATGGGGTGAATGGCATCCACTCCGGCATTAATCAACTGATCGATAATCCGGTAAATGGAGCCGCAACTGTGCAGTACAACCTGGATATTGTATTTATGAGCTTGATCAGCAAACTTTTTAACCCAGGGTAAAAAGAATTCTTCAAATTGCTCTGGCGCCATTAGCAGGTCGTTTTGCGCTCCGAAATCGTTGCCAAAAAAGAGGGCATCTATTAAACCAATGCTTTTTTTATAGAACAGTTCGTTCGCTTTAAGATAAAAATTACACACATGTTCCAGCGCACGATGAATCAGTTCTGGCTGCACGAGCATTTTTATCAGGAGTCCTTCTGTGCCAAACAAATAGGTGAGGTCATGAAAAAATGGTGCCCAGAAACCCGACAGCCGGTAAACATCGCCGGCATTTTCAAGTTTCTTAAGGGTCTCATTAAAATTAAGGTATTGAATTTCGGGCCACTTCAGGGCATCCACTTCTTCGATGGTTGAAGCACCCGCAAGCAAGCCTCCGGTCATGGCATGCGGATTGGCATCTTTCCAGTACCGCATGGCAATTCCTGAAGGATGTTGATAGGTTGATCTGATATATTGCGGGGTTATCCAACGCATATCGTCATCAAAATAAAGATGCAGGGTTTCCTCTCCGGAAGTTCCGGTTGCCTTGTTCAGCATATCAACCGTTTCAGCTTTCGGACTGCCAATCCACAAACCACATCGTTCAACAGGTTTTCCCGAAATTAAATCCTTTATAAATGTTCTTTTCCCCATTTTCATTTTAAAAAAGATTACTGATTCCGAAAAGAATCATGGCAACAACCAGTACAACCAGGCCGGTATTCAATTTGGTTTTTGCCTTTTCTGAACTGCTCCGCCATTCACCGCGCCATATTCCCCAAAGATTACCTGCAACAATTGAAAGCGAAATAAACAAAGGCCATCCAACGATATTACCAAGGTTGCCCAGATTGTAAGAACTGTAACCATACAGGTAAAAACTGCCAATCCACAAAACCGCCATCAGTAAACCCAATCCGGCGTTTCTAATGTTGAAAGCTGAAATCATTAGTCTCAGCGTTCTGTTTTTAATCATAAGAAAAATCGTGTAGAGCATATTTGGAATAAACCCGACGGAAAAGAAGAGTGCCCAAACGGCATTTCCGGCCATGGCGGGAGATGTGCCGGAATCGGTGGCTGCCTGTGCAATGGCTGAGCCAAACGTGAATCCAATGTTGGGTAAACTGCTCAACAGTCCGGCTGCCACAGCAATGATGATCCCTCCTGACAGACGTTCTTTTGCTTGCTTTTCTGCTGCGTTTCCTGCTTTCATGGTTGCCGCTTTTGAACAAAGGATAATGCCTGCAACGGCAATGATAACCCCGGCAATAAGTATAAGTCCTGAAGGTTTCAGAATGTCGCCACTGTGCAAAATAAACAAGGGCAACAACGCTCCCATGCTGGCGGTCAGTCCCATAATGATGGGATAGCCCAGCGCCATGCCCAGCTTATCCATACCAATTCCGAACAATACTGCACCAATGCCCCATCCAAATCCAAAGAGTGCAGGCAGCGCAAAATCTCTGCCAGGTACTGCAGCGTAAACATGTGATAATTCTCTTACAAAAATAGTTGCAAGAAGGAAGTTGAGTATTATCATCCCGGCAAATGAAAAAAGCAACCAGCTATTTTCCCATTTCCATCCTTTTACAAGTGTCATGGGCAGGATAAAGGAACCCTGGAAGATTCCTGCCAGAATTATAATCAAAACAGAAATGATTTGTTCCATAAAAATTATTTTTTAAATAAGATGTAAAAACCATTTCAGCGCCTGCACCTGACCCTGAAATAAAAATTTTTGTCGTACCGGTATGAAATTTCTCCCGGTTTTCAGTATTAAATGTGATTGCATTTAATTAAATCATTTACAGCTACCTGAAAAGCCAAGATGAAATTAATTTTCATTTTATCACAAATTTACATGAGGATAACAGGCTTTTTGATCTGATAAGAGCGAAATAAATACCGCTTCGAAAAGTTCCTGAATCTATTTCAATTGAGTCGGGATTGTTTATTTTCTGTTCATATACTTTTCTTCCTGCCGTATCAATAATTTCAAGCCTGCAGTTCAATAGCTCCCTGTTTTTTATTATTAACTGCAACTTATCTGAAGCCGGATTTGGAAAAATTACAAAATCATCATTTTCTTCCGGTAAATTGTTTACAGCCGACGGAGTATCATCAAGTATTGTGTAAATGGCATTCGAAGGAAGTGTTATAATTTTTTCTTCGGGTGAATTAATAATCATGATATTTTTGTCATAATATCCGGTTTCATTCAGTCTGACAGCCCTCATTATAAAATTGTTTTTTATTCTGATTGTTACTTTTGTGTTTTCAGCCTGCCAGGGCATTGTTCCGGTATTCTGTATAAGAAATCCTTCAGTCATCTCCCCCCTGTTATCGAATGTTGCCGGTGTTTCAGCCCAGCCGGTGGGCCTGTAAACTGTGCCCGTCTGAACAAGGATTTTTCCTGAAGTTGCAAGGGGTTTGCCATCGAGAGATACAATACTTACAGCAACATATGTATTTTTTGACCTGATAGTTACGTCTGAAAAGATATATTCATTATCAGGCTCAGGGAACCCGCACAAGCCCTGGAAATATGGAGTATTAACAGTACATAAGCCTTTTTTAAAATCCCATTCTACGGATCCCGAAAGGTTTATTACCTTTTTATGAACATAATCTATTGAACCGTCAAGTAAGGGTGAATGCCATGAAGAATCTTTTGATGCTGAATAATTTACGATTACTTTACCTGTAAGATATGTCAATGGGCTGAAAGGGGTCTCACCGGTTGCGGGCAGGTATTCATCCCTGTTGGGGTCAAAAGAGATCTCTTCGGATATTTCAGGTATATTCCTGGCAAGAATTGATTCTTTTTTACGGAATTCTATTAGTGATGTGTCTTCTTCTCCGATATATCCTTTTCTGAAGATTACGGCATTTGCAGGGAACAAAGCCATCTGGCCCGGTATTGATATAGTCCATCGGCTGAGGGGATGCTGACCTCCCGGCAAATTGGTCCAGTAATAATAAGGATTGGGGTCGTATGTATAAGATGATGCGTTAAACCAGTAAAAAGCATCTACACCTGTAAGAGAGGTAAAAACTGAAACCAGAAAAGGGCCTTCAGCCTGGTATTTGTGGGGAAGATTCCATCCGCTCTCTGTAACAAGAAAAGGATGACCAGCAGGTTGCTTAATATTTACCGGGAGTTTTTCAGGATTCATAAGAACTGATTTTCCGGCATAATAATGTCCGGGGTCAATCCTCCAGCTGCTGTTTGTTCCAGTATGATCAGGTGAATAATACCGGTTCACTGCCATTACATCAGTAACTGTTGCTGTTGCTCTCTCGGCATCAAGCAGCCTTGTGGCCGAAGCCGTTTTCCAGTTGCTTCCGTTTATCAGCTGTCTGCAACCTGAAGCTTTCAGAAAAGTATAAATATCTTTATAAAAGTTCTCCTGGGCATCATACAGAAAATTTATCTGGTCAAACATTCTTTTTGCCTTGTTTCCCGAAAGGTCAAGTGTTGCATCATAAATATGATAAAGAGCCATTTTACCATCAACCGGAGAATCACCATCTATAGTGAGGTTGTTCCATGCACTTATTGCATTCTCTGCAGACCCGTATTTATCAGTCAGCCACTGGCAGAATTTTTGTTTAATGACCTCATAAAACCCGTTACTTACATTGGATATAGTGTAGAAAAAAACTCCGTCCTCATTGTGAATCTGTATAATTGCCAGAGCCGGTTCGTCTTTCAGTTTAATACCGGTAAACGGATTTGGTGCATTAAGAAGCTGGTTAATCCAGTTCTTAAGCGCTTCCTTCAGTCCATCATGAAAGAAAATGACGCCGGAAAGTTTCTTATCGCCATCAGGATACCCGGGGATATTCCATGAAGGAAAAATTTCTTTTACCATGTGGGTATAATAAACACTTACCGTGGTATAAATGCCTTCCTTTTTCATGGCAGCCACAACTCTTTGAATGTTGTAAATCTCTGTCTGATCCGCCTGAGATAAATCTGAGTAAGCGGTTTTAGGATGTAAGGAACCATGATATCGGATCATATTTACTCCTGTTTTAGCAAGGAATCTGGCAAAATCAGTAAGTTCTTCGTCTGACATATTATTTGCGGTTGTAGCTCCGTTGACAGCCCAGAATCTTATTGGCTTTTTATTACCGGAAGTAACAAAAAAATTGCCGTCGTCTGAAAGTTCAATAAAACCGTTCTCTCCGGCATATTGTTCATTAAGTTCTCTCAGGTCGAGCAAAGCCCCGGAACTGAAATCATCATGAGCAGGATTAAAATCCCAGGTTGTAGTCTGACCCTGACACACCAGCATATTTACTAAAAAAAACTGAATCAAAACCAGAATCTTCATTTTACCGGATGTTTTTAAAAAGGGAGCCTTTTAATGGCTCCCTTTAATTACTAACCTAATTCTAACCTAACCTCAGTAACTGACAGGTTATAATATTAATATCCAGGATTCTGATTAAGGTTTGGATTATTGGTAACTTCATCAGAGGGAAGCGGGAAATAGATATGTTTATCCTGGAAGCCGTTACCTACCTTGGTATGTCCGAAGTCCCATGTTTTAAGATCTATTTCACCTGCCATATGACGGCGGCGGAGATCGAACCAACGGTGACCCTCCTCACAGGCAAGTTCCATTCTTCTTTCCGTGAATATCCATTCGAGTACGGTGTTTCTGTCAGTTTCATTGATGTCACGGTCGGCAGGTACTACTGCTGCAGGGGGCAATGGTGAAGGTGGCACCGAAGCAACGTATGTTGATTTTCTTGCCCTGTCGCGGATCTGGTTAATAATTGCAATGGCATCGCTGAGAGTTCCGCCAGAACGGACAATGGCTTCTGCCTTCAGCAATAATACATCGGCGTACCTCAGTATTCTGGGATTGTTTATACTGCATCCTCCATTAATACCATTCCCTGCAGGTCTGACCCATGGATTTGTATTATAGGAGGCATTGGACTGAACATATTTCAGAATATTGTTGTTGTTAACGTTATTATTGCAAACGAAAGATCTTCTGGGATCCCATATACCTCCTGAGTTTTCGTACAAATTTTGCAGAAGCCCTGTAGCATAAACATTTGCATTGCCAATCCAGTTCCATTTATTTGCTAATGGACCCCACCACACACCGATATCTCCGATAACAGCAAAAGCATCGTTCCCGCCTGCTCCGGCGACAAACGGGTTTACATTTCCTGATGGCTGAGAAGCCTGGTACTCAAAGAGAGATTCGACGTTATTTTCGTTGTTAACATCGAAATTATAACCATAATTTGGGGCAAGAGATACCCCGCTGATAGATGAAATATCAGTCAACGCAGCAGTAAAATCAGCTGCAGCATTATTAACAGTACCCCTGAATACCAAACACTTAGATCGCAGACCATAAGCAGAATTCTTTGTTACCCTGCCTTTATTGGCTGCATCCCAGCTTGCAGGAAGCAGATTGGCTGCCGTTGCAAGGTCAGTAATTGCCTGGTCAAGAAGTTCTGTTCCCTGACTGTTGGGTGGATACATGTCTTTTATGTCTGTTATCCTCTTGTTTACGATTGGTGCAGTCCCAAAAATGTTCCATAACAGAAAATAAGTATATGATCTCAGGAAAAGGGCTTCACCTTTATGTTTATCTTTAAGGGAAGGATCTTTGGTATAGATTGCATCTCCTTCGCTTTCAATCTTTTCAAGAACCACATTAGCTCTGGCAATAAGCTGATAAGCATAGGTATAGAAAAGAGTTACAGGATAATAACCTGCACTAATGGCATCAAAGTTATCTGCAGGAAAACTGCTCGGACTTTTAGACATCATATCATCACCTGGCAGCCAGAAAAGTTGCTGAACAAAATTGTTCTGGTTGCCGGGATAAACATAATAGAAACATAGTTTCTGGTATATTCCTTTTACGGCCATTTCCATATCGTTCTCTGTCTTGAAGAAGCCCGACTCAACTGCTCCGACAGGTTCCAGATTAATGGTATCTTCACTGCAGGAGGTAGCAAAAAACAGAATTACTGAAATGAATGCTAACCTGCTGAATATAATTAGATTTTTCATTTTTATGTCCTCCAAATTTGATTAGAAACTCAGGTTAATTCCGGTTGTAAATGTTGTGGGAAGATAATTATCTTCCGGATCCAGATCATTATATCCCGAAATAACGAAGAGATTTGATCCGCCAATGTAATATCTTAGTTTTGACACACCCAGTTTCTGCAGTATCCCGCCTCTGAGGCTGTAACCCAGCTGAAATGTCTGAAATCTCAGGAATCCTGCATTCTGTATCATCCTGTCAGAAGTACGGTTATTACCTGAAGGGTCACCCTGAACGAATCTCGGTATTTTGGTATTTGGATTATCCGGAGTCCACCTGTTTTTATAGGCTGCGTCAAAATTGTATCCGAAACCGCTGGCTGAGTTTAGAACCCTGTTGTTAACTTTTTGTACATCACCTACTCCCTGGAAAATCATTGAAAGATCGAAATTTTTATAATCGAGATTAAGGGTTATGCCGTAATAATAGCCAGGTATTGTCTTGCCCAGGTACATCCGGTCACGGTCGTTAATTTTACCGTCAGGGTTATAATCTTTGTCCGCTCCTTCAGGAGATACTCCGGTAATATAATCACCATACTGATCTACAAATATTATATCTCCCGGTGATTTGTGGGTGTCTTTCCCCGGATCTGTGGTAGTTGCCTTCCAGTCATCTACTTCCTGCTGAGTCTGGTAAATACCTGCAGTTTTATACCCATAAATATAATTCATTGAATACCCCTCCTCAATCCTGTAATCGCCGCTGGTTATCGGTTGGCCATAAGCCAGCTTAACCACTTCATTTTTCACTGTGGTGAGGTTAAACGATGCATTGAAACCAAGTTCGCCGAATTTTTGGTTGTATCCCAGTTGAAATTCAAAACCGGTATTTTTAACCTGGGCAAGGTTTGTTTTGGGGTTATTAAGGGCGCCTACTACTCTGGCAAGCTGGAAGGTCTGAAGGATTCCGTCGGTAAACCTGTAATAATACTCAGCCGTCAGAGTGACCTGGTTTTTGAGCAGAGTAGCATCAAAGCCTATATTGGTAGTTTCAACTTTTTCCCATGTAAGGTCGGTGACAGGAAAGTCGCTAAGAGCAGCAGCATCGTACAGGATTCCGTCTCCGACAGTTGTTCCGGTTCCGAAAGCAGCTTTGGGATTGAGGTTTACAATCGAAAGATAACTGTATGGCCTTGTCTCCTGGTTTCCTACTTTACCCCATCCTCCGCGGAGTTTCAGGTCGTCAATCCAGGTAAGGTTGGACATAAAACTTTCGCGGCTTATTCTCCAGGCAAGTGCAAATGCCGGGAATGTACCCCATTTATAACCGGGGGCAAACATAGATGAGCCGTCCCTGCGTACAGAAAGATCTAGATAATATTTATTGTCAAAATTATAACTGAACCTGCCTAAATAACCCAGCAGCCCTCTTCTCTCTCTTTCATAAAAACTGCCCTTATACTCAGGTTTCCATCCTTCTTCAATGCGTCGCTGATCCCAATTTGGTATTGGTGAATAAGTCCCTATTCCAAGTGATGTAGCAGTCCAGTAGTATCTCTGGTCGGAGGCATTAAATAAAAGGTCTATTGAGTGTTTCTGTAATGTTTTACTGTAAGCTGCCAGAAACTCTTTGACAATATTTAAGTTTTCTCTTGGCCGGTAAGTATATGTATTACCCTGTGAAGCATAGGTTGTTAATCTTCCGGCGTTCGACTCAAAAAGTGCGCGTTCAATCATATAAAATGACTCCTGTTTCTGAATATAATAGTCAATATTGAGAGTGCCTCTTACTCTTAATCCTTTTACAGGAGTGAACTCAGCGTATGTGCCTCCAAGGGTTCTGAACATCCCTGTATTGTCGTAGGAATAAGGTGCCTGAGCAAGAAAATTTGTGCGGGATGCAGATCCGTAGCCATAGGGATAAAACTGTAAGGGATTACCTGCAACGGAATAGTTGTTAACATAGCGGCCAGGCAATGCATATCCGTCGAGAGAATTAACATAATTCGGATCAAACGGGGAAGGCACCGTTCCGTTAAGCCTGTATGAAGCAAGGCCAAGCAACCCCTGGGTATTTGTATTATCATAGAAAGGTTGCCATGGAACGGTGTATTCAGCATCAAGACCCGGGCCGGATGGCTTTCTTTCGGTGTAAGTATATACCAGCCTGATTGACTCGCCGATTTTCAGCCATTTGGTAAGTTTATGGTCAGAATTGGCAAAAGTTGAATATCGTGTAAATTTTTTATACCAGGTTGCCTGATCCTGAGTTGAATAGCCTGCTCCCACAGCATAATTGGATATATCATTACCTCCTGAGACTGAAAGGTTATGATCCTGTATTACAGCATTTTCAACCAGAGCAGCTTTAAGCCAGTCTTTCCTGTAATCCTGACTGTTTCCTAAATATTGTTGATTTGTTTCGTCAAAGAAACTAAAATACTGATCCTTTTTATAAGAAGGATCTGTTAGAAGCCGGTTATTGAAAGCCTCAAGGCTCCATGCCACATAGTCTGAAATTGAAGCAGCCTTATACTTTTTAAAGAAGTTCTGTATCCCGTACTGGCTTGTAAGATCTATTTTAACTGCACCGCGCGCACCTCTTTTTGTTGTTATAAGGATAACGCCATTTGATGCTCTCAGACCATATATAGCCGATGCGGAGGCATCCTTAAGCACTGAGATGGATTCAATATCGTTGGGATTAATCATGTTCAGCGGGTTTACATCACCACGCAGGGTAACCTGCCGTGATGTAATGTCGGAGCCGGTATATCCTTCAGTAATCGGCACACCATCAATAACATAGAGGGGATCATTAAATCCAAGCGTTCCAACTCCCCTGATCCTTATTGTAGGTCTTGCACTTGGATCAGAGCTTACGCTTGCCACATAAACACCGGGCATCTGACCCTGAATAGCCACCTGAGCATTAAGTACAGGACGCTTTGTTATTTCAGCGGAACTTATCTGCGAAATTGCTCCGGTAACATCTTTCTTCTGCCTTGAACCATAGCCTATTACTACAACCTCTGACAGATTCCGCACATCAAGAAGCATTTCAACATTAACTTCTGTACGGTTATTTATTTCTATACGCTGGGTTGCATAACCGATAAAAGAGAAAACCAGAACAGATCTTGCAGTAGGAGCTTCTATTGTATACCTGCCATCTGCACCGGTTATTGTTCCGACAGAGGTGCCCTCTACCATCACCGTTACTCCGGCAAGAGGTTCTCCGCTTGTAACATCTTTTACAACACCCGTTACCTTAAAGCCCTGTTCATTTATAACCGGGGTTAAAACAACAAAAGAGTTATCAAGAATCTTATAGGTTACCGCTGAATTCCTTAGTAATAACGTAAGTATCTCTTCAATGCTCTTTTTCTCCGCAGTGAGATAAACGGGTTTTTCAAGATCTGTAAATTCATCGTTATAGAAAAACCTGAACAGACTTTCATTTTCAATAATTTTAAGCACCTCCCTTAATGTCTGTCCTTCAGCATTAATATCCAGTTTCTTATTCTGAGCATAACTGTTGATTGCCATTATGTTCAGGGAGAATACGCAGGTTAGGATCAGGATTAGTCTCATAATTAAAAATATTTTACTATGAAACAGAACTTTAATGGGAATTTTTATCCCCGAAAGGTTTTTTTTCATAATTTTGTTATGTTAGTTTTTACTAATAATTATTTTTACTTTGAGAGGGGAGCAGATTACGGCTGTTCCCTTCTCTTTTCCTTTATACCAGGCAGGTTAAATATTTTGTCTCAATCTTCCTTTTTTACACCTCCTTTCTTATCTCTTGGTAATTATTGATTCAAATCTCCTTTTTAGTCCAGAATCAATTTCAAGTATCACAGAATCTTTTATAATTACGTATTTCACAGGTGCAGTAAGCCTTATAGCTTCCATTATCTGATTAATGGTCTCGTTCCTGATTGTACCGGAAAACTTATAGTTTTTGAGCTCCTCGCTTCTAAACCCGATTTTAATATTGTATCTCCTTTCAAGTAAGGCAACAAATGATCCTAGCGGCTCTTTCTGGATTATCCATTTATCATCTTTCCAGGAAGTATAAAGTTCCGCCTTGATATTCGATTCAAGATTAGTCTTTACAGGTACTGAAACTTCTTTAACCGGCAACTTTTTTTCGGTTAAATCACCAGGTTCAATAATACGGGCGACCTCATTTAACACTATCAGTTTCTGATTAGGTTTAAGGGTGACCTTTTCAAAATCTTCCGTTTTCTTCTTAATCTCAACTTCAATTGAACCTTCAACCAGTATTGCAGTTTCAGTTAGTTCATCATTATATGACTTAATATTGAATTTCGTTCCGGTTGCCCTCACAACCATACCATGAGTATTAACAATAAAAGGTTTATCCTTATCCGATTTTACGCTGAAAAAAGCTTCGCCTTCAAGCTCAACCGCTCTTTCAGTTATGCCAAAGATCCCTGAATACTTTAGAGTGCTTCCCGCATTAAGCCATATTTCAGAACCATCCGATAAGGTAATCTTTGTTTTGGAACCCAGCGGACAGACAATTTCCGTGATCTCAGGCGATGAAATTTCCGCACGGCTTGTTTTATTATTTAAACCTGAAAATAGAAAACCAAGAATAAATAACAGGGTGCCTGCAGCAGCCACAGCACTCCACTTCAGAAATTTTCTTCCTGCAGTTTCAGATGTATATTTCTGAGCCTTGTCCATTCTTTCCTTAAGTTTCATCAGCGATTTTTCAGGAATAAATTCCTGGGTACTTTTTCCCGCCCCTGATAATATCCATGAGTTAACAAAACTCCTTAAATATTCAGTATTTGATTTATCTGCCCTGAGCCAGTCCGCGATCACTGAAAGATCATTATCTGACAATTTTTCAGTTATTGCTTTAACTATCAGCAAATTAATTTCATCAGGAATCTTTAAATCCTTTTCCATAATATTATTTCTATTATATATGTCAAGATTTTTATAAAAAGTGATTACAAAATATCCGGAAATTTTTCGGACAACTTTTGCTTAATCTTATTCAGTGCCCTGAACAACTGTGTCCGAACAGTATTAATACTGATATCAAGTTCGGATGATATTTCAATATTTTGTTTCATCTCATACCGGCTCAGTAAAAATATCTTGCGGCATTGTTCGGGCAAATCGCTTATTGCATCGTTGATTACTTTTTCCACCTCTTCAGATTCAATGGCTTCAATCAGATTTGAATTACACCTGTATGTTTCCGTTAGAACCCGCCATGCATCTTCACTTATTCTTGTTTCAAACTGATTTCTTTCTGTTTTCAGCCTTTTAAGATGATTAACTGACATATTATGAACCACCTTATAGAGGTAGGAACTAACCGATTGGTGTATAATTATTCCCTTTCTTTTATTCCAAAGATTTATAAAAGAATCATGAACTATTTCCTCGGCCACTTCCTTATCATTAACCAAACTTAATGCATAAGAAAACAATTGGCGGCTCATTATCTTAAACAATATTTCAAATGACTCCTCGTCACCATCTTTTATGTTATACCATATAATGTTAAGATTTTTCAAACCATAAGCGCCATAGTTGATCAAAAATACAATATTTTAAGCGTCATTAAAATAACACCTTCCGGTTTTTATTTTTATTTCCCGAATCTGTTAAGTAAAGAGGTGAAATTATAGGTGCCAGATTTTACCGAAAAAACAGCATATATGTCTTCATATTTTTCAAGCCTTATACCTCTCTTGCTGAAATGTTTCCGTCCGCTTTCAAAAACCGATTTACTGTTCTTTGCCGGCACATACACCGTTGCTGTTGAACCTACGGGGACATTTATTTCCATAATAAATTTTTCATTGTCCTTTTTCCATGATATTCCTGCTTCGCCGTAGTTTGTCAGGTTTGAATATGCTGCAGAGGAAACATCCTTTGGGGGCTGAGGTTTGAATACAATGTGTTTATATCCGGGTTGAGCCGGGTCGGCACTCATTCCGGCAAGTTTTCGGTACAGCCATACAAGTCCTCCTCCGAACATTGGGTGATTGCCTGAGCCGGGCTTTTCGAAATGCTCCCATGTAGTTGTGGACCCCTGTTCTATCCAGTAACCATACGAGGGCATGGTTCTTTTGCTCATAGCCTGATATGCCATTTCATTCAAACCATTTTCGGCCAGCACTTCAAAGAAAAACTGGGTTCCGAATATTCCTGTATCGAGGTGGCCGTCACGGGCCTCAATATCGGCTTTAAGTGATGCTATCACTTTTGCCTTTCTTTCTTCAGGTACTCCCATTCTTAAGGCAAAAATATTTCCTCCGTAAGCACCATAGGTGCCTTTCTCCGGGTCGTAAAAACTGTTATGAAAAGCTTTTCTGGTCTTTTCAGCAAGATCAGAATATTCCTTTGCCTCTACGGGTTTGCCAAGTATACAGGCGGCTGAGGCTGTAATATCTGCACAGCGCCATAGGTAGAATGTGTGTACCATATTGTCGGGAGGCAACTGGAAAGGCTGGGCCCAGTCTCCAAGGTTAAGCCATTTTAGTGGTTTCCCGTCTTTCCCGGTTGCCTGTGAAAACATGATTCCTTCTTCGTTGGTCCATTTGAGCATATATCTTATGTATCCCTTCATTGCGTCGTAGCTGTCGCGCAGGATGCTGGTATCTCCATAATGAAGGTAGAATTCCCATGGCATGATGCTAATTGCCGCGCCCCAGGCTACACCTCCGCCGCATCCGGGTTGCCATGGAGCACCATTAGGCACATAGCCTGTTCCCTCGTTTGAAGCACCGATAATATCATCAATCCATTTCCTGTAAAAAGCCCTTGCATCGAAATTATGCATCACAGTAACACATGCCACCTGCCCGTCGCCGGTATAGGGTGACCTTTCCCGGTTCGGACAATCGCTCGCTATTCCCCCGTGCATGTTATCTGTCTGACTGCGCCACCAGATACTGTTAATATCCTCTAAAAGCTTATCTGAGCATGAGAATTTCCCTGTAGTCTCAGTCATGGTATAAACGGCTTCGGCTCTGATATTTTCAGTTTTCAGTTCTCCGGGCCAGTTTATAATTTCAACCTCCCTGAACACAAACCATGTAAACCTTGGATGATAGGATTCAGAAGATGTTCCTTTCAAAGTGTAAGTATTTTCACCATTAGGGGAATATTTATGAAGGTATTTTATTTCAATCTTTCTTCCCGGTTCGCCTTTCACATCCCTGAGATGAACCCATCCTGAAATCTCCTGACCGAAATCAATCTTATATCTGCCTTCTTCAATCTTTTCAATCTTAACAGGATCGAGTACTTCCATAACCTTATCGGGGTAAGCCATGTGTGCTTTCAGTTTACCTTCCGGCGCTTTCCGCAGAACAGCGGGTTGCCAGTCTGAATCGTCAAAACCCGGAGAACACCATCCTTCCATTTCAAGCCTGGCATCATAATGTTCGCCGTAATAAATCATATCCATTGTAATTGGGCCTTTTGCAGCCTTCCATGATTCATCACTTATTATAATATCCTCACTACCATCAGTATATGTAATATGAAGCTGCATAAAAAATCTTGGAGATCCGTAAGCGCCGCACCAGTATTTTGCAGGGTTGTAAAAACCGTTCCCAAGTATGGCGCCTACGGCATTCTGACCTTCCCGCAGTGATTCAGTGAGGTCGTATGCAAGGTACATTACGCGGTACTCCCTGAAATTATCGGGAAGAGGAATGTTTTCATTGATGAGTTCCGGGCGCTTGCCGTAATTTGTCTGGTTGGGCACCAGAACGTCATTGCCGGTCTTCTGACCATTGCAGTAGAGTTCAAAGTAGCCCAGTCCTGCTGTATATGCTACAGCTCTTTTTATCTTTTTTCCGGTGCTGAATTCCTTTCTGAGAAAAGGAGCCGGAGGCGGGAGAATTGAAGGCAGCTTTGCTGCCGGATTGCCCGGTTTCGGAAGGGCCTCCTCATCCTGCCACGGCGTGCCAATCCATTTGGCTTTCCATTCGAGCGGATTTAAAAAACCTGTGGCAAAACCGGCAGGTTCACTCCACTTCGACATTCTGCCGTTTTTGTCCCAAACCCTTACCTGCCACCAGTATTGTTGTCTTGATTTAAGAGGCAGACCGGCATATTTAATGTTCACGGATTCTGCGGAAATAACTTTTCCGCTCAACCATACCAGTTCTTTTCCTGCCAGAAGTGATTCCTTCGATCCGGCAACCCTTATCTCCCATGCAGTCTGGTATTGCCCGCGTTCGTCTTTATCTGCAACATTGATCCATGAGAGCCTTGGGTTGGGAACGTCAATAACCGGCGGATTGATAAGATACTCACAGGTAAGCCGTACGGGTTTCATTCCTGCATAAAGAGAGAATGAACAAATTAATACTCCTGTAATAATAAATAACGGTTTTTTCATATTTAACTGAGGTTTGGCAAGTCTGTTAAAATTACAAACAAAAAAGTATTGACTGGTTATTGAAAGTAATATAAAAACTGCAGAATTGATCCGAAATCCGTAAAAATATGGGGTTATTGCGTTAGTAAAGTCCTGAATGCATCATGCAATCAAATATTATTTCGAAAGTCAGATTCACTCTTTACAATAAGTCACATTTTTTTATATTTTAGTCGGACTTATCCGGGATAAAGCGATTTCATTAAACCAAAATATTATGATTATGAAAACCTCAGTATTGCTTATTACTGTTATTTCGACATTGTTTTTTACGTCATGTAAGAATGAAACCAAAGTTGAATCTCTTCCCAGATCTGATGTTACTGAATTTCTCGGTCAGTGGACTCTTGACATAGACGGAGGTTCAGTGGGGTGGCTTGATGTGAGGCAGGAAGAAGGGTACCTCGATGCCGACCTTTTATGGGTAGCAGGCAGTGTGAATCCTGTGGCAAATGTTTTTCTTGCCGCCGGCAGTTATCTGGTTGTAACCCAGACAGGTAATGTTGTGAGAAAAAGGGATGAAGAGGGAAAACCATTAAGGCAACATAATGTTACGACATGGCTTGAGATAAAGAAGAACGGAGAGGATAAGCTTACAGGTTATCGTCTTAGTCCGCGGCGCAACGGTAAAGGAGTTGATTCAACTGCTTTTACCGGAACAAAACTTCCTCCTGTTCCTCCGGCCCCTGACCTTTCAAAAGTGAAATACGGAGATCCGGTTGAACTTTTTAACGGTAAAGATCTTACAGGATGGAGGTTAATCAATGAGAAACAGGTTAATGGCTTTAAGGTAGTGGAAGGTATTCTGGTAAATGATCCTGTTCAGCCTGCTGAGGGAGGTAAACGTATCAGCTACGGCAATATCCGTACTGATCAGGAATTTGAGGATTTTAATCTTAAGCTTGAGGTGAATATACCTGAAGGAAGTAACAGTGGTGTTTACTTAAGGGGTATGTATGAGATACAGGTATTTGACTCTTACAAAAAGCCTCTTGATTCACATAATATGGGAGCTCTGTATAGCAGGATCACCCCGTCGGTGAATGCAGAGAAACCGGCAGGAGAATGGCAGTTGCTTGACATTACACTTTGCAACAGGCATTTGACGGTATTACTTAATGGAGTGAAAATAATAGATAATCAACCTGTTCATGGTCCTACAGGTGGTGCTATCAAGTCGGATGTCTTTGCTCCGGGGCCGGTATACCTTCAGGGTGATCATGGAAAAGTATCATACAGGAACATAATTCTGACGCCTATTATAAAGTAGGTATTTAACCTGTTTCTCTGTAACAAGCGGCGGGCCTGGTAAAGCAAAAATTATTTTCTAACGGGAATTCCGGATCCGAGGTAAAAAGTAAACCTTGAACCGTTTATGATATCCTCATGATTTATTGACCATTTGTTATATCTTGCTCCGTTCCTTGATATAGCCTGGATATAATTTATGCCTCCCGCCCTTTCGAGGGAGTTTATCACGAAAGGTTTTCTTCCGGGGACAACTATTCTAACTTCATTAAAAGCAGGAGTTGTGATTATATACTCGTTTGAAGCTGGGCAGACAGGATAAAATCCGATCATTGAAAAGACAAGCCATGCTGACATCTGACCGGCGTCTTCATTACCGCTAAGGCCTCCGGGTCCTGTACCGTATTCATCTTTTGCAATCGACTGAGTCCATTTCTGGGTTTTATCAGGCCTGCCGGCCATTGCAAACATATATGGAATCTGGTGCCCCGGTTCATTTCCGTGCCAGTAATGACCTTTATCGAAGAATTCATCCAGTTTTCTCAGAAAGATTGTATTTCCGCCCATTTCATTTATCAGACCTGCAACGTCATGAGGCACATACCATGTATAATGGAAGGGTGTTCCTTCGCAAATAAACTTAGCCTTACTGTAAGGATCGAACGGCTCAATCCATCTTCTGTCGGCATACCTGCCTCTGACGAATCCGGTTTCCCTGTCGAATATATTTTTCCAGTTACCTGATCTTTTAAGGAGCATTTCAGAGTCTTCCTTCTTTCCAAGCTTTTCTGCAAACCTGTAGAGAGTGTAATCATCAAAAGCATATTCAAGTGTTCTGGAAACCTGTTCATTTTTATGGAAAGCATCCCATACACTGTCTTCCATAGGGATATATCCGTATTTCAGATAGCTTTCAAGAGCTCTTCTTCCTTTACCGTCCCTGTATTCTGAGAGAGGAGGTGTTTCAAATGCATTTTTACGCATATAATACCATGCTGTATCAGCATCGAACCCGTCAATGCCTTTGAGGAAGGCATCGGCAATGGTTGCACTTACGTGATCGCCGATCATTGCCGAAGTGTAATTTGCCCATGCTGGGAAAATGGGCATCCAGCCGCCCTGCTGGGCCTTCAGAACCAGAGAACGCATCATATCCCGTGTGCGTTCAGGTTCGGTAATAGTGAGCAGAGGGTGAAGGGCACGGTATGTATCCCACATTGAAAAATCATCATAGTATACATGTCCGCCTGTATTCAGAATTTTTCCGCTTCCGCCGAATTCTATATAACTTCCGTCACAGTCACTCGCCGTTCTTGGCAACTGGTAACAATGATAGAGGGCAGTATAGAATTTCACCTTGTCATCTTCCTGTCCGTCGCGGACAATAATTTTACCCAGGGTCTGATTCCATTCATTTTCCCCTTCCTTTCTCACAGCGTCAAAGTCCCATCCGGGAATCTCATTTTCCAGGTTTTTTCTGGCAGCCTCAGGGCTGGTGAAGGATGTTCCCACCCTGATATTTATAATTTTTTCATTCCCGAAACTTATCACTATCTGCTGATTATTCTTGAGGAAACCTGTTTCCCTGAAGGTTTTATCTGTTTTGATAACAAACCAACCACTGAAACCTGCAGGTTTACCCCATCCTTGGTATATGCGGTGAACAGGATTAAAGCCGACAATTTCATTTTTCTCCCAGTCGATCCAAACCTTGCCCTCTTTTTCATCACTGTTCATCCTGATGAGAAGGTACCCTTCAGTTCTTTCGGGATAGGAGAGACGTATGATAGCTGATCTTACTGAACCTGTTATTTCTGACGTAATTCCGTAAGTGTCGAGTGTTACTTTGTAATACTCAGGAGAAGTTGTCTCCGATTTGTGGCTGAAAGATGAGACGGGGTTCCTGGTAAGTGTATCGGGTTTGGATGTTGCAAATGGCATAATGGTTGCACTGCCATAGTCCTGTGTGCAGCTTCCGCTCATCCAGTGGCTTCCCCTGAAACCGGTGATGAATTTATCGTTGTAATAGTAAGGTGATACACACTTTGTCTCGGTAGTTCTGGTTTCGGGTGTCCATTGTGTCATTCCAAACGGCCGTCCCACTGCCGGGAAGGTTTGGCCCAGAGCCTCAGTACCTGCCCCGTGCCGTTTGGCGCTTTCGGTGGTGGCAGGAGCAGTGCCGATAAGGGTATTCACGTACCGGAGGAGCGGTTGGGGATATAACACCATGCATGAAAACAGAAGAAAAATGGATATAAAATATTTCATAGGAAATTTTTTAATCAATTTTTATTACGGACGATGAAACATAGATTTTTTTGAAGATACAAATTTATTGAAATGCATTATTTATTATTTTTAAAATGAGTAGGGATTATTGTCTGACCAGGTTTATTGTTTTTTAAAAATGACCTTGTTTAAAAACAGATACCGCATTGAATCAGCACGATTGAGAAACCATGATTATTCCCAGCCCGGGGCGTATTTTATCACAATTTGCACAAACAACAGGGAATGTTTATTTGGAAATGTTGAAAATGGAAAAATGATTTTAAATGACGCGGGAAATTTTGTTAAAAAATGTTGGTTTGAAATTCCAACGCATTACCCAAATATTGCGTTGGATGCATTTGTAATTATGCCAAACCATATTCACGGAATAATTGTAATCAATAAAAAAAATGATACCGGTACCGTAACCGTAGAGACGAATGATTATTCGTCTCTACCATCCCCCGGTTCCGACGCATCCCCCGGTTCCGACGCATCCCCCGGTTCCGACGCATCCCCCGGTTCCGACGCATCCCCCGGTTCCGACGCATCCCCCGGTTCCGATGAACCCCATACGTATGCAATTAATCATAATTTCAGGTCGCCATCAAAAACGGTAGGATCGGTTGTCCGCGGTTTCAAAATTGGTGTGACAAAATGGTTCCGTATGAATACCCGCGTCTATGATGTGTGGCAATCAAATTATTATGAACATATTATTCGCAACACAACAGAATTTTACCGGATCAGGAGATATATAATCAATAATCCTGCAAATTGGCAGAAAGATAATCAAAACCGATAATATCAATACCGGTGAAATGAGGAATTCTGAATTACGATCGAATTACGATCGGATTACCATTGAATAAGGTTCTTATTGTTCCCATTCATCTGTTCTGAAGGATGATGCAGGAAGACCTTCGGTATTGAACAGATCTCCCATGATGAAATCCTTAAAGGCATACCTCACTGCCACAGGCTGTGCAACTGCCGGCGAGAAAAGGGTGATTCCTGCGTTTGTTATGAATGCCTGTGCAGGATAGAATCTTTTATTTGCTCCCGCGACTTCAAAACAGGATAGAGTTTTTCCAAACGATGTAAGGCCGTTGGGAGCATGATCAAAAGTAAGATAAACCATACTTCCTTCGACTTTCATATCTTTCAGAACAGGTCCTTCGCAGGCAAATCCTTTTTTACCGTAAGTTTTAACCAGTGCCAGGTACGCAAGCCTGTCACCTGCCGCTTTTTTATTGGCAGGATGGATGCAGTCCTTTTCTCCGGTATCCATAATACAGGCCATCCCGAAGTTTGGTATTGCTGTTGAAGCCTTTAGCTGAGCTTCGCGGAGATAGGCTGAGTTTAATCCGGTTGGTCCGTAATCATAAGGTGCTATCTGAACATAAAACATCGGGAAATCACCAACACCCCATACAGATCTCCAGTCCTGGGCGAGTCCGGGCATCAGTTTCTGATACTGGGCAGGCTCATTCCGGTTAGCTTCACCCTGATACCATATTGCTCCTTTGATTCCGTAACCGGCAATAGGATTGATCATTGCATTAAAAAGAACAGTAGGAGTCTGTTGTGATAGTTTCTCAGGGACTACAGTTTTGTCCGGCAGTTTCACCCAGTCAAATGATTTAAGACCTTCCTCGCTCATCCACGGTTCTATTCGGGTACCTCCCCAGCTTGTACAGATTAATCCGACGGGAACATTAAGAATCCTGTTAATCATCAGTCCAAAGAAATATGCTGTAGCGCTGAATTCTGCAACATTTTCAGGTTCGCATAGTTTCCATGATCCGGTGAAGTCATCCAAAGGTACAATGCTTGCAAGGCGTGGCACTGTAATCAGCCTGATCTGGTTGTTTGATGAGGTTGCTATATATTCATTCGATCCTGTGACCGGTTGATTTCTGTATCCTTTCATCGGCATCTCCATGTTGGACTGTCCTGAACATACCCATACTTCACCAATCATAACATTTTTAATAACAAAGGGCTTCCCGTCGCTTATAGTCAGAGTATACGGGCCTCCGGCAGCCGGAGTGGCAATTCTGGTTTTCCATTTGCCATCGCCTCCTGCCCTGACGCTATAAGTTTTACCGTTCCAGGAAGTTTTAACCGTAACGGTCGAATTTGCAGTTGCTTTTCCCCACACAGCCACTTCAGTTTGTTGCTGAAGAACCATATTGTCTCCGAAGATTGAGGGAAGTTTTACCTCGGCATAGGTAGATAAATTGAAAGCTGCTATTATATAAGCTGCCAGAAGAGAAAGAGTTTTTTTCATTGTATCGGGCCTTTTAATTATTAATACACCGGTGAAATTAAAGAAATATTTGATTTTATGTGATTGACATTATCTGATCTCTGAGGTTTTCAGGGTCAAAGACTTTTTTCCAGTCATTTTTGATAAATTCTTTAAGTCCTCTCTGAAGGGCTTTGTTTGCTGCATCAGAAAACACTGCTCCTGGAAGTTCATTAAAGAGGACAGCCATTTGTATTCTCAGATGCCCAAGCAGGAAATCTCTAGCGGCATCGGCTGGCACACCTTGCTTTATGACTTCATTCAGTCCTTCCCGTATGACATATACGCACGTTGAGGCGAGAGTTTCTACGAGTGCCGGTTCAAGCAGAGCCATCTGTTCTACGGTAATCCGGTGGGCTTTTGATACCGGAGCATAAAAAGTCTTTGCCAGTTCCTCGCTCTGATAGTAGGCAGATTCATCTCCGTGCATCAGAGCGCAAACTATTGCCTGTTTTGCCGCCACACCCCCGAAATGGTCTTTCATTGCTTCAGGATCGGGTTCCCAGTTGAAAATTGAAGGATGACAGGGGTGTGTGATAAAATATGCAATATCGTCGCGACGGAATAGTTTTCCTGCCATGGCTGCAGCAGGGTCAAGGGTAATGGCAACTGTACCGCCTTTCATTAGCGGCATGTATCTGGTTGTCACACTCTGAAGAGCTACGTCGGGAACAGCAAAGATAACTGCGTCAGCCTCAGGGAGGACATTATATTCACTGACAGCGTCAATGCCCGATTCCTTAAGCCTGTTTCTCCCGGCTTCACTTATCTCAACATATTTAACGTTATAATCCGAAACAGAAAGATTGTGGGTAAGCCTCATACCCATCTTTCCTCCGGCTCCGATCAGAATTACATTTTTTATTGTCATATAGTCCTTATTATGTGTTGTTTTTTATGAGTGTTTATTTGCCGAACAGGTCCATTTTTACTGCTTTGCCTGTTATGGCTGACTCGTATGCAGCCCATACCAGTTTTACAGTTTCAAAGTTATCGTCGCCGGTTGTTTCTGCCTTGCTTATTCCGAGCATATCATTCAGAATATCCAGGTTGCAGGCAACGATGCTGGGTGGCTCCGGCTCGAGCCTGTCGGTTTGCCACCGGTATTTCGCCATTGGTATGGTTTCATATGTTGTTTTTCCTCCCGATGTGATTGCAATTCTGTATCCGGGATCGAGCCTGACGCTTCCTTTATCGCCTTCAATAAGCATTAGTACCTGCGGGAATACCTCCCTCTCAAGGGGTGAACTGAAAGATATTTGCTGAACACATATTATTCCGTTTTTCATTTTCAGTATGGAGGTAGCGACATCTTCTCCCTTTATTGACGGGTTAACAGTTTGTATTACAGTGTAAATTACTGAAACCTCACCGAACAGGAAACGCAGAACATCAAACTGGTGAGAACCCTGGTCGGTAAGTGCAAAATGTTCGAGGGTGGCGAGAAAGGGTTGTGTTTCGAACACCGGGAAAGCTGTATTCCATAGCGAGTTGCAACGGAACGGTTTGCCAATTATTCCTGAGTCCAGAATTTCTTTCATTCTTCTTATCTGTGGTTGCCATCTGTAATTCTCATGGATATAGAATTTTATACCGGCATCACGGGTAACATGCATCATTCTCTTTGCGGCTTCAAATGAAGGTGCCATTGGTTTCTGACATATTACATTTTTACCGTATTTTGACCCGAGTGCGACAAATTTTTCGTGGGTATCAACATCGGTAATAATGTCAATAAAATCAATTTCTTCCTTTTTAAGCAATTCTTCCGGATCGTCGTAGGTGCGCGGAATATTGAACCTTTCTGCAAGTGCATCGGCTTTTGTCTTTGTCCGGTTAAATAATGCCACACATTCTGCGCCTGTAAGCTCCTGCCACCCTCCGAGCTGGAACTGTGACCAGAAGCCGCATCCGAATATTGCAAACCTGAGCTTTTTAGGAGAATCAGTTTTGTTCATAGTCTTCTTATTTTGGCATTTCATTAATCATTAATAATCTAATATATCAGATTTTATCTTACTGTTTTCCCGACCGGTTTTCCACAGGACTCGCCTCAATGTAGAATACCAGATCGCGCCATGTATCTACATCAGGATAACCGTTTGTTCCGGGTGGTATTAAAATTCTTTTACTGAAATCGGCAGGAAAATGCGCTGACTCCATGGCTTTTCTGTTTTCAGGGTGTGTAAAATCTTTAAGAGGGTTGGCAGGAACCGGTGGAAAGACGCCGTTACCATCCCTTCGTATCGCATGACCATGTTCATAACTGCCGGTATAATTGTTTGCAAGTGTAAAGCCGTAATCTTCCCCCGGTTTATCTATCATAACAAGAAATGCATATGTTTTCCCGGGTTCCAGAGTAATGCTTTGGTTTCCCGGTAAGGAAAATTTCAGATACATGCCTTTCAGCCTTGCATCATCGGGGGAAACGGTTATACTGTCGTTCACTATTCCAAACTCCTTTTTCCATGGGAACCTGAATCCGTTAATAACCAGCAAGCTGATATATTTCTCTCCATCAATATAGTCGTCGCGGCGATGATCTATTTCCTGACCTGCTCTGTCGTGGGGAAAGCCATGAAGGGCTTTCATTCCGGAAACGGTACCATTATCATTCAGAACAGGGGTGCCTTTCACTTCGAAAAACTGAAGTGAAAGTTTTTTCCCGTACATTCCGGTCCGTACTACATTATCGCCATAACCAAGTTTAAGGGTGATCGATTGAAGTCTGAGTTTTTTCCCCTTATCAACCCTGAAAGTCTGTCCAAGGTCCCTGTCGCGTTTTATGTAAGGTACTTCCGTACCATCAGGGGTAAAATATCCCCAGCCGCCCGACTTGTATGGTGAATTTCCTGACCATTTGAAGGAGTTTTCCAGGTCATGCGCCAACGAGGTATTACCGCCGGTATCGTACCTGTCATAGTAAGCCACAATATTTTCTGCCGGAGGGTTTGACAGCAGCCTTAAAGTCTGTGAATTTATCTGGCCTGGTAAAGCAACAAAACAGAATAAAAAAATAAGAGAGGATAATAATATCAGGTTTTTTCTTTTCATTGGAATAATTCTTTCAGATATTGAATACTTTCAAGAGCCCATTTTTCTTCTCTGATTATTGTTTTCGCAAGAGTATCTTCAGGAGGGGTCCAGAGTTCGAGGATAGCTGACCTGCAGCGGCCGCAGGAATTAATTTTTGAGATAAGCTCAGGTATATTGAGCATTCCCTTCCCCGCAGGTGTACCATTGATCAGAAAGCCCATTTTGTGATTTAACCTTGTAACCGTAAAATCCTTAACATGCAGGTTTATTGTATATTGAGCGAGTATCTCTGTTACTGTTTCAATCCCTTCGCCGGCCCCCATCGAATTTACCGAATCGAGACATATTCCGACCCATTCAGGATCAGTACCAAGGACAATTCTTTCAAATTCGCGGGCCTTTAGCCTGTCGTGGTTTTCAACGGCCAGCCTGATATTCCGTTTTTTCAGTTCCGGCAGGAGATCTTTTGTTATTGAAATAACAGTTTTTAGATCAGGTTCGAAACCTGAAGCATCAATTACCATCCTTAGAATGGGGGACTCAATCATTGATGCAATTTCGAGGCAATCAATAGTATTCTTTGGGGTAAGGCCACGTGCTCCCATTTCAAGGTTTATGCCGAGGGAGTCTGCAAATAGCTTAAGCCTTTCAATCTCGCTCCGGTCGAGCCTATTGAGAGGCAGGTTATCAGCCATCTGAACTACTTTAATTCCGTACGAAAAAGCTTTCTCTATCAGAGTTATTTCATCAAGTGGCTTTTCAGGCATATGACCGGGAACGCCGATAGCCCAGGTAAATGTGTATGAACTGATGCCGGGAATCATTACAGGGTCAGATTAGATTGTATATTAATGTAATTGTTTGCGGCTTTATTTTGTCCCTGGTTTTTTATATCCTTTCGATGAATCATCAAGAACGAGTATCCAGTCGAGGTTTTCTCCCGGGGCAGGAGGGATGAATGTCCGGCTGCCGGAAGCAGGATAACTGCCTGCCTTTGATGCTTCACCGTTTCTCGGGTTGTACCACCACGCCGTTACTTCCTTTGCTTTAATTGCATCCATTCTTACTGTGAATTTCCTGCCTGCTGGCACATAAATCATCGCATAAGTTCCTTCCTGGTCGCGGGTTGCAACAAACCGGTAAATTCCGGCTCCCGGCACTGAAGTAGTGACTTTATCCGCAACAATGATTGAATTGTCAGGAATCCTTGTCAGTATGGGACGTGATTCGATCAGCAGGCGGGCGTAAACCATCTGAGCGGCACCTGGCTGGTCAATTGCCTCGTACCATGGCATCAGGGGCTTATTAATGGGGTCTCTCCTTTCATCCCACATCTGCCAGACTGAATGGTGACCGTAAGTATGGCCACATGCGCCACTGAACAGATCCCAGTAAAGGGGTCTGCGGACGTCGCTGGCTATTGAATGCCCGTTGGCATCGGGATTGAAGTTGACAGGATGATCTTCGTAAACAGGCTCAGCGTCAATTACCGGTTTTGCAGGCTCAAGAGAGTAATCCTCATAAGTTTTGTAATATCTTTCGGTAAAACTGATGCTGTGTCCGTTCTGCCGCATGTTGAAATCGAGCCAGAGCTCATTGAGGAAGTATTGTGATGAACCCTGTCCGCCCATCGGATGAAAGCTTATCAGGTGGTTTCCTCCATCTCCTTCCCTGAGGCCTTTGGCCATTGCAACAATAATCTGCCTGTGCAGATCGGTTTCAACAGGTCTGTCTCCTCCGAGTATCCATATTATATTCACATCGTTACGATACCTTTTCCCGAGATATTTTCCGTATTCCCTGGCATTTTCGGGGTTGAAGATTTCGGGGCCTTTCCCCCATTTCCTGTTCCATTTATCGCCCCAGGTCGGCAACATCCCGATGAAAAGTCCTTTCTCTGCAGCTTTTCTAACCACCCAGTCTACATGACTGAAATATGCTTCATTAGGTTTCAGAGGGTTGTTGTCGATTAGAGGCTTGTTACCTTCAGCGTTCGGAGTATCTAGTCCGTCCACCTCAGCGAGGACAACAGCCTGGATCACTGTGAATCCTTTGGCCCTTCTGTTTTCGAGGTACCTTTCGGTTTCTTCCTTTGTAAGCCGGTGAAAAAGCTCCCATCCGGTATCGCCGAGATAGAAGAAAGGGGTTCCGTCTTCGTGAATAATGAATCTTTTATTTTCGGAAATTACAAGCCTCCCGTGGGTGAGGTCAACAGACGGACCTTTCCACCTCAAGGACTGTACATATGCTGGTGCTGAGAAGATCAGCATAAAAAGAATCAGAAGGAGATCTTTCATTCTGCAAAGATTTTATACATTTATTATCTCTTTCGTCATAAACTCTGGTGTATTCAACAGAACAGGCAGGCTATTTAATTACAAAAGCGGATCAGGAAATCCTGGCATAGACTATAAGGCCGAGACCGATCAGGTAGCAGACAAACATAAGGGCAAGCAGGGTTCCCGTTCCTTTCGGTGCATCTTTGAATTCCTTCCAGACAAAAATACCCCAGAGAGCTGCAACAACCGGGGCTGCATTACTAAGTCCGTATGATATAGCCGGGCTTGCGGCATTAACGGCCATGAAGCTGACGGAGTTGCCGAGGCACCAGATTGCTCCGCCAAGCAAACCAAGAAGATGTGCACGGGAGGAGCCTTTGAACCATTCACCCATGGAGACAGGTCTGCCTTCCACCGGTTTTGCCATAAACAGAGGGTTAATGATAGCTGTGCTTATTAATGCACCGAAAGAAAAGAATACTACAGCTGTGTATGAGCTTATTTTACCGGCATCGGCAGCAGTGAAATCAGTTGCAAGTGCAGCCGCAACAAACCGGTAGAAAAACGCTATACAGATACCGGCAAGAAAAGCAAGAAAGATTCCTTTGAAAGATGGTTTCTTCTGATGCCGGGCCAGTTTTCTGTATGACTGCATACTTAGCAGAATGGCTGCAATTATTACAGCTGTTCCGCCAAACAACAGATAGGGATTGCCTTCAGGCCGTCCGAGATAGTTTATAAGGATACCAAGTGTCCAGCCGATACCTCCGCCAATGGGAAAAGCAACCGACATCCCGGCTATTGAAATGGATGCAACAAGCAGGAGGGTTCCGATATTCCATATAAAACCTCCGATAACAGAGGAGATTAAGTATTTGGGGTCTGCCTGTGCAAGGTCAGGCAAAAAACTTCTCCCCTGATTACCAAAGCTTCCGAAAGTGAAAGCCATCAGAAGGGCAAATATCACTATACCTAAAGTATAGTCCCAGTAAAACAGTTCAAACCGCCATTCATTGCCGATAAGATTCCGGGTGTTCTGCCACGAACCCCAACAGATCATTGCCATTACACAAAGGGCAACTGCAAGTGCATAGTTTTGTACAAGTATCATTCTGTTCTGTTTTTATTAACAAACATAAAAAATTTTTTCAATAGAAAATTTACTTATTTAAGCCAGCCCTCTATAAAGTTGACAGATTCAGGTTCAATCAGAAAAGTTTCTGAGGCATTGTATGGTTTTTTATATTGTAATCCATTCCATTTTTGATTTGTCTCTGCCTCCCCGAGATTTGATCCGGATAGCGGGGTTAGTCTGAACATTCCTGCCAGGCCTTCAAGTCTGACTCTCTGAACGGCACCCGTATAATTGACAATCACAAGGCGTGCTTCCCCGTCATCTGACATTGAGAGGCAATCCGCAAGCAGTGGATGGGAACATATATTTTTTATGATGCTGAAGTTTTTGTGCATCAGAACAAACCTGAACAGATGGAAAACCGGGAAGATCATTCCTTTGTATGAAGGGAAATAACCGGGCCACCGGGGTTCTGTCTCACCCTGAATAATTCCCCGCTCACCAGTTGTTTCATAATAGGTTATGCTGTCAGGGTCTGATTCACAGAGGTATTTCAGGCTTCCTGCCGTCCAGCAGGCACCAAAAAGTGTCATTTGCCGGCAGTCGATCCGGGGAGGAACCTCTTCTCCATTATAAGGAAGCTCTATAAATGAAATGTTGGCATTAAATCTTCTCTGAATGGTAACAGGTGAAATCACTATTCCTTTCCGGCCTGCAAAAGAACGTGTACTCCTGACAGTATATTCCTGAGCCTTTAGATTTTCAACCAGGGTGGCATCGTCTGTGGCATGTTCTTGGGGATGAATTGAGTAGCATATATAGTCGTTGCCCTTATCAACGGGTCTGTAACGGTTAAGCTGAGCAAAATTTGCATTCGTACCCGTGGCAAATTTAAGGTCAGGAAATTCTTTTCTTATAATTTCAATTACCTGACCGGCTAGTTCATCGGGGGTTGAAGGCAAATCCCGGTGAAAAAGCAATATTCTTGCAATATCAGGTTTTCTCGAAATAAGCCATTCGACAAAGATTTCAGCCTGACTAACTATGTTTTCGGAAAAGAACAGGGCAATTTCCAGAGGCAATCCGAGTTCGATGGATTCATTGTGTGATATGTCGGCTCTCTCAATCCAGTCATGCGACCATAGATGAATATCCGTTCTGTAGTGATCGAAGCCTGCCGAACGGAGTATTTTTATCTCCTTCAGTGACAATGGTTTTGCTGACGATGAACTGCCAACACCTATAAAAGGAAACCTGAACCTCTTGTCAGGCAGCAGGCGGATACAAACAACATCTTCCTTTAATCCGGAATAATCGGGCAGATTCGAGGCCTTGAAAATGATTTTCTGATATATGCGGGATCCCTTGGGAAGCACAACCGGATATGGAAGGGAAAGAGGTGTGGAATAGGTCTTAAATGAAGCATCTGTCCAGTTGCGCTGGTCCTCAGTCTCAAAAACATCTCCTTCAAACGTAACACTGCAGTTTATTTTTCCTGAAAGCCATCTCATTGACTTTATATTCAAAAAGACCTGATGTGGACTGATCTCTTCAGGAAAGAAAGAGTTTTCAACAGATCCGTCAGCATGTTCTATTGTGCAGTTTTTCCCTGCATAAGCTTCTGCTGGATGTAGTACACATAGTCCGATACGGTTTTTCCTGAAAGTGGCTCTCGCCTCGCCTTCCATCTCGAAAGATATGCTGCTGTCTTGCTTTCCGGCGATAAGATATTTTGCCCGGAAATCAATTTCTCCCGCTCTGTATGAACAGATTAATTTTATATTAAAAGAGTCCTCCTCTTTTCCGACAGTCTCCTCAATTATAACAGGATCAACAGTATTCCACTCTGCATCACGGACTGCCGGGTATATCATTCTGATCAATTCGTCTCTGCCAGATGATATATACCTGAGGAAGCCATTCTCATATATAACATCAAGCTTCCCTGCTTTAAGGTTGGTTCTCATATTGCTGAAATTCCGGGAGTTCTATTTGGCTGGTAACAAAACTTTTTCTTTTCAGGAGACCTTTTTCGGTTCAGACAAATATATATTAATTTTACTTTGCCAGTAACCATGACATATTCCTCTTTTAATTGTAACCGATGTTTTATTATTTTTATAAAGTGAATTATATATGAAAATCAGGTATCCGGATAATTTTGTTACAAGTGACTTATAATAAATACTCTTCTAATCCTATAGTAACATGAAATTTAATTTTTTTCTGTTCGGTCTTGGAACACTTACCGCCATTCCCTCCTGTGTAAATATGCATAATGGGTCTGATGCTCCGAATATAGTGTTTATTCTTGCAGATGATCTTGGTTACGGGGACATAAGTTACCTTAACCCTGAGTCCAAAATCAAAACCCCCAATATTGACCGGATTGCAAAATCGGGTGTTTCATTTACAGATGCTCATACCTCTTCAGCCGTCAGCACCCCGACAAGATACGGTATCCTTACGGGAAGATACAGCTGGCGCAGCGAGTTAAAGAGCGGAGTTTTGAATGGCTATTCTCCGGCACTTATACCTGAAAGCCGTAAAACTATGCCGCAGATGCTTAAAGAGAAAGGTTATACCACCGCCTGCATCGGTAAATGGCACCTGGGGTGGAAATGGAACAACATTGAAAAAGGAAACGACAGTGTCGATTATTCAAAACCAATTACTGACGGACCGACAGAAAGGGGATTTGATTATTTCTTTGGGTTTAACGGATCACTCGATATGCCACCATATGTTTACGTGGAGAATGATATGCCTACATCGCAGCCAGACAGGAACACTTCAGGCAATAATATATCTTACGGGAAACCCGGCTACGATGGCTCAATGTGGAGGGAAGGGCCTACAGGAAGCGATTTCTTTCATTCAGAGTGTACTCCTGAATTCTTCAATAGGGCAGGCATATACATTAAGGAAAAAGCACTTCAGGAAAGACCTTACTTCCTTTACCTTGCCCTGCCGTCACCGCATACACCCATTCTGCCCTCAGACGACTATAAAGGCAAATCAGGTATAAATCCCTATGCCGATTTTATTATGATGATAGATGATGAAATTGGCAGGCTGCTGAATGTTATTGAAGAGACAGGTAAAAGCAGCAATACGATTGTTGTTTTTACCTCCGATAACGGAACAGCTCCGTGGGCTGATATTGAGACTCTTAAATCGAAAGGACACAGTACGAGCTATATTTACAGGGGGCATAAAGCTGACCTGTATGAAGGAGGACACAGGGTACCGTGTTTTTTCAAATGGCCTTCAAGGGTTAAGAAACCTCATACGGTGGGACAAACCATCTGCCTGAACGATTTCATGGCAACATTTGCAGCAATAGCAGATTATAAGATTAAGGACAATGAAGCGGAGGACAGCTATAATCTTCTTCCGGCAATATTTACACCGGGTTACAAAAAGATAATAAGGGAAGCAACGGTTAATCAGTCGGTTTTCGGAAATCTTGCAATCAGGAAAGGAGACTGGAAGCTTCTGATGACGCCAGGTTCGGGAGGATGGAGCTTTCCAAGACCGGGTAAGGAAGAGGAGGGTCTTCCTGCGGTTCAGCTTTTTAACCTTAAGGATGACCCTTCGGAACAGAAGAACCTGCAGGCAGAGCACCCTGAGATTGTGAATGAATTAAAGGAACTCCTGATTAAATACATCGATGAAGGTCGCAGTACTCCGGGTGTCCCTCAGAAAAATGAAGGAGAATTTCCCGAAAAACTTAAGTTCTGGAAATGATCTAATCAAATATTTTTTTTCCGGCAACCAGTACCCACGGATTATAGCCGGGAGCCGTAAAAGTTCCCTCTGAAGTTGTCTTTCCTTCGGTTACAAACTCTCCGGTTTGAGGGTTAAGCCAGTAAAAAGGCATACCCGGGGGTATATTTCTGATTTTTAAAGTCCCTCCGTTTTCGAGGTATGAAATATAAAATACTCCTTCTTTTGCCAGCAGCGGTTTATTACCTTCTGTCAGGTCCCACCGTTTTTCCATGTCTGCAAAATCGAATCCTTCGAATACTTTTGATACCGCTCCGGCATAGTTGCTGCCTTCCTGTTCAAGGGCTTCTCTCCACGACATTGTGGCATCGGTCCATGAATCCCATCCCGGTTCATCGGGGGTTATTTTCCATTGCCACAGGCAGGCAGCCCCGTAAACAATTCCCATTGTACCTCCGTGCATAAGCTGATTCCATGCCTCTTCTCCCTGCCACCAGCCCAGACCCAGTTTGCCGTTTCCCATGCCTTCATAGGTTGGTTCACCGTTCAGGTTCGCTTTAACCGGTTTATTTTCATACATCCTTTCTACTTTGTGGTACAGATGTTTACCGTCGTGCCCTGTCTGTGACCACTGGAAATCGAGCCACGGTTCATCCTGATGCGAACGGTTAAAGTGGAAACAGCGTGAACTGTCGCCCCTTGCCCAGGAAGCTAAATAATCATCGGCCGGATTGTAATGTATGCCTGTCGGCTGATGGTAACAGTCCCATTTTTCAATCATTTCTCCTCCCGGTTTTACTCCAGGATCGAGACCATTGGCATCGCCGCTGACAAGCCAGAAAGCCGGCATACTGCCGTATCTGGCGACCAGATATCTGCAATACCTTGCATATTCATCCGGATCAGCAGTCGGGCCCAGAACGGTTTTGCCTTTCCATCCGAAGCCATGAAAGACAGGCTGGTAGACAGGGACAATACCATGGTCAACGAGTATTATCATCAGAGAATCGAGGTACTGAAAGTAATCTGGTCTGAGTTTGTTAAGATGCCCCTGGTGCAGATCATCAAAACCCCTGGCAAATCCCATAACCGTATTCCTTGCATCGGGGCCTTCGGCATACATATCGGGCTGGACACTCATAAGCAGGGCGGTGTTAAAACCTTTTCGCGATCTGTCAGCCGCATAAACCTTCACCTGATCTGTCGTGGCTCTGAATGGTATTGACCAGGGAGTATCGCCTGTAACAAGAAAAGGTTTGCCGTTTGCATGAATCACGTTACGCCTGCCGGGCGACATCCTTAAAAGACCGTTTTTCAGCAGAGGATTATTACCTGAATAAGGAATTGAAGCTATTGTCCCCTTTCTGTCGCAAAGACCTTTATCGCGGGGCACTGAAAAAGTTGACCAGGTCCAGAGCATGCCAGTATCAGGAGGAGCAAACCTGATTTTCCATGTATGTCCACCATCCCAGAAGGCCGGCCTGATCAGTGTGTCTCCTCTGTTACTGATGAAATGAGCCCAGACCTCAACATCTGTGTAAGGATTCGGATATTCCTTATCTGCCGTAAGTTTAATTTCATGTGTTGTCCACTGTTCTGCGGCTGGCATTCTGTTTTCACAGGCCGAACCCAATGCAGCAGTTATAAGAACAAGAAAAATGTATGAGACTCTGTTTTTCATGGTAAATAATTTCAGATTCAAAAACAATTCTGAAGGTTTGCTGTTTAAAATTATACATTTGCTAAATATCTGAAAAATGAAAAAAGGTATTCTTCTTACAAATTTATTGATATTTTTCGCTTCACATACATTCATTTCAGAAGCTCAGCCGGGCATAGATATTGAAACCGGAGTTGTTTTTTCCGGATACAATGATGTAAGAATACCCGGTAATGGTGGTACTCTTTTCTCCCTGAACGGTGACCTGAAAGCAAAGGAAAAGATATATTACAGGTTAAGGTTAAATTATACTATCGGGGAGCGTCATGAGATATCCCTTCTATATGCACCACTTACCGTAAAGTCGGAAGGCAGCAAAGGTGAGGATATTCTTTTTGAGGGTGTCCTTTTCCCTGCAGGCAGTGAAATAAACGGGGAATATAAATTCAATTCCTACAGGCTTACTTACAGGTATGATTTTATCAGAAAAGAAAAGCTTGAGCTTGGAGTGGGATTTACGGCTAAAATAAGGGATGCAAAGATAGCCCTTACGGCGGGCCAGTTGGAAGGCATCAAAACCAATGTGGGTTTTGTTCCGATTATAAATTTCAGGCTGCTCTGGAACGTTAAGGATAATTTAGGGTTGCTGTTTTATGGCGACGCACTGGCAGCACCTCAGGGACGGGCTGAAGATGTGCTTCTGGCACTGCAGTACAGGCTGAATGATAAAATAATCCTTAAAGGCGGTTACAGGATACTTGAGGGAGGTGCCGACAATGACGAAGTATATAACTTTGCGCTTTTCAGTTATGCTGTCCTGGGTGTGACAATCAGGCTGTAACTGTAAACTGTTCAGAGCGTTTAATAATCTGCGGAAGTTTTCATTCTGATTACACAAGCATACAGGATGAAAACACAGAAGTTCTTCCATTAGTAAGGAAGATATCCGTTTACCGTCGGAAACGAATATCTTCCTTAATTTTTTATTCATTTAGTTTTATATATTTGTTCAACTCAAAACAATATTATAAACCAAACTTTTAAAACCTTAAATAATGAAAGAACAATCAGACGGTAATCTAAAACTGGGCATGACTCTGATGATGATGATCTTTTTCATCATGGGTTTTATCACAAATTTCAACATTGCTCTTAAGGACCAGGTACAGGCCACCTTTAACCTGAGCAACTTCATGGCCAACCTTGTGAATGGCGTTTTCTTTTTTGCATATTTCGTTTTTTCGTTTGCATGCGGAAAGGTGATAAAGAAAGTCGGGTATAAAATGGGTGTTATTCTCGGGCTTCTTGCAATTGGTCTGGGAAGCTTTCTGTTTTTCCCCGCAGTTGCAATACCTTCGTACGGGTTCTTTCTGGTAGCTGTTTTTGTAATGGCTACCGGTGTGGTTTTTCTCCAGACTGCAGCAAATCCGTATGTTGCCGCATTAGGTAAGGAGGAAACAGCTTCTTCGAGGCTGAATCTTGTGCAGGCACTGAACTCCCTTGCAACAACTGCAGCTCCGTTTATTGTGGGAATTCTGGTTCTTACTCCTGCTGCTATAGCCATGGGGCCGAAAGCTGTACAGGTGCCTTTCCTGATAATCGGTTCGGTCGTGGTACTTATTGCATTTTTTATATTCCTGATGAGACTTCCGGAGCTTATCGGCAAAGATGAGACCGGAGAGAGAAAGAGTGTCTGGAAGCGCCATCATGTTCTGCTGGGGGCCCTTGCCATATTCTTTTACGTGGGGGCTGAGGTCGGTATCTCAACAGCCATTGTTCCCTATCTGAAACAGACAGGTATGCTCATCGGTGAAGCAGCCAAACTGGCAGCTATGTATTGGGGAGGCGCCATGATAGGACGTTTTCTGGGATCGATTAACCTGAGTGAAATGGAAAGCAGGAAGAAAATTCTCTATTCCGTGATGGTGGTAATACTGGCATTTTTTGTAGGATGGTTTGTTACCGGCAGCCAGGTAAAGGAAGGGGTTTTTGTTTTTGAACCGTCAATCTCAAAAGGCCTTATTTTCATGGTTATTGCCATTGTCAACTATGCCGCCATGTCGCTTTCAAAAGGAAAAACCAACATTGCTCTCGGGGTATTTGGTATGGTAGCAGCAATACTTGTATTCTCTGCCACAGTTCTCGGTGCAGATACCGGTATCTGGGCTCTGCTTTCAATAGGTTTCTTCAATTCAATTATGTTCCCAAACATTTTCTCTCTTGGTGTCAAGGACCTGGAGAAGTCGGAAATGCCTATGGCTTCAGGAATCATTAATACAATGATTGTAGGCGGGGCTGTAATACCGGTGTTAATGGGATGGCTGACAGATTCTGTCAGTGTACGGGCAGCTCTGTTTCTGCCGCTGATCGCATATTTATACATTGTTTTCTTTGCACTGAAAGGGAGCAAGATAAGATAGACAGGATAAAGCGATAATTTCTAAAGATAACTCTGAAAAGCAAGAGAAATGAAAAAAGCAGCAATAGGAATAGATATAGGAGGTACCAATACTGCCATCGGGGTTGTGGATATCAACGGCGAAATCATTTATGAAAGGAAACCACAGATGGCAACACCACAGAAGTCTGAAAATCCTGATATGAAAAAGGATATTTCGGATAAACTTCTGGCAAAATTCGTTAATGACCTTACGCTTGAGATTAAAAAGGCTGTAGAAGCTGCGGGTAAGAGTAATTCCGGAATTGAAGTGGCAGGGATTGGTATAGGAGCTCCGAATGCAAATTATTACAGCGGTACTATCGAACATGCACCAAACCTGCCTTTTACGGGAGTAATAAATTTTGCCGGACTTATGCAGGCAAATTTTCCTGAGATAAAACTTGTTAAGCTTACCAACGACGCAAATGCTGCCGCTCTGGGAGAGCTTATCTACGGCGGAGGTAAAGGCATGAAGAACTTTGCACTGATGACTCTCGGGACCGGGCTTGGCAGCGGTCTGATTGTTAACGGAGATCTTGTATACGGAGCCGACGGTTTTGCAGGTGAATGCGGACATGTCACGGTTGTGCCGGGAGGTCGCCTGTGCGGATGCGGCGGACGTGGACATCTTGAGGCATACTGTTCGGCTACAGGCATAAAACGTACTGTTTATGAACTGCTTGCCAGGTATAACGATTCAAAAAGTCCATTAGCCGATATACCGATGAACCAGATGACTTCAAAGAAGGTCTTTGAAGCTGCCGAGGCAGGTGATCCTATAGCAAAAGAAGTCTTCCAGATTACCGGTGAAATTCTCGGACGCGCACTTGCCGATACTGTGCATTATCTGAGCCCCGAAGCAATATTCCTCTTCGGAGGCGCAGCTGCAGCAGGCGACTATATCTTCAAACCGACAAAAGAGAGTATGGAAAGGCACCTTATGCCGGTATTCAGGAATAAGGTTAAAATACTGCCGTCAAAGCTTAAAGAGAGCACCGCTGCCATCCTTGGTGCAAGTGCTCTGGTCTGGAAGGAGATAGAAAAAAGTAATCAATAGAAACGTGAAACCAGTCAGGTGTGCAGGGGTTAAATTAATTATCCTGTACCTGTGAACCATATCAGGCAACGCCCGGATATTTCTCCGGGCGTGTGCCGTTATTGATAAATGTTAAGTAAGTCTGTACAGGCGGTTTTGTTTTAAATCAGAATTATTGAAATATGAAATGTGTCGGGATATTTTGTTTTTTTCTCTTATTTGCTTCAGGTAATATCCTTAGCGGGCAAAAGATATATCTTTCACCCTCAGGTGATGACAGTTTTCCGGGAACACCGGAGAAACCGATGAATTCACTCTCTGCGGCAGTAAGAAAAGCAAGGGAACTCAGGGTACAGGGTCCCCTGAACGCCTCTGTTGAAATTATTGCCCAAGGAGGTGAATACTATATGCAACAGCCTCTTGTCCTTACGGCTGAAGACAGCGGAACTCCATCCTCACCTTTGGTTATACGGTCGGGTGATGACAAGGCCGCAGTATTTGAAGGAGGCATTGAACTTAAAGGATTTGAGGAGGTAAACGGCAGGCTCTGGAGGTGCTTCATTCCTCAGGTTGCATGGTATGGATCATACTTCGAACAGTTGTATGTAAACGGACGCAGGGCGGTACGGGCAAGAACACCCGATTCAGGATTTATGAAGGTGAGAAACGTGAAAGAAACCGTCGTGGAAAAAGGTACAGGTCGTTCTCCGCTTCTTGCAGTACAAAAAATAGATATTGATTCCTCTTTATGGAGTGACATGAGGAATTTTTCTGAAGACGATTATCGTGATGCACTTGTGGTTTTTTATCATAACTGGGATAATACCCGCAGCAGGATAACATCTGTCAGCAGTGAGACAGCTTCATTATTTACTGCCGGAGAAGGAATGAAACCCTGGAACCCTGTCAACAGCAAATCCCGTTTCTATGTTGAAAATTACCGTGGAGCTCTCAATTCACCGGGTGAATGGTACCTCGACAGATCGGGCTACCTTTATTATATACCTCTCGAGGGGGAAACAATTGAAAATACAAGATTTATTGCTCCCCTTCTGAAAGATCTGATAATCATAAAGGGTGAATCGGCTGAAAAGCCGGTTTCACATATAAGATTTGAAAATATCTGTTTTTCATATTCGGGTTATGTAACTCCTGCTGACGGAAATCCTCCCGCACAGGCTGCCGCTCCCCTTGGAGCTGCCGTAACGCTCGATTTTGCAACAGATATAGATTTCAGAAATTGCGAAATTTCCCGTACAGGTACATATGCATTCTGGTTCAGAGGATCTGTTAAAAACTGTTCGGTGACACATACTTATATGCACGATCTTGGAGGGGGAGGAGTGAAAATAGGTGAAACAACCATCAGGCAGAAGCCGGAGGAGTTAACCACAAACATTATTGTTGATAATAATATTATTACCAACGGAGGATATGTATTCCCGTGCGCTGTGGGAGTGATAATTTTCCATGGCAGTGACAACAAAATCACTCACAATGAAATTTCAAATCTAAGGTATTCAGGAATCTCTGTGGGATGGGTATGGGGGTATTCATACAGTCCGTCAAAACGCAATATAATATCTTATAATCATATTCATCACCTCGGGTGGGGTGAACTTTGCGATATGGGTGGGGTATATACACTCGGAGCATCGGAAGGTACAATCGTGTCAAACAACGTAATCCATCATGTTTATTCTTTCGATTACGGAGGCTGGGGATTATATACCGATGAAGGATCATACGGCATTGTTATGGAAAACAATCTTGTTTATGCCTGTAAAAACTCCGGCTTTCATCAGCATTACGGAAAAGAGAACATTATACGTAACAATATCTTTGCATTCAATATCAGAGGTCAGCTTCAGGCAACACGGGTGGAGGAGCACCGTTCACTCAGCTTCACCAATAATATCATCTATTTCGATAAAGGAACACTCTTTGTTAATAACTGGCATAAGATCAGTTTGTTATCCGACTATAACTGTTACTGGGATACCCGTACAAAGGATATAAAGTTCGGTGACAAATCTTTTGCAGAGTGGCAGAAAGCAGGAAAAGACGTGCATTCTGTGATTGCCGATCCGGGTTTTGTTAATGCCGGCAATTTCGATTTCAGGTTTAAGAGTTTGTCCATTGCAAAGAAGATAAAGTTTGTTCCCTTCGATTATTCGCAGGCGGGTGTTTACGGAGATGACGAATGGAAGAGAAAAGCTCTACTCAATGAGGCAGTTGAGGAAGATTTTAACAAAAGAATTGAAATGATGGAGAATTAATGCAGAAATTAAATAATCCTCTGCTTCAGATTTTTTATATGCAGTTTTGTCCGGAAAAAACTGTTGTCATCAACGTGAAAGATAATGATCAAAGTACTAACTTTAAAAGCGTTATTCTTAAACAGGAAACCGGCCTTCCAAAAACTATATCTATGAAAAAAATCAAAAACTATGCTTTATGGTGTGCTGTTGTAATTACTGCACTGCTGGTTTCCACATGCACAGGTAAGCCCGGCACAGAAAAGGAACAGAAAGTTTCTGCATCCTTTACATCTGATATTGAATCATTCAGGCAATATAAATACCCCGAATGGTTCAGGGATGCAAAATTTGGCATATGGGCTCACTGGGGCCCGCAGGCTGTTCCCCGCCAGGGCGACTGGTATGCCAGAAGACTTTATGAGGAGGGAGGTTCGGGGTACAAATACCATCTCGAACATTACGGACATCCTTCAGAATTTGGCTATAAGGATATTATACCATTATGGAAAGCTGAAAGATGGGATCCCGATAAGCTTATGGCACTTTATAAGAGGGTGGGTGCAAGATATTTTGTAAGTATGGCAAGCCATCACGATAATTTTTTCCTTTGGAACTCTAAGATTCACAGATGGAATTCGGTAAACATGGGACCCCTGAAGGATGTTGTCGGACTATGGCAGGAAGCTGCCAGAAAATATGGCCTGCATTTCGGAGTTTCAGAACATCTCGGGGCAAGCTTCACCTGGTTCCAGGTAAGCCATGGTGCTGATAAAAAAGGACCGAAGAAAGGTGTACCATACGACGGGGCAAACTCTGAATACCAGGATCTCTATCATCGGCAGGCTGCACCCGACGATAAGGGATGGCTGACAAAAGATTCTCTCTTTCAACAACAATGGCTTAACAGCATAACCGAACTGATAGACATGTATCACCCCGACCTTCTGTACTCAGACAGCGAGCTCCCGTTCGGCGAAACAGGCAGAACAATGCTGGCCCATTTCTACAATCAGGATATTGTAAAAAACAACGGAAAGCTTGAGGCAGTATACACCTGCAAACACCTTATTTCGGAGGGAAGATGGGTAAGGGATATTGAGCGCGGAGCCATGGATACAATCAGCATTGACCCGTGGCAGACAGATACATCCATAGGCGACTGGTATTACCGTACAGGTCAGAGATATATGACAGGAACCCAGGTAATACAAATGCTTGTTGATATAGTAAGTAAAAACGGGAATCTTCTCCTTAACGTTGTTCAGACGCCGGAAGGCGATCTTGAACAGGATGTCCTTGATATTCTCGAAGAGATTGCCGCATGGATTGCCGTCAACGGCGAAGCCATCTACGAAACACGGCCATGGATGATATACGGGGAAGGCCCTTCAACAAAAAAACAGGAAAAAGGACGCTTCGGTGGGGTAAGGGATGTAAGGAGCTATCAGCCGGCCGATATACGCTTCACAGCAAAAGGAAAATATCTTTATGTATTTGTAATGAACACTCCTGAGGAAGATATCAGGATATCATCACTCGGAAGAAGATCACCTGCCGGCGTTAAAAAGATAAAGTCTGTTTCACTTCTGGGAAGTGATGAAAAAATAAAATGGAAACAGGCTGATGATGCACTTGTTATTTCTCTCCCGGAAAAAATTCCCGGATGGAAAGTGTTATCCTTTAAAGTCATATTATAATAAAGCACAACAAAAGTTTTTCAATTTAATTTTCACAGGCTTTCAATACACAAAACCTTTTTGTTTACCTGTTGTGTATCAATAAATTGAGTGCCTGTTACAGGCCTCTTTTTTTATTTAAAAATTTACTGAATACTTCTATTCTTTCCCGGAAGAATATATTGATTATTAACATGCCTGAAACATAAGATTAACAAAACTGAAAGCAGAGACTTATAAAAAATATAAAAAATATAGAAAAAATATTAATTTTGCAGGAAATATATTTAAAAAAGGTTTTTTTAATAAACGTGTAATATTGGAATGAATGTTGAACTGAAAAACAGAAAAAAAGAATTTACGCGTGTTGCCGTAAAGATCGGAAGCAATGTGGTGACTATGGATGACGGTTCACTGAATACATGGAGAATATCACGAATAGTTGAAGACATAGCCACATTGTACAGAAACGGGATTGAGGTGATCCTCATCACTTCGGGAGCAGTCGCAGCAGGCAGGGCCGAAATTACTCCTTCGAGGAAAACAAACATTGTTGAGGCGAAACAGATCCTTGCCGCAGTCGGACAGGTGAAGCTGATGGGAAGCTACCAGTACCTCTTCGGTAAATACGGAATACCGGCCGGACAGGTTCTGGCAACAAAGGAGAGCTTTATGGACAGGAGGCATTACCTCAATATGAAAAACTGTATTCTTGCCATGCTTGAAAATAATATAATCCCGGTTGTGAATGAAAATGACACTATATCGGTTAACGAACTGATGTTTACGGATAATGATGAACTCTCATGCCTGATATCCTCAATGATGGATTGCTCAGCTCTCTTCATACTCACAAACGTTGACGGGATATATACCGGAATACCGGGCGACGACGGCACCGAACTGATCAGAAGAATCGAACCTGAATCGGCAGGTATAGAGAAATACATTTTTTCATTCAGGTCTGAATTCGGAAGAGGTGGCATGCATACTAAATACAGCAGTGCCAGAAAACTCTCTGCCGAGGGTATTAAGGTATTTATAGCAAATGGATTACGCGACTCAGTTGTAACTGATATTATAAGAGGAAAAGATGTGCCATGTACTCAATTCATTCCTTCGCCGGTTAAAAGAAACGGGGTAAAGAAATGGATCGCACATTCGGAACATTTTGCGAGAGGTACCGTTTTTGTCAACAACGGGGCCAGAGAGGCTCTTCTGGGACCTAAAGCTTCCAGTCTCCTCCTTGTCGGTGTTACCCGTATTGAGGGCTATTTTAAGAAGGGAGATGTAATTAAAATAGTTGATGAAGAGGGAAACTGGATAGGCCTGGGGAAATCTGAAATCGACTCGGATAAAGCCCGGGAGAACTCAGGAAAGAAATCTTCAAAACCTCTTGTCCATTATCATTATCTGGTGCTTAACGAGAAAACAGGTGTTGAAACTGTACCGTGAGAGAAATGTGTGAAAGATGAATTGTAAACCATTATTCAGAAAAGCCGCTGAAGCGGGCAGAAAACTTAACCTTACAGACAAGGAGAGAAGAGATGAAATCCTTGTTGAACTATCCTGTGCCGTTGAGAAGAATATCCCCCTTATTCTCTCCGAAAACAGAAAAGATCTTCTCAGGATGCCGGAAAGCGATCCCAGATATGACAGACTCCTGCTGACCGAAGAGAGGATAAGAGGTATAACAACCGACATCCGTAACGTGGCCTCCCTTCCATCCCCACTTGGAAGAATTATGGATAAGAAAATAAGACCAAACGGACTTGTTATCTCAAAAGTAAGTGTGCCGTTTGGTGTGATCGGAATTATTTATGAAGCCAGACCAAACGTAACACTCGATGTCTTTTCTCTCTGTTTCAAAGCAGGAAGCGCATGTATTCTGAAAGGAGGGAGTGATGCCATAAATTCAAATCTTGCACTGGTTGAAATTATCACTACAGTGCTTGAAAAGTCGGGGATTGATAAAAATACTGTTATACTTCTGCCTGCCGGAAGAAGTGAAACTATTCAGCTTTTGTCGGCAGGTAATTATGTTGATCTCATTATACCACGGGGCGGACGTTCCCTCATCGATTTTGTAAGGGCAAATGCAAAGGTCCCCGTCATCGAAACCGGCGCAGGTATCTGCCATACCTATTTCGATGAATACGGAGACAAAGAGAAGGGCAGGATTATTATCAACAATGCCAAGACCCGCAGAGTAAGCGTATGCAACGCACTCGACTGCCTTGTAATACACAAAAAGCGCCTTTACGACCTCCCTTACCTGGTTGGTTTGTGCGCTGAAAAGAATGTTACTGTTTATGCCGACAGAAAAGCTTTCAGAAGCCTGAAGGGTAACTATCCGGAAAATTTGCTCTTACCGGCGTCAAAGGAATCGTGGGGTACAGAATTTCTGTCGTATAAAATGGCAGTAAAAACCGTGGATTCATTTGAAGAGGCTGTAAATCACATAACGCGCTACAGTTCAAAACACAGTGAGGCAATAATTTCCGAAGATCCGGAAAGAATAAACCGGTTCTTCAGTCTTGTTGATGCAGCGGCAGTCTATTCCAATACTTCAACTGCATTTACCGATGGTGCCCAATTCGGACTGGGTGCTGAGATAGGTATCTCCACACAGAAACTGCATGCCCGCGGACCAATGGCTCTTGAGGAACTGACAACTTACAAATGGATTATTGAAGGCGACGGACAGATAAGAAGTTGATATTTTTTATAATGGAACAACATTCATGGCATATAAAAACCTTTTATGAGCAGCTGCCCGGAAAGATGCAGCTTTTGCGCGAAATGACCAGGCGGCCGCTTACACTGACGGAGAAGATTCTGTTCGTTCATCTGTATGACACTGACAGTAATCCATCCGGAATTAAACGAGGAGAGAGTTACGTTTGTTTCAGACCCGACATTCTTGCCATGCAGGATGCAACAGCCCAGATGGCACTCCTTCAGTTCATGCTCTCGGGAAGCAGAAAAACGGCTCTCCCCGCTTCAGTACATTGCGACCACCTTATCGTTGCTGATCGCGGAAAGGAAGAAGATATCAGGAAAGCACAGGAAGAAAACAGGGAGATATATGATTTTCTGAGTGCAGTCTGTAAAAAATTTGGAATCACTTTCTGGGGTCCGGGAACCGGAATAATTCATCAGATTGTACTTGAAAACTATTCCTTTCCCGGAGGTCTGATGACAGGGACCGATTCACATACTCCCAATGCCGGAGGTCTTGGTATGTTAGCCGTCGGCGTAGGTGGAGCCGATGCCGTTGATGCTATGACGGGAATGCCGTGGGAACTGAAAATGCCAAAGATAACCGGCGTAAAACTTACCGGAAAACTGTCTGGATGGACATCCCCGAAGGATGTCATCCTTAAGTTGACAGGACAGCTGACGGTAAAAGGAGGGACAGGATCAGTTATTGAATACTTCGGCGAAGGAGCTTCATCACTATCATGCACCGGGAAAGCAACAATCTGCAACATGGGTGCAGAAACCGGAGCTACCGCCTCAATATTCCCGTTCGACAACTCAATGGCTGCATTCCTTGTTGCAACAGGCCGGGAAGATATTGCAGAACTCGCTTTCATCAACGGTGAACACCTCAGAGCTGATAATGAGGTTTATGAAAATCCCGGAAAATATTTCGACAGGGTGATAGAAATAAACCTTTCTGAACTCGAACCGCATATCAACGGACCCTTCAGCCCGGATCTCTCCACTCCGGTTTCACATATCAAAAAAACAATTTCTGAAAATAAATGGCCTGAACGGGTTGAGGCAGTATTAATCGGTTCATGTACAAATTCATCTTATGAGGATCTTTCGGCTGCTGCCTCCGTGGCGAAAGATGCCATGTCAAAAAATCTTAAACCTGAATCACAGATAATAATTTCACCGGGGTCAGAACTGGTCCGTTTTCTGGCGGAAAAAGACGGCTTAATGGATATCTTCCGCAAGGCCGGTGCACAGATACTTGCCAGCGCATGTGGCCCGTGTATAGGTCAATGGAAACGTTTAACAACAGATAACCTTAAGGTTAACACCATCGTTCATACCTTTAACAGAAACTTTGCAAAAAGGACCGACGGCAACCCCAATACACACGTTTTTGTTACCTCTCCTGCAATTGCTATGGCAATAGCCTTTTCAGGAAAACTTTCATTTAATCCCGTTACAGATACTTTAATTAATTCGGATAACATTGAAACAGGTCTGAAAGAGCCTGATTACAGCAGGATTAACTCCGGTGCAAAAAGATATAAATATGAAAATGTAACTGAAGAAGACCTTCACCGTGAAGACATAGAGATAGTGATTAAGGAAGACTCTGACCGGCTTCAGCTTCTGAAACCTTTCCCTGCGTGGGACGGGAAAGATTTTCAGAATCTTTTCCTGCTAATTAAGGTAAAAGGAAAATGTACAACCGATCATATCTCAATGGCCGGTCCATGGCTCAGATACAGGGGACATCTCGGTAACATATCGGGTAACTATATGATCGGGGCCGTAAATGCATTCAATGAAAAGACAAATAATGTTTTAAATCAGATCACAGGAGAATATTCATCAGTTCCTGAAACCGCAAAATATTACAGGGACAGAGATAATGGCTCAGTAGTGGTTGCAGAAGATAACTTCGGTGAAGGATCTTCACGCGAACATGCCGCAATGGAGGCAAGATACATGGGTGTAAAGGCAATAGTGGCAAAATCGTTTGCAAGAATCCACGAAACAAATCTCAAGAAACAGGGTGTACTGGCCCTGACGTTCAAAGATACCGGCGACTATGATAAAATAAGGGAGGATGACAGGATCGATATAACAGGTATTAAAGATTTGTCGCCGGGTAGTACGGTTAAAATGACTTTGAGGCATTCTGACGGAACAGCAGATGAAATTATTTTAAATCATTCTTTCAACTTTCAGCAGGCAGAATGGTTCAGGGCAGGCAGTGCACTTAATATAATCAGGAAACAAAATCTTCAGGAATAACTATGGCAGAGAAGATAAGAATGATTAACGGCAGGCTTGAAGTGCCTGATAATCCATCTGTCCCGTTTATTGAGGGCGACGGGACAGGTCCCGATATATGGCGGGCAGCCGTTCGCGTAATTGATGCTGCAGTAAGTAAGGCATATCGGGATAAAAGAAAGATTGAGTGGATTGAGGTTCTGGCCGGGGAGAAAGCTTTTAACTCTGCAGGAATATGGCTGCCTGATGAGACAATCACTGCTTTCAGGGAACATCTGGTCGGTATAAAGGGACCTCTCACAACACCTGTAGGTGAAGGCATCAGGTCAATAAATGTAGCTCTCAGGCAGGAACTCGATCTTTATGTCTGTTACCGGCCCGTAAAATATTTCAGGGGTGTACCCAGCCCCGTAAAACACCCCGAACTGGTCGATATGCATATATTCAGGGAGAACACCGAAGATATTTATGCAGGAATTGAATTTATGACAGGTGACCCGGGTACCGAAAAATTCAGAAATTTTCTTTTGTCGGAGATGGGTGTTAAAAAGGTGAGATTCCCCGCAACATCTTCGTTTGCCGTCAAGCCTGTTTCAGTTGAAGGGACTGAGCGGCTTGTAAGGCAGGCAGTAAGGTTTGCTGTTGAAAGGAAGCTTCCTTCGGTTACTCTGGTTCACAAGGGAAATATAATGAAATATACCGAAGGTGCTTTTATGAAGTGGGGATACGCCCTTGCCGTGAGAGAGTTCGGAAAACATGTTTTCACATGGGAGCAATACCGGACTATTCTGAAGGAAAAAGGGGAGAAGGATGCTGAAGAAGCCCTGAGGCTGGCTACAGATGAGGGAAAGGTCATTATCAAGGACGTGATTACTGATGCGTTTCTTCAGCAGATACTCACCCGCCCGGCCGACTATTCGGTTATTGCCACACTTAACCTTAACGGCGACTATATCTCCGACGCCCTTGCGGCAATCGTTGGCGGAATAGGCATTGCCCCGGGTGCCAATATTAACTATGAAACAGGACACGCAGTCTTTGAGGCTACCCACGGTACTGCACCGAAGTATGCAGGACAGGATAAGGTTAACCCCGGGTCGGTTATACTGTCGGGGGCACTGATGCTTGAATATATGGGATGGAATGAAGCTGCAAACCTGATATACAAAGGACTTGAGACGGCAGTATCTGCCGCAAAAGTTACTTACGATTTTCACCGGCTGATGGAGAAGGCAACTTTGTTAAAGACCTCCGAATTTGCCGGTGAGATAATTAAATCAATGTAATTGTATGGTAAAATGGACGAAAAAGGTTTCCTGACAAAATTTGAAGAGTCTGTACTCAGTGCATGTTCAATAGATAACGACCTGTTCGAGAAGTACGATGTAAAGAGAGGGCTCAGAAACAGCGACCGCACCGGAGTTCTTGTAGGTCTGACAAATATCGGTGATGTGGTGGGCTATGAGAAAAAAGACGGGAAAGTAATTCCCGTTCCGGGAAAGCTCCTGTACAGAGGGATAGAAATCTCAGATATAACTCACGGGTTTCAGAAAGAAAACAGACATGGTTTTGATGAAACTGTCTACCTTCTGCTTGCAGGACGGCTGCCCACCGCATCGGAACTGGAAGAATTTTCTTCGTATCTGGCCGGCCTGAGGGCCCTGCCCGACGCCTTTACAAACAATATGATCCTCTCACTTAAAGGAAGGGATGTACTAAATATTCTTGCCAGATCGGTGCTGGGACTTTATACATTAGATGATGACCCGGACAATATCTCACCGGGCAATATGGTGCGCCAGTCGCTTAACCTGATAGCCAAATTTCCGTCTATAATAGCCTATTCGTATCAGGCTCTCCGTCATGCCTACCACGGGAAGACATTATCAATACGACATCCCCGGACCGACATAACCACTGCAGAGAACTTCCTTCATCTAATAAAAGGAGATAAATCATATACCCGTCTCCAGGCAGACCTGATTGACCTTGCTCTGGTGCTCCATGCCGAGCACGGAGGAGGAAATAACTCAACCTTTACAATGCGCGTTACCAGTTCAACCGAGACAGATATCTATTCAGCTGTAACAGCGGCGATAGGTTCCCTTAAAGGGCCGCTTCACGGCGGTGCCAACCTTAAAGTGCTTGAGATGATGGAAAATATAAAAGAGAATGTGAAAGACTGGAAAGACCGTGATGAAGTTGAAAATTATCTGCTTAAGATTCTCAGGAAAGAGGCAAATGACTTCTCGGGAAAGATTTACGGAGTAGGCCATGCGGTTTATACAATATCTGACCCGAGAGCCATCCTGCTCAAGGAAAAAGCACGCGACCTCGCAACTGAATCAGGCCGCCTCGACGAATTTGAACTTTACTGCCTCATTGAAGATCTGACACCCGATGTTTTCAGACGATTCAAAGGTGAAGGGAACGGAAAAACAATCTGCGTAAATGTAGACTTCTATTCGGGATTTGTATATTCCTGTATTGGTATCTCAAAAGACCTCTTTACCCCGCTGTTTGCAATGGCACGTATTGCAGGATGGTGCGCCCACAGGATAGAAGAACTTACTTTCTCCGCAAAAAGAATTATCAGACCTGCATTTAAAAATGTTTACGGAATAAGGAGTTATGTTCCGGTTTGTCAGAGATAATCACTTTAAAGTAAAAAAAGATTTAATATATTTTGTTTTTTGATTAATAAAATTTACATTTGCAACCAGTTTAAGTAACAGAAATGTTTTATACAGGCACAGGCACCACCACAGGAACAACCGGGACCATGTTTTTTCGGGGATGCCTTGCTGTGTAATTAAAGAGGTATAGAAACAGTAAAAAAACCATCCCCGGACTTAAGGGGATGGTTTTTTTCATTTACCACCGGCTGACTATGCTGTTACCATTTAATACTGCATCGGATTGCAGAGTTTAAAACAGATTGACAGTTTGGGTAAAAATGAATATGAAAGATGACAAAATACATTAAAGTTAAAACTCATACGAATGAAAATCCTCAAGTTCGGAGGTTCTTCAGTAGCTGATGCTGAGAGAATCAGAAAGGTCGCAGAAATTATCAGGGGAAAAACCGGTGATGGTGAAGAGGTTGCAGTGGTAATATCTGCAATGGGTGGTGTTACAGGCAGTTTACTGAAAGTATGTGAATCTGTAGCATCATCAGCAAATGATTCCGAAAGCATTATCAGGGAAATTGAAGATAAACATTTGGGAGCAGCGAGGGCTCTTCTGCCGGTTGAAAAACAACCGCGTGTGCTCGCGGAAATAATGTCTCTCTGCAATGAACTCTCTGATATTGCACGCGGGGCTTCGATGCTTGCTGAAGTGACACCCCGTACCTCCGACCTTATACTGAGCTTCGGGGAAAGACTCTCAGCATCCCTTCTTTGCGAAGTATTAAGACTTCAGTTTCCCGATGCTTTATTTGTTGATGCAAGAGACATAATTAAAACAAATTCTGATTTCGGTAAAGCCAGAGTTGATTTCGAATCCAGCTCAAGACTTATCAGGGAATTTTTTCTGCAGAACCAGGGATTAAAGGTCATTACAGGGTTTATTGCTTCTGACAGCAGAGGACAGACAACAACGCTTGGCCGCAGCGGATCAGATTATACCGCAACAATTATTGCTGCAGCAGTTGACGCCTCCTCTGTTGAAATCTGGTCCGATGCTGATGGTGTAATGACAGCCGACCCTGCACTTGTGCCTGAAGCAAGAAGCATAGAAATGCTCTCATACCCCGAAGCAATGGAACTGTCACATTTCGGGGCAAAGATTCTCTTCCCCTTATCCCTTTACCCGGCGATGATGAAAAAAATTCCAGTGTTTGTCAGAAACACTTTCAATCCCTCTCACCCGGGCACATGTATCAGCGCCGGATCGGCGAAGGGGAACGGGATAATCCGCGGAATCACTTCCCTCAGAAACATAAGCCTGATTAATGTTGAAGGAAGCGGAATGGTAGGCGTCGCAGGAATATCGTCAAGGATGTTCGGGTCCCTTTCACAAAATAATATTAATATAATACTCATCAGCCAGGCATCTTCCGAACAATCAATATGCGTTGCGGTAAAAAAGGAAGACTCCTCCGAGGCAATCAGATTACTTAAGGAAACTTTTTCCAATGAACTCTCAGCCGGGCTTATCTCATCGGTCTACGGGGAGGATGACCTTGCAATTGTAGCAGTGGTAGGTGAGAATATGCGCCATGTGCCTGGTGTAGCTGCAAAAGTCTTTACTCCGCTGGGAAGAAACGGCATAAACATAAAAGCAATATCCCAGGGCAGTTCGGAGCTGAACATATCATTCGTGGTGAATGAAAATGATCTGCGAAAAGCCCTCAGAGTTTTGCATCAGGCACTCTTCAGCAGCGAAATACGCAGGCTTAATATCTTTATGGCCGGTACCGGATCAATAGGAGGAAGACTGCTTGGAATGATTCATGAGCAGGAAAAAAGCCTTTTATCACGGAGAATTGAATTAAGGATATGCGGACTGATCAATACACGGAAAATGATTGTCTGTGAGAACGGTATTGACACCGGAAAATGGAAAACCGAACTTGAAAGCAATTCCCTGCAGGCCGATTTCGGTAAGTTTTCGGAAAGTATTGTTTCGGGAAGATTTGAAAACAGTGTATTTATTGATGCCACAGCGAGTGACCAGCCGGTTCAGTATTATTCCGGGCTGTTATCCTCAAATGTCTCAATTGTGGCGGCAAACAAACGTGCAAACACCGGAACACTTGAGCTTTTCAGAAACCTCCAAAACTCAGCCCGGAAGAAAAATGTATCATTTAACTATGAGACCAATGTAGGAGCCGGGCTGCCGGTAATAAATGTTATCCGTAACCTTATCGCCGGAGGGGATGAAATTATAAGGATTGAAGCCGTATTATCAGGTACGGTTAACTGGCTTCTTTCAGAGTACGATGGCACTGTACCGTTCTTCGAACTCGTAAGGGAGGCAATGAAAAGAGGATATACGGAACCATATCCCGGAGACGATCTACTGGGGGTTGATGTGGCAAGAAAAATACTCCTGCTTGCACGGGAATCAGGTTTTATGCTTGAGCAGCAAGAGGTACAGACTGAACCGGTTCTTCCCGGCGGAGTGCCTGACGGGATCGATACTGACAGTCTGCTGTCTTTAATAAGATCACGTGAAGGAGATTTTCAGCATCTGTACAGGGAAGCAGAAGCCAGGGGAATGAAACTGAAATATGTAGCCTCTACCGAAGCGGGATCTGCATCGGTAAAGATGACTTCAACCGGAGTTACACATCCTTTCTATACCCTTAAGGGAAGTGAGAACTGTCTTATTTTCACTACAAAATATTATAACCAGTACCCCCTGGTAATCAAAGGTCCGGGGGCCGGAGTGGATGTAACCTCTGCCGGCCTGCTGGCCGATATAGTTAGAATAGCAGAATCGGTAAGAGTATGAGTAAAACAGTAACAGCCTTTGCTCCGGCCACCGTGGCCAACATATCATGCGGTTTCGATATTATGGGTTTTGCCCTGCAGGGCGCAGGTGACATTGTTACCTTAACAGCAAGCGACACTTCTGCCGGGAATGAAATCATTCTTAAGGGAAAATATGCGCCTTATGTGCCTTCCGCCTTCAGCCGTAACAGTGCCGGTGCCTCGATTGCGGCCATGATTGAATATCTGGGACTGAAGGAACTGAATATACAGATTACTCTTGAAAAAAACCTGCCCGTGGGCAGCGGACTAGGAAGCAGCGCTTCAGGTGCAGCAGCTGCCGTTTATGCCCTTAATAAACTTCTGGGAGAACCCCTGGCAACAAAAGATCTGGTGCCTTTTGCAATGGAAGGGGAGAGGGTAGCCTGCGGCACTGCCCATGCCGACAACGTTGCACCTTCGCTCCTGGGAGGATTTGTACTGATACGCAGTTATGACCCTCTCGATATTATACCCGTATCAATTTCCAATGGTCTTCATTGTGTTGTTATCTATCCCCATATTGAAGTTAAAACATCCGATGCACGCAGGGTTCTGAGAAAAGATTTTCCCCTGAGCACAGTTGTCCGGCAGAGTGCCAATACCGCTGCCCTGATGACAGGGTTACTTACAGGCGATTTTAATCTCGTTGGACGTTCAATGAACGATCTGCTGGCTGAACCCCGGCGAACCCAACTGATCCCCGGGTTTCATAAGGCAAAGGAAGTCGCAATGAATGCAGGTGCAATTGGTTGCGGAATATCCGGTTCGGGTCCGTCAGTTTTTGCCCTGTGCTCTCCGGAAGTGTCGGCCGAATCTGTAGGCCCGGCCATGCAGCAGGCTTTCCGTTCAGCAGGACTCTCATCCGACCTGCTTATCTCCCCGCTTATGTCTCCCGGAGCCTCAGTTATTAACAGCTAAAAACGAAAATTACTATGAGATACCACAGTACATCTGACCCGTCACGGAGAGCTTCTCTCGAAGAGGTACTTCTCAGAAGTATTGATGCAAACGACGGTTTGTATATGCCCGAAACAATTCCGGTATTAAACGAAAATCTCATCAGGGAGATGGAGCATCTTACACCTGCTGAAATTGCATACAGGATTGCAAAACCTGTTTTTGAGAATGATATACCCGATTCAGTCCTTAAAAAAATTGCATATGAAGCTCTTAATTTTGAGATTCCTGTAGTGGAAATCTCAAACGGGCTTTATGTTCTGGAGCTGTTTCATGGACCCACCTTCGCATTCAAGGACGTTGGGGCCAGATTTCTTGCCGGACTTCTATCATGGTTTGCAGGTAAGATGAACAAAGAGATTACTGTACTCGTTGCAACATCAGGAGATACAGGTGGCGCAGTTGCAAGTGCTTTTTCAGAGAAAGAGGGAATAAGAGTTGTTGTTCTTTATCCTGCCGGCAGGATAAGTTCCGTTCAGGAGAGACAGATAACGCAGGCCGGAAGAAATATTACTGCAGTAAAACTCCAGGGTGATTTTGATGACTGCCAGAGGCTGGTAAAGATGGCTTTCTCTGATACTGAACTTACCAGAAAAACAGTACTAACCTCCGCCAATTCAATAAATTTCGGAAGGCTGTTTCCGCAGGCAGTCTATTATTTTCACGCAGTGTCAAAAATAAGAAAAGACACCAACCGCATTGCGGTGAGCGTACCCAGTGGCAACTTCGGTAACCTTACCTCGGGAATCATTGCAGCAAGAATGGGTCTTGATATTTCAAGATTTATTGCCTCAACAAATATTAATAATTCTGTACCGTTGTACCTTAAGACAGGAATTTTTACACCACATCCCTCATTTAAAACCATTTCAAGTGCCATGGATGTGGGATCGCCGGGAAATTTTAAAAGGATACTTCACCTGTTCGGAAATAACCATAATGCAATAAAAAACAATATTTCAGGGTACTGGTTTTCAGATGACGATACCCGTGCCGGCATTCGTGAATTATACGAAACATACAATTACCTTGCCGATCCGCATACTGCGGTGGCTTACCTTGGTCTGAAAAAATATAGGGATTCAAATATGTGCACGGGAGTCTTTCTTGCCACTGCTCATCCCGGGAAATTTGCAGACGAGACATTTACAACCACCGGTATTGTTCCTGAAGTGCCTCCCTTTAAACCGGCACGAGACTCAGTAAGACTAATTTCCCCGAATGATTATTCATTCATCCGTAAGATATTGGATAAATCATTTTAGAACCGGAAGGTGCATCATCCTGTCTTCTATGAATTTCGTAATTTCAGGGATAGACATTTTAAAAACAACATAACAATGCTTTCCATGGGGGTTATCCTCCCATGAATTGGAACCGTCTGAAGAAATAATTATGCTCCCTCTTTTTATATCGAAAAAGTCACCGGTTCCGTATACGGCTATGAGGACAGCTGTCTGATCCCAGCTCATCCTGCCGTTTTTATCCTCTTCCGAGAAAGGTATGCTTATCCTGTAAACATCTTTGACAGGGCTGTTCCGGATATCGGAATCAATTAGTCTCAATCCGGTGAAAATTTTTGACCCAATTTCAAAACCTGAAAAGATGATTTCACCCGGCCATTCGTTAAAAACATATTCTGATGCAGTGGAGTCCATAAATACATTGAATTCCCTGCCTTCCGGAAACTTTCCGGCCATTGATACAAGCAGCTTTACCTTTTTTGATATCAGTTCACGGCCATCCAGCGGTGAGAGGTTGTCGGGCTGTGACTTGAGGAGGTTTGCCATATTTGTCAGGAAGCCCACAGTAACTATTGTAACAGATGAATCGGATTGTGCAGAAAGTATTTTTCTGTAGGTATATACTGCATCGGGTGCATCATTTGTTGATCTGATGCTGTGGGGGTATTTTGCCGCAAGTGAGTCGGGCCAGTGCTGTGAGGCGGTCATACTGACGCCGGGTGATTTGGGAGCGCCGGTTGGCAGGCCGGGCCGGCAGAAGTATGTATTTATTACGTTTATGCAGGGAACAACCAGTTCGTGTTTATTGGAAGAGATTGTTGCCAGGATCTCCGCTTTGCCACTGTCGGCCATGGCATGAAGAAATGCAAGCGCCCCCACATCGTCATAATCGGGCCCGAGATCGGTATCGAAAATAATTTTTACAGGTTCACCGGTTCTTTTCTGAGTTCCGGAGCTGCATCCTCCGGCAAATATCAGCAGGGCAGGGATAATTATTATGGCATGTTTAATCATGGTTTTTCTTCAGATTGAGGTTGACACTATTAAGCGTAAATATCGTAATAAAAATATTCAATTTTTTTTATACATGGAACGCGGATTAACACGGATTCACACAAATCGCGAAACACCTTGAACCTTGAACATTAAACCTTAAACCTTGAACATTATTCAAAGCTTGCAGCGTCGTTACTGTATTTTATTATTTTTGAATAATGTTGTAAAATATTTTCCGGATAAAACCAGGTACTAAAACAATTCATTACCATGAAAAACAGAATATACCTGTACCTTATGATTCTTTCCGGGCTACTTGCTTCCATTTCCGTTTTTCTTCTGGTTAAAAAGTCAATTGAACCTGCAGGAGTATTAATGGCCGCAGCATTTATTTCACTTGCATTCGGAATACGTAAATACTCTTTGCTAAGGGGTTTCTCATATACCTTATGGATTTTTGCCGCAGTTACTGCCTCCATGTTCTATCCGCAATACTTTATTTCTGTCGGCCATTTTCAGCTTAAAACTCTGATTGTTCCACTGCTTCAGATAATCATGTTCGGAATGGGCTCACAGATGAGCTTCAGCGATTTTGCCGGCGTGATAAAAATGCCGAAAGGTGTACTCATCGGCATATTTCTTCAGTTCACCATTATGCCGCTGGTGGGTCTTACAATTGCAAGCATTTTCAACTTCCCTTCCGAAATTGCTGCCGGCATCATACTGATAGGCTGTGTTCCGAGCGGACTTGCCTCAAACGTGATGTCGTTCCTTGCCCGCGCCAACCTGGCCCTTGCAGTCACCTTAAGCGCGGTTACAACACTCCTTTCACCTTTTGTCACACCCTTCCTGATGAAAACTCTCGGAGGACAGTTCATCGAGGTCAGCTTCTGGAATATGATGCTCGATATCCTGAATATGATTATCCTCCCCATTGTTGCCGGGTTTATCTTTAATCTCTTTGCAAAAGGAAACACTGATAGGAGATCTATGGTTATACAGCTTGCTTCCTATCTGATCATCATTCTGCTAACAACCCTTGTTTATGCAAAATCGAAAAATGCAGGAACTGCAGAATTTTTCGCCAGGTTTTTAAAATCAACAGGATGGTTTTATTTGCTTCCCATGGCAGGCGCCCTTATTCTTTCGGGATATCTGAAAGGGGATTACACTATCATGGAGAAAGTTCTGTCGTTTTTTTCCATGGCCGGTATAGCAATCATAATAACCATAATAACTGCCACCGGAAGGGAAAGCCTGCTGAAGGTGGGACTGCTGCTTCTGGTTACAAGTCTTCTGCATAACGTCACTGGCTATACTCTTGGCTATACACTGGCATGGCTGTTAAGAATGCCTGAACGAGACCGCCGGACAATAGCCTTTGAGGTTGGAATGCAGAACGGCGGGCTCGCTTCGGGTCTGGCACTGCAGATGGGAAAAATCGCCACTGTTGGACTTGCCCCGGCAATATTCGGCCCGCTGATGAACATTACCGGTTCCATACTTGCAAACTGGTGGAGAAGCAGACAGCCGGTACAGGGAGAGGATAAAGAATAGTTTTACTCCGGTTGCCTCTCCCGGCCTCACCAAATGCCTGCCTGTCTGTGCAATCATACATGGGGAGGAGTGAAGTAAGCACACTACAGGGGGCAAAATTTTTACAGATATGAATATCTTTAACCAAAAATAAATTCAGATGAAAACATTTATTGTGATTCCGTTTATGCTTTTGTCGTTTTCCCTGAAACCTGTTATTGGACAGGAATTTGTCCTTTCGCTTTATCCGGGGAAAATTCCCTATTCAAAAAACAGTGATGTAAAAGAAAAAATAGTCCAGACAGATATTACGCGCATTTCGGATGTCGGTATTCCCGATATTTCAGTTTACCTTCCGGCAAAGCAGTTTGCTACCGGTCAGGCAGTCCTTATCTGCCCCGGAGGTGGTTACAGGATTATTGCATGGGATAAGGAAGGCAAGGATATAGCAAAATACCTGAATTCGATAGGTGTTGCTGGAATTGTTTTAAAATACCGGCTTCCTTCTTCAGATAATCAGACTGAACCTCATAAAGTGCCGCTGGCCGATGCACAGAGAGCCATGCGGTTGGTAAGATTCAATTCTGCAAGGTGGAACATAGATCCCGCGAAGATCGGCGTGATGGGGTTTTCTGCAGGTGGTCATCTTGCATCAACACTGGGCACTCATTTTGATTATGGTAATAAAAGCTCAGCCGATTCTGTTGAACAGGTTGGTTGCAGGCCTGATTTTATGGTACTGATGTACCCTGTTATATCTTTTACGGCACCCTGTACCCATAAAGGTTCACGGGATGCCCTGATCGGGCCGAATCACCCTCAGGAGTTGCTTCAGTATTATTCAAATGAACTCCAGGTTAAACCGGATACTCCTCCCGCATTCTTTGTCCACGCCAATGATGACAAGGGAGTTCCGGTTGAAAATACTCTCCTGATGTATGAGGCATTGAGGAAGAATAATATTCCTGCGGAGATACACATTATTTCGGAGGGCGGACACGGGTTCGGACTTGCATCTGATAATGCGCATATCTCATCATGGGCAGGCAACCTGAAGTTATGGCTTGCCTGGCTTAATAAAGCAAGATCAGATGGTCGGTAAAATTATTTCGCCTGATCCGACGAATTTCAGCTCCAAATCCGGTCATGTGAGCGTTTCATATCCCATTCGGGAGTGGGGTTGAACCAACCATACTCTTTGCCGAGACGTTTTTTACACTCCTCCTCGTTCAATTCAATTCCCAGACCAGGAGCATCGAGCGGCACATTTGCAAAACCTTTTTCGATCATGGGTTTTGAGCCTGTCATTTTAACGAGATTCTCCCACCACGGGGAGTCAATACTGTGATGTTCAAGTGCAAGAAAATTCTTTGTGGCTGCAGCGCAGTGTACATTGGCCATAAAAACCACCGGAGATCCTGCCATATGAAGTGCCATTGCAATATTGTTCTCTTCCGCATAATCGCCGATCTTTTTTGTTTCAAGTATTCCTCCTGAAGTTGCAAGGTCGGGGTGAATGATATCAACGGCCTTTGCATCTATGAGTGGCTTGAAACCATCGCGAAGGCAATAAATATCTTCCCCTGTCAGAACAGGTGTCTCAAGTGCCTGAGATAGAATCTTGTTATTGTCAATATCAAACCAAGGAACCATATCTTCCAGCCATGCCAGACGGAATTTCTCCATAGCCCTGCCGAACCTTATGGCATTATTAATATCGAAGTGGCCGAAATGGTCGGCACAGAGCGGTATTTCATAACCCACTGCATCCCTGACCATGGCGACATACTCCTGCAGGTCGGCCAGCCCCTTGTCGGTTATCTGAACCTGTGTGAATGGATGGAGTGTGTTTCCATATCCCATAAATTCGCGAAGGTCGTATTGAGCCATAGGGGCCCAGTATTTACTGTTTACGATATTACCTTCCTTGTTTGCAACAAGGTGTATCCCAAGGTCCATTTTTAGCCAGGTGAATCCCTGCACTTCCATCCTTAACCTTACTTTTTCTGCGAATTCTTTAGGGTCCTTCACTTCGGGAGTATCGGCATAGAGTCTTATTTTGTCCCGGAATCTGCCTCCGAGAAGCTGCCAGACAGGAACGCTATATGCCCTTCCGGTAAGGTCCCACAGTGCCATTTCAACTGCACATACTCCTCCTCCCTGACGGCCGTGGTAGCCAAACTGTCTGATTATTCTGAAAATCATTTCAATATTGCAGGGGTTAAGGCCGAGTATACGGCTCTTCAGGAAAAGAGCATACCTTGCATCAGCGCCGTCGCGCACCTCACCGAGACCGTAAATACCCTGATTTGTGTCGATTTTTATGATATGCTTGTTAGCAATTGTAGCTACCCGCAAATCGGTTATCTTCAGATCGGAAGGATAGGATGCCCTGTTGACATTAGAGGTAGTCTGAGCAATGGTGTCTTCAATGGGCATCGTTATGAACCCTCCCAGGGCAATACCGCCAAGAGCTGACTTTTTCAGGAAATCACGTCTTGATGAAGATGTGTTCTCAGCATCAGTTTCTGATTCTCTTCGTTCGAACCGGCTGTTTTCTTCTCTGATTTTTTTGATGACAGGTTTCATTTTAAGTAAATTATGAGGATTATGAATCATTACTGGATAATACCAGGGTTTTTAAAAATACCCTTCTGGTTATACGTCAGACCAGAGTAAAACAATGATAAGGTTTATCCGCTATACTTCATCTCTGAAAGGGGCAGATGCCTGTGCACCCAGGCGTGTCACTGATATTGCAGCAGCTTTGTTGGCAAATTCCACCGCTTCTTTAAGCATTTTCCCTTCAGCAAGAGCCACTGCAAGGGCGCCATTGAAAATATCGCCGGCTGCGGTAGTGTCCACTGCTTCCACTTTAATACCGTCAACCAGTCCGGTGAACTCTTCCGAAAGAACATAAGCCCCTGTTTCACCCAGGGTGATGATGACATTTTTCACACCTTTATCTGATAACTCTGCTGCTGCTTTGTGGCAGGAAACAGCATCACTGATTGCGAAACCTGTAAGTGTTTCAGCTTCAATTTCATTTGGTGTAAGGTAAGAGACACATTTCAGGATTTCTGACGGGAGATGCTGTGCAGGTGCAGGGTTAAGAATGGTTTTTATACCGCATTCACAGGCTTTTTTAATTGCATACTCGACTGTTTCAAGGGGTATTTCGAGTTGAAGAAGCATTATTGAGTAACGTTTACGGTCGAATATTTCATCAGGAAGATCTTCCGGTACCAAGGTGCCATTTGCACCCGGGGCAACGACGATGCTGTTTTCGCCATTTGCATCCACCGTAATCAGGGCTACGCCGGAGGGCTGTTCCATATCTTTGATAAAAAACTCTGTATCAATCCCTTCTCGCATCAGTAACCCTACAGTCTGATTGCCGAACAGATCATTACCTCTTTTTCCGACAAAGGTTACTTTACACCCCAGACGGGTAGCTGCTACTGCCTGATTAGCACCTTTCCCACCCGGGTTAATGAGAAATTTACCACCTAATATGGTTTCCCCAGGTCCTGGAAGTTTCTCGGTTTTTATTACCATGTCGGTATTTGAACTGCCGATGACTAGTATTTCTTTCATATGAAATCTGAAGGGTTTGGTTTCAATGCTAAAAATAATCTTTTTTATTCCTTTCCGGCTAAGAAATCTTCATATTAATTTAAATAATAAGATCTTCGATATTAAAATCATTTACATCTACAGGTAAAAAATTTAATCAGTTAATGAAAAATAAACGGGTAAAAATATGATTTACTTAATTATTTAATATTTTCGAACTATAAAACCAATAAAACCCTGATATGAAAAACAAGTTACTTTTTACTTTTACTGCTGTTTGTATAGTATTGCCTTATTCATGCAGCAGCAAACATGAGCCAATAGATAAAGTTATTGAAAGATCGTTGTCTGTTGCAAAAAGCCAGTATACCCTGCTTGCCGGGGTAATGAGAGAAAAACCGGATCTTCTGCCACGTACAATTGATACTACGGGAAAACTTGTTACCTCAAAATCGAACTGGTGGTGTTCAGGATTTTTCCCAGGCACGCTATGGTACCTTTATGAGTATTCAGGAGATGAAAAACTAAAAGAATATGCAAAGGAGATGACTGCCAGGGTGGAGAAGGAGAAGTATAACAAGGGCACACATGATCTCGGATTTATGCTATACTGCAGTTTCGGGAACGGGCTGAGATTAACGGGAGAGTTGAGTTATAATGAAATCCTCCTGACAGGAGCTCAGTCATTGATTTCACGTTTTCGTCCGAAAGTCGGATGTATCCAATCGTGGAACAGCAGACGTAACTGGCAGTGTCCGGTTATTATTGACAATATGATGAACCTCGAGTTCCTTATGTGGGCTTTCCGGAAATCGGGAGATTCAACTTTCTACAAAATATGTGTCAGTCATTCCGATACAACTATCAAAAACCATTTCAGACCCGACTATTCATCATGGCATGTTGTATCGTACGACACTATAACCGGTATGGTAGAAGTTAAACAAACCCACCAGGGATTCTCAGATGAATCGGCATGGGCAAGAGGACAGTCATGGGGACTTTATGGCTATACAGTCATGTATCGTGAAACGGGACTGGAACGTTATCTTAACCAGGCAAAAAACATAGCGGAGTTCTTGATAAACCATCCGAATTTGCCGGCCGACAAGATTCCCTACTGGGATTTCAATGCTCCGGATATTCCAATAGCCCTGCGTGATGCTTCGGCTGGTGCCATTATGGCTTCGGCTCTTATTGAGCTCAGTAAATATGCTGACAAAGAGACAGGTGCGAAATATCTTGAGGTTGCTGAAAAGCAAATCCGTACACTCTCTTCTCCTGAATACCTTGCAAAGCCGGGAGAAAACGGCAATTTCATACTTAAGCACAGTGTAGGTTCACTGCCGGGTAAAAGCGAGGTTGATGTGCCTCTGACCTATGCCGACTATTATTTTGTTGAGGCACTTTTGCGGTACAGGAATATACTGAAGAATCAAAACGATCAGAAATAAAACTACCTAATAATAATTTTCATCCAAACCAATATTACAAAAATGAAAAGAGCGAAACAAATCTCAAGAAGGCAGTTTCTTGAAGCTTCCGCCATTGGAATGGCCGGAATTCTTGTACTGCCGGCTGCAGTCAGTTGCGGCCGTTCAAAGAAGCAACCTGCTCCGTCTGATCTGGTCCGTCTTGGGTTTATCGGACTTGGCCGTCAGGCTATGTTCCTGATGAATGGATTTCTTCAGGTGCCAGGTGTTGAAGTACTTGCGGGCTGTGATGTGTATGGTATCAAACGAACAAGATTCGAAAACAGGGTAAATGAGTTTTACTCAAAAGCCGGTAAGAAGGTTGATGTGAAAACCTATGAGAAATATGAAGACCTTCTGGCCAGAAAGGATATTGATGCTGTAGTAATCGCCACCCCCGACCATTATCATGCAATAATCGCAATTGCTGCATGCAGGGCAGGTAAGGATGTTTACCTGGAAAAGCCGATGACATTTACAATCTATGAATCTCAGATGTTGCGCAAAACTGTCAGGGAAACAGGCAGGATTCTGGCTGTCGGCAGTCAGCAGAGGTCAGACGATAATTTTGCACATGCCGTAAAACTGGTACAGACAGGTGCCATTGGCGGTATAAAACTGGTGAATGCTTATGTGGGAGCACCTCCGGTTCCATACAACCTTCCGGAAGAGCCTCTTCCGGCTGATCTGAACTGGGATCTGTGGCTCGGGCCACTCCCCGGCAACATTCATTATAACAGTCAGCTTAATCCGCCAATATCACTCGATCCCCCAAAGGACGAACAGCTGTGGGGGGCATGGAGATGGTATAAGGAAATGGGCGGAGGGTTCACTACAGACTGGGGTGCCCATATGTTTGACATTGCCCAGTGGGGACTTGGAATGGATAACAGCGGACCGGTTGAAGCATCCCCGATCGGCGATGGTACTGAGTTTATGTCCTTCAAATATGAAAACGGAGTTGTGATGACCTCAGAAACATGGGACGAAAAGAAAACAAAGGGAGTTAAGTTTCATGGCGAAAACGGTTGGATTGAAGTGGCAAGAGGATATTTCAATGCTTCCGATCCAAAACTCTTCCCTGAAAAGAAAGAAGAACAGGGCAATATGCCTTATGAAACAAGGATACCACACCAGGTGAACTTTATTGAGTCAGTGCGCTTACGAAAGGATCCCGTTGCATCAGTTGATATAGGTCACCATACAACACTGGTCTGCACGATAGGAAATATTGCGTGCGACCTTAAACGCACGGTTAAATGGAACCCCGACACAGAAACATTTGTGGATGATGAGGAAGCCTCAAAACTTCTTCATTATTCCTACAGGGAACCATGGAAACTGATTTAACCGGCCTTTCTGAATTGCCCCGGATCTCTTACCGGGGCAATGTTTTTTATTCCTCAGACTCTGAGGAATATTTTTTTCCTGTACAGCATGTATAGAAAAATCCATCCTATGACTGTTATTCCGATACCGTTAATAAGCGTTCCCCATGTATCGGGTAAAATTTCGTTAAATCCACCGAAAAAGAATCTTGTGGCCGATCTGAAATTTATTATTCTGTTTGCAAGATAGATCGTGATAGGATTCATCCCTATTACCACAAAGAAAAACGCCCATTTCTTTAAACCCCACACGTCAATAATCAGATAAAATACTGAAAAGAGAACGAGGCTGAGTCCCCCTGCAAAACATACGAATGAACTTGTCCAGAGATTTTTGTTTATTGGAAATACAATGTTCCACAGACCTCCAAGAAGAATAAAAATTACTCCGGCAAGGAAGATCAATCCAGCTTTTTTAATCAGCTTTTCACCCGATCTGCCCGAAATGATAAAGTCGCCCGTAAACATTCCGAGAAGGGCCGTGCAAATAGCAGGTAATGTGCTCATCAATCCCTCGGGGTCGTGATTGCCCAGGTAAAGTTTACCCGGCATGATTACTCTGTCTATATAGCTTGCAATATTACCTTCCCTGGAAAAAATATCAGCCCCGTTGCCGTCGGGTGCAGGTATTAAGGCCAGAATAATCCAGTATGCTATAAGCATAAACCAGAACCATACTATTCTCCATGTAAGTTTTGTATTCATGTAGATCAGGGCTGCAAACATCCATGCCAGTCCTATTCTGCCAAGAACGCTGCCATAACGCAACTCACCCAGGTTAAACCTGATTCCGTTATTGTAAATAATGCCAAGCAATACCATAATCATGCCGCGGAAAAACACATGTTTATATATCTTACTTCTCTCTTCACCCGAAGCAGTTCGTTTTGCAAGTGAGAAGGGGAATGATATACCTGCAATAAAAAGAAAAAGAGGGAAAATCATATCGTAAAAGACAAATCCGTGCCATTCAACATGCTCGAGCTGCGAAGCACACCATTTAAGAACCGGCCAGCCTGTTATTGTTGCCAGTCCGATAATAATTGATTCGCCTCCCATAATCCAGAACATGTCAAATCCACGGAGTGCATCAAGCGACAGGAGCCTCTTTGTGCCGGGGTTATTTTCATTTTCCATATAACAGATGGTTTTATTTATAAAAGTTGTACGGTTAGTTACTCCATTGATGAACCTGTCTTTTTACATCAGGGTCCCGACAGGGAAGAGTGTTCTGCCACACCAGGGGCACTTTCCTTATCTTCAAAATCCCATTAAGGCTTTTTATATATTTTTGTAAATACTTTAAAAACAAGATGAAATTATTTCTTCCTCTAAGTTATTCTCTTTTATCAAAAATGCACCTGAGATGAAACAAATTTCTGTACTGTTGCATGTACTGGTTTTTCAGGTAATAACCCTGACTGCAGTCAGCCAGACTGTAAAGCTGATAAATATCAGTGACTTTATGATGCAATCTTCCCATCTGATTGACGATACACCTGAGAATATTTCCAGGCCAGATTACATATACGGGGTTTATTGGATGCCGGTAAAGATTCCGGCCACAGTTCTTTCCGGACTCGTTAAGAACAGAATCTACCCCGATCCGTACCACGGACTTAACAACATGCTTATTCCTGATGCATCAGATGAGTTCAATAAGAAATATGACCTTGAAAAATACAGTCACCTTCCCGGACTTGGAAACCCATGGAAAAAACCATACTGGTTCAGAACAGAATTTTATGTTCCCCGGGAAGAAGAGGGCAGACATTTTGAGCTTGTCTTCAAGGGTATCAATTACAGGGCAGGTGTATGGCTTAACGGTATGCAGATAGCCGATACATCTCAAATGGCAGGTATGTTCGCAGAATACAGGTTTGATGTTACCGACAGGATATGTGTCGGCAGAAAAAATGCCCTTGCAGTCAGAATATATCCTCTTGACTATCCCGGAGAACCTGACACCGAACAACTGGAAGCTCTGGGTGATTTCTATCTGAACGGGGGTAAAACAGGAGATATCGGAAAGAATGTCACAATGCTTTGCTCCGTGGGGTGGGACTGGATTCCGCCTGTGAGGGACAGAAACATTGGTATCTGGCAACCGGTGTATCTCAGAATATCAGGCAGCGTAACCATTGAGAAGCCTAAAATTGTAACCATCATGCCGAACCTGCCCGACACTTCACTTGCAAAATTGTCACTTTCATTCATCCTAAGAAACTATGGCTCTACTGACGAAAATGGAAAAGTAGCCGTTACCATCATTCCTGAAACGTTTAAAGGAAAGCCTGTACAGTTCACAAAAGAGATAAGTGTAGGGAGAAATACTTCAGTGGTCGCCTCGTTTGATGCGGATAACACCAGAGAGCTTATCATAAACAGGCCCGCACTCTGGTGGCCTAATGGGTACGGCAGACCGGATCTGTACCGAATAAAAATTCAATACTCCGGTTCTGTCGGGATAAGTGATGAAATTTCATTTCTGTTTGGCATAAGAACTGTTGACACGAAGGCTGTTCAGGTGAACAATATGTGGCGGCGCGATTTCTATGTTAACGGCCGCAGAATTCACATTACAGGTGGTGCATGGGTGCCTGATATGATGCTTAACCGCGACTCGTTGCGTTACGATTATGAGTTCAGGCTGTGCAGAAATTCAAATATCAATCTAGTCAGGATTTGGGGTGGGGGAGTGACACCATCCGACTGGTTTTTTGATGCTGCCGACCGTTACGGATTGCTTGTCTGGTCAGATTTCTGGATAACAGGCGATACTCAGGGAGAGTTCAAAGGTTCGCCCGACTGGCCATTGGATGGCGGTATTTTTAAGAAAAATGTCGCAAGTACTGTTTACAGGATCAGGAACCATCCAAGCCTTCTGGTCTGGACTGGTGGTAATGAAGGGCATGCACGCAGAGAACTTTATTATGCAATGCGCGACAGTGTGATAAAACTTGACGGGACAAGGCCTTTTATACCAAGTTCCTCGGGTTTTGCCCGTCTGCCAGATGGCTGGGATGCCTCGTGGCCCGACGGCCTTCCGGCCGGCGTCTATAGCGGAGGACCCTATACATGGCAGGACCCGGCCGATTATTTCCGAAGGGTTGACTCAGGTCGCGACTGGGTATTTAAGGATGAAACCGGAATACCTTCACAACCACCCTACAGTTCTCTTCCAAAAATAATTACAAACCTGGTGTGGGATAAGTCTCTTCCGTTTCCTCTGAATCATTCATGGGGATACCACGATGCAGCTACCGGCAACGGACGTTATGACAGTTATTATAATGAAATGATAAAACGTTACGGAACGCCGGCAACAATGAAAGAATTCTCAGACAAAATGCAGCTGATGAATGCTGCCGGATACCGCGGAATATTTGAGGCTGCAGGACACAGATTAAATGAAACCGGAGGTGTCATGCTCTGGAAACTAAACGCTGCTTTCCCAAGTGTGGTATGGCAGGTGTACGACTGGTACCTGATGCCCAATGCAGGATATTATTTTATGCAGAATGCATGTGAACCGGTTCATATACAGTTCAACCCGAAAGACCTGTATGTTGAGTATATTAACAGAACCTTTAAATCATTCCCCGACCTCAGATCAGAAATAAAAATATTTGACTTAAAATCGAATCTGATCTACAACCATACGGAGAAGGTTGATCTTACCGGACCCTCATCCTTAAAGGGTACTTCTCTCGGAGAAGTGCTTTCAGGAACAAGTGGAATCTCATTTATTGTCCTGAAGCTGAACGACGGCCGGGGGAAAAATATTTCCCGTAATGTTTACTGGTACTCTCCGGCTAATGATTTCACATCTCTCACTTCTCTGCCGGAAACCGAAGTTGTAGTGAGAGTTCTGGAAAAAACGGTTCAGGATGGTGAACGACGGTACAGGTTCAAAATGACCAACCCTGCTGACAAAATAGCATTTTTCATCAATCCAAGGCTTATTGACGGGGATGATGAAATATTGCCATCGTTCTGGTCGGCAAACTATTTTACCCTTTCGCCGGGCGAGTCGATTGAAATATCTGTCAGATGTCCCGAAGAGAAGCTCTCGGGAAATCCCCTGTTGTTGAAAGTTGAGGGCTGGAATTTAAGGGAAACAGTTACAATTCTTTAGTCGGAGGGTCTGAATTGCGGAGGTCGCCTGTGCCTGGTCGCCTGCTCGTATCCGTACGCTATTTCTATAAGCAGGGGTTCACTCCATGCCGTACCAAAGAATGATATTCCGACAGGGAGTCCTTCAATATAGCCTGCCGGGACTGTAATCGAAGGGTAACCTGCTATTGCAGCAAGAGATGAACTTCCTCCAGTAAAGTGGTCACCGAGTATCAGGTCTGTTTTCCAGGCAGGAGAACCGGTTGGCGCAAGAAGGGCGTCCAGATTATTCTCCCTGAGGAGCCTGTCAATGCCGTTACGTCTGGTAGCGTTATGCATTCTTTGAAGGGCAACCCTGTATTCCTGCGATTCAAGTCCACCCTTCTCCCGAGCAGCTTCAAATATTTCCTGTCCGAACCACCTTAACTCAACAGCGTCTTTCCTGTTAAATTCAATGAGGTCATCCAGTGAGCGATAAGGAATACTGCTGTCGAGAGAAGAAAGATACCTGTTTATTCCGTCTTTGAACTCGTACAACATTACCTGATATGAAGCCCCGCTGTAACCGCGTCCCTGACTTTTTATTTCTATAACCTCAGAGCCGTTGATTTTTAAATCTTTTACTGCCCTTATGATTATGGTATCAACAATTCTGTTGAAACCCATCAGGTCGCGGAGTAAACCTATTCTTTTACCTGAGAGGCCATTACTCCTGAGAAAAGGTGTATAGTCATCCAGAGCTTTACCGTGTGATTCTAATGTTTTTGAATCGCGGTCATCAGTCCCTGTCAGGGGACCGAGCATTCTCACTGCATCTTCCACTGTCCTTGCCATAGGTCCGGGAGTATCCTGTGAGAATGATATGGGTATAATTCCCGACCGGCTTATAAGGCCGACCGTTGGTTTTATTCCGACTATTCCGTTATTATTGGAGGGGCATACTATGGAACCATTAGTTTCGGTTCCTATTGCTGCCACGCAGAGATTTGCTGATACTGCCACGGCAGACCCTGAACTCGAACCACACGGGTTTCTGTCAAGTACATAGGGGTTTCTTGTCTGCCCTGCAATGCCGCTCCAGCCGCTTGAAGAGCTGGTTGATCTGAAATTGGCCCATTCGCTCAGGTTGGCTTTTGCAAGAATGACAGCGCCGGCCTTTCTAAGGTTGGCAGCCACCTGGCTGTCGGTCCGCGGGTATGATCCGGCAAGAGCTCTCGACCCTCCGGTATTTGGCATCTTATCGTGAGTATCAATATTGTCTTTTAGTATTACAGGAACACCGAAGAGAGGCCCCGACAACCCGTAGTTCTTAAGTATATTGTCGAGTGAATCGGCAATGGCGATGGCATCAGGATTAACTGTTATAACTGAATTTAGGCACGGTCCGCTTTTGTCAATGGCATTAATTCTTTCCAGGTAATCAGCCACAACCTGGTGAACAGTATATTCTCCTTTTTCATATCCCTGATGTAAACGGGCAACAGTAATCTCTTCAAGATAAGCTGCGGGATGGGAATATCCCGGTGATCTGCCTTTTTCCTGACGGCATGAGGAAAAGGCTATGATTAAAAATAATAGCGCCGTCAGAAGATTTGATTGAATTGATTTCATGGATCGGTGTTCCGGGTTTATCATAAATTACTCTTTTTACTGCGACCATGGCCTGGGTTTCCTGTCCCACCGGTGTTTCCTGAGTTCTCTGATTAAGTCCCGGCTGAGGGGTCCTTCATCACTTGTTTTCAAATTCGATACCACATGAGATGTATTCCTCATGCCGGGTATTGTGGTGGAAACGGTCGGTTCACTAAGGATGAAACGAAGTGCCATTTCCGGTAATGTCATACCCGGGGGGAGAACTTTTTTCAGTGCCTCAACTCTCTCAATTGTCGGAATGAGATTCTCCGGAACGAAGTAAGTATTTCTCCAGTCACCCTCTGGCCATTTTGATTCCCTGGTCAGTGTTCCGGTCAGAGAACCTTCGTCGAAAGGGACCCTTGCGATTACACCCACATTCATTTCGCGGCAGGCCGGAAAAAGTTCCTCTTCGGGGTTCTGGTCGAAAATATTATAAATAACCTGCACAGCATCAATCAAACCGCTTTTTACTGCCCTGATGCCGTTCCAGGGCTCCCATCGGTTGATGCTGATTCCTATAGCATGAAACAAACCCTGGTTCTTAAGATCATACATCTTTTTCATTAACCGGTCATCATCAAGCCATTTATCATTCCATGTGTGAATCTGCACCAGGTCGTACGAACTGAATCCTGCATTTTTCAGGCTCTTTTCAACATATTCTTCAATATGATCTGGAGGATAGCATTCGTCGACAGTGAATTCATCACGTGCAGGCCACTTAAGGTTTTTTGGAGGAATCTTTGTGGCAGTATACAGTTTTTTGTCCTTATTGGCTCTGACCAGCTGGCCCAGCATGGATTCACTTTTCCCGTTTCCGTATGCATAGGCTGTATCAAAAAAGTTGCACCCTTCATCAACCGAAGTCTGCAGAGCTTTGAAAATCTGTTCCTCATCCGAGCCTGTCCAGCCTGCCAGTCCCCACATGCCATAGCCTATTTCGCTTGTTTCCCAGCCTGTTTTTCCCAATTTGCGGTATTTCATGGTATCAGGTTTTGTGTTATTGCTGGTACTAAGATAGATTATTTCCCCCGGTTTCTTTTACTTTCAACCCTTTCTCCCCAACTCATAAGCCTTTCTCTTTTCGGCGGTGCATAGTCTCAAAAGGTGTATGCAAAGGTTGTAAGCATACTATTGCCACCAGGGCATACGGTATTGCATTCCGGGATTGCTCACTTCGTTCGCGATCCCCGGGGGGAGTATCCTGCACCGTCAAAACAATTCGGCCCTGGTTCCGAATCTCATTTGTTTTTTCCTTTCCTCATTCACGTGTAATTAGTCAGAGTATTAGACTATAACCCCTCCCCATATGGGGAGGCCGGGAGGGGTAAAACACTGGCCGGGAGGGCACATTTGGATAATTCCTGATAAGGGATTACCTCCGGTGATCCCTATGGGGGTACCCTGCACCAACAGGCAAAATTCAGCTGTCGCTGAATTTATTATGTTTTCGTCTGTATGCTCGCTCATGCTTTGCATGGCTCGCTTACAGACTCAAACATAAAGGGCTGAATTGCTTCAGCCCTTTGCCTGTTGGTGCGGAGAGAGGGGGATTCGAACCCCCGGTTCCGCGATAGCGGAACAACGGTTTTCGAGACCGCCCCATTCGACCACTCTGGCATCTCTCCATAAACCGGAATTACTCTGATAAGGGCGGAAAGCGCCGCAAATATAATTAAATGTATTTTATTTATTGCTAATTCCCATGACTCACGGAATAATTAAAACACCGTATGCCGGGAGAACATTATGATTTTAAGAAAATGCCGGCATTGGAGTGCACGTCTGAACCGAAATCATAATGACATTTTATTAATTAAAGATAAATTTATTTTTCTATCTTGGTATCCCTCTCAAAAATATCTGAAATGAATATAAGAAGTTACCTGCTGCTGACAACTCTTTCTGCTCTCAGCATTGTGCAATCGTGTAAAAAAGCTGAAAAAACACCTGATATGTCGAATCCGTTCTTTAGTGAATACAAAACACCTTACAACCTTCCGCCTTTTGAAAATATAAGAGCAGAACACTACCTGCCCGCATTTGAAAGAGGTATAGAAGAGGCCAGGGCAGATCTCAGGAGAATCATTGAAAACAAAAGAAAGCCGACATTCAGGAACACTGTTGAGGCACTTGATCGTATGGGAACACTTCTGAACAGGGTAAGTTTTGTCTTTTTTGCCCAGGCAGGAGCAAATACCAATGACACGATTCAGGAAACAGAAATAAAAATTTCACCACTCCTTTCAGCTTTTGAGGATGAGGTGAGGCTTAATCCGGTGCTGTTTGAAAGACTGAGCCAGGTATATGAGAACCGTACGAAGCATAAACTTACCGGCGAGCAGCAATTTCTTCTCGAGAACCTTTATAAAAGCTTTGTAAGGAACGGAGCAAAGCTCGATAAGGAGGGACGGGATACTCTTATGAAAATAAACCAGAGAATATCTCTTCTCACAGTTAAATACAGTCAGAATGTTCTTGCAGAGACGAACAACTACAGGCTTGTGATTGAAAATGAAAAGGATCTGGCCGGGCTTCCGGAATCACTTATTGCTTCGGCCTCAGAAGAGGCTGAGGCGGCCGGTCTGAAGGGTAAATGGGTATTCACAACCAGAAGACCGAGTATTTTTCCCTTCCTTACATATTCCAACAACCGTGAAAAAAGGAAAGAGTTATTCACAGCCTATATAATGAGGGGTAACAACGGAAATGAATATGATAATAATGAGATACTTGCGGAGATCATCCGATTGAGAGCCGAAAGGGCAAAACTCCTGGGATACAGGAATCATGCTTCACTCATTCTGGAACCACGTATGGCCGGAAACCCCGAAAATGTTTTTTCACTTCTTAATAACCTCTGGAAGAGAGCCATTCCTGTTGCAGTTAAAGAATGCAATGAAATGCAGGCGCTTGCTGACGCCGGGGGGATGAAATTTAAGATAGAGCCATGGGACTGGTGGTATTATTCTGAAAGGGTGAGGAAGAATAAATACGAACTTGATGATAATGAGTTAAGGCCCTATTTTAAGCTGGAAAATGTTCTTAATGGTGCGTTTGAAGTGGCAAACCGCCTTTATGGTATTAAATTTAAGCCACTTAAAGAGGTTCCGCTGCCCCATCCAGAAGCCCTGGCTTTTGAGGTAGTTGAATCAGACAATACTCATACGGGTATTCTCTATCTGGATTTCTATCCGCGGGAAAGCAAACAGCAGGGGGCATGGTGTGGCACCTACAGATCACATCATTTTGAAAAGAAAAAAGAGATAAAACCTGTAGTAACCACAGTATTTAATTTCACAAGACCAGCAGGTGACAATCCGGCATTGCTGAGCCTTGAGGAGGTATCAACATTATTTCATGAATTTGGTCATGCACTCGAAAGCCTGTTCAGTGAAGCTGTTTATAATCAGACCTTTGTTGCTACCGATTTTGTTGAACTGCCTTCTCAGATCATGGAACACTGGGCTACAGAACCTGAAGTCCTGAAACTGTATGCGAAAAATTACATCACCGGTGATACCATACCCGGAGAACTTATAGCAAAAATCATTAAAAGCAGGCTTTTTAATCAGGGTTTTGAAACTGTTGAATATCTTGCTGCATCACTTCTGGATATGTCTCTTCATACCCTTGAAGCGCCGGTTTCGATAAATATACAGGATTATGAAAAAAACTATTTCAGTTCGGTAAATCTGATCCCCGAAATAGTGCCGAGATACAGGAGCACTTATTTCCTGCATATTACCGGAGGGTACGACGCCGGCTATTACAGCTATATCTGGTCCGCAGTACTCGATAATGATGCCTTTGAGGCATTTCGGGAAAAGGGAATCTTTGATAAGGAGACTGCTCTCTCTTTCCGCCGGAATATACTAAGTAAAAACGGCACTATGGATGCAATGAAGATGTATATTAATTTCAGGGGTCGTGAACCGGAGATTGAGCCGCTGCTGAGGAACCGCGGTCTTATTTGAACAGAATAGTTTCACCTGAAGGCTTCTTCAATTGCCTCTAAACTGACTCCGAGTATCTTCCGGGCTATTATGTCTATATCTGGCCTTGGGCCGGTTATATGGACGGTAGTCTGGCTGTGTATTATACTTTCCCCTTGTGACAGTTCCGCGGCAGGCGAGGAGGTTTCAAGTTCATAAAAAGGTCCCATCTGTGAACCATCTTCGAGGGGGCCGTCGTTATAAGAATTAAATGCATCCCCGGAATATGGATTTTTCTGAATTTCCCATGCTGAATTTACAAAGCATGTTTCCCCTTCAGGGAGTGTGCAGCAGAGAAGTGTCAAAACATTGTTCTCCGAATCATAGCTTCCCATAATACCTGCCGTCCTTAAGGGAGGAATACCGATTTTGCCGCGACTCTTCCCGTCTGCCCTGAAGAAGACATGATTGCCTTTAACTTTCAGCCTGTCGGGCGGTACAGCACCAAAATATTTATCATTCACTTCAGGTCCGGCCTTTGCCGGATCTGCCTCTTTTACAGGTATAACCACCGTTACTGCAGGTGAGGGATTGAACATTCCGAGCATCCATATTGAAAGGAGTCCGGATTCTTTTTTCCATTTTGATCTCCCTGCATTGGTAAGCTTGTTCACCGATCTGTATGCCACGATATTAAGGGTTGAATCAGATGGCAGTGATAATTCCTCCAGTTGTTCACCGGAAACAAGGGAAACAGTTCTCTCTATACTGAAATTAAAAATATAACCGCTGTAATTCTTAAGCTCTGCCTCAGCGGTAAATTTTACCGAGGTATCATTTCTCTCTTCAATTCTGAAAGGTGCAGTGTCTATTATATCCGGGGTTTGCCAGTTATCATAGATAAACTCTTTGCCCTCCGGGAAGAATATTGAATACTGTCCGCCTTCAGGGCCCAGCCACAACCGTTCTTCTCCACCGTAAGCATTTATATGAGGCTGTTTTTTACCCGAAGAAATCAGGGAATGATTCAGCCATCCGTAACTCAGTCCTCCGTCACCTTCAGATGTGCTTGTCATTACCCTGCCCTGCCAGGCAGGAACAAGAATCAATGCTGATCTTCCGCGGGTAAGTTCAATTATCTCAATATTCTTTCGGAGAAATTCCCGGTTCCATCCGTACTGTTTCAGACTGTCAGTAATGTTCATAGTATCCGTATTTTTACCTTGCTTTCCTCTTATGTTACATTCCGGAAGCATAAGAAAAAGGGCCAGGAGAATCAATAGTATTTTTTGCATCTTATTATCAGGCTGAAGAAGGTGTCCGGTGGTTCCTTAAACCTCAGGAAGATATTTTCTGATAACTGCCTTAAGGTCATCAATAGTTATTGGTTTTTCGAGGTAATCATCGAATCCTGCCCCGATTATTTTTTCCCTGTCACCTGGCAATGCGTAGGCTGTCTGGGCAACTATAATTACATCAGGATTGATCTTTTTTATTTCCTTCATAGTCTGGAAACCATCCATACCAGGCATTTTAATATCAAGCAAAACAAGGCTTATATCTTTATTGTTTTTTGTTATTTCTATAGCTTCCAGTCCGTCTGAAGCAGTTATAACTCTTACACCTGATGCTTCAAGCATTTTACTGAGAACATACTGATTGTTCCGGTGATCTTCAGCAAGGAGTACCAGATGTTTTTTTAGTGTTATTATTTTTTCTCTGACGGGGTTCATGTATTTGTCTGCGTCAGCTGTTGGATTTTAAAAAGGGTGCCTAAAACAAAGATATAATTATTTCCGGTATTTTTTCAATTATTCATATTGAAACATTGCTGAACACTGTTTAACTGGTTTAATTGTTTTATTTTTGATAGGAATTAAATCTTAAAAGCATGAAAAGAATATTATATCTTTTTCTCTCTTCAGCCATTTTACTGGCAGGTTGCAACAGTACCGCAGGGCCTGATGTAAAGAAGAATATTTATGCCGTTATACCTGCCCCTGTCTCTTTGATTGAAAATACCGGGGAATTTTCCTTCTCAGGAAAGACCAGAATTATCCTTAATCCTCACAACAGCCAGACTGATTTGTCTGCCTCATTTCTTGCTTCGCTTGTGAAGAATGTCACCGGAATTGCACCGGAAATATCTGCCGGTAGCAGGCCTCTGAACGGTTCGGTATATTTTGAAATTGATGCTGCAATAAAGAATCCTTCAGGCTATTCACTGGTGGTTTCCGGAAGGAGAATAGAAGTAAGAGCAGGTTCACCGGCTGGTCTTTTTTATGCTGTACAGACTCTGAGGCAGCTTATGCCGCCGGAAGCAGAGATACCTGATTCCGGACATGACAAAAAACTTACAGTGCCTGCCTGTGAAATAAATGATGAACCTCGTTTCACATACCGTGGAATGCATCTGGATGTTGGCCGCCATATTTTTCCGGTTGAGACAATTAAGAAATACATCGATCTTCTGGCTTTGCACAAGATGAATTTTTTTCACTGGCACCTCACTGAAGATCAGGGTTGGAGAATAGAAATCAAAAAGTATCCCAGGCTCACTGAAGTCGGTTCAGTAAGAAAGGAGACTGTTGTAGGCCATGCCGGAAAGAAACCGAATGTTTTTGACGGCAAGCCCTACGGCGGTTTCTATACACAGGATGAGATAAAGGATATTATCAGTTATGCTGCATCAAGATTTATTACTGTGATACCTGAAATAGAAATGCCGGGGCATTCTCTGGCAGCCCTCGCGGCCTATCCGGAACTTTCATGTTCCGGCGGTCCTTTTGAGGTGGGAAAGACATGGGGAGTCTTTCAGGATGTTTTCTGTGCAGGCAAGGAAGAAACATTTACTTTCCTTGAAGATGTCCTTACCGAGGTGTTTGAACTTTTTCCTTCAGAGTACATCCACATAGGAGGGGATGAATGTCCGAAAACAAGATGGCAGAAATGCAGCCTCTGCCAGAAGAGGATAAAGGATGAGGGGTTGAAGGATGAACATGAACTCCAGAGCTACTTCATAAGGCGTATTGAAAAATTTGCCCTTTCGAAAGGTAAAAAGATAATAGGATGGGATGAGATACTCGAGGGTGGACTTGCACCTGAAGCAACAGTAATGTCGTGGAGAGGAGTGAAAGGTGGCATTGAGGCTGCCATGCAGAATCATGACGTGATTATGACTCCCAACACCTACGCTTATCTTGATTATTACCAGGCAGAACCGGCCAATGAACCCCTGGCAATTGGTGGTTACCTGCCATTGGAGAAAGTATATTCATTCAACCCTCTCTTCGATGAACTGACAGAGGAACAGAATAAACATATTCTGGGGGTTCAGGGTAATGTATGGACTGAGTACATCTCAACACCTGAGCATCTCGAATATATGGCCTGCCCCAGAATGTTTGCAATAAGCGAGATCGGCTGGACTATGCCAAACAAGAAGGATTTTGAGGATTTTCTTGCAAGGTTTGAAGTTCAGAGGAAAAGATATGATGCCATGAACCTGAATTATTTCAGGGGAGAATACCGCAATACCAGAGCAGTAAGTAATAAATAGTACCTGATGTAATAAAAGGACCGGTAATTACCTAAAATAATTACCGGTTTTTGTTTTTAATAAGCTGAAGAATATGTTCGTCGAGAAAACCGTCTTTGGTTTTTATCCACTCTTTTTTAATCCCTGATTCAGTAAACCCGATCTTTCTGAAGAGATCAAGGCTTTCACAATTGTTTGAAAGAATGTTGCAGTAAAGCTGATGCATCTGCAGTGTGTTGAAACAGTAATCAATAAGGCATTCAAGTGCCATTGAAGCATAACCTTTTCGCCTGTATTCTTCTTCAGCAATCAGTATCCCGATTCCGGCCCTCAGGTGGAAAGGGTCATAATCAAAGAGATCAATTGTTCCTATTGTTTTCCCTGTCGGTGTATGATCAATCATCATCCTGAGCTGTCCCGTTTCAAATATTGTCTTATGGGCATTCTCAATATATTTTTTCAGGATATATTTTGAATACGGAGTTATCATATTGCTTACCAGCCAGTAATCCGGGTTGTTCTCCCATTGATAGAGATACTCCAGGTCCTCCGGTTCAACCGCACGGAGACTTATTTCCTTGTAAATCATACGGGCACAGATTTATTAATGTCAGGCGTTACTTTGTCACCTTTTTAATAAAGATATCCTTTGGATAACCTTTTTTAATGAGTTCAGCTCTCCATGCCAGAGCCTCTTCGCGTGTGGCAAAACGGCCTGTTGTATACCTGTAGAATCTATCTACATCATTATAAATAACCTTTATGTCGGAAATATGCTTGAAATAGGTTATTTCAACAGGATTGCGGAGCGCCATCACCTGAACAGTGTAATACAGGAAATTTTCATCCTCGGCATCGTTTGGCGCTGCATCTGATACCTTAACATCCTTGATAACCAGAGTAGTGTCAAAATTTTTGGCTGCCTGTACTTTGGAAAGGTCAATTTTATCGTAGGTTACAGGAGTTCCTACCTTTTCAAGTACCACATTAAGAGTGATCAGATCACCGGTAACCTTATTGTCAAGAAGGGTATCAATATCCTGTTTTATATAATTTAACCCGGTAAATGAGATTCTGTATTTCCCTGCAGGGGCAATAAGTGAGTATTCACCTGTTATTTCCTTCGGGTATGCTCTTTTAATTGTGTCTCCGGAGTTTATATTGACAAGGAATATCCTGTTTGAGGCGTCAGGCACTGAAAGTGAATCAGACAGCTTTACCGTTCCCGAGATAGTAAATATTTTATCTAAAGCAGGACCTGAGAATGCAATATAGAAAATCTCTTTTTTCTTGTAATCGGTCGGGATTGAGTAATATGCATTCTCTCCGTTGTTGAAAGGGGAGAAGAATCTGTCATCGCCCGGTGAATTAACCGGATATCCGAGATTCTCCGGACTGGTCCATGAGTCACCTCTCCTGATGCTTTTAAAAATATCATATCCGCCCATGGAATTATGACCTTCAGATGCAAAAAACATAATAGTATCGGAAACAGTCATGAAAGGAGTATCCTCATTAAAAGGGGAATTAATTTCTTTCGGCAGCATTTTTGGTACTCCCCAGTCACCGCCTTGTTTTTCGGAAACGTATATATCAAGATCGTTACCATCCTCTCTGTTGCTGGTGAAATACAACTTTCTGCCGTCAGCGCTTATACAGGCGTGTGACTCAAAAAACTTGGTGTTGACGTTCCTGCCAAGCTTCTTTATCGGGCTCCATTTCCCGTCTTTATAAACGGTTGAATAAATATTTCCGTCTTTCATGTCATCTTTGTACAGGAAGAGCTCGGTTCCGTCGTAATTAAGGGATGTGGTTGAGCAATCCTCTCCGGCATTTATTTCGTAAGTAATCTCCACAGGCGGTTGCCATTTTCCTCTTTCGCGTTTTGAATAGAAAATGGCATTTGATAACCCCCTGCGTTCCGTATAGGCTATTGTATTTCCGTCGTAACTTATTACAGGAAAGTCATTTACCGATCCCATGCTGAAATCCTCAGGAAGCTTGATCTTATCGAGTATGACAGGATTTTTCATATACTCGATGGCATTTTTGCAGGCCTGTATCTGCTGGTCTACAAAATCCATATTCTGCATCTCTCCTTTCAGCGGTGATTCTTTTACAAGTTTCTGAAAAAGTTGAAAGGTGTTAATGGCTTTTTCAAGTTCATTACTGATCATATAAGCCTGCGCAAGCGAAAAATATGCATCCAGAGGAGCTCTTTTTTCCCTGAAGGATTCTGATTTTGCGTCGTGGCTCGTATTCTTGACTGCTTTCTCGAGGTATTCTATTGCCTTATCTTTTTCATCGGGAATATTAAGGTAGCAGCTACCTATCTTGTAAAGAATATTGCAATTGTCGGGCTGATATGAAAGGATTGAAAGGTAAAGAGGGTTGGCCAGTTCATATTCTTCAAAAAGATAATGCGACTCAGCCTGAATAAACATGTCATTCAGTTCCTTTTTCGACTGCGCAGGCGCTGTTACCGAAATAAAGATTAACGCCACAATTATTATCCCGCCCGGACACTTTCCCATGCCGTCAGCAAACATTTAAGCAAATATAATTAAAAAACAATACAAACCCTTGCCAATAAATGAATAACTTAACTTTTATCTTTATCTTCTTTTTTCCTTCTTCTCCTGTATAGAATAATAAAGAAGAACAGCAGCCCTGTACCTATTATTATCCAGAGAATATATAGATTACCCTTTACTTCTTCAGGTTTGATCATTTTATCGGCGGGCACTCTCTTTTTAGCAATGAATCTTGCCAGAGACCCGAAGAAATCATCTTCGCTGAAAAGATTACCCTTTCTGTTTTCCATAAGGTACTTAATAAGATCATCAGGAGTCTTTATCCTGTGGACCGAAAGATTAAATTCCTTAAGATAACCGGCAAATTCTCCGGTTGAGTACATGGCAAATTCATCAATATATTCTCTGACATCTGTACCGGGTACTGCAGTGAGGGATGTGAACATTTTTACAAGTCCGGTCTCTTTCAGATTGTTCAGAAGAGCCTTTTCATAAAAGATCCTGAGCCATTGGGCAGATATCCTTATGTTCTCTGCATCAGTCTCCTTTATGCTCTTCTCAGTCAGATCAGCTGTACCTGAAAGCTCTCCGTATGTCAGGATCTGTTTTCTGATTATGTCTATAATCGGATCAATACCTTCAATCAATGCCTTTGCAATTCGCCTGAGCTCTGGGCCTGAAATCAGTCCTCCGCTTCTTTCAGATACATATTTCTCAAGGTCGGACCAGCTTTTTAATCCGGCATCATAAATGTTGAGACTTTCGAGAATGTTTTTGAGCTGACCTTCCGAGTTGCGCGCAATCAAATCCACTGCCGCCTGTGAAAGTATATTATCATATACTGCCACTTTCAGTGCCAGTCTGTCAATCTGTTCAGGCGAGATATTTTGCCGTGCAGTCTCCTCTTTAATGAAAGAAATTATGTCATCTGTTTTTCCGAACTGATGCTTTCCGATATCGATCTTTTCAAGTGCTTTTCTGAGATTTTCATCGGCCCTTTTCTTCAGCAGTTCAAGAAATGCCAGAGCCTGCTTCTGTGCAATAATGTATTTGTATTCTGGTCTTACAATCTTTTCTTCTGTTTTCTTTCTGGTTATGTTTACTTCAGAAGTAGCGATGTTGTTGTATTTATCTGTCAGTCTGAAAAGAATTCTGTTATCTCCCGTCTGAGGAACTGTTTTATATATAAATATAGAATCGGTCAGGATATGTTTCTCGGTTCTCAGCAGTGAATCGCCCATCCGGTGTTCGATCTCAAGAATTGAAAACGGCTCTGCTTTCACCGTAATTGCCACAGTATCACCCTTAACTGCAATTAAGTCTTTATCTCGTCTGATTTCCAGTTCTGATATCAGGTCAACCTTAGGAATTGTTATTCCCTCGACCAATATTGTATCTTCAGGTCTGAACAAAGACAATTCCAGTGGTTTGCTGATAACACCTCCGTCTCTTGCTTCAAAAGTCAGAGTGTAATCTCCCTGAGGCAGTTCGAACCTGTATTCTCCGGTTTCAGGGTTGGAATATACCACTACTTTTGAATCCGGATTCTCCCTGCTTATGGCACTTACTCTTATACTGTCACCGAATATCGTAAGAAGATCCTTAACTTTCACGATACCTCTCACGAAAAATTTTCTGGGATTATCTTTCGAAAAGATTTCGATGCGGTAGATGTCTGTAAGGCCGTATCCTGCTGAATCAATCATCGAGTAATAAGCCTGGTATCCGTCATTAACGGGGGAAAAGAAAAGGTCATCATCGGTTGTATTGAGCGGATAGCCGACATTCAGGGGAGTGCTCCAGTTACCATTCTCGAGCATGGTTGAATAAAATATATCATAACCTCCTATGTTAAAATGTCCCCGTGAGCTGAAGAAAAGTGTTTTATCATCTTTCCCGATGAAAGGAGATTCCTCGTTGAATTTTGTATTAATTACGGGACCGATATTTTTTGCAACACCCCAGTCGCCGCCCTGTTCGCGCTCTGAAAAGTAAATGTCCAGCCCGCCGTAGGAATCCTTCCTGTTTGATGTGAAATAAAGCCTTTTGCCGCTGTGAGTTACTGCTGCGTGTGATTCCCAGTATTTCGTGTTAATGTTGTCATTCAGCTTAATTAAATTGGACCACGTATCATCAGTGTTCCTCCTTGTAACAAAAATATTTCCGTCGTAGTCGGCGCCTGCCCGGTAGACATACAACTCTCTTCCGTCAGCGGAGAGTGAAGTGGCATAGTTGTTATCCTCAAAACCCAGTCCCAGGAATGGAATAATATTTACCGGAGTTGTCCACTGACCGTTCACCTTTCTGGTAAAATAGAGAGCCTCCTGGAATGGTTCCGACTTGTTGTAGACCATAACTGTTTCATCAGCAGAAATAACAGGGTTTATATCGGCATACTGGTCATTAATAACAGGCCCCAGGTTTACTTTACGTATATAGAGCGGCAGTTTCTGAAGCTCAATCGCATTCCTGCAGGATTCAATCTGCATGTTTACAATAGAGGTATCGTATATTTTAGGATCGAGATTCTTTTTAAACAGTTCGTAAGTGGCGATAGCTTTTTCAAGCTGATTATTGATTCTGTATGCGTTGGCCAGGTAATAGTAGGCATCGTAAGGTGCTTTTGTTTCACGGAATCTTCCCTCTTTGTAATTCGGATTTATATCCTTGACAGCTGCCTCAAGATAAGGGATGGCTTCATGCTTTCTGCCGGGTATATTCAGAAGACACTGTCCGATTCTGTATTTATAGTTATTGTTGGTGGGGTTAACCTTGTTCAGTATCTGATACATCGGAAGGGCATTCCTGTATTCTTCATAAAGGATAAACGTCTCACCCCAGAAGAAGTTGTCTTTCAACTCCCCCTTTAGCTGGGCTGACATGTTTAGATACTGACACAAGAGGAACAAAAGCAGAAGAAATCGTTTCATGTATAAAGAGTTACAATTCTTTAAGCTACTAATATAGTAGAAATATTAGAATATTATATTGTTCAATCCGGCCTTTTTATTAAAACTTTTTATCAGTCGGGTACGATACGTTTTAATATATTGTGTTCCGGTATTTTGTTCAATGAACTCATGATTACCGGTATAGGATAGCTTTTCAATGAAAATATTACCGCTTTTATGCCATGTGATTTAATGATTGAATCAATATCCTCAATATTTCCTCTTTTTTCACTGTCTGCCTCACCTTCCGTCTCTTGATTGGATCCGATGCGGCCGGTGATCATTGTTCTGAGACCTGCTTTTTTGATTTTTTCAATGATAATCCTGTAACTATCAGGAGATGCAGCGATTATTGCAGGGCCCCTGAAGGTATATAAATCTTCAAGATATCTTTTTTCATCGTCTTTTCCTGCTGATCTGATACTGGCAAAAAAACTGCGGATTAATTTTACTGCTATTCCGGGTATGGCAAACAGATAAATTGAAGGCTTGATGAGGGCATAATAAATAAGAGGTCTTTTGCGGGCAAAATATTTCCTTGTGAATATCAGCATCGCCATATAGAAGCTCAGAATGCTTTTTACCCGATTCTTTTCAGAACTTCTGCCCTTAAAATGAATTATTGCCACTTCCGGGAAATAGTATATTTTGTATCCTGCCAATAAAATCCTGAAGCTGAAGTCTATATCCTCTCCATACATGAAATAGCTTTCATCCAGCAGGCCGGTTGAAGCGATTGTGCTTTTTCTTATAAACATGAATGCCCCTGTCAATACTTCAACCTGGGAAATCTTATCCCTGTCGAGATGTCCCATATAGTATCTGCTGAAAAGGGAGGAACGTGGGAAAATGCCTGAAAGACCTGTTATTTTGTATAATGCTGTAAGAGGGTAGGGGGTCGATCTTTTCGATTCACGCAGGTATTTTCCGCTGCCGTCTGTCATTTTAACGCCTAAAGCTCCGGCATCGGGATGATCACGCATAAAGGTAATGCATCTTACAAAGGTTTCCTCACAAATAAGGGTGTCGGGATTAAGCAGCAGAATATATTCCCCTTTTGCAATTTTTAAACCCCGGTTGCATGCCTTTGCAAATCCCTCATTTGAGGTGTTCCTGATCAGTTTAACCTGCGGGTATTGCATGGAAATCATACGGCACGAATCGTCGGATGAATTATTGTCAATTACAATTATTTCAGCTTCGGCTTTTTCCGAAGCCCTTAATACCCGGTAAAGGCATTGCTCGAGATAAAATCTCACATTGTAATTAACTATGATAACGGATAACTCCATCAGGATTTTCTGATCTGTTCCTTGAGTACGTCGGCCAGCCTTTTTACCCCTGTTTCTGTTTCGCTCAAAGAGGAATAGGAGAAGTTTATTCTCATGGTGTTATGTCCTGAATCGTTACAGAAAAAGGTTGAACCTTCGACAAACGCGACATTATTTTCTATGGCTTTTCTGAGTATTTCTCCGGTATCAAGTCCACGCGGCAGGGTTACGAAAAGAAAGAGTCCTCCCTGTGGTTTAGTCCAGGTTACACCACCTGGCATATATTTACTGAAACATTCAAGCATAAAATCGCGGCGATTCCTGTACAACTCAATTGTACGCGGGATGTTTTTGTCGAGGAAACCTTTTTCGATATACCTTGCCACAATTCTCTGGATAAAGGGTGAAGTGCACAGGTCGGCTGTTTGTTTTGCAGTTACAATTTTATCGAGTATCGGGGTTTCACCTATTATCCATCCGATCCTGAGTCCGGGAGAAAGGATCTTTGAGAAGGAGCACAGGGATATCACCCTGCCGTATAAGTCGATCTGTTTCAACATTTTCTGGTGTTCTCCTTCAAACCTAATTTCCCGGTAAGGACTGTCTTCAATAACAAGCAGATTATACTTCTCGGCTATTTCTATAATTTTTTCCCTTCTTGCCTCAGGCATTGTAATACCTGTAGGGTTCTGGAAATCGGGTATGACGTATATGAATTTTATTTTTCTGCCAAGATCTTTCAGTCTTACAACCGCTTTCTCAAGTTCATCAGGTTTCATGCCGTTTTCATCGAGCGGAACACCTCTGAGCCTTGCACCGTAAGTCTGAAAAGCATTCAGTCCGCCAAGATATGATGGTAATCCGCAGATAATATAGTCATCGGGATCGATAAATATTTTTGAAAGAAGGTCAAGTCCCTGTTGCGATCCTGTAACGATAATTATGTTTTCAGGACCGGCATTAAGGCCGTTTTTTCTGTGTCTTTCGGAAAGGACCTGCCTGAGGAGAGGGTCGCCTTCAGTGGTGCCGTATTGAAGAGCAATATCACTCTCCTTTTCAAGCACTTCATCAACCACGGTTTTTAAGTCCTCAACCGGGAATGAGTCATGTGAAGGAAGCCCCCCTGCAAACGAGATCATTCCGGGTCGCTGAAGTAATTTAAGGATCTCCCGTATTGCAGATTTTTTCATATTTCTGGATGCCTTTGACAGAAAAGTATCAACAGATCGGAGCATTTTATTCAGTGTTTAAATGATTATATGTCAAACGGTTCTAATTTTTCCGGATTATTTATTATGTTTTTCATGTTCCGGGAATGTTAAAAGGCATCCTGTTTATTATTGATCTGCCGAGTGTAAGTTCATCGGTATACTCCAGCTCGTTTCCAACTGCCACTCCTCTGGCCAGAACAGTGAGTCTAATATCGTATTTGCTTAATCTTCTGTAAAGATAATAGTTGGTGGTATCCCCCTCCATCGTAGTGCTCAGAGCAAAGATAATTTCACTTACCGAACCTGTCTCTGCCCTTGCTTCGAGTGAATCGATATTAAGTTCTGAAGGACCGATACCGTCAATGGGTGATATTACGCCACCGAGGACATGATATAATCCGTGATACTGCCTCGTATTTTCAACAGCCATTACATCCTGGATGTTTTCAACTACACACAGCATGCTCCTGTCCCTTGAAGTATCACTACATATACTGCATATGTTTTCATCGGAAATATTATGGCATACAGAGCAGTATCTTATCTCGGAGCGAAGCCTGATGATTGTTTCCCCGAATTTTTTAACTTCTTCGGGGTCTCTTCTCAGGAGGCTCATCACCAGCCTTAGAGCGGTTTTACGTCCTATTCCCGGTAAAGAGGCAAATTCACTGACCGCATTTTCGAGAAGTTTGGAAGGAAAAACCATCAGACCCATGATATTTTTTTCCAAAAATAACTCAAATATCGGTCTTAATAAATAATGAAAAGGGATTTTTCGGCATGATTTCTTTTTACTATTCTTGCATCAGTAAAAAAACTATGTCTCCTTTTATTATACTTACTGTTTTCCTGGTTTACACGGGAGTGCTATTTTTTGTTACCTGGCTCACTGCACGCAAAGCCGACAGCCACACCTTCTATCTCGGCCGCAATATATCGCCATGGTACGTGGTAGCCTATGGAATGATAGGAGCATCCCTTTCTGGGGTTACTTTCATGTCGGTCCCTGGCTGGGTCAGGGATACACAGTTCAGTTATATGGTGGTGGTATTCGGTTACCTTTTCGGGTATCTTGTTATAGCTTTGATCCTGCTCCCTCTTTATTACAGGCTTAAACTGACTTCCATTTATACCTACCTCGAAAAACGATTCGGATTCTGGTCTTACAAGACCGGTGCAGGGTTTTTTATTATTTCACGGATATTGGGGGCTTCATTACGTATATTTTTAGTTATCAATGTATTACAAATTTTTATTTTTGATGCATGGAACATCCCCTTTATACTCAATACTGTAATTTTTATAACACTGATAGTTCTCTATACATTCAGGGGAGGAATAAGAACCATTGTCTGGACCGATACCCTTCAGACTACATTTATGCTTCTGGCTGTTGTAATATCGGTAATTTACATTGTCATGGAAATGGGACAGCCGTTTCCGGAAATAATTTCCGGTCTGAAAGAAAAGGGAATAACAAGAATGTTTATAACCGACTGGCAGCATGAGAGGTTTTTCCTGAAACAGTTTTTCAGCGGCATGTTCATTACAATTGTAATGACAGGACTGGACCAGGAGATGATGCAGAAGAATCTGAGCTGCAGGAACATCAGGGAAGCTCAGAAAAACATGTTCACATTCAGCTTTATCCTTGTTTTTGTAAATCTCCTGTTTTTATTTCTAGGAGCGATGCTCCTTATTTACTCCCGTTCATTGAATATAGATATTCAGATGACGGATGATATTTTTCCCACGATTGCCCTGAGATACCTTTCTCCTGCAGCTGGCCTGGTTTTTCTGATCGGTATAATCTCAGCCGCTTTTCCCAGTGCAGATGGTGCCCTTACTTCACTTACAACCTCATTTTCTATCGATTTTCTGGGTCTTGACAGACGTACAGGAATGAGTGAGGAAAAGAGAACAAGAATAAGATATCTGGTGCACATTTCCATTGCGCTCGTCTTTCTGGCAGCTATAATGATTTTCAGAGCTATGAACGACAGGGCAGTGATTGATAAACTCTTTACCATTGCAGGTTACACATACGGACCCCTTCTGGGCCTGTATTCTTTCGGGCTTTTTACGGAAAGGAAGGTTACAGACAGGGCTGTGCCCGTAATAGCAGTGTTGTCTCCCGTTATATGTTACTTCCTGAGCCGCTATTCAGAAGTACTTTTTAACGGATACAGATTCGGATTTGAACTTCTTCTTCTTAACGGGCTGATTACTTTTGCAGGATTATTTCTTTTCAGTAAAAAAAACACCCGTATGCCGGATAACAAAGTTCTTACAGGCAGGTTTCCGGTTTAGTCTTTTTCATCTGATTATCTTCTCATGCCTGTATGGGATGCTCCAGATCAGGTAATAACTAAATCCGGGACTGAACGATTTTGTTGCGTCTCCGTAACCCGGAATAAATACGGGCCTTAGATTTTTGCCTGCTCCGGAAAAGATAAGAAGCCTGAGATGCACCGACCAGCCTATCATTATATTATTGATCACCTCCGTTCTTATTCCGGGTGATGCCTCAAGAAAGTGTGCAACACGGGATCTTCTGGATATGGAACTGTTCACTTCTCCCCAGTAGTTTTCTGAATTAATAAACGGAGCCTCATAAGTGTAGAAAGACACAGCATATTTGAGTCCTGCACCTGCAAAATATTTTCCTTTCGATACCACCGGGGATATTGCATTTATTTCTGCACCCGTTTTAAAAAACAAGCCTCCGGCCGAATATTCATAATTATATTGTGAGTAGCTGTATTTCTGGTGGCCTGCCGAAACCAGCCATGAGAATGAGGTGTCTCTGTCAAGAATAAATATTCCTTCAAGGGTAATATTGTTTTTATCTGCAAGCCTGTAAACCGGGCCGTATAAATCAATACCTGCTCTTATTTTAAGGGGGAAAAGCAGAGTGTCGGCTCCGGAGGCTGAGACCATGAAAATCTGCAGCAGAACACTAATAAAAAATACGTATGTTCTCCTCATTCCTGTTAGTAACTCTTTTATTTCTGATAATTACCGTGTCGATTATGTTGACTGAAAAATTGCATTCAAGGATATCATGGAAAAATGTGTATCCGCAGCCCTTCGACAACAGGTGGGGGTAGGTTGAATAAGTGAACTCCAGGGTATCATATATGCCGTTAATGCCGATTACAAAGCTGCATTCACCCGAGGAGGCATCGAGCGGGATGAATATAACCTGTTTGCCTGATGCCTTTTTGTAAATATATAAGCCTTCCTTACCTGCGCCGTAAAGTGTTACCGAATCAGGTGCTTCGCTTCTTCCTGTTCCCGATCTGTAGAAAGATGTACCGGTAAGAACTTCTGTCTCTTCCTGACATGACTGTGGTGTACATGAAATCAGATAAAATAAGGCTGACAGAAGGATCAGAAGCCGTGAAACATTTTTAAAATACATTTCCGCCGGCCTGAAAAAACAGGATTTAATTAAGCCGTCCGGGTCAGTATATTTTGATAATGGTGCCAAGAAGCATGTATTACCGGGGTTATATTTTTCTGAGGTATTCTTCAGCCAGGGAGAGAGCCTTCTGAAGTCCTGCAACATTTTTTCCCCCTGCTGAGGCCATAAAAGACTGTCCTCCTCCTCCTCCCTCAATTGCAGGGGATATGGTTCTGATGATATCGACTGCCGATATTCTGCCATCCTTTACCAGGCTGTCGCTGACCGAAACCACAAGGTGCGCCTTTCCTTCAATGCCGGCACCTAATACTGCCACAACCGGTTTCTCGGCATTTCTGAAGTTACCTGCAATAAGTTTCAGGAAATCAACCGAATCGGCTTCGGTGATTCCTCCGGCAAAATTAAAACCATTCATAGGAACAGCTTTATTTTCAATCTCTTCTCTGTAAATTGCAGCGAGTATTGCCTGCAGTTTTTCTATCCTTTTTCTGGATGAGTTATTCTCTGCGATAAGCTTACTGACATTCTCCTGTACTTTTCCGGTGCTTTTCAGCATTTCTCCGATTGTCTCCAGTTCCCTTAGTCTTGAATTCAGGTAATCTTCGGCTGCTTCGCCCGTTATTGCCTCAATCCTCCTTATTCCGGCAGATATTGCCCCCTCCGATACAATCTTAAATATTCCGATCATGCCGGTATTGTGTGTATGGGTTCCTCCGCAAAGTTCAACCGATTCCCCGAACCTGATCACCCTTACCTTCTCGCCGTATTTTTCACCGAAAAGGGCTACAGCACCCATTCTGCCTGCCTCATCCATGGGTATATCTTCATATGAGGTCTGTTCAATATTTTCCCTTATGAGCCTGTTAACCAGTTTTTCGGTTTTCTCAATCTCTTCCGGGGAAAGCTTTTTAAAATGACTGAAGTCGAATCTGAGTCGTTCCCAGGTAACGAGTGATCCTTTTTGTTCAACATGGTTTCCGATGATTTTCCTCAGCGCATAGTGCAGTAAATGGGTTGCTGTGTGGTTATTGGCAGTCATCTGCCGCTTTTTCTTGTCGACAGATGCAGTATAAGTATCTTCAGGGTATGAAGGTTCCCTGTTTGCAAGATGGATAATAAGGTTATTCTCTTTTAATGTATCAGTAATCTGAATTGTTTCCCTGCCGGAGGAGATAGTCCCTGTATCACCGGCCTGCCCTCCTGATTCGGCATAGAAAGGGGTTTTGTCAAGCACGATCTGACATATCTCCCTGCCTTTGCTTTTTATTTTTCTGTAGCGTGTTATCCTCACATCATCTTCCGTTGTTTTGTAACCGGTAAAGAGAGTACCTTCAGTCTCCCTGACAATGACCCAGTCGCCAGTTTCCACTGCTGCCGCATCGCGGGACCTGTTTTTCTGGTCTTTCATTGCTTCCTCGAAACCCTTCTCATCCGGATTAATATTATTTTCTCTCAGGATAAGATTTGTCAGGTCAGGCGGGAATCCGTATGTGTCATACAGTACAAATGCCTCATCGCCCGGGAATGTTGTGCTGCCGGCAGATCTCAGTTCATCGATCTTTCTCTCAATTCTTTTCAGACCTTTTCCCAGTGTCCTCAGAAATGATAACTCCTCCTCTTTGATTACTTTTGAAATAAGGTTCTCATTACGGATCAGTTCAGGATAGTAATCTCCCATACCGGCAGAGAGGACAGGTACAAGTCTGTAGATAAAGGGATCCTCCATTCCGAGGTGAGTAAATCCGTAACGTACTGCCCTTCTCAGGATGCGTCTTATTACATAGCCTGCCTTGTTGTTCGAAGGCATCTGTCCGTCGGCAATTGAGAATGCCACTGCACGCAGGTGGTCAGCCACCACTCTCATGGCAATATCCTGGTCTTTTCCGCTTCCGTATTTTTTCCCGGTTATTGATGCAATTTCGTTTATCACCGGCATAAAAACATCTGTATCGTAATTTGAACTTTTCCCCTGAACCACCATGCAAAGTCTTTCAAACCCCATGCCTGTATCAACATGCTTTGCCGGAAGAGGTTCGAGGCTCCCGTCTGCTTTACGGTTATACTGAATGAAAACCAGATTCCATATCTCAATCACCCGGGGATGGCCTTTATTGATCAGAAGATGACCCGGAACCTTTTTTCTTTCATTTTCGTCACGTATATCAACATGAATTTCGGAACAGGGGCCGCACGGACCTGTATCACCCATCTCCCAGAAATTATCTTTCCTGGAACCTTCCAGAACACGGTTTGGGGCGCCTGAGGTCAGCTTCTGCCAGTAGTCATAACTCTCATCGTCTCTCGGAACGTTTTCTTCAGAGCTTCCTTCAAAGATGGTTGCATACAGACAGTCAGACGGTATTTCCAGTTCTTTTGTAAGAAATTCCCATGCCCATTCTATGGCCTCTTTTTTAAAGTAATCACCGAACGACCAGTTTCCGAGCATTTCAAACATTGTATGATGGTATGTATCGAGCCCAACCTCTTCCAGGTCGTTATGTTTGCCGGAGACCCTGAGACATTTCTGGGAGTTTGCCACCCGCCGGTGGACAGGGGGCTCATTACCGAGAAAAATATCCTTAAACTGATTCATCCCTGCATTGGTGAACATAAGTGTAGGATCATTTTTAATCACCATGCTGGCCGAAGGTACAATAACATGACCCTTCGACCTGAAAAAATCCAGGTATCTTTTTCTCAGCTCACCAGCCTTCATAGTTGAATAATAATGTATTATTGATATTTTACTGTTTTCAGGGCTTGTAAAATTAATTTATTTACTTTAGATTTGTCAGCATCACGAAAAAAAGAGTTTCTGTTTTGTTGCCGTGGCGGAAAAAATATCTCTTTGATGAAGACAACCTGCAGTTTAAACAGGTACGCTATCCGTTGAGGTTAAAACTGTTAAGATTTTTTATCTGGTTTATCCTCTCTGTTGCGGTTTCGGCTTTTTATATTCATCTTTTTGAAATACGTTTTGGTTCACCAAAGGAAAAAATGCTGGCCCGGGAGATTGAGAACCTGAAATTTTCATACACCATACTTGACATACGGTTTTCGGAATCCATGAAAGTCCTGAGCAACCTGCGTCAGTCAGATGATATCAGGTACAGACCTGTTCTGGGTCTCGATACTGTTCCTTCATTTTACCGGATGCCGGCTTCAGGAGGAGTTGAGAAGTCAGGAGACCTGGCTTTCCTTAAAAACAGAAATCTTATTGTTTCTGCCAGGAGTAAACTAGAAAAGATCAGGAATATGGCTGTCGTACAGAAAGAATCCTTTATGGAAGTCAGCAATGCACGTGATGAATGGAACAGGATGAATGAGTACCTTCCAAAAATATGTCCCGTTGATGTTACAATAAGGAGGGGCGACGGATTAACATTCAGAAAGGAACATCCTGTACTTGGAACTGCACGCTGGCACTACGGCCAGGATTTTAATGCGCCCTATGGCACAGAAGTGTACGCAACAGGTTCGGGAACAGTTGTGGCAGCCGGCTGGAATTCGGAAGGATTCGGATATCACGTCATCATAGATCATGGCTATGGATTCAGGACCATCTATGCTCATCTCAGTAAAATTGATGTTCCGGTCGGACTTAACGTAAAGAGGGGAGACAGGATAGGACTCAGCGGAAATTCGGGCACTTCATCGGGACCACATCTTCATTATCAGATTGATTATAACGGATCACATCAGAATCCTCTCGATTTCTTCTCAGATGACCTTACCAACGAGGAATACCGTGATATGATAATGACCCTTAATTCAAAATCACGCTTCCGGTAGATATACCGGAAATATTGTTGGTATTATTAAACCCTTATTTGATAAGTCATTTCAAACGCCTGTATGAGTTTTTACTTATTTATTATATTTGCGGGTGAATGAGAAAAGCAAGATACAGATTTAATCCCGATTCGTTAAGCTTCGACAGAATCACTCTCGGTTTCCGGGATATTCTGCTCAGGTTTCTTTCTTATTTTGTAGGTTCACTGCTTCTCGCGGGTATCTACGGCGTTCTTTTCGCAGTTTTTTTTGATTCCCCCAAGGAAAAAGCCCTTAAACGCGAAATAGAACAGCTTCTGATTCAGTATGAACTGATGAACAGGGAGATGGATAATATTGACAAAATTCTTGCTAATCTCAAGGAGACAGATGATAATCTTTACCGTACCATCTTCGAAGCTGAACCTATTCCGGCAACTCTCAGGGAAGGTGGTGTGGGCGGTATCAACCGTTACAAGGAACTGGAAAGTTACAACAATGCAAGGCTCGTTGTGGAAACAGCAAGAAAGCTGGATCGCCTGAAAAAGAAAATTGTTGTACAGTCAAAATCATTTGAGGAACTTATCAACCTTGCCAGGGAGAAAGAAGCAATGCTTACCGCCATTCCCGCAATAATGCCTATTTCCAATAAAGATCTGACCCGCACTGCATCAGGCTGGGGCCTCAGGATTCATCCGATTTATAAAATCGTTAAGTTTCATTACGGGATGGATTTCACCGCTCCCACAGGTACAGATGTATATGCTACCGGAGATGGAGTCGTTGAGAGCATAACCTCCTCAAGGCGCGGGTACGGAAACCACATAATTGTCAACCACGGATTCGGCTATAAAACACTTTACGCTCATCTCGACCGTTTCAATGTACGGCAGGGACAAAAGGTTAAAAGAGGTGATGTTATCGGATTTGTCGGAAATACAGGACTCTCCATAGCACCTCACCTGCACTATGAGGTTGAACTCAACGGAATAAAAGTTGACCCCTCCAACTATTATTTCAACGATCTTACTCCCGAGGAATATGAACGGATCATAGAAATTGCCTCCCGCAGCGGACAATCATTCGATTAATGGTCCACCCCGTTATCAATATGAGGAGATTGTTAAAAAAAAGATCTGTTTTGATGCTTTTTCCGATACTGCTGGTATCTGTAGCCATCTCCGGTCCCTCAGGTAATACAAATCAAAACAAAAGACTTGTCTCGGTAGCAGGGGTAGGCGATATTATGCCAGGTTCATCATATCCTTCCGCCAGATATCTGCCGCCTGGAGATGACCCCGCTGCTTTCATTTCTGAAGCAGCCGGCTTTCTTAAGGAAGCTGATATCGCCGTGGGAAACCTGGAGGGCTCTTTTCTGGATTACGGTGAACCCTACAAGAAATGCAGGGATACAACAATATGTTACCTTTTCAGGATTCCTGAGAGGTACTCATCAGTGCTGAGTAAATGCGGGTTCGACTTTATCAGTATTGCCAACAACCATTTTCTTGATTTCGGGTATGCAGGCGCAACAAGAACCATGAAAATTCTGGATTCCCTCGGCATATCATTTGCCGGAACTGAAACGGTTCCTTATTCAATAATCGTGAGGGATTCGCTGACTTTTGGTTTCTGCGCATTTTCAACAACAACCGGGTCGGTAATTCTCCATGATTACGGAAGAGCTGAAGAAATAGTCAGAGCCCTTGACAAAAAATGCAATATTGTAATTGTTTCGGTCCATGCAGGGGCGGAAGGAGCTTCATACCAGAGAGTTGTGAAGGGTCAGGAGTTTTTTTACGGTGAAAACAGGGGAAATGTATATGAGTTTGCTCATAGAATGATAGATGCAGGTGCAGACATTATTTTCGGACACGGACCTCATGTTCCCAGAGCCCTCGAGGTATACAGGGAACGGCTTATATGCTACAGCCTCGGTAATTTTTTTACATACGGGCGCATGAATATCTCCGGGCCCAACGGACTGGCCCCGGTTATCATCGTTAATACCGATACTGAAGGCAGGTTTGTGTCAGGTACCATCCATTCTTTTCAGCAGACTTATCAGGGTCCTGTCAGGCCTGATCCGCTACGGCAGGCTGTAAAAAAAATTCGGGAACTTACACTCCTTGATTTTCCTGAAACAGGGCCTCAGATTTCAGATAACGGAGAAATAAAACCGGTATAATTATGGCATACAGGGAAAAACCAGTAGAGAAACTCTACTATACAATAGGAGAAGTGTCAAAGATACTCAATGTGCCGGTATCTACCGTGCGCTTCTGGGAGAACCAGTTCGGAATTCTGAAACCTGCCAAAAATAAAAAAGGCAACAGACTTTTTATGCCGGAGGATTTGCAAAACCTGAAAAAGATACATTATCTACTCAAAGAGAAGGGTATGACAATCTCCGGGGCTAAAAAACATCTGGCTGAAAAGGCTGAAGAAACTGATTACAGGCTGAGAATAAGGGAGTCTCTGCTTGGTATAAAGGAATTGCTTATTGAACTAAGAAACAATATATAGAATTTACAAATGAAGCTCAGGGAAATCTGCAGATTCCTGGATTCAGCGATACCCCTGTCAATTCAGGAGAACTACGATAATTCAGGTCTTCAGACTGGAGACCCGGAGATGGAAATTGATTCGGCACTTCTGAGCCTCGACGTTACCGCCGAAGTGATTGAGGAAGCTGAAGGTTCAGGTTGCAGACTGGTTATCACGCATCATCCCCTGATCTTCCGTCCCCTGAAAGCGGTTACAGGAAGTACAAAAGCTGAACAGATACTCGCTCTGGCCTTAAAAAAAGACATTGCTGTATATTCCTCACATACATCACTCGATGCAAGAACCGGAGGCGTCAGTATCAGGATGGCTGAGAAGGCCGGACTGGTAAAAACCAGGGTGCTGAAACCGCTGGAAGGTGCTCTTGTCAAGCTGGTAACTTTTGTTCCTGCAGATCATGCGCAGATTGTAAGGGAAGCAATTTTTAAGGCCGGGGCAGGGGTGATCGGTAACTATGATATGTGCAGTTTCAATGCTGAAGGGTATGGTACCTTCAGAGGCAATGAACAGACCAACCCTTTCACGGGCCGGAAGGGAGAATTGCATAAAGAACCTGAAACCAGAATCGAAACCATTATGCCATCCTACCTTTCAAAAGAGGTTGTAAAAGCCCTCATGGAGGCACACCCTTACGAGGAGGTAGCCTATGACCTCTATCCGCTGGCAAATACTTTTACTGCAGCGGGAATGGGATGCATCGGTGAAACCTTAAAACCTTACAGTGAACAGGAATTCCTGGCAAATCTTGCCGAAAAATTCAATGCCGGAACCATCCGGTATTCATCACCTTCCGGGAAACCGGTAAAAAGGGTTGCCCTCTGCGGCGGAGCAGGTGCTTCACTGATACCCCTGGCAATAAGAAACGGAGCAGATGCATTTGTGACAGGTGACCTAAAATACCACGATTTTTTCGACTACGACAAAAACATATTTCTGGTTGATATCGGCCATTATGAGAGTGAAATTTCTTCTCTGGAAATATTACATGATCTGATTATCGAAAAATTCCCTACATTTGCACTCCGGTTTTCACAGGTAGTAACGAATCCGATTAATCATTACAGATATGGAAAAATCCAAAGTACAGGAGACAGAGATTTCAGTTGAGGAAAGACTGAGAGCATTATACAGCCTCCAGCTGGTTGATTCAGAAATTGATAAAATCAAAACCCTCAGAGGCGAACTGCCTCTTGAAGTGCAGGACCTTGAAGATGAGATAGCTGGGCTCGAAACAAGACTTAATAACCTTAAGGACGAAGTCCGCAACCTTGAAAAATCAATCGCGGGCAAAAACAATGAAATAAGTGAAGCTCAGGCTCTGATAAAGAAATATGAGGAGCAGCAGAAAAATGTCAGGAACAACAGGGAGTACGATTCCCTCTCTAAGGAAATCGAATATCAGACACTTGAAATAGAGCTCTGCAACAAAAAGATAAGAGAGTTCAATGCACAGATTGAGGAGAAAAAGGAACTTATTGCCACTTCAGAGGCACAGCTTGCTGAAAGAAAGTCAGACCTCGAAACAAAACAGTCGGAGCTTGAGGAGATAACCTCTGATACCCAGAAGGAAGAGGATTCTCTTTACAAAAAATCAGAAAAAATCCAGGCTCTGATCGAGGAAAGGCTCCTTGCAGCATATAAAAGGATAAGATCCAATGCCAGAAACGGGCTTGCAGTTGTTTCAATACAGCGCGATGCATGTGGCGGTTGTTTTAATCAGATCCCGCCCCAGAGACAACTTGATATCAAATCAAGAAAAAAAATCATCGTTTGCGAGTACTGCGGCAGAATTCTTGTCGATGACGAAATCATCAAGGAAAGTCATTCCTGAGAAAAAATATTCAATTAACCGTGCAACCGGCTCTCCTGAGGGCCGGTTATTTATTTTTTAATCCCGTAAACTCAGGATATATTGATTAATTTTGTATTTGTTCAAATCTGTTTTAAATGGATGAAAAAGACTTTAAGAAGCTGGTAGCTGAAGGTATTCCCGAAATTATTCCACCCCTGAAACCGCTGGATCCTTCTGTTAACCATGCCCCTGCGAGGAAACAGGTACTTAACCGGGAAGAAAAGAAACTTGCGGTTCGCAATGCCCTCAGATACTTTCCCACGGGCATGCACAGTTTGCTGGCAAAGGAATTTGCACAGGAACTGAAAAATTACGGAAGAATTTACATGTACAGGTTCAGACCCGGTTACCCGGTAAAAGCCCGCAATATTTTTGATTATCCCCACAAATCATTAGGGGCGGCAGCCATCATGCTGATGATAAGCAATAATCTCGATCCTGAAGTGGCCCAGCATCCTGATGAACTGATTACATACGGCGGAAACGGAGCCGTATTTCAGAACTGGGCCCAGTACAGACTCACAATGAAATATCTTTCAGAGATGACAGATGAACAAACCCTTGTGATCTATTCAGGTCACCCGCTGGGTTTATTTCCTTCCCATCCCGATGCGCCCAGAATGGTTGTAACAAACGGCATGGTAGTACCTAACTATTCATCAAAAGAACATTATGAAAAGTTCAATGCACTTGGAGTTTCACAATACGGGCAGATGACTGCCGGCTCATATATGTATATCGGACCGCAGGGTATTGTACATGGTACAACAATTACTATTCTGAACGCAGCAAGGAAAATCGATCCGGCAAATGACGGAAACAGGCTCAGGTTATTCGTATCATCCGGACTTGGCGGTATGTCGGGGGCTCAGCCCAAAGCTGCAAAAATAGCAGGTTGTATTTCGGTTATTGCCGAAATAAACCCAAAACCGCTTATGACCCGATATAAACAGGGTTGGGTTGATGAAATTTATGACGATTGTGACAAAATAATAAAGCGGATCAGAGAGGCCCGTAAACACGGAATGCCTGTCTCAATTGCCTACCACGGCAACATTGTGGACCTTTGGGAAGAGCTTGCCGATAAGAACATTAAGGTTGATATTGGATCGGACCAGACTTCGCTGCATAATCCATTCTCAGGGGGATATTATCCTGCCGGGCTTACCTTCGAGGAATCAAATAAAATGATGGTCGCGAACCCTGATGCTTTTGCAGAGGAGGTAAGGCGTTCGCTGAAAAGGCATGCCGGGGCAATAAACAGGCACACATCAAAAGGAATGTATTTCTTCGATTACGGAAATGCTTTCCTCCTGGAAGCATCAAGGGCCGGCGCCGATGTAACAAATGCCGACGGAAAATTCAGATATCCCTCCTATGTTCAGGATCTGATGGGGCCTCTTTGTTTTGATTTCGGTTTCGGACCCTTCAGATGGGTTTGCTGCTCGGGAGACACGGCCGACCTTGAAGTAACCGACAGGCTTGCCGCCGGAACATTAAAGGAGATTCTCAGAAATGCTCCGCAGGAAATAAGGCAGCAACTTGAGGATAATATACATTGGATAGAGAATGCTGCAGCAAATAATCTGGTTGTCGGATCACAGGCCAGGATTCTGTATGCCGATGCTGAGGGGAGAGTTAAAATAGCCCTGGCCTTTAATGAGGCGGTGGCTTCAGGGCAGTTAAAGGCTCCTGTTGTAATCGGAAGAGATCATCATGATGTTTCAGGGACAGACTCTCCTTACCGTGAAACGTCAAATATTTATGACGGATCTGCTTTTACAGCCGATATGTCTGTCCAGAATGTAATAGGGGATTCATTCAGGGGTGCCACATGGGTCTCGCTGCACAATGGCGGAGGAGTCGGCTGGGGGGAAGTTATCAACGGAGGCTTCGGTCTTTTGATTGACGGAACCGTTGAAGCGGCGCAAAGAATCAGAATGATGCTTCACTGGGATGTCAATAATGGCATTGCACGCAGATGCTGGGCAGGCAGCAGCGGCGCGAGGTTTACATTATTAAGGGAAATGGAGAGAACCCCCGGCATGATAGTCACGGTTCCGTATGCAGCTTCAGATGATATTATAAAGGAAGCACTTAATGATTGAATCATTTGCCGGTCAGCAGCACAGAGGCAATGGCAAACAGACCTTCACCCTTCCCTGCAAATCCCATCTTCTCTGTGGTGGTGGCTTTGACAGATACTGACTTTTCATCAACTCCTGCAATCTTACCAATAATCTTTTTCATTTCAGGGATATAAGGGGCAATTTTGGGTTTCTCAAGGCATACAGTGGAATCAATATTTCCGACAACATATCCGTTTTCTTTTATCAGGCTTACCGTTTTTTCCAGGAGAATCTTGCTGTCGATGTTTCTGTAGGCCGGATCAGTGTCGGGAAAGTAATGCCCGATATCATTTAATCCTGCAGCACCGAGCATTGCATCACAGATTGCATGTAAAAGTGCATCTCCGTCTGAATGGGCTTCGCAGCCTTTGTCCGACGGAATTCTGACTCCCCCCAGCCAGAGTTCTCTGTCTTCTGTAAGCCTGTGGAAATCAATCCCCTGTCCGGTCCTGTATTTCATCCTCTGGAAGCATTACGGAGAGCAGCAAACTCGAACGATAAAGAGAATCTCAGTGTTCGGGCCAGCGGGTGATTCTGAACAAGGGGCATAAGGTAAGAGAAATCTATGGCGAAGATGTTCATTCTGAAACCTGCCCCGGCGGTAAAATATTTCCTGTTTCCTTTGGTCTCGTTTTCATGAAAATAACCGCCTCTGATGGCAAACTGGTTATTATACCAGTATTCTGCGCCAAGCGATACTGTTATTTCATGAAGTTCCTCGGTAAATCCTCCCGGTGCATCATAAAATGACTGGAATATGGCAACAGGGACTGATACATTCGGATCCTTCCCGCCTATTATGTTTCTTTCAGTATCATATTTCGGCGGAGTGGGAACAAGCAGTTTGTTTAAGTCGGTTGTAAATGTAAATGAGTTATAATTGTCAATCTCTATGGTACATGCTCCTCCAAGGCGCAGGTTCATAGGTATAAAATCGGGTTCCTTGGAGCTTGTATAGCTCATTTTTGATCCGATATTACTGAAATTGATACCGGCGGAGACTATAGCGTCTCTGCCGAACAGTTCGGTTTCGCGCCTGTAAAGACCCGAAACATCTGCAGCAAATGAGATGCCTGGCCGGGTGTCGGTTCCGCCGCTGCTGAAGCCTCCGGTAAGATTGGAATAAATAAACCTGAATGCAATGCCTCCGGAGAAGTATTCACCGAAAATTCTTGAATAAGCCACATCGAGTGCAAATTCAGTCGGAATGAATACTCTCTGCAGATTGCCGAAGTTATCTGTAAAAGGTATATCTCCGAGGGAAGAGTAGAGCAGACTGGCTGCTGCCACCTGTCTGCTGTCGATACGTTTATAACCTGCAATGTAGGCTATATTAATGTCGGGGACCAGAGTCCTGAGCCATGGTGAATATGAAATGCCAAATCCACCCTTTCCCTCAATAAAAGCAAATTTTGCAGGATTCCAGTGCATGCTGTAAATATCGGGAGAGGTTGCTGCACCGGCATCTCCCATTGCCCCTGCTCTTGAATCAGGAGCTATGGTAAGGAAGGGTACAACTGTCTGAATTGCGTTCAGCTCATCAGACCCGGACTGGCCGAAGATGCAATGAATTCCTGAAAAAAGCAGGCTGATGAGAAGTGCAACAGTTATTATTGGTTTATTCATATTCCCGGATCCTGTTAAAATGAGCATTGCAAATATAAAACAAATAAATTCCCTGCTTATTGTGTTATTTCATAATATTATCATCCTTCCCGACGATCTTGCAGTTTCACCTTTAAGCGTTTTAAGGGTGACAATATAATTGTAAATACCACGCCCCGCTTTTTTACCTCCTTCAATTGTTCCGTCCCAGTATACCGGGGGTATCTTATAACCTTCAGGTGAGATAGTCTCTTCAATAACCTTTATGGTTCTTCCCGACATATCCACGATATCTATTCTTATTTTCATTTCTGTCCCGGGCCTGTTATGGTTTCCGCTGATATTTGTCCCGTCAGTAAGCGGATTGGGATAGTTGATTAAATTATCAAGTATGAAACCTTTCTCAGTACGTACAAGGAATTTAATTGTACCGGTGGTTGAATTGTTATAATTATCCCAGGCCCTTACGGTCAGTGTCTGTGTACCGCCGGGCAGGTTGTAAAGCTGATACTTAAGGTGCCCTCTGCTGTAACTTCCGGTTTCAGTTTCAAAATAATTGTTAAGAACGATTGAACTGTTACGGTCATCGTTGAGCCAGGCCGTTATATCATGACCTATTCCCGCACCTGTGGTATTTATTCCTCCAGGATCGGCAATATAAACAAGCAGTGCAGGCTCTGTATCGGTATAATCACCATTCCTGAAGAGAGTATCATTAAGGAATATCCTCAGTTCAGGCCCTTCAGTGTCGGTTACGGCATAGTTATTAAATCCTCCCGTGATAAAATCCGAAAAGGAACCGTTCATGTCGCGAACCTTATCACTGGCATAAAAGTTTAATCTTCCTTTTCCGAATGAGTAATCTATATCCCTGGGGACGATAAAGCTAAAACTGAATCTTCCGGCCTTTGCTTCTGTCCTTCCGCTGAAAAGGACACTGTTCTGCACACCGAATTCCATTGATTGTCCGCCGTCATTTGCCAGGGTTCTGACTTTTTTCTTTTTATCATAAAGTACTACCCTGACGATGCCGTTAAAATCTTCTGCAACCGTACCGTCATTATTTTCAATATGGCCTGAGACGGTCACCATTGAAAGAGCTTTAAGCGTATCTTTAAAAACTGTCAGGCTGCGGTTGTTTATGGAATCCGTTATTACTTTCCCGTGCCAGGGATATGCAAGTCTGACCGCCGGATCTCCCAGCAGGGTGAAGTTTCTTTTATTCATTCCGCTTCCCGAATTGTTCTTTGCCTTTTTGATAATATCTCCGAATGCAAGCGGATTTCCGGATGAATCCTTACTGAAGGCAATACTGAGTATGTTACTGTTCAGTGTATAGTTAGGGGCTGAATATACCAGTCTGGTTGTGGTCATAAGTGCAATCCCGCCTCCGTCGGGGTTAAAAAGGACCAGTTCACCAGCCGAGTTTTTACCGGTGAGAACCCCGTTGAAAGGGTTTAACTCGGCATCGTCAAATCTTCCGAATTCACATGTAGCTGTAATAAAAAGCGGGAGTTTGGAAGAATTGCGCCATGAATTAATGTTTTGTGTTCTAACAACCCTTTCATGGGCCAGTCCCGTCTCGTTTCCGTGACCGGAGTAGTTAAATATCAGGCATCCTGCATTTATCCTGTTGTTTATCGCAGATTCAACCTCGGGGTACGACTGGCCGCTGACCGATGTGACCTGTCTGTAGGCATCGAGATAGATTTTTTCAATATTGAACTGTGGTGCTGAGTTTTCCAGAATGGAACTTAATCCCTCTGCATCGTTCATATGGGTGTTACCGTCTTCATCATCAGCTGCTAAAACAATAACATTACGCCAGTCGCCTCCTGATACCGGATCTGAATACCTCTGAATTTTTGAAAGGATAGCCGATGCCTGTGCGGTATCTGAAACAGGCAGCCGGCCAATTCCTATATCCTCAGTGCCCTCTGCTTCACCTTCGCCGTCTTCAAGCAATCCATAGAAATCATCCGAACAGAAAGATGAGACTACCACTAATGAGTTCTGAGACTGATATGTCGGAATGAAATTAGGATTATACGGCGGCTGTTTTCTGTTGTCGTACGAGCCGTCGCCGAAAAGCAGAAGATACCTGAGAGGTTTTGCAGTACCGGACTGTTTCAGAAATTTCATTCTTACAAAATTCCTTAATGCCACAATATCGGGTATGCCCCCTGAAAACTCATTGTATATTTCTTCAGGTGTTACGATTAAGCTTTTAACCGCATTGTATTTAATATGTATATCAGCCAGTCTGCGTGCATGGTTTAAAAAGAGGGGATGGCTGATAATTATCATATCAGCCTCCTCAGAACTATGCAGATTCTGATTTTGCACCGGTGTGTTTCTTATTACCGGCGAAGGGGCACTTCCGGGAAGAAAAGCAATAAAGGTTCGCAATGAATCTGTCGCTGATTTGAACCTTAAATAATCCCCTTCCCTGCTGTAATTGATTATTTTTGGGTTAAAAGGATCGGTTACCTCCCATAAAATTACTCCCTGGATAGCAGACCTGATGCTGAAAAGAGATATCCTTCCGGGTGCCACTGATCTTGAATCGGAGAAATTCAGGAAGTTTCCGTCAAAAACAATATTTGCCCTTGCCTGAAGAGAAACATAATCGAGCCAGCCTCTTGCGGATAGTTCTCCGTTATTAAAGAATCTTATTTCAAATTCGGGTGAAGCTGAAATTGGCATCAGAACTCCACCTGTGACGTTTTCCCTTGCATATGATCCTGTGGTTGAAAAAAGATTTACCTCAGGTATAATTATTTCCGAATGAACGGCAGACCCTTCATAAAACCTGAATGTAGTTGGAACCGATGCTCTGGCCAGGGCCCTTATGGCATACTTAATTCCCTCACCGGGTATTAATTCCTTAAATCCGGGAGAAATTTTTATTTCTGAAAGGGCAGCCACAGGCTGAAACCATTCCCTTCCTGATTTAATAAGATTTTCTGATTCGACCTCATGTACAAACAGTGCATCGTAGGCAGAAGTAGTGTAATCGGGGGTACCTGTAATATTTCCGGCAGCATAAATCATTTTACCCGGCTGAGGGCCGGATGTGATGAAATAATATGAGGAATCAGAATAATTATGCTGACGGTACACATACTGTGATGATGAGAAGTTACTGAACCATCTTGAAGGTTTCTGGGCATAGAAAAGGAGATAATCCCCTTCATTGAATATGCCGTCAGAACCAGTGTATAGAAAGAGAGCTATCTCTGCAAGATCATCCGGGTGGGTATTATCGTTGTAGTAGGAAAGCTGCCCTGCATTATTGCCGTATATCCTTGGGTTTGAAGGAAACTCGAGACCCAGTTGTTTCAGCCGGTTGAAGGTAATTTTATAAACACCTTCATATTTAACTGCCATCTTATACCAGGTTCCTGAAGAGAGAACCGATTTCTGGGAATACTGCTCTGAAATTGATAAATACGGAACAGACAGAATAGTGTGGTTCAGTGAAATCAACAGAATTACTATGGGAGAGAGATGTCTCATATTTCCCGGCAAAGATAAAAATCAGGATTAAATTTGTTCCTTTATACTGGCATTGAATAATTAACGTTACATATCTGGTGATATTGCCACTATGCTGCTGATGAGGATAAAAAGCATATACTTATTATGCATTTTCTGCCTGCCGTTTATCCGGTTGTCAGGTCAGGAGAGATATTTTCGCCCGGGTTTCACCCAGGCTGTTATGATTAACCCGGCATTAAGCGGAGCAGGGGGTAAAGGCACACTCAGAATGTCCTATATAAATGTTCTTCCGGTGATAAGCCGGGGACTTCAGTCTGCGGTATTATCGTATGATTTTTATTCCGATTTCCTGCATGGCGGAATTGGATTCTTCGCAGCCAATGATTTCGATGGAGAAATAATCAATAATACTGGCGGAGGTTTTTCATACGCCTATCACCTTAAAGCTGGCAGGGATTTATATATAAATGCCGGGCTGGGCTCTTTTATAAGGCATACCGGGATTAACAGGAACAGAATCATACTGCCCGATCAGATTGATCCTCTTTCAGGAAATATTCTTCCCACCGGTGATATAATATCTTATGCAGGCAGGACATATTTTGATTTAAACACAGGTTTCTTTATAAATTACAAGAATTATTCCGGTGCAGTGTCGGTAAATCATCTGGCAAAACCTGATTCTGAAGGTGGCGGTACCGCCGAGGGCCATCTGAAAAGGCGTCTTACCCTCTTTGCATGGTCTGATTATTTCATTGACAGGAGTAAAAAGTATAAAGTCAGTCCGCTTATTTTTTTTGATATATCAGGTGAGGATTATATGGTTTCCGGAAATGCAGTCCTTGCATCCGGACAGGTCGCGGTTAACGCCGGAACTTCTTTAAACAGTGCCGGGGATATCAATATGAGAGGAGGGATTTCCTTCAGGATAATCAATACTTTTTTATTCTATAATTATTGCTTTAATTTGAAATCCTATAATAATATGCTTCCGCTGACTATCAGTCATGAGGGAGGAATATCGGTCAGTTTAAATAATGTTAATAAAAGAAACACTGTCAGGACAATAATTTTTCCGGAATTGTAGTTATATTTGGTGAATTAAACTAAATATTCTATAAATTTGTATATTTGAATCGGATTGAATTCATTTAAACGAAGAATAAATATGTACAGATTCAGAGCCTTACCTGTAATATTGATATCAGTATTGCTGTTATCATCCTGTTCTCTGTTCAAGGGCAAAAAAGGAAAAGATGTCTCACCTACAACCGGATGGAGTTACAACGATCCGGACATGGGTGGATTTGAAGTTCAGATGGGGATTGAACAACAGACCGGCCCGGGACTGGTGCTGATTGAAGGCGGAGTATTCCGGATGGGAAGAGTTCAGCAGGATGTGATGTTCGATTGGAACAACCCTCCGAGGACTGTAACAGTTTCATCATTTTACATGGATGAAACTGAGGTTAGAAACGTTGATTACAGGGAATACCTGCATTGGCTCAGAAGAGTCTACAAGAGTTATCCCGAAGTATACAGGAGAGCCTTACCTGATACCCTTGTGTGGAGAAGTCCCATGGGATTCAATGATCCCTATGTGCAATATTATTTCCGCCATCCCTCCTATAATAACTACCCTGTTGTAGGGGTGAGCTGGGTACAGGCAAGCGATTACTGCCTCTGGAGAACTGACAGAGTGAATGAAAGTATACTTATTGCTGAGGGTGAACTTAAGCCTGATCCCAATCAGGCCGATGAGAATAATTTCAATACTGAAGCCTATCTGGCCGGACAGTACGAGGGCGTCGTGAACAAACTCAGACCGAGCCTGAGCGGTGATAAGACTGAACGCCGTACCACCTTTGAAGATGGTATCCTTCTGCCGCGATACAGACTCCCCACCGAAGCTGAATGGGAATTTGCTGCCTATGGTTTAAGAGGTAACACTTTCCAGGAAAGAATCTACGAAAGAAGAATTTTCCCGTGGGACGGTCATAATGTGCGCAATTCAAACGGCAAGCACATGGGACAGATGATGGCAAACTTCGTGCGTGCAAGAGGCGACCTGATGGGAGTGGCAGGAAGCCTGAATGACAACGGAAGCATAACCGTGGATGTTAAATCCTACTGGCCTAACGACTACGGTCTTTACTGCATGGCAGGAAACGTTAATGAGTGGACTCTTGATGTTTACAGACCGCTTACTTTCAACGATGTTGATGAATTCAACCCGTTCAGAGGAAACGTATATACTGACCTTCGCAGGGATGCAAACGGACAGGTCGTACAGAAAGATAACCTCGGACGCCTGCCGATTGATACAGTGAGACCACAGGACGTTGCTTCAAGATATAACTACCGTAAGGGTGATTACAGGAACTATATGGACGGCGACAAAAAAACCTCTTTAGATCAGGGTGAATGGACCGCAGGTGAGGACGACAGAGAGACTTCAATAAGAATGTACGTCCAGAAGCCGGATGAATACACTTCACTTATTAATGATAATGCCAGAGTATATAAAGGAGGTTCGTGGAAAGACAGGGCTTACTGGCTTAATCCTTCAACAAGAAGATTCCTCGACCAGGAAGCTTCTCGCGACGACCTCGGCTTCAGGTGCGCAATGATCCGTGTAGGAAGCCCGACAGGTTTAAAGTAAAACCCTTAATAAAAATCTTCAGGGGCTGAAAACAGAGCCCCTGTTTTTTTGCCTGAATGTAAAGCTGCAAAGGAAAAATGGCCTAAAAACTATCTTATGAAAACTGAACAGCTCTATTCGATCTTCAGAAATTCAACAGGAGTATCAACCGATTCAAGAACCATACAGAAAGGTGAAATGTTCTTTTCCCTGTGGGGATCCAATCATAACGGAAACCAGTTTGCTGCACAGGCCCTCGGTAAAGGAGCTATATGCGCAGTAATTGACGACCCTCTGTATGAAACTGATGAAAGAACAATTCTGGTCGACGACTGCCTGATCGAACTCCAGGCTCTGGCCTCCCATCACAGAAAAGAGCTTAAAGTACCTCTTATTGCAATTACAGGCACAAATGGAAAAACAACCACTAAAGAACTGGTTGCAGCCATAATGGCATACAGCAAAAAAGTGCATGCCTCAAAAGGAAATCTGAATAACCATATAGGGGTACCACTCTCCATTCTGTCTGCACCTGCCGATACGGAACTGATCATTATCGAGATGGGTGCAAGCCACCAGGGCGAGATAAGAACCCTGTGTACAATAGCCCGCCCCGATTACGGAGTAATAACAAATATCGGAACTGCCCATCTTGAAGGTTTCGGATCATTCGGAAACATTGTTAAGGCCAAGACAGAATTATATGAATATCTTAAAAAAACTAACGGAGTTGCAATTTATAACGATCGGAATCCTCTCCTCTCCGAACAGATCTATCGTACTGTAAACAGGGCTGTCCCTTATTCGGCACCCGACGGAACAGATCTTATTGTGGAACCGGTCTCCTGTACAAAAAACCTTGTGGTAAGGTTGATTCACAATAAGAGGGAAAAGGTTATCAGTACCGGTTTTTTCGGTCGCCATAATGTAGAAAATATTAAAGCAGCCGTCGCCGTTTCATTGTTCCTTGGAGCAAACATTGATGATGCTGCGGCAGCAATAGAAGCATATAAACCTCTTAATAACCGATCCCAGATAATAGAGACAGGCAGGAATACCATATTCTGTGATTCATATAATGCCAACCCCGACAGCATGAGAACAGCTATTGAGGCTTTTGCCGAAACTGATTCCCCCAAAAAGGTGGTTATTCTCGGCGATATGCTGGAACTGGGAGCAAAGGCCCACGATGAACATCTGAGTATTCTCCGGTTACTTAATTCCCTTGGTATCAGTAAGGTGATGCTTGTCGGACCTGTATTTAAAAGTCTTGCAGGTACATTCGGATTCAAAACTTTTCATGATTCCGAAAGGCTGAGAGAATACCTTCAGATCAAACCGGTGGAAGGTGCTTACGTTCTTGTTAAGGGTTCCCGTGGTATGATGATGGAGAAAGCCTACGACTCCCTCTAAAGCCTGTCAGTTATTCCGGAAATTTAAGATTCACAACCACGATTTCAGGTCTCGATCCGAGTCTTACCCTCGGTCCCCATATTCCGAAGCCTGAAGAGACTATGATAGTGGTTTTCCCGGTTTTCCTGTATCCATAACTCACTTTGTAGATTCTGGAGGTAAGATAGTTCAGTGGCCACATCTGCCCGTTATGTGTATGACCCGATAGCTGCAGATCCACTCCGGCTTCGACGGCTTCATTAATTGTTACCGGCTGATGATCAAGAACAATAACAGGTTTTGACTGGTCGGTCTTTTCCAGAAGCACTGAAAGCGGTAACCTGGCTTTACTCCGGAAACGCATTCCGTCCCTGTCTGTCCTGCCTATAACCTGGATATTGCCTTCAAGAACAATTATCTCATCCTTAAGGATCCTGATACCGTTTTTTTCTATGTAGGGTATAGTTATATCCGAACCTCCTATAAATTCGTGATTTCCTGTAATTGCATACATACCGTCCCTGCATTTCGGACAATTGAAATATTTAAGCAGATCGCCTCTCATCACCGGACCTATCTCTCCGTCCACAATATCCCCGAGAAGAAATATTACATCAGGTTTTGCATCTTTTAGCATTTCTGACAGGATGCGTATGCTTCTCTTTCTTATAATACTGCCGAGATGTATATCTGATACCGCCGCTATCCTGAAATTCTTTATTTCCCCGACATTTTTGTCAACAGAAACTGTGTATTCTTTTACTACAGGATGAAGGGCATTAAGAAAACCTGCAATTATTGTCAGAAATGAAATCAGCAATGTGGAAAACCATGTAACCTTTCTGAACAAAAACGCCCTTTCAGCCTGCATGATGCCGGATATTTTTAATACCATATATATTATATCCGATAAAAAAAGCAGGAGAAAACCGTAAAACATAAAAGCAAGCCAGAACCCTCCTGCAATATTCAGGATATCCGAAAAGACGGAAGAATGTATTCTCTCAAGAAACTTGCCGGCAATGAAAGTCGATGCAAGCAGAATGAATGTAATTGTATAGATGATTTTAAGATTTCCGTATGCGTTGAATACTTTGTAACCCTTTAGGAAAATGTAAAGGTTTACGAGTATGTATACCGTAAAAACGACGATAAAAAAGATTGCCATTCTGTTTCTCATTTTTCAAAAAATGAACCCTTTAAGTTCACTGAAATACTTTTTTCTCTTCACATAGAACTCATAAACCAGGCATTTGTTCAGTACTGTACCACTTTTGAGGAGATTATTTTCTGTAAGCAGAATGTTTTTCTCTCTTTTAGGTCTCAGGGTCCTTATATTCCTGTAATAGCTTAAATGAGCCTTCAGTATAGCTGTTGAATGAGAGAACTTCAGCTGAAATGCAAAGAACAGGAATGCTATTCCGTCAAGCAGTTTTCTTGCAAAGAGTCTTCTGCGGAAACCTCTTTCAGGAAGATTTTTATAAAGCATATAAAGGCTGTTACGGAAATTAAGGTACGTTTTAAAGGGAGAACCGTAGGCAAGAGATCCACCCCCAACATGGTAAATTTCTGAATCCGGTATTACGTAAAGCCGGAATCCGGCTGCCCTTAACCTCCAGCACAGGTCTATCTCTTCCATGTGAGCGAAGAATGATTCATCAAAACCACCGCATTCTTTCCATGCTGATGCCCTTACAAGCATACATGCTCCTGTAGTCCAGAATACTTCTTTAATATCATTATACTGACCAGAATCTTTTTCGATGGTACCGAATAGTCTGCCTCTGCAAAAAGTAAACCCGTATAAATCGATATAACCTCCCGATGCACCTGCATATTCGAAGTAATCCCTTTTGTGAAATGATAGTATCTTAGGCTGAACTGCAGCCGTATCAGGATTTTTATCCATGAAATCTGTCAGAGGATCCAGCCATCCTTCCGTAACCTCAGCATCTGAATTTAGAAGAATATAATATTCAGCATCAATCTGTTGCAGTATCTTATTGTAGCCACCGGCGAAACCGTAATTTTGATCAAATTTTACCAGGATAACCCCCGGAAAAAATGATTCAACCCACGCGGCCGAACCATCTGTAGAGCCATTGTCGGCAACAAAAACGGCAGTTTTTTCTGATGATGAATAATGTACAGTGACGGGAAGAAACTCCTTAAGATATGATAGTCCGTTATAATTAAGAATAACAACAGCTGTTTTGTACATCATATAAAAATTAATATTTCCATCTCCTGTGGCTCCACAGCCAGAATTCAGGAGCTTCCCTTATCAGTCGGTCCAGATTCTTAACATGAGTTTCAGTTATTTCATATTCCGGCCGGCCTGAGGTCTGTTCATAAAGTACCTCAATTTCCGTGGAATAATACCCTCTTTTTATTTTTCTGTGTTTAAAGAATATAATTGCCATGTTATATTTTGAGGATATTTTCTCTGCTCCCAGATAAACAGGGGTGTCCTGGTTAAGGAATACAGTACGGTAATGAATTTCACTCCTGGCAGGGGTTTGATCGGATAGCAGGCAGACCATTACTTTTTCATTATTGCTCCGGTGATTTATAATATCACGTATAACATGTGACATTGGAGTAAGCACCATCCCGTATTTTGATCTCAGCCTGCAAAGATAACGGTCGAAATACGTGTTTTTCAGCGGTCTGTAAACAGATATACATGTGTATTTACATATTAACGGCAGGGAAATTAACATCTCCCAGTTATTGTAATGGCCCAGTACAGCAACTAAGTCCTTTCCTTCACTGTAGAGACGGTCAAGCAATTCGGGGTTTTCCACCCTGCACCTTTTGAGCAGCTCCTTTTCTGAAATGTTATTAAGCTTTAATACTTCAACAAAAAGATCGGATAGATGCCTGTAAAATCTCCTTGAAATCTGCCTCAGTTCGTTTTCTGTTTTATCCGGAAAAGCGTTTCTGAGATTTGTTATTACCACCTTCTTTCTGTATCCCGGAAAATAAAACAGCAGGAGGAAAAGCAGATCCGAGAACAGATACAGAATCCTCAGAGGCAGCAATGTAACAAGAGTGATAAGTATATAGGAAAAACAGAATGCCAGGGCTTTCATAATAAAAAGGATTTATCAAATCCGGTTCTAAATTTACCCATAATTCCTTAAGGAAAGATAGGTGTATGGTATTTTTGTCTGTTATTGTTCTTCAGTTAAGGCAATCAGATTTCCGTTTTCGGCAATGCCGGTTAGCCGGACTCTCCTGATAACTCCCTTTAACTTATCAGAATACCTGGTTTCGGCTCTGAGGTAATTGGGTGTCAGTCCTGTAATCCTGTTGCCGTCTCTTCTGCTTTCAAAAAGTACTTCTGTATATGTACCGACATTTTTTAATTTGAATTCCCGGCTCTTCACCTGTGAAAGCTGCATCAGTTTCATTTTTCTGTTATTTTTAACCTGAGAAGCAGTCTTTCCGGTCATACCGGCAGCTGCTGTTCCCGGCCTGTCAGAATATGGAAATACATGCAGGTAGGAGAGGGGAATGCCTGTTAAAAAACTGTAAGTCTCTTCAAATTCATTATCTGTTTCTCCCGGGAACCCGACAATAATATCTGCCCCGATTCCTGCCAGTGGAATATGCCTGATTATACAATCAACTCTTGATGCAAAAAGCTCCTTCCTGTAACGGCGGCGCATTCTTCCGAGAGTTGTATTACTTCCGCTCTGTAGCGGGATATGAAAATGAGGCATTATTTTTCTGCTGCCGGCCACAAACCTGATGATATCATCGGTAAGCAGATCGGGTTCAATAGAAGAAAGCCTGACTCTTCCCGGTCCTTCTATCTTATCCACTTCAACAAGCAGATCAAGAAGTGTTTCACCTGTTGATTTGCCGAAGTCGCCTGTGTTTACTCCTGTAAGGACAATTTCAGGGACCGGTTGGCCGGGAAGGGCCTTTATTTCGCTGATAATCGTTTTCACGGAAGCATTCCTGCTTCTGCCCCTTGCAAGAGGAATGGTGCAGTATGCGCAATGGTAGTCGCAGCCGTCCTGGATTTTAATGAAGGTGCGTGTGCGGTCATTTACCGACCATGACGGTTGGAACCGGGTCAGATTTTCTGAATCTCCTGCTGAAATTTCCCTTTGTTTCTTTTCCCGTGTCTCCTCAAGATGTTTTACAAGATCGTATTTTTCCTGTGTGCCAAGAACGATATCGACGCCCGGAATTGATGCAATTTCTTTTGCTCTGAGTTGTGAGTAACACCCTATAACTGCGACTATGGCTTCGGGAGATCTGTTAATGAATTTCCTTACTGCCTGCCTGCATTTCTTTTCGGCATCAGCGGTAACGGAGCATGTATTGATTACATATATATCTGCAATCTCATCATCGTCAACCCTTTTATACTTATCCTCCGGCAATGTTGAGGCAATGAATGATGATTCGGTGAAGTTCAGTTTACATCCGAGTGTGTGAAAGGCAATGGTTCTTTTTCCAGTCATTATTCTGCCGGAATTCAAAAGTTCAGGCGAAGCCACTTGTTACCGGAGCTTAGTGAGCCAGATATTTCTGAACTCAATATCCTTACCCTCGCTCTGAAGGCAGATATAACCCGAAGAGATATTGGTTTCGGTACCCCTGTTCTGAAGAACGCCGTTTACAAGTATTTCAATTTCGTTGCCTTTACATTTGATTTCGAGGCTATTCCATTCTCCCGGTGCCTTTTCCGATGAGTCTTTGAATTTCTTAACCACCCTCACTGATTTATCAGTTCTCTCTTTCATATCGGAACCATTCATGCAAACAAAGTCACCGGCGCTGCCTGCTTTCAACTGGCATTCAAAACATTTGGGCCAGATGGTATCGGGTAACTGGGCATGAATAAATACGCCGCTGTTTGTGGGTTCAGCCGGCCACCTCCACTCAAGATGAAGCATGTAATCGGAGTATGCCTTTTTTGTCCTCATGTAACCAAAAGGCTCTCCTTTTATCCTGATTACTCCGTTTTTAACAGTAAATACTGCGGCAGGATTTACGTTGGCATCTCTCAGTTGAAAGACCCAGTTTCTGAGAGTCTTTCCGTTAAACAGCATGTTTTTTTTCCCTTCCTGCCCGGAGGATTGTGTTAATATATCTGAGATAAAAAGCAGGAGTGATAAAACAAATAGATATTTCTTCATGATTTCCTGGTTTAACGTTATGAACTGTATTCTGTTTCCTTGTTTTTCTAAAGAATCTTACTTGCAAGTTCGGCAAGGAAGCTTCTTTCACCCTTAACAAGATTTACATGGGCAAAGATATCCTGTCCTTTCATTTTATCGGAAAGATAACTGAGACCATTTGAGGCAGTATCAAGGTATGGTGAATCAATCTGTTCTATATCACCTGTAAAGACCATTTTGGTTCCTTCACCTGCACGGGTAATTATTGTTTTTATCTCGTGTGGTGTGAGGTTCTGGGCCTCATCCACAATGAAAAAAACACTTGAGAGACTCCTTCCCCTTATATAGGCCAGCGGGGTAATAACAAGCTTCTCTTCTTTCATCATATCATTAATTCTTATGAATTCGGGACTCTGATGACTGAATTTATGTTTTATAACCGTCAGGTTATCGAACAGAGGTTGCATGTAGGGATCCATTTTTTCTTTAATATCTCCGGGAAGAAAGCCCATATCGCGGTTTGCCAGGGGGACAATTGGCCTGGCAAGGAAGATCTGTTTATATTTTTTATGCTGGTGAAGTGCCGCTGCAAGGGCGAGCAGAGTTTTCCCCGTCCCTGCTTTTCCTGTAAGTGAAACAAGTTGTATATCAGGATTTATCAATGCTTCCAGTGCAAACGTCTGTTCGGCATTGCGTGGGTCAATACCATAGGTCGTCTGTTTCAGAACCCTGGTTACCATTTTTGTTACAGGGTTGTAATGAGCCAGTGCGCTTGCACCGTTATTTCTCATTATATAGAATTTATGACCTTTCGGATCATCTATTATATTGAACTGATCCGCAGGCACACCTTCAGGTTGCTCGTAAAGCTTGTTTATAAGGTCCTGATCAATACCTTCAATTATTTTGATTCCTTTATAAAGATCATCAATATTCGCAACCTTGTCATTCTGGTAGTCCTGTGCCATAATGCCTAACGACTTGGCCTTCATGCGGAGATTGATATCTTTTGTGATAAGTACCACGGTCTTATCCTTGTTTGCAGTACATACATAATCGGATATGGCCAGTATCCTGTGGTCGGAAGTTTTCTCCGGAAATGACTGGCTGACCTTTTCCGAAAACTCTTTTCCTGTTTCGATGTGAAGATTACCCAGGTTATCACCCAGCGGAATATTGGATGTGAGAAGCATATCTCCCGACAGTTTGTCGAGCTCACGGGTAAATTCCCGGGCATGAAAATTAATCAGGTCATTCCCTTTTTTGAATTTGTCAAGTTCTTCAAGAACCACAATAGGTATAATGACATCATTCTCCTCGAAATTGTAAATACATTTATAGTCGTGGAGCAATACATTCGTGTCGATAATGAAAATCTTTTTGTTGTGCTTCTTCTTCATGTCGGAGTGTTCGTTATAAAAAGGGTGTTCAGGACAACTGATTTACAGTGTGCAAAAATAATAAAATAAAAAGCCACGGATTTAAATTATTGTTAATATATGGTATCATCCTGCAGGATCTGTATCTTCAGGTTGGCATGATCTGTCGGAAAGAATTAAATTTGCCTGTTAAAAAGTTTTCAGTATGGAACTATATGAAGGAATTCTCACCCGGCGAAGTGTAAGGAAATATACAGGAGATAAGATACCGGATGCTGATATTGAAAAAATTATAAGGGCCGGAATGTATGCACCATCTGCAAATAATAAAAGACCATGGCATTTTGTCATTGTTGACGACAGGACTGTGTTAAACAGTATAATGCAGGCTCACCCGTATGCTTCAATGCTGGCAGAGGCAAGCCATGCAATAGTCGTGTGCGGTGATCTTGAAAAACAGAATGCCCCGGGCTACTACCTTCTTGATTGCTCGGCTGCTGTTCAGAATACTCTTCTGGCAATTCATGCCCTCGGCTACGGAGGGGTATGGCTGGGAGTGGAGCCAAGACCCGAGAGAGTTTCAGCCATCTCACAGATACTTGAACTCCCCGGACATATCCGTCCTGTTGCCGTAATATCGGCCGGGATACCGGCAAACAAACCCTCAGGTATACCCGAAAGATTCGAGCCTCTGAAAATCAGGCGAAACAAGTGGTAGACACTGAATACAATCTCAGATAATCTGTTAAACAAAATAATTCTTTCCGAATTGAATTACAAACAGACACTGGACTATCTTTACTCCAGGCTTCCTGCATATCACCGTATCGGGAAGGCCGCTTACAAGGCCGACTTAAATACTACTGTTGCCCTTGATGAGTATTTCGGACACCCTCACAGAAAATTCAGGAGTATACATATTGCAGGCACCAATGGAAAAGGATCTGTTTCACACATGCTTGCCTCCGTACTTCAAACCGCTGGACTGAAAACCGGGCTTTACACATCTCCGCATCTCAAAGAATTCAGGGAAAGAATACGGATTGACGGGGAGATGATACCTGAAAAATATGTTGTAAGGTTTGTTGAGGAAAACAGGAAAATAATTGAACAACTGCAGCCTTCGTTTTTTGAGCTTACGGTGGCAATGGCATTTGAATATTTTGCTTCCATGGAAACCGAGATTGCGGTTATTGAAACAGGACTGGGCGGGAGACTCGATTCAACAAATATTATAACACCCCTAATTTCAGTAATAACAAATATCGGCCACGATCACATGGACCTTCTCGGAGATACTCTCGAAAAAGTGGCTTATGAAAAGGCGGGAATAATAAAACCCGGAGTGCCGGTAATAGTGGGAGAGACTCAAACTGAAACAGCAAATGTCATTGAAAATGCAGCCCTCAGAAACAGATCCGAACTGGTTTTTGCAGATAAATTCTGCACCTGCATTGCCGATCCTTTCAATAATAACTCTGATTTCAGGAATTTTTATGTTTCCTTTCCCGGCAGGAAAGAACCTCTTGTTATTTCCTCTCCGCTTGCGGGTGACTATCAGACACGGAACATCCCTGTTGTGATTTCAGCATGCTTAAAACTGTCCGGTATTTATCCGGAACTGCAAAATGAAGAAATAATTGCAAAGGGTATCGCTGATGTTGTGAAAAACAGCGGATTTGCCGGCAGATGGCAGATAATCAGCCGCCAACCTCTTATAATATGTGATACAGGCCATAATAAGGAGGGTATAGAGTATATAACAAGGCAACTGGCTGAGATAAAGAAAGGAAGGAAACATTTAATCATAGGTTTTGTAAAGGACAAGGATCTTGATTCCATTCTTCCTCTCTTTCCTCCGGAAGCAAAATATTACTTCACAAAACCCTCTGTGATGAGGGGACTCGATGAGAATATTCTGAAGGAGACAGGAAGAAAATACGGACTTAAAGGTGAGGCTTTCCCGACTGTCGAAGATGCTCTGAATTGTGCAAGAAAACATGCAGAAAAAGAGGATACAATTTTCATTGGAGGGAGTACTTTTATTGTGGCTGATATTTTGTAAAAAAATATTAACCTGATTTTATCTTTTCATGTAATGAATTAATTAAGTTTGCTGAAAACCCCAATTATGTGCAGATCATTTTTAATTGCATTATCACTTGTTTTTTCTCTTACACTTTATGGTCAGAAAGAGAGAAAGATTGTAATCCTTCATACAAACGATTTACATTCACGACTTGAAGGTTTTGCACCTGAATCATTATACACTCCACTGTCTGTAAATGATGACCCGACTTCTGGTGGATTTGCAAGAATTGCATCGCTTATTGAATCAGAAGGTGCCTCAGAAGGAACGACCCTGTTCACGGTTGACGGGGGTGATTTCCTAATGGGAACTTTGTTTCACACCCTTGAGGCTCAGGCAGGCTTTCAGCTGCCTCTTATGAAGAAAATGGGTTATGATGTAGTATGTATCGGAAACCATGAATTTGATTTCGGTACCGACAAACTCACTGATATCGTAAAATCATCCGCAGCAAACGGACCACTTCCTCAGATTTTACTCGGTAATGCAGTTTTCAGTGAAAAAAACAGTGCAGATGATAATCTGGAAAATCTTTTCAGGGAAGGATTGATAAAGAGAACGTTTATAATAGAAAGGGACGGAATAAAGGCCGGTTTCTTCTCACTTCTGGGGAAGAACGCCGCTGAAGTTGCTCCTTTTGCAAAACCGCTGACATTTCAGAAAATTTCAAAATACGCTGCTGTTGCTGTAAAAGAACTTAAATCCCGGGGATGTGATATCATCATTTGCCTGTCACATTCAGGTCTTACCCTTCAGAAAGACGGGCAGTGGGGAGGAGAGGATGCAGAACTTGCAAGGAAGGTAAAGGGGATTGACCTTGTAATCAGTGGTCATACTCATACAATGCTTGATAAGCCTTTGATAATTAATGGCGTGCCTGTAGTCCAGACAGGGGAATATGGTAATAACATCGGCAAGGTAACTTTTAAACTATCAGATAAAGGGCCGGAGTTCTTTGCGTATGAACTTATCCCGGTAAACGACAGGATCTTGGGTAATAAACAGATAGACTCAATTATCAAAGAAAGAAAAGCGCTTATCACCGATAAAGTGCTGTCAAGGTTCGGGATGGAGTACGGTTTGCCGGTTTATGAAACAGGGTACCTGATCGACATCAACCAGCAGGGAAACCTTGATGAGAGCAATCTGGGGCCGCTGGTGGCAGATGCCATATATTATTATATAAACAGGCATAACAGTATGGGCTGCGATATTGCAATGGTTTCGGCTGGTGTTATTCGCGATAAAATAGTGCCCGGGATACAGGTGCCAGCCGATATTTTCAGGATAATGCCACTGGGTTCGGGAAAAGACGATGTACCGGGTTATCCTTTTTCAAGGCTTTATGTGACTGGAAGAGAGCTGAAAAATATTCTTGAAATACTTCTTGTTGCACACAAATCAAATTCAGATTATTACTGCTTCTATTCAGGTATCCGTGCAGAAATCAATCCTGACAAAGGCCTCCTGAGAAAGGTGAAGAAAATAGATATTATTAAACCCGGAGGAGAGATCATAAATGTTGATTTCTCGAAAAAGAATAAAACCCTGTACTCAATCGCGGCAAATTCATATATGCTTGAGTTCATCGGGATAATCAAAAAGAAAAGCTTTGGTCTCATCAATGTGATACCCAAAAATAATGAAGGAACCAGAGTTACCGATATGAGTACCGCTTTAATTGACATGGATGAAACCAGACCCGGTTTGCAGGAAGGAAAGGAGTGGCTTGCTCTGATCGAATACCTTCAGACTCTGAAAGACACTAATGAAAACGGAATACCGGGGCCGGATGATAAATATAAGGAACCCTTACAGGCAGTCGTCCCGGTGAAATAAACCCGAGACCGGATCTCACAGATAACCGGCTGTATTGTTGCAGAAGAGCATTCATTTTATTTTTTAATAGTTTATTGTACTTTTGGCCACTGTTTTTATATGAGTGGTAATTTATATTTCTGGGCAGGTTTTATTGCATTGGTAACGCTGATGCTTGTGCTCGACCTGGGGGTTTTTCACAGGAAGACGCACAAGGTACCGCTCAGGGAGGCACTCATATGGAGCGGAGTCTGGATAACCCTGGCAATGCTTTTCATGCTGGTTATCTACTGGGATTATTCGTCGGAAGGGACCGCTGTCGCCAGGAAAAAAATGCTCGAATATCTGACAGGCTATCTTATCGAGTATTCCCTGAGTGTTGATAATATCTTTGTTTTTATCCTGATCTTTTCCTATTTCTCTGTCGACGAAAAAGTACAGCACAAAGTACTTTTCTGGGGAATTATTGGAGCCATTGTAATGAGGGCCATTTTCATTTTTGCCGGTGTAGCCCTTATAAACCGCTTCCACTGGATAATATACATCTTCGGGGTTTTCCTTATTTACACCGGTGTGAAAATGTTTATTGAGGCAATAAAAGGCAGAACGGTACAGGTTGAACCGGAAAAAAATCCGGTAATAAAATTTGCAAGGAGATTCATCAGGATCTCTGAAAAATACAACGGGTCAGACTTTTTTGCAAGAATTGATAAGAAACTCTTTGCTACCCCTTTGTTCCTTGTACTGCTTATCGTGGAATCATCCGACCTGATCTTTGCCGTCGACAGCATACCGGCTGTACTTGCCATCACGCAGGACCCGTTTATAGTTTTTACCTCAAATATATTTGCTATACTGGGTCTTAGATCACTCTATTTTGCAGTATCGGGGATAATTGTATATTTCAAACGTCTGAAAATAGGACTGTCAATAGTTCTTGCATTTATCGGAGCCAAAATGATTCTTGCCGATTATATCAAAGAGGAGATACCTGTATATATACCTCTGATTGTCGTAGTGCTGATACTCGCTGCATCAGTTATCTGGTCGCTAATAGAAAATTACATGACAGCAGGGAAACAGAATGGTGTATAAAACTGAGAGATTCTTTTGTGTATTTAAAAATGTGATTATATTTGCGCACGTTTTTTACAAGGCAGTTTACTGTCTCTTTTAAAGAAACCCATATTATCTGGGCAATTTTAAGAAAAGGAACAGGGGTAACTGTCCGGTTTTTTGGAGTATAATTATGGGCGATTAGCTCAGTTGGTTCAGAGCATCTGCCTTACAAGCAGAGGGTCGGCGGTTCGACTCCGTCATCGCCCACAAAAATCCGTTTCATGGCGGATTTTTTTGTTATAAGCATTTCAGTCAAAATTTTCACAACTTTCACTGAATTTTTCCGGTAATTCGTCAAAAACTTCCATTTTGCAGCTCATCCATGCAACCTGTTTGCAGTATTTAAGTGTCACAATCTTAACAATTAGTAACACGCAACCTGTAAAATGTTTTACAACTATTGCTTAAATGTTGAAAACACCTGTAAAATATATTGTTATGAGTGTCATAAAAATATATATATTCGCTTTAGAAAATAAGCGTGGAGACTGAAATTTTCAGTTCTTAATTGCAACTGGAAGTTTTTGATTTATATTGTTTTATAAAATATTGAAAAAATTTGAACCTTATAAATATGGAACATCAGAACCTGACTAAAGGCCCGGCAGACCTGTTAAAGAAAAAGATCAAAATTCCGTTCCGGTCTTTTTCCCCAGGCTGGTTAAGGGAAAGTATTCTGATTTTTTTACTTCTTTTTGTTATTTCATTTTCCGTTCCGGCAAATATTGCTGCTGATGCCGGGCCAGTCAGCCTGGTTTTGTTAAGTAAACCTGAGGTTTCTGAGGTTAACTATTACCGGGTTACGCCGGTTAGCACGCTTGACCTGCCTTTGCCCGTCCCGCAGGACGGCGATTACCAGACCCGTGCAACCGGAAACTGGAATGCCAACACAACCTGGCAGGTGAGAGTGGCAGGTGCATGGGTAAACTGTGCAGCCGGTGACTACCCGGGAGTAGCCGCAGGTGCAGGAACAGTATGGGTTAACAGCGGCCATGTCGTTACCCTTAATGTCTCCCCTGCTAATCCGGTAGCAGGCATTACATTTGTGGACGGTACTACCGCAGCGACTACTCTTGTTTTAACCGGCCGGACGCTTAACGTTACGGGAGATGTTGTTTTCAGCGAACCTGCTGCCGATGCAGGTGATCAGACCATTACACTTGGTACCGGAATTCTGAATTGCGCAGGAATTTTTATGCCGGCAACCGCTAATCCTTCTTATGATCTTTTAATTACTGCATCCACCGGTACCATGAACGTCACCGGCAACATAAGGATGGATGGAGGAAGCGACAGAAACAATATCACCTTTACCGGAGCTGCCACAATAAATGTCGGAGGTGATTTTACCGGAGGGGGCTATACATGTTCCACCGGCAGGATTAATTATAATGGTACAAACCAGCAGGCAGGCAGTTATACCTATTACAACCTTAATATTAACGGGGGAGGAACCAAAACCCTCACCGGACCGGCAAGCGTTACAGGTACACTGACACTTACATCAGGGGTTCTGAGGCTTGGCGACTATGACCTGACACTTACCAATACAACCGCAATTGCCGGTGCCCCATTCAATGCAACAAAAATGATTGAAACCAACGGTACCGGCCGGTTTATACGTTCCGCAAATGCCACTAATCCGAGTTTTAGCCTTACCTATCCGGTAGGAAGTAATGGAATTTATAATCCTCTGATTATTACAAATTTGGCTGCCGGCGGGGCAGCGCCAAGAAGCATCTCCCTGAGAGCAGTGCCGGTACAGGCCGGTTCGCTTCCGAATTACCTAAAAAAACACTGGGACATTTCAGTATCGGGTATTACTACCCAGCCAACTACTGTGCTTTCATTCGCTTATGACGCATCCGAAGCTGTCGGTAATCCTGCTGAATTTCGTTTATATACAAATACTTCAGGTTCCTGGACATTAGCCACGGGAGCTTCAGCCAAAGGTGTTAATCCTGCCACATCAACCGGAAGCGCTACAATAACGGGGCTCTGGACATTAGGAGCACCGGGCACTTTCTACTCTTATCAGACAGGCAACTGGGACCAGGCTTCCACCTGGACATTCGACCCAAGCGGTACCACCGGACCAGGGACAATGGTTCCGGGGCTTGGCGACAAAGTGGTAATTCTCAGCGGAAGAACGGTTACCCTCTCTTCTAACGTTGCAACGCAAAACCTTGATATTACCATAAACAGCGGCGGTATCCTTGACCAGTCAGTTTTCAGCTTTACCAGCGGGCTCACTGCCCTCAGAGGTGCCGGAACCCTAAAACTCGCTTCAGCAGGTTTCCCCTCCCCGGTAACAACTAATACCTTTGTGACAACCGACGGCGGTACCACCGAATACAATGCTGCCGTTACATTGCCCGTTACACAGACGACCTATTACCACCTCTCTGTGAGAGCACCTGGCGCAGTGATTCAGGCAGGTAACCTCATTCTTAACGGTAATCTCCTTGTCAGGCAGGGCACATTCCAGATTAATGATGCAACTGCTCAAATACTCTCTCTGGTAATAGCCGGGAATGTTGTTGTTGATAACGGCGCTTCTATAACAACAGGCACAGGGGTAACAAATACACAAACATCACCTCTCGGAATTAACGGAGTCACTGGCGGCTTTGTCAATTACTACGAATTGCACTCACATAGGATCCAGATATCCGGTGATTTTACTAACAACGGTACTGTAAGATTCACAAACCTGCCTTATCCGGTTTATAACAGTTTCCCGCCAATTGTAAACGGACCTACAACAGGTTTTGCCACAGTATATTTCAACGGATCAGCCGACAGAACTCTTACATGCAATGGTCAGACAGATTTCTACAACCTGATTGTTGATAAGGGAAGCGGCCAGACAAGCAAGCTGACGGTCTATTCATCGGCTTATAACAATTTCAGGCTGTTTGGTGCAAATATTTCTGCAGGAGAAGTGACGGCTCCTGCCACGAATGCAAATCCTTATCTGAAGAAGGCTTTGTGGGTTCGTAACGGAACCCTTGTACTTCAGGGACTTGCCGTAATTCCAAGTTTGACGGAAGGTTCTGTTGCCGGACCTCCATCAAGCGATTTCTGCATTCCTTATAATGCTGCCATTATTCTCGACGGCGCCGGAGTGATTGTTCTTTCAACAGCTGACGACTACCGTGAAGTAAACGGGGCTTACGGAGTTGCTGCATCCGATAATGCCTCCATGGGTATAGATGCCGGTAGTGCGAACAGCGGGATTTCAGTGTATGGAAAGCTTCAGGTTAATAACGGCTATCTTTCAACCCGCGAATCGGGCGGTATCACTTACTGGAATTATGCCCCCGGCCAGTTTATTCTTAACGGTGGCACAGTGGATACCAAACAATTCCATTCTTCTCCTCTGGCAAATAGTCTTATATCATATTCCCAGTCTGGCGGAACTTTGGAAGTAAGAGGCAGATTCCAGAGGACTACAACACTCTTTACGCCTGCGGGGCTTGTCAGCGCTCCGTTGAATAATATCCGTGCTTTAAGCGGAGTTGATGGCACAGCAGGATCCTTCGACATTACCAACAGCGGCGGAGCCACCGGCTATTCCATGACCGGAGGTTCAATAAAAATATATGATGTTTGCGGCACCACAGCACCCACATTTGCTTTCAGGGTACTTTGTTCTGCTTCAGATATTAACGTAACCGGCGGAACGGTTGAGTTATTGCCTGTCTCAGGTACTGTACCGTCTGATGACCGGGACCTTTTCATCAATACCAATGCTCCTTTTGCAAACCTGACAATCAACAGGACAAGCGGAAACGCCATTGTCCAGCTTAATTCCACACCTGTTACAGTTCTTGACAAACTTACCATAACCTCCGGTGCCCTCACAGCGAACAATCTTGACGTTACAATCGGAGGAGATTTTACGATAGCTTCCGGTGCTGCATATACTCCGGGAAACAATACAACAACCCTGAACGGTTCGGCAGGGCAGAACTTTTATATTTATGCTCCTCAGACTCTTTACCTTCTCACTGTGGACAAACCGGCCGGTACTGCATTAAATTTCGCTGGAACAGCAGGTTCCGTCATTACCGTTACAAACAATTTCCGGCTCTCACTTGCCACACTGAATGATAACGGCAATACAATTAATATAGGCGGTACTGTTTATAACTCCGGCGTTATAGCAGGAACAGGAAAGATTGTCCTTAACGGTACTGCCGTGCAGACAATTGACGGTAACGGTACTTATGAAAATGTTGAACTCTTCAATACAAATGCTGCTGCAGCACCTGTCTCCCTGCTCTCAAACATGACCGTTAACGGTGCTCTCACTTTTTCGAACAATAAAATCTTTAACATTGGTACATATAACCTGCGGCTTAACGCCACGGCTTCAATTGTTAACGGGAACCCCCTCAGGTATATAAGAACTGCCGGAAATAACGGCGACGGCGGGGTAACAAAAGTATTTTCATCTACCGGGCCGTTCACTTTTCATGTTGGAGTTGCAAACTATACACCTGCAACATATACATTCAGTTCTGCTCCCACATCCTATGGTTCAATAACTGTTATACCTGTTAATTATGCTCATCCGAATGTAACAACTACAGGTCGAAGCCTCACATATTACTGGCGTGTTGTTTCCTCAGGCTTTGACCTTGGTACCGCAACTGTTACCCATGGTTATACATATTCCGAAGTAAATGTCGTAAGCGGCGGTACGGTAACTGAGAACGAGTACGTTGCGGCAAAGTTTAATAATGCAACCAGTACATGGTCAAAGGGAACTGCTGCAGATGTTGATGAGATTAATAACATCATAGGTGAGCCGGGTACGGGTAGTTTCCTTGAAAACGTAGGTTTTATTGACGGTGAATATACGGCAGGTGACGACAATCCTACCGATCCGTTCGGAGCACCGAGGATTTATTACAGCCGCCAGTCGGGACTATGGACCGACCTGAGTACATGGTCGCTTACAGGTCATACTGTTGATGATCCGCCGGCTTTTGCACCCGGAGCAAACGATATTGTAATAATAGGCGACAGGGACAGTGTTTATCTTGCCACCAATCCCACTGTTCCAAATACCGGAAGTGTAAGCTGTGCCACGCTTCAGATTGAGACCGGTTCCGCACTTGATGTCGGATATAACCCCTCATCCGTTTTCAGCAGGGTTATAACTCATCCCAACGGAAACGGTAACTTCAGGTTAACAACAAATTTTAACAGTCCTTCAACATACCAGTTCCCCTCGGGTGACTTTTCTGATTATAATATTAACAAAGGTACAACGGAACTATATACTACCAATCCTGGAGCCGGAACAACTTATTACCTTCCATCAAATATCTCGAGCTACGGAAACCTTATTCTGTCACCGCTTGGAGGATCGAATGTTATATTCGGTAACCTGAATGTGACAATATATGGTGACCTTATTACGAGAGGTCAGAATGCCGATTCGTGGTTCTGTCCTACATGGGGCAATACCTATCCCGGTCCGGTTGCCGCTGTTGCAAAGACAATTACCATTAAGGGCAATATGGATATCCAGGGAGGGGCTCTGGTATGGGTCAATAATGGAGCCATTGCTCAGAATTTTATCATAGAGGGAGATGTAAGGGTAGCACCACTTGCTGCACTTTTTCAAACCGGAGGCACAAACCAGAGCATGGCTATTGGCGGGAGTCTTATTAACGATGCTAACGGGCTGGTAAATGCTCCGGCAATAACCCAGGCCAGAGTAAATTTCACCAATATCCCCGTTACATTTTTCGGCCCGAATTCAGCAAGTATTACCAGCACTGCAGGTACGCCTCTTACTGTATTCAGCACGGTTACTGTTAACAAAGGAACTTCTCAGAGTACTACCCTGACCATTGATATTGCAGGGACTCTTACAACCCCTGTCAATAACTGGCTTACCCTGCAGAATGGTACGTTGAGATATATGCGTACCGATCCTTCTTCCGACTTTACGATATCAACAACATCACTATTCACCATTCCTGCAACGGCCGGTTTGTACGTTAATCTGCCAGGTAACTCCGGTAACAGAAACATTCTCATCGGGAATGCTGCCAGTAATAATGGCGACCTTATTCTGAACGGAAAACTGACAATTATTAACGGAAGAGTATTTGTGGGTCTTGTTGGAGCCCCGAGTAACATCAATAACGACATAGAGTATTCAACATCAGGAGCTTCGGCCATTGAAATAAGCGGAGGCCTTCTCGAAGTGGTCGGTCAGATACGGCGTAATCCTTCAAATGCCGCGGGTATGCTCAAGTACAATCAGACTGGCGGTACTGTAATTGTCCACGGCAGGTTATTTGTTCCCACCAACGCCAAATTTGAAGTTTTGAATGACGGCAGTGCGTTCAATATGACCGGAGGTACAATAACCATTGTGCGAGGTAACGGGGCAACCACTACACCTTCCTCCCCCTTTGGGGATCTTTACATCAGACCCCAGACAGGCTCGGTAACAGGCGGCACAATTATCTTTGCAAATGGTGCTTCAGGGGCCCAGAATTACTTCCTCGATGCAAATATTCCTCTCAATAACCTTACCATTACAGGTACTTCTGCTGCAAACTATGCGACCGTCAGGCTTCTTACAAGTCCCCTTACTGTTAACGGCGACATGGTAATCAATGCAAACAGTGTTCTGAATTCTAACAACATTAATATAACCTTTAACGGTAACTTTACCAATACTCCGGGTGCAGCAGGCTATGTAGCCGGTACCAACACCACAACATTCAGCGCATCATCGGGTTCATCCTATGCAGGTGCACAGTCAATTACAGGGATTACTAATTTCTACGACCTGGTTGTAATGCCCGGGGTGTCGCTTACTCTTAATAATACAATCACGGCAAACAGGAACCTCAGTATACTAACAGGCACACTTATCGGAGGAGCAAATGCAGTAAATGTTAAAGGCGACCTCGTTAATAACGGCAGCTATACTGATGACAATTCGGTCGGAAGCGGAATATTGTTAAACGGCACAGTTCAGCAAAAGATTTCCGGAACGGGATCATTTGCAAGGCTTACTCTCAATAATGCTGCAGGAGCTGAGGTTAACAGTGATATTTCACTTACTGAAGATCTTACACTTACATCGGGAATTCTTAATATAAAAAATAACCTGTTTACACTCGGGGTTATCAGTAACATCCAGGGAGCTCCGTTCAGCACTGCCAAAATGATAATCACCGACGGAGTCTTCAGCAATGGCGGATTAAGAAAATTCTTCAGTTCGGGAGCCTCACCGGCGTTTATTTTTCCTGTAGGCGTGGCCGGGAAATATACTCCGGGCACTCTGACCATAACAGCAAACGGAACAGTAGGTTACATAAAAATTAATAATGTAAATGCAAGACACCCCGGAGTTGTTGACCCTGCCAACGCTCTTGACTATTACTGGTCTGTAGTCAGTTCCGGTGTAACAAATTTCTCCGGCACTCTTGAACTGAATTATCTTCAGGAAGATGTTATTGGTTCACAGGAAAGCAATTACCTCGCTGCAAGGCTCGAAATCCCCGGCACAATATGGACCAGAACAGCGGGAGTGGATCCTGTTCTCAATAAAATAACCTTCAGTTTTGCATCTACCAATAACCCTGGCGGTGAATACACTGCCGGAATATTTTCCGCCTTCCCGACAAATATGCCGGAATATACAAGTAACAGCAACGGAAACTGGTCGGACAAAACCATATGGACACAGACAGGCGGGGATTTATATCCATGCCCTGACGGCGGGCCGAATGGTTTTAAAGTAATAATAGATCATGAAGTCACACTTGATGCAAACTACTGCACCGCACATACAACAACAATCAATAATAAGCTGAAAGTTGTAAATCCGTTCTTTGGTCATAACCTCGGAACAGTAAGCGGTTCCGGAATACTATACCTTGAGAACGGTACTTTCCCTGCAGGAGTATTTGATTCTTTCCTCTCCTGTTCAAACAATTCCACGGTTGAATATGGCGGGGCCGGTAATTATACAATCATTGCCGACCTTTACAGCAGCATTTCAAAACTACATTTAACCGGAACCGGTACCAGGGTTCTTCCCGATAAAGACCTCACAGTATGTACACAACTCCTTATTGATGGTCCGGCTGCAGATAACAGCGTATATAACCGGAAGCTTACTATCCAGGGAACGATGGAGAGGTACAATACCGGCACCTTTATTTCAGGTTCAGGTGCAAATGCCACTGTGTCATTTGCCGGTTCATCGGCTCAGACTATTGGCGGAGCAACCGGAGACTTTTCAGGATCAAATGCATTTAATAATCTGGAAATCAACAATTCCGCCGGACTTACCGTAAATAGCGGAGGAAGCGTTGAGGTCAAAGGAAATCTTCTGCTTACAAACGGGCTTATCAATACAAGCTCGACAGGAACACTGAAGATAACCAACACATCAACAGGTTGCGTTGTGCCTGCGGGAGGATCTTCAGCTTCATTTGTTAACGGGCCGCTGACTAAAGTAATTAATCAGTACGAACAATTCCTCTTCCCTGTGGGAATCCGCGTTGCAGGACCTCAGAGTATCCTTGGCAACAGGCTGAGAGTCTCTTCAACTGCATCAGGACCTGATTCGTGGACTGTTGAATACATAAGTCCAAACTCTACTTCAACCGAGTATTTATCACCTCTTATGGCTGTGAGCGCCCGGGAATTATGGAACGTAAGAACTACACCCGGTTCACAATCGCTTATTACTCTTGGATGGACACCTGAAAGCGATATCACGCCTTTGGTAGCAGGGGGATTGTCGAACATCAGGGTTTCGTATTTTAATACCGGGTTAAGTAAATGGGTGGGATTATCAACAAATGCTGCAGGTGATGATTTCTATGGAACGGCAACCACTGTATCATTGTTTACTTCCTCAGGCTCTGAAAATTATACTCTCGGTTCAGTCAATGACCTGCGGCCGCGCGCAAAACTTGATCCTTCAGGACCTGTCTGCGGTTCGTCAGGCATACCCGTTACATTTACTGCACCCGGGCCTATCCCGTTTAATTATATTCTTGAATATACGGTTAACGGAGCACCTCAGACACCTGTGACTGTTACCTCCGGAATGATTCCCTTCAGCCTGCCAACACCAGGGCCGGGAGTCTATGTTCTCACTTCATTCAAATACAATAACGGTAGCGAGACAGGTATCGCTGATCCTACTCCGGTAACTGCTTATGCAAACCCAACTACGGCAAATGCAGGACCCGACCAGGCACTTTGCGGAATTACAACTGCCAATCTTGCAGGTAATACTCCCGTTGTTGGCTCGGGCATGTGGAGCATTGTCGCGGGAGCAGGCGGTACAGTCATTACTCCGACAAGTCCCACCAGCCAGTTCATCGGACTTAATGGTGTGGTTTACACATTGAGATGGACAATTACGAATGGCTCGTGCCAGTCATTCGATGACGTGGTGATCAACTTTATTATTTCACCTGCCCCCCCAACGGCATCTCCTGTTCAGAGTTTCTGCCCTGGAGCTACCGTTGCAAATCTCTCCGCCACACCTCCTCCGGCATGTACGGTTGACTGGTACGACGCATCTTCCGGAGGCACCCTTCTCGCCCCCGGCACCCCGCTGGTGCATAATACTACTTACTATGCTGAGTCAAAAGCCGGAAGCTGTATAAGTATTACAAGAACAGCAGTTCTTGCAAATGTAATTGATAACACAAACCCGGTAATTTCCTGTTCATCTGACATCTTACAAAATATTGACCCTGGTGTATGTACCGCTCTTGTTACAGTTCCCAATGCAGTGGTATCCGACAACTGTGCCGTTGATATTCTTACATGGGAAATAACTGGTGCAACCACAGCATCATCTCCCCTTACAGGTATAAATCAGATTGGCTCATATACCTTTAACAGAGGTATATCAGTAGTTACCTACACTGTGAAAGATGCTTCCGGTAACCAGGCTCAGTGTAGCTTTACTGTAACAATAAAAGACAATATACCCCCGGTTATTGTTCTCCCGGTTCCACCGGTTATAAATGCCGATGCGGGATGCCAGGCACAGATACCGGTAATAGCGGCAACCTTCTCCGATAACTGCACCGCAGTCGGAAACATAATAACAGGCCAGGTGCCGGCAGCAGGTACAATTGTCGGAACCGGTATAACAAATGTTACTATTACGGCAACCGATGAGGACGGAAATACTGCAACTGCAAATATTGATGTTACGGTTGTTGATGTAACACCGCCGGTTATAATAGCGCCTGTTAACCCGACACTGAATCTCGATGCAGGCTGTCAGGCACAGGTGCCCGATTTTCTGACAGGACTGGTTGCTACAGATAACTGTACCGCACCCGCCTCAATAATAAAGAGTCAGAATCCGGCAGCCGGAACAATAATAAATGGTACCGGCACAACAAATGTAAAAGTATACGCAACCGACCTTGCAGGAAACAAGGATAGCGTAACGGTTATTGTAACAACCCAGGATATCACACCACCTCTGGTGATTTGCAGGGATGCAAACCTGTATCTGAACGGCACTGGTACTGCCACACTCACTCCGGCAATGGTTGACAACGGTTCTGTTGACAACTGTTCCCCTGCATTGTCATTCATTCTCAGCAAAACAAATTTCAACTGTTCAGATATAGGGGCTCCGGTTTCTGTAACACTTACCGGCACTGATGGTTCGGGTAACTCCTCGAACTGCAATGCCCTTATTACAGTCCTTGATACCGTTCGTCCGGTAGTCAACGTTAAAACATTCACTCTCGTCCTGGGACCATCCGGTACCGGAACACTTTTACCATCTGATGTGGACAACGGTACATATGACAATTGCGGACCGATTAACCTTTCAGTATTCCCCAATACATTCAGTTGCAGCGACCAGGGAACAAAGACTGTGACCCTTACAGCTGTTGACGCTTACGGGAATTCAGCCTCCAAGGATGTTCAGATAACTGTCGGCACATCGCTTAAGATAAACAGTATTACTCTCGATAACTGTGCACTGGCAGCTCCTTTTGCACTATACCAGTCGGACGTTGTCGGCGGCGATGGCAACTACAGCTATTTCTGGGACGGACTCGAGGATTATGTGGATCCCTTCCTTGAAATCATACCGATCTTCCCGTTCCTGAACTTTACCAATACAAGCACAGCAGAGAATCCTTTCTTCAACAACCTGATGCCTGACGGCATATATAATATTCAGCTTACTGTTACAGATGGTAACGGATGCAGGGATTCCTCCGTGATGGTATTAAATAAGAGCGGCCTGGTTTTCAGCAATGTAACTCAGCGGCATACTACAGCCTGTGAAGGTGAAACCAAAACCTATTCTGTCAATTATGATCCGGAGGCTTCATATAACTGGGGTATTGAAAATGGTACAATACTAACGGCACCTCTTGATACCAGCCAGGTACAGGTTCAGTGGAACATGGGAGTTACACAGGGAGTGCTTATTGCCACAATAACAAAAACCGATATCCTCGGAAATACCTGTGAATCATCGGTAGTTGACACTGTCACTATCTACCAGATACCACTGCCGGCCTTCGACAGCCCGGTAACCAATGTGTGTTCAAACAGTGAAGTTATTTATACCCTTACCGCTACATATTCATCCTATGCATGGAGTGTCACAGGCGGAGTGATTACAGGTGGCGGAACTGCCGGCACCAACTGGGTACAGGTAAGGTGGGGCAGCGGACCTGCAGGAAAGGTCAGCGTTACTGTTCAGAACGCTTCATCGTGCTCTAACTCTGCATTTGTTGATATAACCATTTTTGACCTCCAGGGTACCCTGGTTTCGAAGACAGATGTAACATGCAACGGTCTTGCTGACGGCACCGCAACAGCCACGGCAACGGCAGGATCAGGCCTTGCACCTTATCAATATTCTCTTGACGGCGGAGTATACCAGGCAAGCGGAACATTTACAGGCATCGGACCCGGAAATCATACAATAAGAATTCAGGATGCCCTGTCATGTACTTATGACATTCCGTTTACAATAACCGAACCTCCTGCATTGCTTGCCGGTATTGCATCGCAGACAAATGTCTCATGTAACGGAGGGACAGACGGAAGTGTAACCATTTCAGCTTCGGGTGGCGTACCGCCTTATGAATATAATATAGACGGAGGCGCATTCCAGGCTTCGAATATTTTCAGCGGACTGGCCGCAGGGCCACATACAGTGGTTGTCAGAGATGCAAACCTCTGTACGAAAAACGTGCCCGTAACCATTACCCAGCCTTCCGCTCTTTCAGGAGTTGTTTCTCTCCAGACAAATGTTGACTGTAATGGAAATTCAACAGGTTCGGTTACCGTAACCGGACTGGGCGGCACACCGCCATATCAGTTCAGTCTCGACGCCGGACCTTTCCAGGCATCCGGTAATTTCAGCGGACTGGCCGCAGGAGGGTATAATGTTACTGTGAGAGACGCTAATCTTTGTACTTTCAATGTTCCTGTTCTGATTACTGAACCTCCAATCCTTACAGGGGCTGTTTCTTCACAAACCAATGTTACCTGTTATGGCGGTAATAACGGTCAGGTTACAATTCTTGCTGGCGGCGGAACATCTCCGTACCAGTACAGCCTTGATGGAGGACCATATCAGGTTTCCCCGACATTTATGGGTCTGACAGCCGGGTCATATATTGTAACCATCAGGGATCTCAATCTCTGTACAGTCAATGTACCTGTTACTATAACCCAGCCTGCACAACTCATTGCAACGGCATCAAGCAACAGCCCGGTATGCCAGACAGCCACTATTAATCTTTCCGGCGGCCCCAATGGCATGGCCTCATACTCATGGACAGGTCCGAACGGCTTTGTATCATCACTGCAGAACCCGTCTATTCCCAATGCTGCCCCGGCCATGGCAGGAGCTTATAATCTGACCATTACCGACGCAAATGGTTGTACCGCAAATGCAAGTACAAACGTCACAATTACACCTATTAATACAATAACCCTTACCTCGGCACCGGGTACTAATAATCAGACAATATGTATCAGCACACCGATCACCAATATTACGTATTCTACCACCGGGGCGACGGGAGCGACAGTCACGGGACTTCCTGCAGGAGTAACGGGCAGCTGGGCAGCCAATACGGTAACCATCAGCGGTACTCCGACAGCAAGCGGAACGTTTAATTACACTGTAACCCTTACGGGCGGTTGCGGGACAGTAACGGCCACGGGAGTAATCACGGTTAATCCTCTTAACACTATTACCCTGACTTCAGCACCTGGTACAACCAGTCAGACGGTATGTATCAATACACCAATAACCAATATCACATACTCTACCACAGGTGCCACAGGAGCCACCTTCAGTGGTTTGCCTGCAGGGGTGACTGGTAACTGGGCGGCAGGAGTAGTAACGATAAGCGGCACGCCTACGGCCAGTGGTACGTTTAATTACACGGTAACCCTCACAGGGGGCTGCGGATTAGTAACAGCAAGTGGCAGCATTACAGTAACTCCGAACAATACTATCACACTGACCTCGGGAGCAGGTAGTGACAATCAGACGGTATGTATCAGTACGCCGATAACCAATATTACGTACTCAACGACCGGGGCGACGGGAGCGACAGTCACGGGACTACCGGCAGGAGTGAATGGTGTTTATGCAGGAGGAGTAGTAACGATAAGCGGAACACCTACGGTAAGTGGAGTGTTCAGCTATACGGTAACCCTTACGGGCGGTTGCGGGACAGTAACGGCTACGGGAGCTATCACGGTCAATCCTTTGAACACTGTTACCCTTACCTCGGCACCCGGAACGAATAATCAGACGGTATGTATCAGCACACCGATCACCAATATCACGTACTCAACGACCGGGGCGACGGGAGCGACAGTCACGGGACTTCCGGCGGGAGTAACTGGTAACTGGGCAGCGGGAGTAGTAACGATCAGTGGCACTCCGACAGCAAGCGGAACGTTTAATTACACGGTTAACCTGACAGGCGGTTGTGGGACAGTAACAGCCAGTGGAACTATTACAGTCACGCCGAACAACACAATAACACTTACCTCGCCAGCTGGAACTGATAATCAGACGGTATGCATCAGTACGCCGATAACCAATATCACTTACAGTACCACCGGGGCGACGGGTGCAACAGTAACGGGTCTGCCGGCAGGAGTAACAGGCAGTTGGGCAGCCAATACGGTGACCATCAGTGGTACACCGACTGCAGCAGGTACATTCAATTACACGGTTAACCTGACAGGCGGTTGTGGGACGGTAACGGCCACAGGCACGATAACAGTAACGCCGAACAACACCATCACACTTACCTCGGCACCGGGTACTAATAATCAGACGGTATGTATCAGCACACCGATCACCAATATCACTTATAGTACCACCGGGGCTACCGGAGCGACAGTCACGGGACTTCCGGCAGGAGTAACAGGCAACTGGGCAGCCAATACGGTAACCATCAGCGGAACGCCGACAGCAAGCGGAACGTTTAATTACACGGTTAACCTGACAGGCGGTTGTGGGACGGTAACGGCCACAGGCACGATAACAGTAACGCCGAACAACACCATCACACTTACCTCGGCACCGGGTACTAATAATCAGACGGTATGCATCAGTACGCCGATAACCAATATCACTTACAGTACCACCGGGGCGACGGGAGCGACAGTCACGGGTCTTCCTGCAGGAGTAACGGGCAACTGGGCAGCCAATACGGTAACCATTAGCGGTACACCGACAGCCAGTGGTACGTTTAATTACACGGTTAACCTGACAGGCGGTTGCGGGACGGTAACGGCCACAGGCACGATAACAGTAACGCCGAACAATACGATCACACTGACCTCGGGAGCAGGTAGTGACAATCAGACGGTATGTATCAGTACGCCGATAACTAATATTACCTACTCTACAACAGGCGCTACAGGGGCTACCTTCAGTGGACTTCCGGCAGGAGTAACGGGCAGTTGGGCAGCCAATACGGTTACCATCAGCGGTACGCCAACAACACCGGGTATATTTAGCTTTACTATTGACCTTACCGGAGGGTGTGGCACTGTTTCAACCGGGGGAACTATAAATGTTGGAGGAGTAAATACAATTTCGCTGACATCTGCACCAGGCACTGATAACCAGTCAGTCTGTACAGGATTACCAATTACCAATATCACATATTCAACAACAGGTGCCACAGGAGCTACATTCATTGGTCTGCCGGCAGGGGTGACGGGTAACTGGGCAGCGGGAGTAGTAACGATAAGCGGTACACCTACGGCCAGTGGTACGTTTAATTACACAGTAACGCTCACAGGCGGATGCGGGACTGTAACAGCTAACGGTACAATCTTGGTATCTCCTCTTAATACTATTGTACTTACTTCAGCTCCCGGAACTGATAACCAGACGGTATGCATCAATACCGCAATAACCAGTATTCTATACAGTACTACTCAGGCTACAGGAGCTACGTTCAGTGGTCTGCCTGCAGGAGTAACGGGCAACTGGGCAGCCAATACGGTTACCATCAGCGGCACACCGACAGCAGCAGGTACGTTCAATTACACGGTAACCCTTACGGGAGGCTGCGGAACAGTAACAGCCACAGGAGTAATCACGGTAACACCTGACAACACGATAGCGCTTACCTCGGCAGCGGGTACGGATAACCAGACGGTATGTGTGAATACGGCAATAACCGACATTACCTATGGAACGACCGGAGCGACCGGAGCGACGGTAACTGGACTGCCTGCCGGAGTGACCGGAGTGTGGGCTGCGGATGTAGTAACTATCAGCGGCACACCGACAGCAGCAGGTACGTTCAATTACACAGTTACTACTACTGGTGGTTGCGGTGCTGCAGCGGTTGCAGCCGGAACGATTGTTGTATCAACAGCTCCGCTACTGCTTGTGACCAATCCCGCTCCGGTATGTTCACCTGCAACAGTTGATCTTACTGATCCTGCTGTTACTGCCGGTTCGGATGCCGGACTGGTATTTACTTACTGGACTGACGCTTCAGCAACTATTCCTTATGCAACTCCGTCAACTGCTGCTTCAGGCACATATTATATAAAGGGAACCAATATCGCCGGATGCTATGATATCAAACCGGTGATTGTAACTGTAAATGATTCACCTTCAGGTACAACCTTAGTGACAGATGTGACGTGTGCAGGAGGTAATAACGGAGCAATTGACCTCACCGTTACAGGAGGTACCGCTCCATTTACATTCCTCTGGAGCAATGGAGCCACAACTGAAGACCTTACCGGTCTGATTGCCGGAACCTATAATGTTACAATAACTGATGCTAACGGATGTACCGGAGCAACCTCAGCGGTTGTGAATGACGGAATTGGTTCGCCGATGAATATCACGGCAGCAGTAACTGACGTTTTATGCCATGGAGATGTTACCGGAGCAATTGACATCACGGTAACGGGAGGAACTGCACCCTACACATTCCTGTGGAGTAATGGAGCTACAACCGAAGATCTGACTGGAGTTCCGGCCGGTATATATACTGTTACGGTAACCGATGCTTCAGGGTGTATTGCTGCCGGCGGCGGAACGGTTTCTGAACCGGCTTCTGCTCTAAGCATTACGGCAAATGTTACTGATGTGAAGTGCTTTGGTGACATAAATGGTGCAATTGACATCACTGTAACCGGAGGCACTGCTCCTTACACTTACCTCTGGAGTAACGGTGCTGTTAGTGAAGATATAAGCGGACTTGCCGGAGGAAATTACACTGTCACGGTAACCGATGCCAACGGTTGCACTGCAAACTCAGGAGGAACCGTTAATGAACCTTCAGCAGCCCTCGCTGTGACATCATTGGTAATTACCGATGTACTCTGTTATGGTACACAGACCGGGTCAATTGATATAACTGTTACAGGTGGGACAGTTCCCTATTCATTCCTGTGGAGCAGCGGGGCAACAACAGAAGACCTTACCAACGCACCTGCCGGCACTTATTCGGTAACCGTCACAGATGCTCATGGATGTACAACTGTTTCAGGTGGTACAATATCTCAACCGGCAACAGGCATAACAATAACATCAATAGTGACAAATGTTCTCTGTAACGGTGATAATTCAGGAGCAGTAAATATTACTGTCAGCGGAGGCAGCCTGCCATATGCATTTGCATGGAGTAACGGAGCAGTAACTGAAGATATATCATCATTAACAGCCGGATCCTATACTGTTACTGTTACTGATGCAAACGGTTGTACGGGTGTCCATACAGTACAGGTTACCGAACCTTCAGATCTTAATGTAACACCAACAGTTGTAGATGCCTCATGCCCGGATGTACGTGATGGATCAATTACTCTGACAATATCAGGAGGAACACCGCCATACACCGCGATATGGAACGACGGTGTTACAGGAACCACACGCACGGCAGGCGACAGCACTTACACCGTGATTGTACTTGATAATAATGGCTGTGCCATAACGCTTGACGTTACCGTAACGTTTACCGGAACCAATTGTATTGAGATACCAGAAGTAATAACCCCCAATGGTGACGGGAAGAACGATACATGGATCATCAGAAATATAGGATTATACCCTGAGGCTGAAGTGTTTGTTTATAACAGATGGGGCAAACTGGTTTACAGAACGAAGAATATCGCTGCAAATCCATGGGATGGTAAATTCAAGGGTAAACTTGTACCTGTTGATTCTTACCACTACATACTTGATCTTAAAGACGGGTCGCAGCCAAGAAAAGGTGTAATAACAGTTGTCAGATAAATTTAAACTGCTGAAAAAGTATGAATATCAGAAAATACATAATTCTTATATGCCTGGGACTGCTGACTCTGAATGCAGTTTCACAGCAGGTTCCAATGTATAGCCAGTATGTGATGAACGGGTTTCTGATAAATCCATCCATTGCAGGACGTGACGGATATACAACAGTAAATATTACTGTCCGGGAGCAGTGGGTAGGACTTGGAAACTCTCCGGGTACTTATGCGGCAAGTTTTCAGACCAGGTTATTGAAAGACAGTTATATATCAAGATCAACTTCTGTCAGGAGAAAGATGATCAGACCAACCAAAGGCGGAAATGTGGGGCTTGGAGGTTATGTTTTTAATGACAGAAACGGAATCGTGAGAAGGACTGGAATACTGGGAGCATACGCTTATCATCTACAGTTAGGACAGACAGGAGGATATCCAAACTTTCTCTCATTTGGTCTGGCCGCAACAATATACCAGTATGCTCTGGATCTTAACGGCAACCTTCTGCTCCATGATGTGGATGATGAGTTTTTGAATAATTACGACCGTGTGGTATTTATTCCTGATTTTAACTTTGGTACAACCTACACAACTGAAAAGTTTTATGTGGGATTTGCCATGAGTTCTCTTTCAAGAGGATCTATTCTTTTCGGTAATAACAGTGACAACAAGAGATCGGAGCTTGGACATTACTTCCTTACAGGGGGAGCCAAAATACGCTTTCCCGGCAGTCCTGACTGGGAAATACAACCATCTGCCCTTATAAAATCATCTGATATGCTTTTCAAATCATTTCAGATGGATATCACCACAAGGGTTTTCTACAGGAACGATTACTGGGCTGGTTTATCTTACCGGACAGGGGATGCAATGATTATACTTCTGGGACTGAAGTATGACAAGTTCTATTTTGCATACGCATTTGACTATGCTTTCTCTGAAGTGAGAAAATATACTTTCGGATCTCACGAACTGACACTTGCTGTGAAATTCGGAGAGAGTGCAAGAAGATACAGATGGATCAATGCATATTAAAACCTTATTGAAAGAGATAATAAACTAGTCTGCAATAAATACACTGCTATCCGCTTCCGTGTATCTCAAACAGATGCCTGTCAGAAGCTATATACTGATTTGTATTTTATCACTGGCTGTGTCGTGTGAAAAACCTATGACACAAGATATCTCTGTACTTGGTTTTTCAACTGACACTGTACTTTTTGATACTGTTTTTACTTCTGTCGGATCCACCACAAGGGAACTTGTTATAAGAAACAGGGGAGAGGCAGAAATCAATTTCAGAAGAATATTTCTGGCAGGGGGCCTTAATTCTCCTTTCAGACTTAATATTGACGGAGAAGCATCTGTCTCGGCTTCGGATATTAAACTGTATGGGAAGGATAGTCTGTTTATTTTTATTGATGTCATAATCAACCCGTTCAATTCCAATTCTCCTGTACTTGTTCTTGACTCAATAGTTTTTGAGGTTGAAGGAGGATCGCGATCGGTTGTACTTATGGCATGGGGCCAGGATGTAATTAAATTGATTAATGTAATTATTAAAACAGATACCTGGAGGTCCGGCAGACCATACCTTATATATGGTCAACTGACTGTTGATACTGCTGAAACACTGACAATTGAAAAGGGAACAAGAATTTATTTTCACCGAAACAGTTCCATATATGTGGCAGGTAAAATAAAAGTGACAGGTACAGTGGAGGAACCTGTATTATTTGCTTCGGACAGGACTGAAAATATTTATGAAAATATACCCGGGCAGTGGCTTGGAATATTCATAGGGGGAATAAGTACCGGAAACAGCGTCAGTAATGCCGTTATCCGGAATTCAACCTTTGGGATCAGGGTCGGAGAACCAGAGTATGCAGGTATTACCGGAATACCTGATCTTAAGATGAATGGTGTAAAAATTATTCATTCAGGGGTGACAGGTCTGGCTGTCTATTGCGGAAATCTGGAAGCCATAAACTCGGTTTTTGCTCATTGCGGAGTACATTGTGTAAGCATATCATCAGGAGGTGAATACCGTTTTTATCATTGTACAATTCATAATACCTGGGAGTATGGAATACGTACCACACCGGCATTCTATGTTAATGAAACGGCATCAGGAGCAGGAACCCAGGCAGGTCCAATCAACCTTCTTCTGTTCAACAGTACCCTTACTGGTGATTTAAATTCGGAATTAACGGTATACTCAGCATCTTCTGCACTCTCAGGTGTTTATTACTTTGATCATTGCCTGGTAAAGATAGATACCACTTCTTCATCTGTCTGGAAGAAGAATAGATTTTCCGGCAGTGTTGTAAATAAGCTTCCAGGTTTCATCGATGCCTTAAATTATGATTTGCGGCCTGATACCCTTTCCCCTCTTATTAATAAAGGCAGTCACCTGCTGATTGGCACTTTTCCTTCTGATATACGAGGGTATTCAAGATTGACCGACGCATTGCCTGATATCGGTGCTTTTGAAAGAATACCCGGAGAAAAAAAGATATTAAAACAATAGCTGATGAATCTTCCGGCATCAACCAGATTTCTTTTGATTGGAGCCCTGTTCCTGGCATTTTGCAGTTTTTTAGAATCAGATTGTGATGATGGAAGAAAAATCAGACTTATGTTTTATAATGTTGAGAATCTTTTTGATCCGGATAATGATCCGGCTACTGATGATGAAGAGTTTCTTCCCTCAGGTACCAGGGGCTGGACCCGTTCGAGATATTTGAATAAACTGAATGCTGTTTACAAGGCTGTTGTATCTGCCGGAGATGGCAACTTACCTGCAATATGCGGCTTTTCTGAGGTGGAAAACAGAAAAGTCTTGGAAGATTTACTCACACTTACACCATTGAACCGGAATAACATTTATAGTATAGTGCATGAAGAATCCACAGATATCCGGGGAATAGATGTCTGTTTAATTTACCGGAAAGATTTGCTCAGTCTGGAAAACTATCGTTATTATTTCCCGGAAGACCTGCTCAGGTCAGGTTTCAGGAGCAGGAGTGTGCTTTATACAAAATGGATCTGGTGTGGAAAAACATTTCACCTGTTTCTGAACCATTGGCCTTCCAGAAGGGGAGGGGTTGTTGCCACCGAAAAGGCCAGGATGAGTTTTGCCCGGATGGTAAAACATAAAGCCGATTCAATCAAAAGGGCAGATGGAGATTGTGACGCCATAATTATTGCAGGTGATCTGAATTGTGATCCCGGAGCACCGGAAGAGAAGATATTTTCAGGGCAAGCTGATGGTCCTTATCTTAATATGATAGTTCCCCTTTTAACAAAGGGTAGAGGTACCTATAAATACAACGGCTTATGGGAAGCACCGGACCAGGTTATAATTTCAAAATCCATGATATCCGGTTGCGAAGGATTAAAGACTGGCCTTAACGATATAAGAATTATTGATAAACCTGAGCTACTGGTAAAGGATAAGAAATATCCCGGGTACAAACCTTTTTCCACCTATAGCGGATTTTCGTACCGGGGAGGTTTCAGCGACCATCTGCCTGTTGTTATTGATCTTCACTGTTCCCGTTGACATTTAAGGGGAAAAGTCCCATCTCAGATGCTTTTTTTATCATAAGATCTCTTGCCGCATCACGGGAATTTGGAATAATTCCGTCAAGTATAGCTTCCCTGATATGGTTTTTAATAATACCAACCTCCCTGCCCGGCCCTATTCCGAAGGTCGCCATTATCTCCTCACCGCTTACGGGAGGCTGAAAGTTCCTGACAGCATCCTTCTCTTCAATTTCAATAAGTTTTTTTCTGACTAACCTGAAATTCTCAAGGTGCCTGTTCTTTTTCTTTTCATTCTTCGATGTTATGTCAGCTTCGCAGAGCATCATCAGATCATCTATGTCATCACCGGCCTCAAAGAGAAGCCTCCTCACCGCAGAGTCGGTTACAGTTTCCTGCGACAGCACAATAGGTCTAAGGTGAAGATTGACCAGCTTACTGACATATTTCATATTCTCGTTTAGCGGAAGTTTCATCCGTCTGAAAATCACCGGTACCATTTTTGCTCCAATAAATTCATGATTATGAAATGTCCAGCCTGTTTCATCCGAGTACTTCCTTGTCACCGGTTTTGCAATATCATGAAGCAAAGCCGCCCATCTTAGCCACAGGTTATCGCTGACGGCAGAGAGATTATCCAGAACTTCAAGTGTATGCAGAAAATTATCTTTATGACCTTTACCAGCCTTTTTTTCAACACCTTTCAAAGCTGACAGTTCAGGCATAATAAGATCAAGCAGCCCGGCCCTGTCGAGCAGTATGAACCCGTCTGAGGGCTTTCTGCACATCATAATTTTATTAATCTCAGTTGTTATTCTTTCTGCCGATACAATCCTGATTCTTTCACGATTCCTTATTATTGAAGCAAAAGTGATTTTATCTATTGAGAATCCCAACTGGGTTGCAAACCTGACAGCCCTCATCATCCGTAAAGGATCATCATCAAAGGTTTTATCGGGATCAGATGGTGTCCTGAGTATTCTGTTTTTCAAATCTTCAAGGCCACCGAAAGGGTCGACAAGAGTCTCCCATGTATCTTTGTTAAGACTTATGGCCAGGGCATTGATAGTAAAGTCGCGGCGTAGCTGATCCTCTTCAATGGTCCCGTTTTCAACTATGGGTTTGCGGGAGTCTCTGTTATAAGACTCTTTCCTTGCACCTGTAAATTCAATGTTATAATCACCGTAACTGAACATTGCCGTGCCGAAATTTTTGTAAACCACCACCTTAATCTTCCGGCTCAGCCTTGCCGCGGCTTTCTTCGCAGTTTCTATACCGCTTCCTTCAACTACAATATCTATATCCGCATTCTTAATTTCACGCTTAAGCAGAATGTCACGAACATATCCGCCAACCACAAATCCCCTGGTCCTTTTCTCCTCCAGTACATCTGAGATTACCCTGAATATTTCATCATATAGACAAATCTGCATATTTATATATGACAATTTGTTAAATTTTCCTGACAAAGTTACAATTTCCGCTTAAATTTGACTGTGAGAAGCCCGATGAGCAGATTGGTATAATAATTGACAATATCTGAACAAATTATAAATACGTATGTTTTACTTAAAAAATTAAACATGACACAGCATTTGACAAAAGAGACATTTCTCAGTAAGGTGTTCAACTATGAGAAGAACAAGGAATGGAAATTTGAGGGCGATAAACCATGTATAGTGGATTTTTATGCCGACTGGTGTGGTCCCTGTAAGATGGTTGCCCCGGTTCTTGAGGAACTATCGGAAGAGTATAAGGGTAAGATAGACTTCTATAAGGTTGATACTGAGGCTGAAAATGAGCTTGCGGCGGTTTTTGGGATCAGGAGTATTCCGAGTCTTCTTTTCGTTCCTAAAGAGGGTCAGCCTCAGATGGCAATGGGTGCCTTGCCGAAAGAGACCCTCGAGCAGGCTTTCAGAGATGTTTTTGGTGTGGAAAAATAAAATTTTTATAAAAAATCATCCCCGGAGTGAAACTTTTGAGTTTCATATCCGTTTAAATATACAGAGACAGCAGCGGACCGGTCAAAAGGTCAGAAGTGTTTCATAGGATTTAGGTTAGGGTATTGAGGTAGCCCGCAGCAAGTGACTCTTCTGCGGGTTATCTTTTTATGAGAGTTCTTTGAAGATGCTGTCAATTTCTTCCTCTGCGCTCCTGAGTTTTTTCTGACACTGTTTAATAAGTTCAGAAGCTCTTTTTACTTCCTTTGCCAGGCTGTCAATATCCGGATCACCCTCTTCAATGTTTCTGAGAATTCTCTCAATTTCCTTTACTGCCTCCTTAAAAGATAGCTCTTTTTTTGCCATTGTCAAATATTTTTAAGTTTGCTCTTACTGCTTTCAGTGCGGCTGGTTGCAGAACCATCCCTGAAAATGGTAACCAGCTCGTCGCCGTACCTGACCATTGCGGCACTTTTAATTATTTTACCCTCTTTCATCGTAATCGTATAACCGCGTTTAAGTACATTGGCCGGGTCAAGTATCTCAAGTTTATTCCTGTAATTTTCAATGGTTTTCTCTGCTGACATAAGTGAATTCTTTGAAGTGATTCTTATCATCCCGGCTAATCCGTAAAGGCTGGTATGGTTTCTTTTCAAACTCGCTGCCGGCTTTATCTGCAGCACATTCAAATAGCCCGACAGTGTTTTATGATACCTGTTTAAAAGTTGCCGGCCCGATAGATTTAATCGGACACCCAGGGCTTCCATCTTTTTCCTTTCAGATGTCAGCATCAGACCCGATACCGGCAGTAATTTTATTTTCCATGAACTGATCAGCTCTTTATAGGAATTTATTATTTCAGTAACCAGGGTTGAAAATGAGTTTCCAAGTTCTGCCAGCATGTTCTCTGCAGAAAGCATCCTTTCGATGAAAAAATCTGCAACGGCAGTGGGTGTTTTCAGTGCATGATAAGCCACAATATCTGTAACTGTAAGGTCTTTTTCATGCCCGATACCGGTCAAAACAGGTATAGGGAACTGGGTTATATGATAGGCAATATTATAGTTGTCGAACCAGCTCAGATCACTCTGGCTTCCTCCGCCGCGTATAATAACTACTGCATTGAAAAGGCCGGCATGTTCCGATATTCTGTTCAGGGCCGAAATGATACTTTCCTCAGTCTCTTCTCCCTGCATTACTGCATCAAAGAGTGCTGTATGAAACACATAGCCATATACATTACTGTTAAGATGCTTAATAAAATCGGCATACCCTGCAGCATTTTTTGATGATATAACAGCTATTTTTTTCGGAGCCGGATCAAGTTCGAGCTCCCTGTTCATGGATATTACTCCTTCTTCCTCGAGTCTCAGCAGTATCTGTCTTTTTCTGATGGCCATCTCCCCGAGGGTAAAGGAAGGATCAATATCGGTTATTACCAGACTTAATCCGTACACCTCATGATATTCTATTTTTGCTCTGAAAAGAATTTTCAATCCCTCTCTGAGTTTTTCACCGGTTATACTTTCAAAGGTGGATTTTATCAGACGGTACCTGTTATTCCATATAATACCGCGTACCCGGGCCCTGACATTTTTTTCATCAGGATGTTTCTCAACAAGTTCCAGATAACAGTGTCCGGCATAGTTCTCCTTTGCTTCGGCAATTTCAGCAAATACCCAGAAAAAACCGGGAAGGGAGGTATAAAGAGAATCCCTTATCAGCAGCTGGAGTTCGGTAAGAGAAAGCTTTTCGTTCATCGGCCGGGGAGTTTGATTATTCTGTGAACTGATGAGCCTTTTGAGGTTGAGATGCGTACCAGGTACAGACCCTGGTTCCTGATAATATTATTATCAAGAATGAATGTCCTTCCTGCATAATCCCTGAAGCTCCTGCTGAAAATCTTTGTTCCGTTTGCAGAGAAAATATCAACTGTAAGGGTACCGGGATCCTCACTGAAAACTATCATGGTTCTGTCAGAAAAAGGATTTGGAGCTATTGTTACGGGGTTTTCTTTTAGAAAGACGAGTTTCTTCTGGAGAGTATCAATAACTTTTCTCATGTCGGGTAATCCGTAACCATAAAGCGAATCGGGAGTCCAGGCCTTGTCGCCACAGGAATGGAGGGCATTAATGATATCACGGGGTGAGGCATCCGGGACAGCCTGCAAAATGCATGCGCACATTCCGCTCAGCACGGGGCATGAGAATGAGGTTCCGCTCGCTACTGAAAAACTCTTTTCATTAACCTGAACAGTTACGCTCACACCCTGAGCCACATTATCCGGCTTAATACGGTTGTCGGCAGAAGGTCCGGCCGAAGAGAAAGATGATATTATGTTATTTGCATCCACAGCACCTGCAGAGATGACGTTTTTTCCGTCTGAAGGAGAGACTATCCTTACCCATGGCTTATTTCTCTCGTTTCCGGCGCTTGCAACGACGAGAATACCTTTTGAGGAGGCAATCTCTGCCGCACGGGCTATAAAAGTTGTATTTCCGTCCATTGCCGGAAACTTGTAATCCATTTCAGGATCATCGAATGTGGAATATCCCAGGGATGTTGAAATAATATCAACTCCTGAACTATCGGCATATTCGGCGGCTGCGGCCCAGTAATCTTCCTCTGCGGGGAATTCTGTGGATGTATCCTCTGTTATGAAAAGCCAGAAGGAGGCTCCCGGCGCCGAACCTCTTATATAACCCGGAAAATCACCGGCCAGTACCGAAAGGACTGCTGTGCCATGGTTATGATATCTGTAAACATTTTCAGTCTTTCTGACAAAATCATATGTGCCCTTTATCCTGTTATCATGCCTGAGATGGTAAAGTGATGAAATTACGTCAGCTTTGAAAAAACCGCCGTCCAGGACGGCAATGTTAACGCCTCTTCCGTCAAAACCTGAATCGTGAATGGTTTTTCCGTTCAGCATAACAATGGGATTATCGAAAACCGGTAAGGAGTTTTCCTGGTATGGTACATCAAGTTTATCAATGTAATTGCTTTTGGTAACCGGTTTTTTTACAACCACAACCTCACTTACAAAGTTTAATGATTCAAGTAATTCTTTCGCATCAGGGTCGTTGCTTTTAAAGAGGGCACTGTTAAGCCATTTTGAGGATGTGTGCAGTGAGAAGCCAAGGCCGGCAATTGTTTCAAGATATGGTTTGAATACAGGCACGTCATGAAAGTCGGGGCAGGGAATACCATATTTTATCCTCCGGGCAATAGCTTTGCTACTTAGCAGCATTTCAGTTGCGTATGCAGTTACAGCATTACTTCCTCCCTTATCCCTGAAATAAACCCTGTAATAATAATCCCCCGCCTGACCATTACAATGTTCTGCCGGTAAAGTGTGAAAAAGTGCTGCAAGCAGAAGGAAGAGGCAGAATCCGGGAGCTTTTTTTACAGTTACCATAATGAACCGGTTTTTTCCGGATCGGTGTATTTCCGGCTTGCAATATCAAGAGAATCCAGCAGGGCATTCTCTTTGATAAAATCAGGATCTGATGTTATACCGGCAACATAACTCAGTTCCTTTCTGAGAGTACCGTCAGAGTTATAGACAAACCACTTTCCTTCGCGCCTGTCGTTGCTGTACTGTCCTTTATACCGGAGATTACCGTTACTGTGATATATCTCATACGGGCCGTCGAGCTTACCGTTGCGGTATACAGCCCTCAGGTAAATTGAACCTCCGGGGCTGTATTGTTCCCACGGACCGTTTTTGATATCATTAATAAATGTCAGTTTTTCAGCGATAGTTCTATCGGGATGATATTTGAATGAGGTTCCGTTCCTCATGTTGTTACTGTAATTCTCTTCAGCGACAAGATACCCCTGAATTACCGAAGAGTAGAATAACCATTTGCCTTCTCTTTTACGGTTAACATATTTTCCGGCCGATGCAATAAATCCGTTATTGTGAAAAAATAAGGCATCAGCCTCCATGCCGTTTTTACTGTAAAACATTACTGATTGCAGGGAATCATTTTCATAATATCTTTTAAATACCCCGACAGGATTATCATCCTTAAAATATCCTTCGTAGCGTGTTTTTCCCGAGGGGTATTTCTGTATCCAGTAGCCTTGCCTCTTTCCGTCCTTGTCAAATCTGTTGATTGTATCGGCCGTCTGGCCATAAAGAGACCATGGTAAGACTATCATCATTATTATAGAAAGCGGTCTCATTTTTATTCCTTAAATCACTGTAAAAATAAAAAAAATCCCGCAAAGCTTGCGGGATTTAAACATGTAATGGTATGTTATTTGACTTCCTCGAAATCCACGTCAGTAACTTCGTCGCTGCCTGTTTTCTTGCTGTTTTCAGAAGAAGCCTGACCGGCTGAAGGGCCTGCTCCCGGCTGTCCGGATGCCTGTGCAGCCCTGTACATTTCTTCTGAAGCAGACTGCCACTTGCTGTTCAGATCGGCAAGGGCCGCATCTATAGCTGAAACATCCTGCGATTTGTGTGCTTCCCTGAGTTTTGAGAGAGCCTGCTCTATTGAACTGCGGTTTCCGGGACTGAGTTTGTCACCAAACTCTTTGAGCTGTTTCTCTGTCTGAAAAATCATGCTGTCTGCAGCATTTATTTTATCGACTTTTTCCCGGGCTTTTCTGTCGGCTTCCTCGTTGGCTTTGGCTTCATCTTTCATTCTCTTTATTTCCTGTTCGGTGAGTCCCGAAGAGGCTTCAATCCTTATCTTTTGTTCCTTGCCTGTGCCTCTGTCTTTAGCCGACACATGAAGTATTCCGTTGGCATCAATATCGAATGTGACTTCAATCTGCGGGATTCCCCTTGGAGCGGGCGGAATACCGTCTAGATGGAAGCGGCCTATTGTCTTGTTGCCTGCTGCCATCGGGCGCTCGCCCTGCAGTACATGAATTTCCACAGAGGGCTGGTTGTCGGCAGCTGTTGTGAAGACTTCTGTTTTCTTTGTTGGTATTGTGGTATTAGCCTCTATAAGCTTTGTCATTACGCCACCAAGAGTTTCTATCCCCAGTGATAGCGGAGTGACGTCGAGAAGCAGAACATCTTTTACTTCACCTGTAAGAACACCTCCCTGTATTGCGGCACCCACGGCCACCACTTCATCGGGATTCACTCCTTTTGAGGGCACTCTTCCGAAGAATTTCTCTACAATCTGCTGTATTGCAGGAATTCGTGTGGATCCACCCACCAGTATCACTTCGTCGATATCGGAGGGTTTCAGACCTGCATCCTTAAGTGCCTTCTCGCATGGTGGGATAACCGACTGTATGAGGCTGTCACATATCTTTTCGAACTGAGCTCTCGTAAGTGTTTTTACGAGGTGCTTAGGAATTCCGTCAACCGGCATTATATATGGCAGGTTGATTTCGGTGGAGGTTGAACTTGAAAGTTCAATCTTTGCTTTCTCAGCGGCCTCCTTAAGCCTTTGCATTGCCATCGGGTCTTTACGGAGATCTATACCGTTTTCCTTCTGGAATTCCGAAGCAAGCCAGTCGATAATAAGGTGGTCGAAATCATCACCGCCTAGGTGAGTATCACCATTAGTCGATTTTACCTCAAAAACACCATCGCCAAGTTCAAGGATTGAAATATCGAAAGTACCTCCGCCCAGGTCGAAGACAGCAATCTTCAGATCCTGAGCCTTTTTGTCAAGACCGTATGCAAGAGATGCGGCGGTAGGTTCATTAATGATTCTCCTAACGTTCAGTCCGGCAATTTCACCCGCCTCTTTTGTTGCCTGCCTCTGCGAATCGCTGAAATAGGCCGGAACCGTTATAACAGCATCTGTTACCTCATGTCCAAGGTAATCCTCTGCAGTCTTCTTCATTTTCTGAAGAATCATTGCCGATATCTCCTGCGGTGTATAGAGCCTGTCATCTATCTTGACACGTGGAGTATTGTTTTCACCCCTGATGACAGAATATGTCACTCTTTCGATCTCTTTCTGAACCTTGTCAAATGTCTCTCCCATAAACCTTTTTATGGAATAGACTGTCTTCTTGGCATTGGTTATTGCCTGCCTCTTGGCAGGATCACCTATTTTTCTTTCACCATTCTCGACAAAAGCCACCATGGATGGCGTTGTCCTCTTGCCTTCACTGTTGGGTATAACTACAGGCTCATTGCCTTCCATGACAGCCACGCATGAGTTGGTAGTCCCGAGATCTATACCTATTATTTTTCCCATAATTTCTGATTTAAATTTGCCTTCTTATTTGCTTAGTTATTTTATCAATGTTTATGCCAACAGGTTTTAAAGGATTTTATATGACAAAACGGCAGATTTATAAGCAGTCTCTTTTTACAAAAGTCAGGTGAGGGCTTTGCAGAGTATAAAAATTAGTAGCTTTGTATCCGTAAATCAATTAATAAAGGTATGTCGGTACATAAAACGGTTAAGAGGGTCACTACTCACGTTCTTTACGAGATGAAGATAAAGCAGGAGAAGATTGCCATGCTGACGGCTTATGACTATTCATTTGCAAGGATACTTGATGAGGCTGAGATTGACGTAATACTTGTGGGTGATTCAGCATCAAATGTAATGGCTGGTTACGAAACTACCCTGCCTATTACACTCGATAATATGATTTACCACGCTTCATCGGTGGTGAGAGGTGTTAAAAGGGCTCTTGTAATAGTTGATTTGCCGTTCGGCACATATCAGGGCAATTCAAGGGAAGCGCTGGCTTCTGCAATAAGGATAATGAAAGAAACAGGAGCTCATGGAGTTAAGCTCGAGGGAGGAGAACAGGTGGCTGAATCGGTCGAAAGGATCCTGTCGGCAGGTATACCAGTGATGGGACACCTTGGACTGACGCCCCAGGCTATTCATAAATTCGGAACCTATGTAGTCAGGGCAAAGGAGGAAGCGGAGGCAAGAAAACTGATGGAAGATGCGGCACTGCTCGAAAAACTTGGTGTTTTTGCCCTTGTTCTCGAAAAAATTCCTGCAAAACTGGCAGGAGATGTTACTGCCAGTCTCAGAATCCCTGTAATAGGGATCGGTGCAGGGCCACATACCGACGGTCAGGTACTGGTTCTGCATGATATGCTTGGTATAACACAGGAGTTCAGTCCCCGTTTCCTGAGAAGATATCATAACCTCCACGCAGAAATAAAAGGTGCGGTGCAGACATATATCAATGACGTAAGAACCCTTAATTTTCCCAACGAAAAGGAACAATATTGAAATTGGATACTTCTTTACAGGTATTGTACGAGGATAACCATCTGATTGCGGTAAACAAGAGAGCTTCGGATCTTTCACAGGGCGACACTACCGGCGATGAATCACTCGACGTTATAATAAAGAGATATCTGGCTGAAAAATACAATAAGCCGGGAGATGTTTTCCTCGGAGTGGTTCACAGGCTTGACCGACCAGTGAGCGGGGTGATGCTCTATGCAAGGACATCAAAGGCGCTGGCGAGAATGAATGAGATTTTTCGCAGCAGGAAGTTAAAAAAGATATACTGGGCAATTGTATCTCGGAAACCGCCGCAGCAGGAGGGAAGACTCGTGAACTATTTACTCAAAAACGAAAAACAGAACAAAAGTTATGTTTTCACCGAACCTGTACAGGGGGCGAGAAGGGCAGAACTGACATACCGGCTTGCCGGTTCCTCCGATAGATATTACCTGCTTGAAATAGAGCTCTATACAGGACGGCATCATCAGATAAGGGCTCAGCTTGCTGCTGCCGGATTTCCTGTAAAAGGTGACCTTAAATATGGTGCAAATCGGTCAAACCCGGATGGCAGTATCTGTCTTCATGCAAAGAGTATCAGGTTCATCCATCCCGTTAAAAAGAATGAGATATTGATTACGGCACCCCTGCCCGGAAGCGATATATGGAAATTATTTGCTGATCCGGAAAAATGGACAGGCCGGTGAATAAACTTCACCGGCCTGTCCGGGGTTGTCAATGAAAGCCTGATCGGATTTAATCACATGCTACAAAGATATGTGGCATCTCCCCGCCGTACCGTTAAAAGCAGGTTAAAACTCGTTAATGAAAAGTTAAAAGATTACCCCAGAATACTTTATAAAATTAACTTTGCAGTATGAGAAGCAAAGTCTTCATTAGTCTGGTAATTATGATGATACTCTCTATAACAGGTATCAGCTGGGTGCAGTTTACATGGATGCGAAATGCCATACGTACAACAAATGAAAGCTTCAACAATGCCGTATTTATGAGTCTTAACAACGCTGCTGCCGAAATAGAGTCATATCAGAGGATGAGCCTTTACAATAATTTCCATTATAATAATCCGTTTAGCTTTCCGGGAGATACATCCCTTCCACTGACTGAATTTTTCAGTATGGGCAGTTTCTTTTCCGGAAACAGCGGGACAGTGAGTTATAATTACAGCAGGCAGTCATCCGATGGTAAAAATATCACACGAAGCGGAATGATTAATCTTGACACCTTAAACAGGAATAAACCCGGAGAGGAGGATTCCCTGCTGGTGGTTGCTTCGGGCAATAAACCGGGTGAGATGAGAATTATAAAGAAAAGCGATATAAAAAAACATGATGGCAAATCGGTAATAATGACCCAGACAGATTTTATGACCTGGATCAGAAAACGTTCGGATGAACTCAGAAACATGAGTGACAGGATGATCAGGGAGATTTTTGAGTCGGAATTAAACTACCGCCCTGACCCGATGGTGATAAAGAATGTACTCCGCAGCACATTTCCTTATTTCGGAATCAACACACCCTTTGAGTTTGCTGTTATTGAGAACGACGAGCCTCTCTACGCATCCTCTGAAAAAATCAGCAGGGAGGATTATCTTAAAAGTATGTATAAGGTCAGACTTTTTGATGAAAACCTCCTGAGGCAGGGTATTGTACTCTCGGTGGTATTTCCCTCAAGAACAAATTATGTGCTTGGCTCAATATCATGGATGCTTATCGGATCGTCTCTTTTTTCACTTTTTATTCTTTCAACTTTTGCTTTAAGTATTTTCTTTATCCTGCGACAGAAGAAAATTTCAGAAGTGAAGTCAGATTTCATAAATAATATGACCCATGAGTTCAAGACTCCGATTGCCACTATTTCGCTCGCTGCCGATACAATTACAAACCCGAGGGTTATAAGGGACGAAAACAGCATCAGGCATTTTGCAGGCATGATAAAGAAGGAAAATGAGCGCATGAACAAACAGGTTGAGACAATCCTCCAGCTGGCATCACTCGACAAGAAAGAGATAGAATTCAGCTTCGGGGATGTCTCTGTCCACGGTATTATACGAAAGAGTATTGATACTGTTGATCTGCTTGTCAATCAGAAACATGGTACAATCATAACAGAACTGGGGGCTGATCATGACATAATACGGGGCGATGAAGAGCACCTCACAAATCTTGTTCATAACCTGCTCGACAATGCCATTAAATACTCCCCCGAAAAACCTGAAATAAAAATCATTACACGTAATGCAGATGATGGCATACAGATAATGGTTGAAGACAAGGGAATCGGGATGTCGAAGAGTGTGCAGGCCAGAATTTTTGAGCGCTTCTACAGGCAGACAATGGGTAATGTTCATAATGTTAAAGGCTTCGGACTGGGATTGAATTATGTCAAGTCTATTGTGGAAGCCCACAAAGGTACCATATCTGTTTACAGCGAACCCGGAAAAGGCAGCCGTTTCACAGTCTTTCTACCCTACAAATTCTAAAACTGACAATTATGACAAAACAATCCGTTAAAATATTTCTCGTGGAAGATGATCTGAGTTTCGGATCAGTCTTAAAATCGTACCTTGAGCTCAATGATTATTCTGTGGAGTGGGTTGATGACGGAAGATATGCACTGGATACCTTCAGAAGAAACAACTTCGATATGTGTATCCTCGACGTTATGCTTCCTAATGTAGATGGTTTTACTATTGCGGGGGAGATAAGAAAGATTAATCCTCTGATACCTATTATCTTCCTGACGGCAAAGAAGCTGAAGGAAGATGTTCTCAAAGGTTATGTGGTAGGAGGAGATGACTACATAACCAAGCCGTTCGATACCGATATTCTGCTGGCCAAGATAAAGGCAATTATAGCCAGGCGCGACACAGGCGACCGCAGCCGTGAAATATACGAAATAGGGAAGTTCAGCTTCAATTACCGGCTCCGGATTCTGAAATCAGGCGATAAGGAAATAAAACTGAGTCCGAAGGAAGCACAACTTCTTGAGATGCTGGCAAATAATCCCAATTCCCTTATCCCCCGCGAAATGGCATTAAAAAAGATATGGGGATCAGACGACTATTTCACTGCACGAAGCATGGATGTATATATTACCAAGCTGAGGAAATATCTGTCTGATGATGAGTCAATAATCATCAAGAATATTCATGGGGCCGGGTTCCAGCTTATAATCAGGGACAATCAGTCTTCAGGCTCTCAGTATTGAATTGCAAAGGGAGCAGGTTTTCAATTCCCTGGATTATTATTGTTTTGCTTTTTCCGTATAGAATAATCTCAATTTTTCTTCCGTGACGGTATTCTTCTTCTGCAATAACCTGCCTGCAGTTGCCGCAGGGAGGTATCGGGTCGCGCGTAAGCCCGTCTTGCCCTGCAGCCGCAATGGCTATGGCTTCAGGCTTAATACCGGGCATTGCAGAGGAAGCAGCCGCAATTACATTCCTTTCGGCACATACACCTGAAGGGAATGCAGCATTTTCAAAATTGGATCCTGAAATAATCTGTCCGTTCTCAAGCCTGATCGCCGCCCCGACCCTGAATCCGCTGTATGGTGCATATGCTTTTGCGGTAGCCTTAATGGCAGCTTCAATAAGTTCAGTCCTTTTACTGCCGGCATCTTCGCCCGGCCCATACTCAATCCAGCCGATGTTTACATTTATTTCTTTCACAACTCCGGGAATTATTATTGCTAAGATATAAATTATTGATCTGATTTATCTTCTGCTTCCAGACCTGATGGTTGAAAACTCTCTCCTGAATGTGAATTACGAATTATTCTTTCATTATTTCAGTTTAATAAATTTGATCCGGAAAATGAAAAATGGTAAGTAAGAGACATATAGTATTTCTGCTGGTGTGTTGTTTTTCACTGTCCTGGTCGTGCAGACCGGTAAGGACTTATGTATCCACCGGACAGGTGCCAGCTTCAGCCCGGGAATATATAGACCGTTACAGTGCTATTGCAATGAGTGAGATGCGGCGGACCGGTGTGCCTGCCAGCATTACCCTCGCACAGGGTATTATTGAGTCGGGTAACGGAAAGAGCAGGCTGGCAGTTGAAGGGAACAACCATTTCGGAATAAAGTGCCATAATGACTGGACCGGTCCGACAATCAGGCATCACGACGACCGGCGCAATGAGTGTTTCAGAAAGTATCGCAATGCAGAAGAATCATTTATGGATCATTCTGATTTTCTCAGAAATACACCCAGGTACAGATTCCTGTTCGACCTTGACCCTACTGACTATAAGGGTTGGGCAAAAGGTCTTAAACGAGCCGGATATGCCACTAACTCCGACTATGACGGTATGATCATAAGGAAAATAGAGGAGTATGGCCTTTATGAATTTGACAGACTTGTGATATCGGGGAATTCAAGAAAGCCGGATAAGACATTAAGAAACGGAAAGGCAGCTGATCAACCGGCAGTGACAGGGAATGAATATGGCAGAATGAAATCTGAAAGGGAAATAACAGATGCAGATAATCGTGTAAAGGAAAAAAACAGAATAAAGTATATAATTGTTAATGAGGGTGATACAAAAGCTTCAATAGAAAAGGAGCAAAATCTGTTGAGGTGGGAGCTGAGCAGGTACAACGAACTTCCTGAAAATTTTGAAGTTACACCTGGTCAGATACTTTATCTTCAGCCCAAACGGAACAAGGCTGAGTTCGGGAAAGAATATCATGTTGTTGCTGAAGGTGAAACTATGTACTCAATAAGCCAGTTATACGGGATTAAGGTTGAAAAGCTATATATCATGAACCGCATGGATAAGGGAACAGAACCGGAAGCAGGCACTAAGTTATGGCTCAGACGTATCAGGCCGGTTTATTAGCAGCTATTTCGCAATCTTTAAGTGAGAACCCTCTGAGAAATTCAGCTACACTCATTTTCTTCCTCCCTTCCACCTGAAGAGTGATAATCTTCAGCTGACCCCTTCCGCAGGCCACTGTAAGGGTGTTTTTATTATCGGTAAATATGCAGCCGGGATTATAATCTCCATTAATGTCAACCGGAACACATTCAAAGATTTTCATAACCAGAAATTCATTTTTTCTTTTCAAAAAGGTTCTTGCCCCAGGTTCAGGAGCGAGGCCTCTCACGAGGTTATTCACTGAAACGTTATCTTTTGTCCAGTCAATTATACAATCGTGGGGATATATTTTTGGTGCAGTTCTGGGTATTTCACCTTCTTTAAGGAATAATGACTGTGGAACAGGTTTTAGGGTTCCTGCTGCCAGTCCTTCAATTGTTCTGATCACCAGTCTTGCGCCGGTTTTCATGAGCCTTGTCTTAAGTTCTCCGGCATTTTCATTTGGCATAATAGCAACCTCCTCTCTCAGCAGAATACTTCCCGTATCGATATTATCGTCAATCATGAATGTTGTAACCCCTGTGATTGTTTCTCCGTTAATTATTGCATGGTTAACAGGGGCAGCACCTCTGTAATGAGGCAGGAGCGAGGCATGAAGGTTGAATGTTCCGATTGCCGGAATCTTCCATATTTTTGCCGGAATTTTTCTGAAAGCAACAACAATTATCAGGTCGGGTAGAAGATTACGGATAGCGGTTTCAAATTCAGGTTCATTAAGATCTTCAGGTTGCCAGACTGGCAGGCAGTTCTCTTCCGCGAACTCTTTTATTTTCGGTTTGGTTAGTCTGCGGCCTCTGCCGGCCGGTTTATCAGGGGAGGTAACCACTCCCACCACGTTGAATCCATTCATCAGCAATGCACCCAGTGTTGCAACCGCAAATTCGGGGGTGCCCATAAAAACAATCCTCAGGGCTTTCATTGTCAGTCTTTTATACCATGCTTATAGCATGAAATATTATGTCCCATCTTATCTGCCTTGGTTTTGAGATAAAACTCATTATAAGGATTGGGATTGATAACAAGCGGGATAGTGTCAACAATTTTTATTCCGTAGCCTTCCAGACCTGCCCTTTTAACGGGGTTATTGGATATAAGTATTATTTTGCCCAGTCCCAGTTCCCTCATTATACTGGCTCCGACCCCGTAATCTCTTTCATCTTCCCTGAAGCCGAGTTTAAGGTTTGCCTGTACGGTATCCAGGCCTTTTTCCTGAAGCTTATATGTTTTAATTTTATTTACAAGTCCGATTCCTCTTCCTTCCTGGCTAAGGTATATAATTACTCCCTTTCCCTCTTTTTCCACCATTTCCATGGCCTTATCGAGCTGCTGACCGCAATCGCAGCGAAGGGAATGGAATACGTCACCGGTGAAGCATGAAGAGTGAACTCTTACAAGCACAGGTTCATCTTTTGTCCATGTTCCTTTAACAAGAGCGGCGTGTTCAAGACCGTTGCTTACCTGTCTGAAAGGTATGAATTCAAACTCTCCTTTAGTTGTCGGGAGTTTAACCCTTTCTCCTTTTTCTATTATGGATTCTCTCTCAAGTCTGTACGTAATCAGGTCGCGGATGGCAACAATCTTTATCCCGAATTTTTTGCTCATTTCATAAAGCTCGGGAAGCCTTGCCATTGAGCCGTCGTCGTTCATAATTTCCACAAGTGCTCCGCCTGGCCGGAGGCCGGCCATTCTGGTAAGGTCGACCACAGCTTCGGTATGACCAGCCCTTCTGAGCACACCTTTCGACCGGGCCTTCAGCGGAAATATGTGCCCCGGCCGGCCCAGATCGGAGGGTTTTGTGGCAGGGTCTACAAGAGCTTTAATTGTGAGAGCCCTGTCCTTTGCAGATACTCCTGTTGAGGTTTCATTTCCCAGAAGGTCGACTGACACCGTAAACTGAGTTTCGTGAAGAGAAGTGTTTATTCCGACCATAAGGTCGAGATCAAGTTCCTCACACCTTTCCTCTGGAAGGGCAGCGCAGATAAGCCCTCTGCCGTATTTGGCCATAAAGTTTACTATCTCGGGTGTTATAAGTTCGGCAGCACAGATAAAATCGCCTTCATTTTCCCTGTCCTCGTCATCCACCACTATCAGAATCCTGCCCTGCCTGATATCCTCAATTGCTTCTTCTATTGTATTAAGCGTAATCCCATTCATCGTTTATTCTTTCCTCTTTTTATAAAGATTTACCATCTGATCAGTAGTTCTAATCCTGTTTCTGTGATTCTCTGCAGCATTCATCGCAGATAAAATCTTTAAAACAGCCACTCTGCTTTTATGCAGCGCAAAATTAGAAAAATTACAACAGTCGTCAAAATGAAAATGTTTCAGTGCTTTGCCTGAAAGACTCAGCCGTTACCCGAACTGTTTCCTTTTCCGTTTGTTTCATATCTGAGGTTGAAAACAAATCTGTATACCTTATCTTTTATACGCCTCAGGAAGAGGGTATATGTTTCGGTGTTGAATATTGAAGAATCTGTTGTAGCCTTCCATGTCAGGAAAATGCCAACCGGGAGAAGAATAAAAAATGCAGCATACATACCGGTAATGATGTTGATATGATTTTCCCTGGCAAGTTTTTCAAATGAGATTGAGATGATATAGTATATTACGAAGAAAAGTACTGAAATGACTGCCGGGGTTCCGAGTCCGCCTTTTCTTATTATGGCTCCCAGCGGGGCGCCGATTAGCAAAAACACTATACATGAAAGTGACAGGGTGAATTTTTTATGGAAATCGATCTGATAGTTACGGAGAGTTTTAATATCCATGTGGATAAACTCCCTCTTCTGGGTTACAAAGTTTGAACTGAATTTGGCAAACTCAATGGCGCGTGCTATGGCATTTTTCTTTGTCTCAAAAGCGGCAGTATCGAAAATTTCCCATGGCCTGAATACCTTATATTCCCTGACGGAAGATGTATCATTATTATTTATACCGGGAACAACGTAGTTGCGCTGTGTATAAAGATGGGCATTGCTGAATTCCGTGAAATAATCTTTCTTTTTCAGTTCATTCAAAGTGGAGAGTGAATCGATAAAGTAATTTAATCTGGCTATATTCTGTGTGGCAGAGTTGAATTTGAATAGGTCTTCCCTGCTGCGTTCGAGATCGAAACCGCTAAGGGAGATCACAATTGTATTTTCTCTGAAGATATCTCTTCTGAACGGATATTTCCGGGAATTGGCTGGCAGATCTCCTTCGTTGATTTCATTGTATGAGTAACCGTTATACAGGGTAAGAATCATTCCCGATTCGTCGGGAGTAATTCTCATGTAACCTGAATCGGCATAAGTGACTGAATAATTGCCCCTTCTTTCCCGGTGGTCATATATCAGTATTTTATCCATCCTGTTGGTCGCGGGGTCTTTTGATGTCACCTTTATGCTGAACCCGTCGATATCGTTATTGAATGTTCCGGCCTGTATATTCAGCTCCGGGCGTTTGCGCCTAATATCGTAAAGAAGTGTTCTGGCTTTCCGGTATGAGTATGGCTGAACATTATTGGAGAAAAAGAACGAAATTATCGAAATAAATCCGACTACAAATATTACCGGCAACATTATTCTTCTGAGCGGGATTCCGGATGATTTAAGTGCTGTAAGTTCATTGAATTCGCCCATGTTTCCGAAGCTCATCAGCGATGCCAGCAAGATTGCGAGCGGGAGGGCCATGGGAACAAAAGTGAGCGAGAAGTGGTAAAGTAGTTCTGCCATAATTTTGATATCCAGTCCTTTGCCGATTAATTCATCGACATACATGAATAGGAACTGAAGTATCAGAATGAAAAGGACAATGAAAAATGTAAGCAGTAACGGTCCGCTGAATGATTTTAAGACAAGTATGTCGAGCTTCTTCATTGTTAAGGCAAAACCGGTGGCAAAGCTATCGATTTTTGGTATAAAAAATAATATTTTTCAGGTCAGGTACCGAGTATACGCCTGAGATTGTTTATCTGAGTATTCCAGAGAGTTGCAGTGTCGTCCTTTTCATCCGGTTCGGCAAAATCGGTTACTATGAGGGCGACATCTCCGGTAAGTTCGTGTACGATTATCCTGAACTCGAAATAGTGTGAACCATCCTCTTCCTTCTGCGGCCATTCAAACCTGACGAATTTATTCTCCTTTAATGCTGCAAGCCTGGCTTTTGATTCAGATTTCTGCCATTTAAATGTGAACATGTCACCTTCTGCAAAAACATCATCGGCAAACCATTCGGCAAGTCCTTCCGGAGTACTGAGCCTCGAAAACAGGACTCTGGGAGAACAATTAAGTGTATATTCAAGTTCTATCTTTTCCCTCATCGGGGTTTTATTCAGTATAAATATTTACCGCAATTTAAAAAAAATTACAAAACAAAAAAACCGCGTTGCATTTTCAGCATGAACTCACTATATTTGCACCCGCAATTTAAGAGATTATACTCCTTTGCACCACCTCTGTTAAGCCACCGAAAGCAACTTTACGGCAGACGGAAAAAGCATCGGATGACAAAGGGCGAGATAGCTCAGATGGTTAGAGCGCATGATTCATAATCATGAGGTCGAGGGTTCAATTCCCTCTCTCGCTACAACGGAAAGCCCTCAGCAACGCGGAGCGTTGCCGGGCTTTCCGTTGTAAAGCACTCCCCCGGGGAATCGCCGGTTCGTCTGAGCGTCCTCGCTCAGACGATTAATGATTTGAAAGGGCTCAACCAGGAGTTTGAGCCCAACATGTTGGTTCCGGTTCGTCTGAGCGTCCTCGCTCAGACGATTAATGATTTGAAAGGGCTCAACCAGGAGTTTGAGCCCAACATGTTGGTTCCCGGTTCGTCTGAGCCTCCTCGCTCAGACGATTAATGATTTGAAAGGGCTCAACCAGGAGTTTGAGCCCAACATGTTGGTTCCCGGTTCGTCTGAGCGTCCTCGCTCAGACGATTAATGATTTGAAAGGGCTCAACCAGGAGTTTGAGCCCAACATGTTGGTTCCGGTTCGTCTGAGCCTCCTCGCTCAGACGATTAATGATTTGAAAGGGCTCAACCAGGAGTTTGAGCCCAACATGTTGGTTCCCGGTTCGTCTGAGCCTCCTCGCTCAGACGATTAATGATTTGAAAGGGCTCAACC